>ENA-OSEO01000020-OSEO01000020.1-sediment-metagenome-genome-assembly--contig:-NODE-20-length-371345-cov-10.973370_pt1 | contig 371345 bp, 319 predicted proteins | sample MGYA00237883_ERZ534232 | MGnify/ENA metagenome assembly ERZ534232
TACATGTGTTGTCTATCCTTCAACCAAGTTCTGCTCGATGAATCCTGGACAACTCTGTCCAGGATTCTGCAGAGCCTAGGTTGGACATCGAAAATATCGCATAACTGTACAATATCATAACAATACCACCATTTTCCATGTATCATTTCCCCTTTAAGTATATCCGCCTGGGCACTGTATGGTACACAGAGCCTACGCTACATGTATCACTACCTGTCTACCTTGCTCAGAACGATATCCGTATTGTTCTTAACGAAATACCGAACTGACAGTGACTGTTTGATTCCCTTCATCCGAATATCCAGTAGCCCGGCCTCCTTTAACTGCTGCTTGTATTTCCGTATAGTCCGTCTTGTGGTTTTCATCCAGTCTGCGAGAGTTTGATCCGTTTCGAGTATTCGTTTTTTCCGCGTCTGTTGCTCAATGGCCAATCTCAGGTGAATTATCAGTGCGTCACCAATATCCATGTAATGTTCGTCTTCGATGAAATTTCTCGGTAGATGGAAATAATCGTTTTGGTTCTGTTCAGGTGGAGGGTCTTTCAGTGGATTTTCCAGATATGATCGAATGTCATTGATTCTGCGGTCCAGCGCAGCACGGTTTCCGCTGTCATAGGTGAGTGCCGGTAAAAGATCGGATTTCCGATACCAATAATCGGAGGGTTCACTATGTAAACATTCCTTATTCAGATTTTCTGTGGGTTTGAACAGAACCTCATCATGGGTGATTTTGTCTTTATTCCGTCGTTGAACCAGGAAACTTGCCATAACGGGTTTTCCGGATCTGGATTTAGCATCCATACCTTTCTGCAGATGGTGGATTCCGAAGTTACTGATGCCAGTGATAATCCCTTTCAGTTTATCCGCTGGGTCTTCGTCCTCTTTGAGTGATCCCAAGTAGGATACTTTTGCGCCGGCGATTTTTTTGGCGGCGGTTGAAATCCCTTTCCTGCCGGCCTTATCCCAGTCATATGCAATGACGAAATGTTTCACCCCAAGATCTGTCAGAAGACTCAGGCTGGCATCATCGATACGGATACCCAGTGTGGATACGACAATGGGGTGATCCTTGTTTTCAGATATGTTGTAAAAGGCGAAATAGTCGAATATCCCCTCAACGATGATGACGGTCTGGTACTGTTTTATCCACCTCGCCGCTTTATCGATCCCGTAGAGCCATCCCTTGGATTTTATGTAAGTGTCCTCCTGGGTTTGTTTCAGCCAGCGTAAACCACGATTATGGGTGCGCCGGCCGAGGATACCTTCGATTTGTCCACCGATATTGTAGATGGGAAAGGTTATGCGGTTTTCAAAATAATCGGCATACCCGCCGAAGATCTTTTCGATGCCGTCCTGCTTCAGAGTGGTCATGCCGTCCTTCATGGCCTGGTCACGGATCTCTTCCATCGGCGCCCTGCGCTGGATCAGTTTTTTCATCTCATCGGTGCCGGTGAGCAGTTCATGGATACCCATACGACCCCGGTAGCCGGTGTTGTTGCAAAATTCGCAGCCATGCGCTTTGTACAGGGTCATATCCGATTTATAGGGCAGATTGAGGATTCTTTCGAAATCCTCCGGCCCGAATTCGCGCACCAGTTCGTCGTACTCCGCCTGGGAGGGGTTGAACGGCTTTTTGCAATCCTTGCAAAGGGTGCGCACCAGGCGCTGGGCCATGATGCATAAAATAGCGTCGGCGAAGTTGAAGGGGTCCATGCCCATGTCGAGCAGACGTATGATACTTTCCGGGGCACTGTTGGTGTGCAACGTGGAGAAGACCAGATGGCCGGTGAGCGAGGCTTCGATGCCGATATGGGTCGTCTCCTTGTCGCGCATTTCACCGACCATGATCACGTCCGGGTCGGCACGCAGGAAGGATCGCATGGCGGCGGCGAAGTCGAACCCGATCTTGGGTTTGACCTGCACCTGGCGCAACCCTTTCTGGGTGATTTCCACCGGATCTTCGGCCGTCCAGATCTTGGTTTCGGTCTTGTTGATGTAGGAGAGCGCCGAATGCAGCGTGGTGGTCTTACCCGAACCGGTGGGTCCGCACACCAGGATCAATCCGTAGGGCTTAACCACCGACTTGAGGAAGTTATCGTAGTTGCGCTCGGAAAAGCCCATCTTATCCAGGGGAATCGGTTCGCCGGCGGCCAGAATACGCATGACCACATCTTCCATGCCCCCCTGGGTGGGGATGGTGGCCACGCGCAGTTCGATGTCCTTGCCGCCGTACTTCTTGAATTTGATCTTGCCGTCCTGGGGCAGCCGGCGTTCGGCGATATCCAGGTCGCACATGATTTTGATGCGCGATACCACCGCATTGCGATAGGCAAAGGGGATGCTCTGATAAACGGTGCAGGAACCGTCCACGCGGATGCGCACCACCGTGTTCTGCTTGCCGGGATAAGGTTCGATGTGAATATCCGAAGCGTTGCGGGCGTAAGCATCCAGGATGATCTTGTTGACCAACTGGACCACGGCGCTGTCTTCGTCGCCGACGCCCGATTCGGCCTCTTCGATCTCGTGGGTCTCGTCCTGCAACTGGGAGAGGATATCGTCGATCTCGGCCATCTCGCGTTCGTCGGCCGTGAACAGCTTGATAAAATCGAGGATATCCTTTTTGAAGGTCACGGCGAATTTGACAGTTTTGCCGGGAAAAAGCGCCTTGATCTCGTCGATACGCTTAAGGTCGTGGGGGTCGTCGATGGCAATCACGGGCTGGCCGTCTTCGGTCCTGAGAGGCACCCACACGTTGTTGCGCATGAAGGGCACCTTCAACCCAAGCAGCAGATCTCCGGGGATGGGGTAGGTGGCGTTATAGGCCACGAAAGGCATCTTGTAGTAGCGCGCCAGGGATTCGCCCAGTTCCGATTTGGGAATTTTATATTCCCGCAGCAGGATGGTGTCGACAGGTTCTTTGCGCTGACGGGCGTCGGTAATGGCCTTGGTGAGCTCCTTGGCGGTCAGCAGATGGTTTTCCAGCAGGTAGTCGAACTTGGTGGCCTTGCCCTTGCCGGCGGCCATACGCTTCTGGTTGTACAGGGCGATGCCGATGATCTTGGCCAGGTCGGCCACGGCCTTTTCATCCTCTTCACCGAAGCGCCCCGGGGCTTTGCGGTTGATCAACTGCAAGGCGCCCATCAGGTATTTTTGGAAGATGATGGGAAATACCAGCACCTGCCGGGTGCGGTAGCCGGTTTTCTGATCCCAGCTCTTGTCGAAGCGCAGGTCGTCATCGATGGCCAATATCTCATTTTCGTCGTAAACGTTGGCCACGTTGAGCAGTTGATGGGTCAAGGCCGAGTAGCCGGCAAGCGAATCCTTGGTCACCGGAATGCGGATTTCGGCGACCTCTTCGCCCGATTTGAAGCGCGAGACCAGTTCGCGCTTGACGCCATCGATGACATAAACGGTCATGCGCTCGGCGGCAAACAGGCTGGTGATCTCATCCTTCAGGTCGATCAGGATTTCATCGAGATCCCGGGCCGCATTGATCTTGTTGCCGATCTCCTGCAACCGGGTCCGGTATTCGACTTCCGACCTTAAATGGGCCACCCCGGGTTCAAGGCCGTTCTTGGGTTGGGTTGCATTCAACATTATTTCCTACCTGCATCATCTCGGCTCTGGTTAGAATCAGGGTCGCCCTCGTGTTTGGAGGCATCCGATCGCGCCGCCTGAAAATGGCGTACCACTTTTTGGGCCCCGCCTCCGACCAGAATGATTCCCATCAAATAGAAGCAGAATTGGATGAACCCCATGACGTTGGCAAAGCCTTCGATCTGCGCCAGCCGGGGCATCACCTGGGGGATGCGGTAGAACACGCCGAAACCGGCAAGCATCAGGGCGATACCCCAGATCAACTGGATCGAGCCTCTGGAGGGCGGTTGTGCATTGACCATTAAGCGAACACCTGTTCCTCGTTGCAGTCCGGCCCCATCGCTGGGCGTTGCCGCCGGCGGCCACCGGACAAAACGGTAACCGCGGGCGAATGCCGTGCGGGAATCCGAACTTAACAAGGTATCGGCCGTTGCCGTTTAAAAGTTTACACCCGGCCGATACCTTTTTGGTTTTTGCTTACATTGCGTATAAACGCTGCCCGTCGACGACCGTCACCCCCTGGGCCTGGAGGGTCTGAATGGCGGCCGTGACATTGTCGAACCGGAAGATCATGATGGCATTCTGGGCGGTGTGCTTCACATAAGCGTACATGTATTCCACGTTCAGATCGTTGCTCTTGATGATCTCCAGGATGCGGTGCAAGCCGCCCGGCTGATCTTCCACCTCCACGGCGACGACCTGGGTTTTGCCCACGGTGAAGCCGTTGTCTTTCAAAACGGACACCGCCTTTTCCTTGTCGTCCACGATCAGGCGCAGAACGCCGAAATCGGATGTATCGGCCAGGGCCAGCGCACGGATATTGACCCGGTTTTCAGCCAGAATGCCTGTCACTTCCGAAAGCCTGCCCGATTTGTTTTCCAGAAACACGGATATTTGCTCGACGTGCATGGTGACCTCCTTTATAGCTTGCGATTGTCCACCACCCGCACGGCCTTGCCTTCGCTGCGGGCGATCCCTTTGGGCTCCACCAGTTTGACCGTGGCCGAAACGCCCAACAGCTCCTTGATGTTCTTGGAGATGCTCCTTTCGATAGCCTGCAGCTTCTTGACCTCGTCGGAGAACATCTTCTCGCTGACCTCCACCCGCACGGTGAGCACATCCAGCGGCCCTTTGCGGTCCACGATGAGCTGATAGTGGGGCGTGACCCCTTCGGTATCCATGAGCACGCTTTCGATCTGGGAGGGGAAGACATTGACGCCGCGGATGATCAGCATGTCGTCGCTGCGTCCGGTGACGCGGCTCATGCGCAGATGGGTGCGGCCGCAGATGCACGGTTCGGGGTTGAGCGAACAGATGTCCCGGGTCCGGTAACGGATCACGGGGAAAGCCTCCTTGGTGATGGTGGTGAAGACCAGTTCGCCCACCTCACCGAACGGCAGGGGATCGAGGGTGCGCGGGTCGATAATCTCGGGGATGAAGTGATCTTCGAAGATGTGCAGGCCGCGCTTGGCCTCCTTGCATTCGATGGCCACACCGGGCCCCATGATCTCGCTCAGCCCGTAGATGTCAACGGCCGTGATGTTCAGCTTGCGCTCGATTTCGGCGCGCATGGTTTCAGACCACGGTTCGGCGCCGAACACCCCGTACTTGAATTTGAGATCCTTGGCGGTGACGCCCATCTCTTCGGCCACTTCCATGAGGTGCAGGCTGTACGAAGGGGTGGCGGTGATGATGGTCGGCCCGAAATCCTTCATGATCATCACCTGGCGCTTCGTGTTGCCGCCCGAAACCGGGATGACCGAGGCGCCAAGCAGTTCGGCGCCGTAATGCACGCCCAGACCGCCCGTAAACAAGCCGTAGCCGTAGGCGTTGTGGATGATATCGCCGCGGGTGGCGCCGCCGGCCATGAGCGCCCGGGCCATGAGCTGGGCCCAGGTCTGGATGTCGCGGGCCGTATAACCCACCACGGTGGGTTTGCCGGTGGTGCCGGAGGAGGCGTGAATGCGCACCACGTGGTCCATGGGCGAAGCGAACATACCGAAGGGGTAGTTGTCGCGCAGGTCTTGCTTGGTGGTGAACGGCAGGCGCTGCAGATCTTTTAAGGAGCGGATGTCGGCCGGCGAAACCTCGGCCTTCTGGAACTGTTCACGATAGAACGGCACGCTGGCGTAGACCCGTTCCACGGTGGTCTGGAGGCGGCGGAGCTGGATCGCCTCCAGCGCCTCCCGGGGCATGGTCTCATATTCCATATCGTAAATCATTGCAGCAACCCTCCTTTGAAAGCCGCCTTGCGCTTTTCCAGAAATGCGCTGGTGCCCTCCTTGGCATCGGAACTGGCCATGCAGAGGGCGAAGGCGTCGGTCTCGATGCGCAAGCCGGTGGCCAGATCCACGTTCAATCCGAAATTGACGGCCTGCTTGGTGGCCCGCAGGGAGACGCGGCCCATGCCGGCCATCTCCCGGGCCGTGGCCATGACCTGCGCCATCAACGCCTCGGGGGCCGTGACCCGGTTGACGATGCCCAGCGACATGGCCTCCTGGGCCTTGACCATCCGGCCGGTATAAAGCAGCTCCTTGGCCCGGGCCGCACCGATGATCCGTGGCAGACGCTGGGTGCCGCCGTATCCGGGAATCAATCCGAGCTTGATCTCCGGCTGGCCGAAAGAGGCGTTCTCGGCCGCGTAAATAAAATCGCAGGCCATGGCAATCTCCAGGCCGCCCCCCAGAGCAAAACCATTGACCGCCGCGATGACGGGAATGGGCAGTTCGGTGAGCCGGTTGATCACCGACAGGCCCCGGTTGATGAACACCTTGGCCTTGAGCGAATCCAGCTTGGCCAACTCGGTGATGTCGGCCCCGGCCACGAAAGCCTTGCCGCCGGCGCCGGTGAGCACCAGCACCCGGACCGCCTCATCGTTGGCCACCGCTTCCACGGCCTGGGCAAATTCCGCCAACAGTTCGCTGTTCAGGGCATTCAGGGCCTTGGGGCGGTTAAAGGTGATCGTGGTGATGCCCTCGGCGTTCTCGACGATAATGTTGTTGAACGACATTTCCTCCTCCTTGCAATCTCGGCCTGCGGGCCGCGTTCCTTATCTTAGTGTCCATCCAGGGATGGTTATTTTTGCCGAAAAAATATCTCAACCCTGGATGGACACTATCCTTTATTCCCGGCGTTGGACGGTTTTTGCCACGCCATGGGATGGGTATCTTCGATGTATCTGCGGATGGCCGCCACGATTCCCTGGCAAAAGCGCTCCTGGTAATCGTCGGCCATCAGCCACTTGCACTCCCGCGCATTGCTGATGAAGGCGGTTTCAACGAGAATCGACGGCATCTGGGCCCCCAACAGGACATAAAACGGGGCCTGCTTGACCCCCTTGTCACGCAAGGGGCTGTATCGTTTGCGGAGCTGCCGCATCACATCCTGCTGGACGTAGCTGGCCAGCCGCGTGGACTCATTCACCTTGGCATTGTGCATCAGATCCTGCAAGATCGAATCCAGGTCACTGATATTCTTGGCCGAGGTGGCGTTTTCACGGGCAGCCACGCGAATGGCTTCGTCATCGGTGGCCAAGTTCAAGATGAAGGTTTCGATGCCGTACGCCTGGGGATTGAGCGATGCATTGGCGTGAATGGAGATAAACAGGTCGGCATTCTGGGTGTTGGCGATGGCGGTGCGCTCTTCCAGGCTCAGATAGACATCGCTGTTGCGGGTCAGGATCACCTCGCACTGGAGCTCGGAACGGATCTTGCGGGCCAGGCGTTGGCCGATCTGGAGCACCAGGTGTTTTTCGTGCACCCCTTTTATAGCGCCGGGGGCGCCGTAATCCTTGCCGCCATGGCCCGGGTCGATGACGATGCGCCGCACCCCCAGGGCCAACTGCTTGACGATGGCGCTGGGAGGAATTTTCTTTGAAACGGCCTCGGGCTTATCTTGCTGGGCATCCGTGGGGGCCGCCTTGGCGACGAGCACGCCGTTTTCGACGCCCCACACATCCAGGACGATGCGATACGGATTTTTAAGAGAGAAGATTTTGAAGGTTTGCGACGATTTGGTATCGACCACCACGCGCACCGTGTCGTTGGTGTACTGGCCGGCCCGGGCATCGCTGAGCAGATTGTCGTTGATGGGCATCACCTTTTGCAGGTTCTGCCCCAAGCGGCTGTTGTGCACATCGATATAGATGCGTTGGGGTTTACCCAGACGCGGATCTTCACGCAGCTCGCGGTAGCTGAAGCTGGTATCGGCATTGGCATCGATGACCACGCGGGTGTAGCGCGGGTTGGACCAGAAACGCAAGCCCTCCACGATGGCCGGCTGCTGGGCCGAGGCGGTGCGTGCGCTGCCCTGGGCCGGTACCGATTCGATCTGCGCGGCGCTGATCACCTGGGTTATGGCGTCGCCGCCGCTTTGATCCGCAGGACTTGCCGCCGGCCCCAGTGCCGAGCGGGCCTTATCTGCATAGAGGCTCTCGGGGTAGACTTTGACCAGTTCCTCGAAGGCCTTCTGGGATTGCAAACGGTCCAGGGAAGAGCGGGACCACTTGTACATGCCGGCGTAACAACTGCCCATGCCGTATAAGGCCGCAGGGGTCAAAGGTCCGCCGGGCTCGGTCTGCAGCACCTGGCGATAGGCGTGGATGGCTTTAAACCAATGGTCGCGCTGTTTTTGCAGCTTGACCTCTTCTTCCAACCGTCGTTCCTGACGCTGGGCGACATCGTACCAATGCTGGGCGGCCGACGCGCCGGGGGAGGGTTGCCGGGACGCCTTCGCCGCCTGGGAGGTCTTCGCCGTCTGGGGGGTCTGGACGTCCGCCTTTGGTTTGGCTTCCGCCACCTGGGTCGTTGCGCTGCCCCCTTTGAGCCGATCGCCGGCCTGCCGGGCCTGTTCCTTGTAACGGCTCTGGGGGTAGTTCTTGACCACGTTGTCCAGCAGGTCCAGGGCTTCGCGACGGTCGGATTCGCGTTTGTTCAGCTTGTAAAGATCGCCATACATGGCGCCGGCCCGGTAAAGACCGGCGGCGGCCCATGGGCCACGCGGATCTTCGCGGTAGACCGCCAGGTACTTCTGGATGCAGGTGACCCAGCGATCCCGATATTTTTGCTGCTGGGGATTGCCGCGCAGTTTCTGGGCGCAACTCTCGGCGGTGTAGTACTTGCTTTCCGCCGTGGCGGCCCAGACCGCCGGATGCCAGAGCAGGCCGGTCAGCAGAATAGCGGCCGCCATCCAAAGCAAGATCGGCCGAAGCGCGGCAGGCGAGGTAAAAGTTCCGTTAACCATCATATGGGACTGCTTGCACCTTTTGGGCTCTGTCAGCATTGCTTTCATCTTCGCGGTCAGGAAAACACGGCCTGGGAACATTGTCAATCGCTCTTCATCACGGTATTGCGCATGGCGTGCAGCAGGTTCAGGGCTTCCAGGGGCGTGATCGAATCCAAATCAAGCGTTTGCAACTGCTGGACGATCTCCAGCTCCATGGGCTGAAACAGATCCAGTTGCACCGGTTTGACCCGCTGTGCCGAACTGCCTTCGGCCACATCTTTTCCGGCCGGGGCGTGACTCTCCACCCGGGCCAGCACTTTTTTGGCCCGCTGGACGACCGCTTCGGGGATGCCCGCCAGCCGGGCCACCTGGATGCCATAGCTGCGGTTGGTGCCACCGGGGGTCAATTTGCGCAGAAAAATGATCCGGTCGTTCCACTCCTTGACGGCGATATTGTAATTTCTGACCCGCGGCTTGGTCTGGGCCAACTCGGTCAGCTCGTGGTAGTGGGTGGCGAACAGCGTCTTGACCCCCCTGCCCTTCAGATCGTGCAGATACTCGGCCACGGCCCAGGCGATGCTCAGGCCGTCGTAGGTGCTGGTGCCGCGCCCGATCTCATCCATGATCACCAGGCTGTGGGCCGTGGCGTTGTTGAGAATGTTGGCGGTCTCCTCCATCTCCACCATGAAGGTGCTCTGGCCGGCCGCAAGGTTGTCCAGGGCGCCGACGCGGGTGAAGATCCGATCGGTGATGGGGATATCGGCCTCGGCGGCGGGCACGAAAGCGCCGATCTGGGCCATGACCACCAGCAGGGCCACCTGCCGCAGCACAGTGGATTTGCCGGCCATATTGGGTCCGGTGATGACCAGCACCTGTTCGCTCTCGTTGTCCATGGCGATGGTGTTGGGCACGAAGCGCTCGCCCTGGATCAGCCGCTCCACCACCGGATGGCGCCCGTCCCGGATGCGCAGCACGCCTTGGCTATTGATACGGGGGCGGCGGTAGTCATGCTGCTCGGCCACCTCGGCCAGGGCCAGCAGACAGTCCAGGCGGCCTAAAAAGCGCGCGGCCGCTTGCAGCGCGTCACCCTGGGCGCGCACCTGGTCACGGAGCTGCTGGAACAACGCCAGCTCCAGGGTACAACGCGCCTCTTCGGCGCCCAGCGCCTTGGTTTCGAACTGCTTGAGCTCTTCGGTGATGTAGCGTTCGGCGTTGACCAACGTCTGCTTGCGCATGAAACGTTCGGGCACGGCTCTGGCGGCCTGGGCTTTGGAGACCTCGATGTAGTAGCCGAACACCTTATTGAAGCGCACTTTCAAGGTGTTGATGCCGGTGGCCTGACGCTCCCGGATTTCCAACTGGGCCAGGTAGCCCTTGGCGTCCCGGGAGATCTGGATCAATTCGTCCAGCTCCGCGTGATAACCCTTCTGGATCATGCCGCCCTCGTTGATCGTGGGTGGCGCGTCTTCGCGGATGGCCCGCTCGATGAGCGCGGCCAGGGCGTGCAAATCATCGATGGCCAGCGGCGGGACGAACAGCTCGCCGTTGAATTGGCCCAGCGCCTCCCAGATATCGGGCAGCATGGCCAGCGAGCGCCCCAGGGCCAGCAGGTCGCGGGCATTGGCATGGCCCATGACGATCTTGCTGTACAGCCGCTCCAGATCGTAAACCGAGGAGAGCGCCGTGCCGATGCGCCGGCGGGCCTCGCATTTGCTCAGGGCCTCCTCCACCGCATCCAGACGCCGGCCGATGCGCGCGGGCGTCAGCAGCGGGTAGCGCAGCCACTGCTTGAGCAACCGGCCGCCCATGGCTGTGACCGTCTGATCCAGGATGCCGAGCAGGGTGCCCTGGCGCGTGCCATTACGGGAGTTTTGCTCCAGCTCCAGGTTGCGCCGGCTCATGGCGTCGATAATCAGGTGATCGTCCAGGCTGTAGGTTTCGATGGCCGCCAGATGGGTCACCGCCTGTTTCTGGGTCTCGCGCACGTAGTGCAGCAGGGCGCCGGCCGCACCCAATGCGGCCGTCATCTGCTGGCAGCCGAACCCTTCCAGGGAGCGGGTCTGGAACTGTTCGACGAGCCGCTGGCGTCCGCGCCCCACATCGAAGAGGCCATCGTCCAGCGGGTTCACCGAGCGCTGTTCCATCACCGGGGCCAATTGCCGCACCCATGCCAGGTCGCGCAGCGTTTGGGGCAACAGCAGCTCCCGGGGCGCGATGCGGGCCAGTTCCTCGGCAATCTTCCTGGCATCGGTGGTTTCGGTGAGGCGAAAAAGGCCGGTGGAGATATCCAGGTAAGCCAGGCCCAGGGTTTCCTGGTGGGCGCCCAGGGCCAGCAGGTAGTTGTTGGTTTTGGCGTCGAGCAGTTCGTTTTCCACGATCATGCCGGGCGTCACCACGCGCACCACCTCCCGGCGCACCAGCCCCTTGGCCAGGGAAGGGTCTTCCACCTGATCGCAGATGGCCACTTTATACCCCTGCTCGATCATGCGGGCGATGTATCCTTGGGCCGCGCGATACGGCACCCCGCACATGGGCACCGGTGCGCTGTCATTCTTGTTGCGCGAGGTCAGGGTGATTTCCAGCGCCTTGGAGGCGGTGTGGGCGTCTTCGAAAAACATCTCGTAGAAGTCCCCCATGCGATAGAACAGGATGGCATCCTTATACTGCTCCTTGATGGAGAGATATTGCTGGAGCATGGGGGTGGTTTTGGATGGGTTCATGGTCTGCGGATATTATTCCCGAAGATTGACCGATGGTCGGTGCTGATGGGGGCGATGATGGACCGGGCGCGTTCCCTGGCGGGCGTTTTACGGCAGGGGTGACGCCTGCCTTTTTTCAGGGTGCCGCGGCCGCATCGCGTTCGTCCGGGTTGGCGTCGGCTGCCTGCGTGGGCTGCGGCTTGAGCGCCGCGACATCCTTTTTCACGGCGTCGATGGCGCTTTGCTGGGAATGGATGGTCTGTTGTAGCTTTTTAATGGTTTTGGCGTCGGCGAAACGATCCCCCAGGTTGAAAAGATAGGCGATGAACCAGCCGATGAAAAAAAAGCCGATGAAGATCAGCGCCACGGGCAGTTCGGGTGAAGCATAAACGGTGCCCAAAATGTCCAGACTCAGTCCCTGTTGGGCCAGGAAGAACTCTCGATTCTGGTAAACCACGAACCCCAGCGCGGCGATGATGAGCAGCCACAAGATGACCTTGACCTTTTTCATGCGCATTCTCTCCTGTCTGTTGCCGTCGGTCATTAAAGTGCTTTAATCTCTACAATTTCCAGGCCTAAAACTCAACCCTTTTTGTAGAATTCGGAATTCTTCTTAAAGGGCCACCACCTCCAGGGCCCCCCAGGCGCCCATCTTCTCTCCCACGACGATCAGCACCCCTGCGATGCCCGCGATACCCTGCGCCCAGCGGATGGCCGCCTGGATATCGCCGGCCGAGCCCACCCGGTTGCCGACGGCCGTGGCCGCCGCATCGGCCAGGGCGCAGTCGTGGCTGAGCACACAGGCTGCGTCGGCCCGGCCCAGGCTCAAGGAGGGCCCCACCGTTCCCGAAGAGGTGCAAACGGCCCTCACGCCGCTTTCCGGCATGACCCGCAGTCCGATTTTGAGGCTCAAGGGCGATAGTCCCGCAAAAACAGCCATGGTCACCGGTCGGCCGATGCGCAGAAAAATATCGCCGCCGTTCTCCACGATGATTTCTGCACTCAGGGGCAGCAATGCCCGGCCCACTTGCTCGGCCAGAGCCCCGGCCACGGCGGCCATGGGCCCTGTTTGGGCGGCCTGGCCGGCCTGGAGCATGTTGCCCACGATGGGCGGCGCCAATGGGTCCAGGGGCAAGGGCTTCAGGCTATCCAGAAAATCGGGATGGCTGTGGATATAGGCTTCCAGATGGGCGCGCTGGGCAATGACCGCCTCTTTGGCTACCACGGCCACCGGGCGCAGGCTGTAGATCCCCAGGTCGGTCTGCTGCACCACGACCCGCTCGGCCAGGAGGTGACTGCGCACCAACTGCCGGTAACTGCGCTCACCGGGCGGCGGCTTATGGCCGGAGCGCTCAGACATCGTTTTATACATCTACGATGGCCGGTCGCAATTCGGCTGGGCACTGGCGCAGGAAATAGCGATCGGTCATGCCGGCGATGAAATCGCGCACGATCTCCGCGGGGCGGTGACGCTGCAGGTAGTTGGGGTCCATGTCGGCCATAAAGCTGGTAAAGATCTTGGACTCCTGGCGGCCGATGCGCAGATCGTCCATATAGGTTTCGAAGAGGTGATCGAAGAGGGTGTGAATCGCCGGGGCATGCTGCTTGATGGTCTGGTTTAAGTAGATGCGCTCCAGGTTGAAATCCTTGAGCCGTTTCAAGGCGCGCGACACTTTGTCGCTCAGGGCGATATGGTCGTGGGGGTGGCTGCAATGGATGATATCGGTGACCAGGTTGTACACGATGGTGCCGTTGCTGTCGCCCAGCACCGCCACCACATCCCTGGGAATCTCGTGGCGCTGAATGACATTGAGACGAATGGCGTCCTCCAGATCCCGACCGATATAAGCGACGGTGTCGGCCATGCGCACCACGCATCCCTCCAGGGTCATGGGCATCAGGGGGTGGCGCGGGTCCTTTTTCTTGGCGGCCATCTCCTGGGCCAGGATCTCGAAGGTCTTTTCCTGGCGCGGTTGCAACACCTGGTTGTGGATCTCGCCGTCGTGGCACAGAATCCCATCCAGGGTCTGCAGGCATAGATTCCAACCGCGGCCCTTGCGCTCCACGCGATCCAGGAACTGGATGCTCTGCACGTTGTGCAGGAAATGGCCGATGCCGGCCCCCTCGCACAGCTTGCTCAGATAGCGCTCGCCATCATGACCGAAAGGGGTGTGGCCGATGTCGTGCCCCAGGGCGATGGCCTCGATGAGGTCCTCGTTAAGGTTCAAAAATCGGCCGATGGTGCGGGCGATCTTGGAAACCAGTTGCACGTGCAGGACGCGGTGGGTGATGTGATCGTTGCGGATCAGGTAGAACACCTGGGTTTTATCGATGTAACGCGTGTAGGCCATGGAGTGCAGAATACGGTCGGTATCCAGGGCATACGCCTGGCGGTAGCCCGAATGCACCTTGTCTTCGGTCAGGCGGCGCCGGGCATCGGCGCTGAAGGCGGCCTTGGTCGAAAAAATGGTGCTTTCCCGGTCGTTGAGCGCTTGTTTCAGCGTCTCCATGGTGGTTGCAATGTCGCCGGATCTTTCCATCGAATCAGATCTCTCGTTTGACCTTCCCCGGTCTCCGCCCGGAGGCCCTTGCCGCTTTACTTCAGCGCCGCGAGAATCCTTTCGATCACGGTTTCCAGGGCGGCTACAAAGCCGGCGGCTTTCTCCTGGAGCATCTGAGGCTGCCCCGCATCGAACACCTTGACCACGTTGGGATCGAAAGGCAGGCTGCCTAGAAACGGCACTTCCATCTGGGTGGCGGTGGTCTGCCCGCCGCCGCTCTTGAACAAGGAGATGCTTTTGCCGCAGCAGGGACAGGCGAAGGGTCCCATATTTTCCACCAGACCGAGCATGGCCAGTTGAATGGTGCGGCAAAAATTGATGGATTTGCGCACATCGGCCAGAGCCACATCCTGGGGGGTGGTGACGATCACGGCCCGGGCCTCGGGAATCGTCTGGGCCACGCTCAACGGTTCGTCACCGGTGCCCGGCGGCGCATCGATGATCAGAAAATCGATATTTCCCCACTGCACGTCGCCCACAAACTGGCGGATGACACCGGATTTGGCCGGCCCGCGCCAGATGACGGCCTGATCGCGGTTCTGCATGAGCGACTGCATGGAGACCACTTTCAGATGGGGGTTGACCGCCTTGGGGATCACCCTTTGATCGGCAGTCAGATCCAGAAGACCCTGCAGGCCCATCATGCCGGCCAGGCTGGGGCCATGAATATCCACATCCAAAAGCCCGACTTGGTATCCTTTGGCGGCCAGTCCCAGGGCCAGAGCAGCCGATACGCTCGATTTACCCACCCCGCCCTTGCCGCTCATGACCAGGAGCTTGTGGCGAATGCCGGCCAGCACCCGGGTAATTTTTTGGTCCGCTTCCTGTGGGGCAGAATCGTGGGAAGCACCGCACGAGGGGTTGTTTTTGTTGGGTGCCATGGGGTATGCTCTCCTATGTGAAGCCTTCGTGGCTTTTATTCAATCTGTTGGCTTGTTGGCGCGATTACAGCATGGCCGGCCTATATCAGGATTGCCGGGAGCTTGCAAGGCGCGCTTCCAATGAGCAAATTAAGGCCAAATTCGACTCCCGCTCACCCGTTGTAACACGCCTTCCTGCATCCACGGCCACCGGTATAAAAATATGAAAGGAGCAGCGCATGAGAACCATCATCAATGTTTCGAATCGGTTGCCGGTTACCATCGGTCCGGAAATAACCCCCTCTTCGGGCGGTTTGGTTTCGGCTATGGAGCATCTGGGATCCGGGGTCAACCTGAAATGGATCGGCTGGGCCGGCGGCCATATTTCAGACCCGCAAGAAAAGGAGCGTATCGTCCGCAAGCTGGAGGATCGATTCAACTATTATCCGATCTTCCTGGATGACGACGAGGCCAACGATTTCTACGACGGTTTTTCCAACTCCACCATGTGGCCGCTGTTGCACTACATGAACACCTACAGCCGTTACAGGAGCCAATGGTATGAGGCCTACCAGCGGGTCAACCGGATCTTCGCCGATGCGGTCCTGGCGCATGCACGGCCCAACGATATGATCTGGGTGCACGATTATCATCTCATGCTGCTGCCGCAGATTTTGCGCCAGGAGCGTTCGGACCTGAAGATCGGTCTTTTCCTGCACACCCCGTTTCCGCCTTCGGACATCTTCCGCTGTCACCCCAATCGCGAAGATCTGCTGCACGGCTTGCTGGGAGCCGATTTGCTCGGCTTTCAGACCTTCAGCTACCTGCGCCATTTCCGGGGGACCGTGCTGCGTGTGCTGGGCATCGAATCGGAGATCGATCGAATCGTGCATGACCACTACACCACGGCGTTGGGTGTCTATCCCATCGGCATCAATGTGGACAAATTCGACAGCGAATTGAAAACGGCATCGTTTGCCCGCCGCCTGTCCGAGTACCGCCAGGTTTACAGCGGCAAAAAAGTGGTGCTGTGCGTCGAAAGACTCGACTATACCAAGGGCATCCCCCGGCGTCTGGATGCCATCGAAAGGTTCCTGGCCCAGCGGGCGAACCGGGAGGATATCGTTTTCATCTTCATCAGCGTCCCGTCGCGGGAGGATGTGGCGGCTTACCAGACCCTGCTCGAGCAAGTCCAGGGGCGCGTCGGCCAGATCAACGGCAAATACTCCACCATCAAAAACGTTCCCCTGCGGTTTATGCATCGCTCCGTCAGTTTCAGCCAGTTATGCGCCCTTTACGCCCTGGCCGACGTGGGCTTGGTCACCCCCCTGGTGGATGGCATGAACCTGGTGGCCAAGGAGTATGTCTTTTGCCAGAAGGAGAAGACCGGGGTTCTGATCCTGAGCGAATTTGCCGGCGCAGCCCAGGAGCTGCCCAACGCCATGATCGTCAATCCCTACGATATCGGGCAGATGGCCGCGTGCCTGGAAGAAGCGCTGACGATGCCGGACGAAGAGAAGACCGAGCGCATGGTGTCCATGCGGGCCAGGGTGACACGCTATAACGCCAGCCACTGGGCCGATGCATTTTTATCCGATTTGGAGGCCTGCAAAGGCGAACCGGATATTCCCACGGATGTCCCCGCGGTAAAAATCGAGCACATGGAAGAAATTCTCACCGCTCCCCGCGCCGCCCTCTTTCTGGACTACGACGGGACTTTGAGCGAACTGCGCCGAAAGCCCATGGAGGCCTCTCCCCGGGGAGAAATTGAAACGCTCTTCGCCAAGTTGATGTCCGACAGCGGGCTCGATATTTACATCATCAGCGGCCGGTCCCAGCAGGACATGCAGCACTGGTTCGGCCGCTACGATTTCGGGCTGGTCGCCGAACACGGCTTCAGTTACCGGTTATCGACCAGGCACGATTGGGTGCTGTCCGACCCCACGACCGACTTGAGCTGGATGGATAAGATCATCGAATTTTTTCATCATTATGCGGACATGACCCCCGGCAGCGCAGTAGAGGTCAAACGTTCCGCGGTGGTGTGGCATTATCGTGAATCCGACCCGGAATTCGGTACCTGGAAAGCCCATCAACTGGTGGCGGACCTTGCCGAAATGTTGAGCAACCAACCGGTTAAAATCAATCATGGCAAAAAGATCGTGGAGGCCAGCGCCATGGGGATCAACAAGGGGTCGCTGATGGCTTTGCTCATGGACCAGCGGCGTTATGCCAAGGTCCTGTGCGCCGGCGATGACGAAACCGATGAGAATATGTTTCGCGTGGCCGACGGCCGCATCATCAGCATCAAAATCGGCGACGGAACGACCGCGGCCCGTTACCGGTGCCCCAATCCCAGCGCATTCCGACTCTTCCTGGAATCGTTGGTGGATGAACGCTTGCGGCGCAAACCATCGTCTACTTCGTTGGGGTGAACCAATCGATGATTTGATCCCGCCACCGTTGCCCATGAGTGCCGGACCAGTAGATGCGCAGGCACTCGGGGCAGGTTTTAAAATCGCCGTGCTGCTGCCAGACATATTCGGGAACTCTTCCGAGCGCGTCCGGTTTGGACAAGCCATCCAGTTCACGATTGCACAAGGCGCAACGGGTCAGGGGCCTCAGATCCCCGGGACCCAAGCCCAGAGTGGTCGTCACCTGTCGGAACTGATCGCGCGGATGGTTGGCGCGAACGAGGATCAACGGCATGCCGGTCAGGGCCCGCTGGACTTTGCCGCTACGGGTTAGAATGGTGCGCTGGTCGTGGGCCAGAGACGCCAGCCGCTCCGGCCGGGGGACCTGGGTGTCCAGGAGCGTGTCGAAGCCTGCCAGGCGCAGGTGCTTGGCCAACCGGCCCAGGGTGGCATCGACCACGAAACGATGGCGGAAGGAGGTCTCGGACATGCAAGCGCTCATTGTGTCCGGCGCGCCGGCGATGAATGCTGTCAGGAATTGCCGGCGCCTTCCAGGACGAAAGTGGCAGGCGGTATCTCCACATCGGGCCAAAACCGCTCCAGGGTCCAGGTGACCTGATCGCCGCGTCCCGATGTCATGCGCACCGTGCACGGCAGCGTGTAGCCGGCCACTTGCTGCCAGGCGTCCCAGTGCACCTCGTATTGCAGGCCGCCTTCGATGTCCAAGGAGCGAAACATTCGAATGCGACCCTCGGCATCATCCTGCAGGGCGGCCACAACATTGTTCCAGCGGTCTTTCAAAACGAGACCGCCGGTATCTTCCCTTTTCGCATCCATCTGGGCGGCCACATAGGCCGGCAGCGGCGGACGGCCACTGAGGATCGTAAGGAGGGCCTCGATGCCCAGGGGCACATGGATGAAGCGTTCCAGGGCCCGGTTGGTTTGATCCCAGCGGTAGAAGCGTCCTTCGCTGACGGCATGCACCCGGATGGTGGTGCCATCGCCGGCCAGGCTGGTAATCGGCTGCCCCAGGGCATGGAGCAGTTCCACCCGCAGCCGGTCCGGGAGGATGCCGGCCAGTGCAGCCCGGCCGTTGAGGGTTTGGCCCTCGGCCTTGATTTGGACCCGTAACAACCCCTTGAACTGCTTCAATGCGGCGTTGTGTTCAGCCCAGCGCGTCAGGTGTTTCGCTGCCGCGGGGTCACTTTCGGGCGGCGCGATCAACCAGGCGCAGCCATTCAGCACCAGCAAGGTGTACAAAAACAGAAGCATTATCGAAAACCGGACAAAAGTTGCCGGCACAGCGGATGGTTTCATGGCATCGTTTCAGGGGGTCGGTTTCAGGCCGCGAATCTTCTCTTCCAAAGGCCGGCTGTCCTTGTCTTTGAACTCCAGGGAACGCCGGTAGTATTTCAAGGCTTTTTCCGTGTTGCCCAATTGAAGATAGACGTCGCCCAAATGCTCCAGGATAACAGGATCCTCAGGCACGAGCTGAACCGCCTTTAAAAGCCACTTGAGGGCATCTTCATGATGCCCCTGCTTGTACTGGACCCAGGCCATGCTGTCGATGATATAGCCGTCATCGGGTTTCAGGGCCATGGCGCGCTGAATCAACGCCTGGGCTTGGTCCAGGTGAATGCCCATATCGGCATAGGTGTAGCCCAAAAAGTTCAAGGCGTCGGCATCGTCGGGCTGAACCCGCAGCACCTGCTTCATGGACTCGATGGCCGCCTCGCGGCGGCCGGCCTTGTCATGGATGACGCCGATACGAAAATGCAAACGGGCGTTGTCGTTGTCCACGGCCAACCCTTGCTTGAACGCCGCCAGGGCCTCGTCATAACGTTCGAGCTCTTCGTAAAAAGATCCCAGATAGAGGTAGTAGTTGCCGTTGTGGGGTTCGTAGCCCAGGGCCTGGCGAACGACGTCGATGGCTTGGTCCAGCTTGCCCATATCCCGCAGCAACATGGCGCGGTGGGCCACGGCGTTTTCGAAATAGCGCGATGGATAAGATACTTTCTCGAAATGAGCCAAGGCCTTGGTGACCTGCTTGGTGCCATCGTAGGCAACGCCGGCCAAGTAGTGCAGTTCTGAATTCTGGGGCGCCCCCCGCAGCATGCCCTCGATGGCCCATATCGCTTTCTCATGCTGTTTGGTTTCCAGATAGCTTTCGAAGAGATGGCTTAAAACCGCGGTATCCTCCTCGCTGCGCCTGCCCAACTCCAGCAGCAAAGGCATTCCCAGCTCCGGGCGCTTGATTTCACGGTAGTATTCGGCCAGTTCCAGAGCCGCTTTGATGTTGTCGGGATTGGACGCCAGAATGGCTTTATATTCTTGGATCGCCAGCGCGCTCTTCTTTTGCGACCGGTATATTTCGATCAGTTCGAAACGCGGCTCTTCCAGGGAAGGCTCGAGTTCCAGTGAACGCTGGAAGGCTTGCGCGGCCTGCTCGTGTTTGCCCTGGGACGCGAGCACCTTCCCGTTGAAATAGTGCGCCGCATAGGAGGTGGGGAAGTGGGTCGCCATGCGCCGAAACACGCGCTCGGCATTGGCCAGATCGTTTTCATTCCAATAGATCCGCCCCAGGTAAAGATAGATGTCCGGATCGTTGGGGTCATTGGCCAGGGCTTTTTCGAAGAACCCCTTGGCTTCGGTGATCTGGTCGCGCTGCTGATGAATGCGTCCGGCCAGGACCAGGGCTTCGCCGTTCTTGGGATGCTCGGCAAGGACCTGGCGGATCAAGCCCAGCGCCTTGTCCTCATCGCGCTGGGCGAGAAAAATATCGGCCAGTTCCATTTTGAGCGCTGCCGAGCGTGGATCGTGCTGGATGGCTTTTTCCAGCAGCCATCGGGCTTCGGCCGGAGCCCCCTCTTTTAATTTCATCTGGGCGATACTGAAGTAGTAGTAGGCGGCGGCCGATCCGCTCGGGGCCATCGCATCGTACAAGACGGTTTCGGATGGCGCGGATTGCTCCAAGGTGGACGGCGCCACAGGCGGCAATCCGGCTTGGCACCCCATGGCGGCGATACCCACAATGAGGAGCATCGATCGTTGAATCGCTTTTAGGCGCATATGGTTGATCTCAAGAAAGGAGATGGGTGTTGAGCTCGTCCAAACCATCTCATTTCTGGATGGAGCCAATTATGAATCACGATTGGTATAGGCTTCGAAATCGGGAATTTCCGATTTAAAGAAGTCCCGCATTTTTTTGATCACATTCTTTTCGATCTGGCGCACCCGTTCCCGGGAGATACCGTAACGATCCCCGATCTCCTGAAGCGTCACCGGCGCATCCGAAAAAATGCGCTGGTCGAAAATCTCCAATTCACGATCGCTCATCTGCTCGCGGAACTCCGACACTTTGTTGTGCAGCAAGAGCTCGATCTCTTTTTTGGCCACGCGATCCTCGGCCGAGGCGCTGCCCTCGCTGACAAACTCGATCTTGCCGGTGTCGGAACCTTCTTTGACCGGAGAATCCAGAGACACATCCCAGCCGTCCAGGCGCTGATCCATGTCGACGATTTCGCGCTCGGAAACGCCCAGTCGCTGGGAGAGCAGCTTGGGCTTGGGATCGAACCCCTGCTCGATCAACAACTGCTTCTCTTTCTTCAGCTTGAAAAAGAGTTTGCGTTGGCCCTGGGTGGTGCCGATCTTGACCAGGCGCCAATTGTCCATGATGAATTTGAGGATGTAGGCCTTGATCCAGAAAGAGGCGTAATAGGAAAACTTGACGTTCTTGTAGGGGTCGAATTTCTTGACCGCCTGCATCAAACCGATGTTGCCTTCCTGAATCAAGTCCAGAAGGTTTTGCATCCAAACTCTCTGGAATTCCAATGCAATTTTGACCACTAGGCGAAGGTTGGAAGTCACCAGTTGATAGGCAGCCTCCATATCATCCTCTTCCTGCACCCGGCGGCCCAGTTCGATCTCTTCTTCACGCGTCAGCAAACGGTACCGGCTGATCTCCGACAAGTAGCGCTGAAGCGGGTCGAACTTGGCCAGTGCCTTGCCCGAATCGACCTGGATGTTGCGGTTGTCGATGACCATCTTGGGCGCGGCTTTGCTTTTCACGGCGGTGGCCGTCGTGGCCGAACTGTTTTTATCTTTATCCATCATACCTGGCTTTCATCTTTAAGAAGGGTACCGGCGGCAACGCGTCAGGGTTGGCGCATGGCCCCATTTTTCATAGACATAATGGGGATCCTATGCTATTTGCCCTTTACCTTTTGCGCCTGTAGCTCAGTTGGATAGAGCAACGGACTTCTAATCCGTAGGTCGCAGGTTCGAGCCCTGCCAGGCGCGCCATTCACCCCGTTGTTTCAATGTTTTAAGCGCCCTGTGATTTCCCCCGCGCCACCCCGCGAACATTCACATCCAATTAAAAATGGCATGTTTACCACATAAAGGAACGCTTTTCAAATTGGGATTACCAATTCGATAACGGTTCCCCCTTGAGCACGCGGATATTTTCGCGCAGCTTGTCTTCGACGGCAATCTGGCGGCGCTGCTCCTTGATGTGGGCATAAGCGAACTCTTCTTCCACCCGCACCACCTCGATGGTAGCCATGGCGGCGACTTCGGGCTTGAGCACCTTGCCTTTGAATTCGACCGCCGGTTTGTCTTCGATCACGTCGAAGAGCGCCCCCACCACGACCCCCTGCTGGCTGCCCAGGTTCATCATCACTTCATGGCCGCTCACCTGCACCACAAAACCCTGCAAGGGGTATTTGCCCATGATGGCCAGCAGCATTTCACGATTCAACCAGTGCATGTCCTTGCTCAAAGTGGCCGCCGAGGCAAATTGCCGGCTGATCTCCTGGGACTCCTGATTGGCGACGGTGTCAATCAATTTGTATTTGAGCAACGTGCCTTCGATCAGATGGTACAGCGTGCCCCTGGCGATAAGCTTTGCCCCGCATGCCCTGGCAAGTTTTAAACTGATATCCGGGTTGGCCAGATCGCTGGCGCTTAAACCCACCTTCCGGATCACCCGTTCCAGGACGATCGGCTCGACGATCCCCAGCCTTCCGGAGCTATTTAACTGCTCGGCCAGGTGCAGTGTCAATACCCTGGGGAACCCATCCCGGATAGAGAGTCCCCCCGTCTCCAGAGGTTCCAAGAGCATCATCCGGATCACCGCGCCGCTGGTCCAGGGATCATCTCCATTTTGGTCGGAAACCGTGACGCCATCCTTATAATTTTGGGCATAGGTGTCGATTTGGGACTCGATTTGCCGGCGACGGTCCGGGTCTTTCTCCATCAGGATCATTTTGTTGGCGTTGGCCGCCAGCGTGGCCGCGAAGGGATCGGCGTGATCGATGGTCTGGGCCTTGCGGTAGGACTCCAGAGCTTTGTCCCATTGCCCTTGGCGCTCGTAGGTCATGCCCTTGTTGGAGGTGGCTTCCACGTAATACGGGTCCAGGGAGACGGCCTGGTCATACATTCCCTGCGACTTGGAATAGTCCCCGCGCGCGGCATAAATCCGTCCCAACCGGTTGTAGGCCGTCGCGCGGTGAGTGGGATTGCCGCCGGGCTTTTCGATGGCCTTGCGGTACTCGGCCTCGGCCTCCTTGGATTTGTTCTGGTTGTAGAGCAGGTCGCCTTGGACGACATGCGCATACGCACGATCGCCGGCTTTGCTCTCGACCTCCCGGGCCATGCTCATGGCCTTGTCCGGCTGACCTTTCTGGGCGTAAACCTGGGAGAGCCCCTCCTTGCCGACGATCTCGGCATCCCCTTCTTTCTTGGAAAGGTTGGAAAAGGTGTCCTCGGCGGCCTTCAGATCCCCCTCTTTCAGCTCGGCATAGCCTTGAACACTCTTGGCGCGCACATTACCGGGGTCCTTTTGGGTGACTTCGTTGCTGAGCGCCTTGGCGATGTTGGTCTGCCGGCTCTGCAATTTACGCTCGGCCAGGGTCACCAGAAGCGCCTCGGTGGTTTTGCCGCCCCCCTGGAAATAATCCAGCAGCTTCAGATCCGGCCCCACGATACAGGCCGTGGGCAAGATGATCCGGGCGGCATATTGGTCGGCCACTTTGCCGTCATCGATCAAGACCGGAAAGCCGAGCTGGGTTTGGGAGAGAAATTGGGTAACCTGGCCCGCGTCCGAACGGGTGATGCCCCAGACGGCCAGCTCCGCGTCCTTGTATTTCTTGGCCAGCCGATCCAGACTCAGCAACCCCTCCTGGCTGGGCCGGGAGGAGACGTCGAAAAAGTAGAGGATCAACATGGGCTGCGCTTTCATGCCGGCCAACTCGAAACTCTCTCCCTGACTGTTTTTCAAGACGAACAGGGGGGCGTCTTCACCGGCCTTCATTTGGCCTTGGGCCACCGGGAGCCCCACCAGGGTGATGGACAAAGCAATCAAGGCCGCATGGCACCATCGCATCCAAAGCTTCATGGTTCTCCTCCAATTTCATGCATGACAAAGAGGTGAGTAGAAACGAGCGTTTTTTAGAGACTACAGACGCCTGATTTTCATGCGTCTATTCCACGGGCCGCATGGTGATGTGCAGCGGCGTTTCACCGGGTGTGTCCAGATCCACTTGCGCCTCCCACTCCAGGAATCCAGGCATGCTCAAACGCAATTCATGCTTTCCCAGGGGCAGTGGCACCTCCAGGGGCGTCGCCCCTTTTTCGCCGTTATCGATGAAAAGCATGGCCCCGACAGGTTCGCTGCTGATCCGTAACATCGCCGCTTGGGGTTGGGCTTGCTCTTGGAGCGCGGCCGGCGTGACCTTTTCGGCCACCGGCGGATCGGCATGGGTGGCCGGGTCCGAGGGCGTGTTCCGTCCGAAGAAATAGTAGCCGCCGGCGCCGCCGGCCAGCACCACAACCAACAGCAGCGCCGTCACCAACGTTTTAAAGCCGGAACGTCGGGGCGCTTTCGGCAGAGGCGGCGGTGCAGCGGCCGACTTGCCTTCGGCCGGTAGAACCGTTGCCAGGGCTTCGGCCATCTGCCGACCGGTCTGAAAGCGCTGGGCCGGATCCTTGGCCAGGCTTTTCATGATCAGGTCCGAGAGCCGCTGGGGAATGAACGGATCTTTGGCCGACGGCGCCTCGGGTGCATCGTAGGTAATGGCCCGGAAGATGGCGGCGATATTGTTGCCGCCGAACGGCCGGTGGCCAACCACCATTTCATACAGGATCACCCCCACCGAAAAGAGATCGGAACGGCCATCCACCTGCTGGCCCACGACCTGCTCGGGGGACATGTAGACCGGGGTGCCCAGGATCTCGCCGGCCTGGGTTTGCTGCCCGGCGGCGGTATCTTCGATACGGGCGATGCCGAAATCGGTGAGTTTGACCTGGCTCTCTTCGGTCAGGATGATGTTGGACGGCTTGATGTCGCGGTGCACGATCCCTTGACGGTGGGCATAGTCCAGGGTCTCGGCCACCTGGCGGGCGATCTCCACACACTGGGGCACCGTCAGGCGCCCCGAACGCACCACGTCGTTGAACGGCTCGCCCTTGAGGTATTCCATGGCAATGTACACCGTGCCATGGTCTTCGCCGACGTCATAGATGGTGACGATGTGGGCATGGGACAAACGGCCGATGGCGCGGGCTTCCTTGAGAAAACGAGCCACGAAGGACTCGCTGGTCACCCGGTCCGGCCGCAATATTTTCAGCGCCACCATGCGGTCGATTTGGGGGTCATGGGCCTGGTAGACGACGCCCATGGTCCCCTTGCCGAGCTCCTTGACGATCCGGTATCGCCCGTATTCAGATATCATTTCAATCACTTTCCAGAAAATGCAGCACGGTTTCGAAAGGAATCAAAAAACCCACGGTGTTGGTTCCCCGATAGCGTCCCTTGACCACTGCGGCCAACCGGCCATGTTCATCGAAGACCGGGCTGCCGCTGCTGCCCGGTTCGATGTGGATGCGCGCTTGCCATAGCGGCAGCCCGTCCACCCGCCGCGGCGGTCCGTCCAGGGTGCCGCTCTCGATTTCACCCAGACCGGCGCGGGGGCATCCCACGGCAAACAGCACATCGTCGTTACCGGGGGTGTAACACCCATTTTGCGGGGAGATAACATGTTCTAAAGGATGCAGCACTTGGATCAGGCACAAATCCCGGTGGGCATCCAGTTTGACCACCTGGCCGCCGGATTCGCGGCCATCGCGAAATTGAATGCTCAGTTCCTGCCCCAGCTTCAGGTCATGGGCGGTGGAGAGGATCAGCCCTTGGCGATCGATGGCAAATCCGGAGAGTTGGGCCGATGTGCCGCCACGATCCGTAAAAAGGCAGACAACGGCATTCAGTTGTCGGTGAACTTGAGCGGGAGTCGCGCGCAACGCCTGGCGACCGGTGCCGGAGGGCATTTTGACATACCCGTCCAGGTAGTCCCAGAATGCGTCGAGCGGCGGGTTTTCCCGGCCGCTCTCCTCTTGTGCGCTGATGCGCGTGGCCAGCGGAGAATGGGCCTTGAGCCGGACCCGCCAGCGGGTCCCCGGCTTGTCCGCCTCCAACTGCACTTCCTGCTGGTCGCCTTTGGCGCGGTAGACCGCGAAGCCGTTGCTTTCCAGCCAGGGGGTGATCACCGCCTCGGTTTCCGAAACCGGCATGGCAACCGTCCGCTCGTGACCGGCGCCCTGCGCAATGTCATGGAACATCAGCCCCCAGGCTGAGATGAACAGCATGCAAAGCCAGCCGATGAATTTCATGCCACGCCCGCGAGCACCACGGTGATGTTGTCTTTGCCACCGGCCTGATTGGCCAGAGCGACCAACTGGTCCGCCTTGGCCGCCAGATCCCCTTCTGCCAGCAGGACTTGAACGATGCGGTCATCCTCCACCAGGTCGGTGAGACCATCGGAACATAGCAGGAAAAGATCGCCGGCAAAGATGGGCCCTCGCAGGGTATCCAGGGCCGGCGACGGGCGAACGCCCACGGCGCGTAAAATGACATTGCGCATGCGATGGGATCGGGCCTGTTCGGCGGTGATCATGCCTTGATCGATCTGATCCTGAACCAGGGAGTGGTCCTTGGTCAGCTGCTTGAGTGCGCCCTGGCGCAAGCGGTAGGTGCGGCTGTCGCCCATGTGGCCGATGACAAAGCCCGTGTCCGTGAAGGCCAGCAGTTCGGCCGTGCATCCCATGCCCTTATGATCGGGATGGGCGCCCACGTGCTCCAGGATGCGGTCGTTGGCCTGCAAAAAGGAGTTCTGGACACGTTCCACCAGTTCCTGCTCGTTGGCCGGGGGGCAATCCGCAAAGATGTCGGCCGCCGTCTGGGCGAAGATCTGGCTGGCCATCTCGCCGGCCGCCGCGCCGCCCATGCCGTCCGCCACCAGGCAATAGGCGGCCTGGGCATCGAGCAGGTAGATATCCTCATTGTTGGACCGTATGCGTCCCATATCGGTTTTACCGATAAACTCTATTTTATGCATGTTTCATCGTCGCTTTGGAAATGGTGCCGTGTGTGAGGCGTTGATGCCGGAACATAGTCCTGATGGCCTTTGGAGTTAGAGTCTACAGACACTACTATCGCCGTTTTCAGCGGAAGCTTGATAATCCAGGCGCCCATCCGAAGGAAATTTTGTTCTTATTTTTAATTTTAATATCCGCTTATTGTCAATATTGATTCCTTAGGAACCGAAATGTCAGGCCACAAAAAATGGTTTTGATTCAGCTTTGAAATATGATAGCGCTAGAGAAAATTGTTTCCCGATATCCGAAAGATAACTTCGCTGAGACGATCCTTCGTCCGACAAGAAGAGGCGTGTTCGCTTATGTCCATGATACCAGATATTTCGGTACAGCTCGTGCATATTCAAGGACCTCGCAAAGGCGACATCCAGGAATTCATTGAAAATGAAATCAATATCGGCCGACACCCCGATTGCCAAGTCAACTTTTCAAAGGAGTTGACCAACCTTTCCCGCATCCATGCCCGCATCGTGCGCGAAGGCAACCGCTTCAAGCTGATCGACGCCAGCACCAACGGCACCTATGTCAATGGGCAGCGCATCTCCGAGACGTTTCTGAAAGACGGCGACGTGCTCATGTTCACCGAAAACGGACCCAAAGTCAGCTTTTTGACCCAAACGGTCGACGCCCAACACGGAGCGCAACTGCCGCCCATGACCGCGCCGCGTTCGGTGTCGGCCACTTCAGCGCCGCTCCAACCGCCGCCGCCCAGGCAGGCGCCGCCACCGCCACGCCCGGTCGCGCCACCGATTGCGCAGATGCCGCCACAGTCACCGCAACCGCCGTCGTCGGCAACCCCGGTGGGCATCGAAACGGTCAAGGTACCCCTCGCCATCCAGTATGGGCCGGCGCTTAAATCGTTCCAAACCCTGCCCATCATCATCGGCAACGGGCCGGGGTGCGATTTCGTGGTGGCCCATGCGGCGGTTCGTGAACGCCATGCCCAGATCTTCTTCGCCGCCAATCAATACTGGATCAAGGATCTTACCGGCGCCGGCGGCATTACCATCAACGCAATGCCCATCAACATCCAGGCGCCCCTGGAAGCCGGCGTGCAGATCGCCTTAGGGGCTCAGGGGCCACGGTTTCGCTTCATCGGCGGGGGCCGGCTGGCACACATCGACGAACCGGCCCCCGAAAACATCCAGCCGCCGCCCACCACACCGCCCCCCGCGGAACCGTCGGACACGGACGGCAAGAAGAGCGGCGGACTGTTCAAAAAGTTTTTCTCCTGACGGGAACCGTCCCATGAACATCAAAGAGATCGGCGGCGAGTTCGCTCTGATCCAGCGGCTGTCCCAAATCGTTCCGGGAACGCGCCCGGAGGTGATTCAGGGTATCGGCGACGATGCGGCCGTATTGCGTGTGGCGCCCGAACCGGCCCCTTACCTGCTCGTCACCACCGATATTCTGGTGGAAGCACAGCACTTCAAGCGCACCTGGGCTTCCCCGGAGCAAATCGGCATCAAGGCCGCCGAGTGCAACGTGAGCGATATCGCGGCCATGGGCGGCACGCCCCAATGGATGTTCGTCTCGCTGGTACTGCCGGCCGATACCGAGGTGTCCTGGGCCGAAGGCCTGTACCGGGGGCTCGGTGAATCGTGCCGCAGACACCATATCGCCTTATTGGGGGGCGACACCACCCAGGGGGCGCTGGTCACGGTGAACATCACGCTGCTCGGCTCGGTGGCGCCGGATCGACTTCGGCTGCGCAGTCATGCCCGGCCCGGAGACGCGCTGCTGGTCACCGGCTGCCTGGGAGCTTCGGCGGCGGCCCTGGCCCTGCTTTCCCGCGGCCACACCCCTTCGGCTTATCTGCGCGCAAAGCACCTGGCCCCGACCTGCCGCCTGGATGTTGCCGGTATGATCGCCCCTCTCGCCCACGCCATGATCGATATCAGCGACGGCTTGGGCGCGGAGGTGGGCCATATCTGCAAGGCCAGCCAGGTGGGCGCCGAGATCCTGGCTTCAGCCATACCGCTGCATGACGAGGTGCGTGCTGCGGGCCGCCGTTTGGGCATCGTTCCGTTGGATTGGGCCCTCGGCGGCGGCGAAGATTTTGAGTTGCTCTTCTCCATGCCGCCCGGGAATGTTTCCCGCCTGAAAGCCGAGGGCGTGGCTTGCTATGAAGTGGGCCGAATCACCGATCGGCCCGGGGAGTTGGTCCTGATCGCGGAGGATGGCAGCAGTGCGCCCCTGAGCGGCGGCTACAACCATTTTCAGTAGAAACAGCAAATGGCCTAAATCCGGATGAGGCCGATGTCCTGTGGGAACATTTCGGAAGGATCTTCGGGTTGGCTTTCCTGGTCGATCCACCAGGCACTGGTCGCCCGGCTGCCCGCGGAAAAACCCCGCCTGAATCCATGATATTCACACACGAATGCGGTAAAAAGCACGAATACAATGATGAGCAGGACCGTCTTCATGATCACCCCCGGACAGCATGGTTCATCGATGCCGGAGGTGATTTCGGCCTTTTTCAGCTATAACTTTAACTATCGCATGAGGTATTGGTCTTCAGTATAAGTTATGCTTCGGGCGGTTTGCGCGGTCGCCGTTCGCCGCCGGGTCGCGACCCGGGTCGCGGCGTGCGCGGCCGGGACGGGCGCGATGCCGATCCTGATCGACTGCCCCGCTTGCGCGCAGGGCTGCCGGCCTCGCCGTCCGCAGGGCCACCCTCCCGGGGACGGGATGGCTTGCGTTTTATCGCCGGCGGGGGGGGCGGCGGCGCCAGCCACTCGTCCTGGGGTTGGATACATGGCAGTTTGTGGCCGATCAGGATTTCGATGGCCGGGATGTAAAAGCTGTCCTCCTCGTCGGCAAAGCTGATGGAGGTGCCGGCGGCGCCGGCCCGGCCGGTGCGTCCGATGCGGTGGACATAATCCTCGGGATCCCTGGGCAGCGTGTAGTTGATGACATGATCCATGCCTTCGATGTGAATGCCGCGTCCGGCCACGTCGGTTGCCACCAGAACCCGGATTTTACCGGCCTTGAAGTCATCCAGGGTGCGGACCCGCGCCCGCTGACGAACGTCGCCGGAGAGCACCGCATTGTCGATCTTATAGCGGGTGAACAGATCGGCCAGTTTGCGGGTCTCGTCCTTGCGATTACAGAACACAATCACGCGTTCCAGATTCTTTTTGGTGATGATGTTGTAAAGCAGGACATACTTATCTTCGCGCGTGACGATGTAGACCAGTTGCTCCACGGTGTCGACCGCCACCTGCTCGGGTTGGATCTCCACCATGACCGGCTGGGTGGTCCATTGGGCGGCCAGGCGAATGACTTCGGGAGTCAGCGTGGCGCTGAAAAGCAGGGTCTGGCGTTTGTTTTTAGGGGGCGTGGCGGCGATGATCTTGCGCACATCGGGGATAAAACCCATATCGAGCATGCGGTCGGCTTCGTCGATGATCAGAACCTCCACATGATCGAGACGCACGTCCCCCTGGCGCTTGAAATCGAGCAACCGCCCGGGGGTGGCCACCACGATATCGCACTGGGTTTGGGCCAACTGCCGACGCTGCTTATCATAATCCATGCCGCCGAACACCGGCACGATGCTCAAATCCGTGTACTTGGCAAGCTGCAGTCCCTCTTCACTGATCTGCATGACCAGTTCCCGGGTGGGGGCCATTACCAACACACGCGGCGTCCCCCGGCGGTCCTTATCTGCCCGCGGTGTATTCAACAACCGCGTGAGCACGGTGATCAAGAAAGCGGCGGTCTTGCCGGTGCCGGTCTGGGCCCTTCCGGAAGCGTCCTTGCCGGCCAGCGTGCTGGGCATGATTTCGGCCTGAATGGGCGTGCAGTATTGGAAGCCCAAGTCCAATACCGCGTGCATCACCGGGTCCGGCAAATTCAAATCATGAAAGCGCACCCTGCCCTCGGCGGGTGGCACCTGAAAAGCAACCGGGTCCCAGGGGGGCGGCGCGGGCCTATCCACCGGCTTCTCGGCGTTTCCCTTGGGGGACGACCGCCGGCGGCGGCGCGAAGAGGAACTGGCGCCCTCCCGCTCTTTTACCGGTGACGGCATCACCTCGCCTTCGACTCCCGGGGAGGAAGGTTCCACTGGCGCCTGCTGAACGAATTCAGTCTCGGCTGGTTCTGATTTGCGCTTGGATAGGCCAATTTTACGTAAGAAAGATTTTATCAATTGCATCGACGTCAGGTTCTTCCTATGGATGGATTCGAGCCGCACTGTCCCACTTGCATTCACCGAAATGAGTTAAGTAGGCCTTCTGCCCGCCATTGTCAAGTAATCCCCCGAATTTGAGACTTAATTCGTATCTGGAGCGCCATCCCATCCATAGCCCGCTTTCATTGGCTTGCGGCGATCAACATCGTTCGCAGGACCGTAGATAGGGGATGAACAATTCACGAATTTCGGTCAAAGAGGCTTCGATGGCGGTGGGCATCGACTTGGCGAACATGTCGAGCAAAATGATGGCGTTGACCATGGAATCCTGCCGGCAGGCGCCCCGCAGCCTGCGGGCAAAGGCCTTGTTGACCGTCTGGATTTCCCCATAAATAGCGCTGAGCCCTTCAAAGGTCATATCCGGCGTGCGTCCATCCCCATATCTGAAATACTGGGCCAACAGATAGGTGGAGGTGGCGCGCCAGATGGTTTCCTGGGTGCTGGCGAAGGGCAGATGAAAGCGCGCCATGGGTTTGAAAAAATCGGTGCGCGGACATCGACTGGTGGCCATCAGCAACCCCATCAGGGAGCAGATGCCCCGCTGGACCGTGGTGTGGCTGAAAACCTTTCTTTCTTCCGTGGTCACACTCACCAGGGTTTTGTCGTAGGAAAGCAGTTGATCGAAACGCTTCACGAGACGTACCATGTTGACTGCCGCCGGACAGTGGGACTCGGCGAAAGGGTCCAAGGGACAATTGGGGCATTGATTGGTCCGCAGGCTGGCCCAGGACGGCAGATCCTCCGGCGGCGCATCGAGTGTGATCAGCGTGGCGGCGTCGAGGGTCACCAGGTAACGATCGTCCTGCGCTTCGTCCACCTGAAAGCAGTATTCGATTTGGATTTCGTCCATTCCCTTTAAAGCACCTTTGCTAATCCGCATATCTCCCGGCGAAAATATACTCCAATCCACTGAGGCTGTAGTCGATTTCCATGGAGAGGAACTGGGATAGAGAATGCAGCGTCACGATGGCATTCTTGTCGGCATCTTCGCTGCTGATGCTATTGATGCGCGCCAGCAGCCCTTCGTTGACCTGCTGCACCTTGGCGTAGTGTTTTTCCAGGGTCTTGAAGTCGAATTTGATTTCCGGCTGGTCCTTGTACTTGAAATACTGGGCCAAAAGGTACATCGAGGCCGTGCGCATGGTGGTCTCCTCGATGGTGGCAAAGGGCAGATGGAATCGCGCCATGGGTTTCAAAAACTCCATGACCGGGCAATCGCTGGTGGCCATGATGACCCCGAAGATGGCCGACAGCCCCTCCATGACCGAGGTCTTTTTAGAGTAGGTCCTTTCCGCCGTTTCACAGACGACGGTGCAATCGTGGTAGGAAAAAACCGCCTTGAACGCCTCCACCAGTTCCATGATGTTCTGGGCGATGGGACAATGGGCGTGACTGTTGGAGGCCAAAGGACAATCGCGGCATTGCTTGTAGGTCAGTCCCACCCATTCCGGCGGCGTCTCCACCGACAGCGACGGGATCAGGCTCAGCGTGTCGGGGTCCAGGGCGATGCGGTAGTCTTTGACCTGCCCGTTGCTGAATTGAAACTGATAATGAAATTGAAATGGTGTCCGTTTGATCATACCGATGCCGTCCTTTTCACGCCGGTTTCTTTCTTTTGATCTCCTGCATCAGCTTGGCCGCCTCTTCCTTCAATTTCATGTTTTGCTCTTTCAATGCCATCAATCGGCTCTGGTACTCGGCCTTGGCCTGATCCAACACAACATTCAATTCCTGTTCCTTCCGGGCGTATTGCGCCACAAGCTTCTGCTCCAGCTCATCCAGGGTGCGCTGCTTGCGCTCGGCGGTGAGGCCGGCCTGGGCCAACACCTCCTGGGCCCGTTGGTACTTCTGGGATGCTTCCACCTCACGCTTGTATCCCCAAGCGCGAAAGACTGCAATAATCAAACCAAGAATTGCCGCCAAACGCAGGTACAATGATAGATTCATGCCTCCCATCCACTCCTTGACCGCCGGCCGGTCGGCAATGGCAGCCAGTGCGACCAGCAGCACGAGAACCGCTATCGCTACGATTTTAAAGAGCTTGATCATCGCATCTCCCGGGTACGGGCAACGGTCATCATCGGAAACGCACCCCATCCACCGGCTTCAACCTGGCGGCCTGCAGGGCGGGGTAAAGCGACGCCGCCACGCAGATGGCAAGCGTCCCCAGAGCGATCAATGCCAGATCCACGGGACTGATCCGTACCGGCAAGGTTGTCAGGAAGTAGACATCCCCAGGCAGCTCAATGAAGGGATATCGATCCAGAATCAGATAGAGGACCAACCCCCCGCCGATCCCCAAACAGATGCCCACCAAACCGATCACCAGGCCTTTTCTCAGAAAGATGCTCTGGATGCTTCGACTGCTGGCTCCCATCACTTTCAGGATGGCGATATCTTTGACTTTGTCCTTGACCATCATGATCAGGGCACTGGCGATATTGAAGGAGGCCACCACAATGATCAGGGTCAGGATCACGTACATCATCAGCTTCTGCAGGCCCAGCATGTGGAACAGGTTGCGATGCATGTATTTCCAATCGCTGACCCAGTAGTTTGACCCCAACTGCCCGAGAATGCGGCGGCCGATCTCTTCGACCTGTTCCACGTCGTCCACGCGCACTTCAAAGCCGTTCACGCGGTCGGTAACGCCCATCATGTGCTGCAAGCGCTTGAGGTTGACGAACCCCATGACGCCGTCGTACTGGTGCATGCCGGTATCGAAAAGCCCCACCACCTTGAGGCGTTGCATGTCCGGCAACTGGCGCGGATCGGCCTGCTGCGCCCCGACCACCATGACCAGCAGTCCGTCGCCCACGCCGACTTTCAATTTATCGGCCAGAACTTTGCCCAGGACGACATCGGCGGCCCCCAAAGCATCCTGCGCCCCCCCTTGGGTCAGCAGCGCATTGAGTGAGCGATCTCCCCGCATCTTGACCTGGACTTGGGCACGCTCGGGATCGATGCCTTTGAGCATCACGGCCGAAAGTCCTCCGGCTGCCCGCAGCATCCCCTGGGCATAGACATGGGGCTGCACGGATGTCACGCCTGCCACCGTCTCTATTTTGCTCATCTCGCGGGGATAATCCTGGACCCATTCATTGTAGCGCATCACCGTCAGATGGGCTTCGATTCCCAGAATCCGCCGCTTGAGTTCGGATTGAAACCCGGTCATGACGGCAATGACGACGATGAGCACCATCACCCCCACGGCGACGCCCAGCGTGGCCAAAATGGTGATCAGAGGCACCAGCTTGCGCCGGCTCTTGATCTTGAGAAAGCGTCGCGCCACAAAAGTTTCGAAGGACATCGCTATTTCTGCTCCTCATCTGCGCCATCGCTGGCAATTACTGTAACTTATTAACCATAGATGGTTTTCAGGACAAGAACTATTTAGGAGGCAGCGATTTGGCGGAACAGCAGGCAATGGCCGGAGGGGTCGGTATCGGTATCGACACGATTCCGATTCCGATAGCGATACCGATACCGAGTAAGCCGCACATCATGACCGCAGCAGACTGCCCCTATTTCTGCATTGACAAGCGGCACGGTCTTGCAGAAAGATATGCGCTAGCGTTACGCATAACCCGTTATGGGAGATGCGCCAGCGAACACCAAAGGCGGGGAATCGATCATGGCCACATTGAAGCAAAGACGGAAAACGGATCGGGATCGTCAGCAACGGTGGCGGGACCGCCAGCGCGAGCAAGGCAAAAAACAGATCTCGGTCATGTTATCCCTCAAGGCCCAGATCATTCTCAACCGTGAGAAACGTCGTACCCATGCCAGCACCTCGGATGTTATCGAACAGGCGATTCTCCGCCTGGCCGAGCCCCCAAAGATCCAAAAGGTCGAAGAATCGTAGCCGATCGAAGCGTCAGGCCTTCAGGTCCCGGTTCATCTTCCCCGGTACATAGCCTTCCAAGTCCAGGCACACATGGGCATAGCCCAGGCCCCGCAGGGCCGTTACGAGTTGCGCTCGCAAATCCGTCTCGGCCAGTCGGCTGATATTTGCCGGATCGACTTCGATGCGGACAAGGCTCCCATGATGACGCACACGGCAGTGTTCGATGCCCAAGCGGCGCAGCGCATTTTCAGCCTGGTCGATCCTGGCCAGCAGTTTTGTGTCGATGGGCACCCCGTACGGAATGCGGGAGGCCAGGCAGGCCATGGCCGGACGCTGCCAGTTGGGCAGCCCCATGCGGCGGGCCAACTGGCGAATATCGGCTTTGTGCAAGCCGGCCTCGATGAGCGGCGCGACGATCCCCATCTCCTTGGCGGCCTGAAATCCCGGGCGAAAATCGGAAAGATCATCCACATTGGCCCCGTGGGCCAAGGTGGTGATGCCCAGCGCCTCGGCCTCCCGCTGCATGGTGTCGAACAAACCGAGCTTGCAATGATAGCAGCGCTCGGCAGGATTGGCCGTAAAGCGCGGGTCCGCCAATTCCCGGCTATCGAACAAAATATGCCGAACGCCCAAGTGCCGGGCCATTTCAATCGCCTGCTCTTTTTCGCCCGAGGGGTGCAGTTCCGATACGCCCGTAAAGGCCACGACCCGCTGACCGAGCACCCGTTGGGCCGCGGCCAGCAAAAGGGTGCTATCGACCCCTCCCGAAAAGGCCACCCCCAGGGATTCATACTGCGCCAGACATCTCATAAGCCGCTCTTCCTTGGGCAGCAGCGCCTCATTTTCCGTTGCGTTCATGGCGTGCTCCTTTCTCCCGCCACCGGGTCCCTCGGCGGCCTTCTCCCGCAAGGCCAATCGACTCCCAGGTCAGCGAGATTGCACTGGAAAAAAGGGTTTACAAAGATTATGCGATACTCTATGTTGACAAATTATTCAACGGCTCATCCTTTTATAAAATATGCTCATGGTTCAGAGGGGAAATACATGGGAAAGGACAGTCTGATCAAATCCACCACCAAGAAAGCCGGGCCAAAAAAAGAGAAGAAGTCATCCAAGAAGAAAACCACCGCCAAGGCCACCGGCGCGCCCGTTAAAAAAGATGCTCCGGTCAAACCCAAGTCCGCCAAAAAAGCCGAACCGGCATTAACGCTCCAGGATCTGCTTTTTAAGCAATTTTCAAAACCCCAACCCCTTGACGATGCGCCACCTCCGGCCCTTGATCTTTCCGCCATGACCGCTCCGCCCTTGATCGCCAGCACCGATCCCCAGGAAGTGGCGCGGCTGCGGGCGCTGTTGGAACAACGCTTCAGCATGGAAGAGATCGCCGCTGCGGCCCAGGAACCGGCTGCGATCGCACCACCGGTCGCCAAGGCGCCGCCCAGGCCCCCCGTGTCCTTGGAGGAGCTGCTCTTCAGGCAGTTTTCGACGCCTCGACCATTGGACGAGCCACCGCCCCCTGCCCTGGATCTTTCCCAAATGACGGCGCCACCCTTTATTAGCAGCACCGATCCCCAAGAAGTGGCGCGCCTGCAGACCCTTTTGGATCTTCGTTTCAACATGGAAGAGATCAATGCCGCGGCCCAGGAACCGGTTGCAGTGGCACCACCGGTCGCCGAAACAGCAGCCCCCCAGCCCCAGGCGGTCGCGCCGGCGCAGGCCCCAGAGCCTGCTATAGCGGAGCAGCCCCTGGTCGAGGCCGCGCCTTCGGCCCAGACCGCTTCAGCGCCCGAGCCGACGATGGAGCCGATCCCGGCTCAAACGCCTGAACCCCAGATCACGGAAACACCGGCACCGGCGCCCACGCCTGCTCCGGAACCCGTGACGCCCAAGCTCGAGGAGCCAAAAGCAACGCCGGCCCCCAAACCAGAGATCGTTGTGCCGCCCCCCCAAGAGGAGAGCAAGCACCAAGCCCCACCGCCGCCATCCCAACCGGCCTCTTCCGATTCCGGTTGGCGCCCCTTTAAAATTGGAATCGCCATCGTGGCCGCCGTTTTCCTGTTGATCGTGTGGGGCAGCTTCGGCAACAGCGGAAAATACTTCGTGATGCCCAAAAAGGGGGCCATTGAAGTCTGGCGTGGCACTTTTTCGCCCACCGGCAAAGAATTCGTGGCGGTGCTGCATGGCGTGGAACCGGCTTCGGCCGTCAAGGACGCATACCGCCGTGAAGAGATATTCCCAATTTTATGTAACTATTACATCGTCAAGGCCGATGCGCTGCTGGATGTTTCCGGCCTGCCCGACTACAAAGCCATCAGCGAATATTTGCTGCGCGCCAAAGAGTACGCCTTGACCGACGAGCTGCGTACGGCAGTGCAAACCCGCATGGACAACATCCAGCGCCTGTCCCTGATGTACAAGGCCGAAATCGACATCAGCAAGGGCACCGTCCCATCGTTGCAGTCAGCGGTGCAAGCCCTGAAGGAAGTCCAACGGCTCACCACCGAGCCCTCCCAGCTCGAGGCGCTCGACCAGAAGATCGCCGCGGTCAACCAGTCCCTGGCTTCCCTGGAAGCCACGAGCGGCGAGGCCGCCAAGGATCCGGCGGAACCGATGCCGTCGAAGGAAACGAACCACACCGCGCCGGAGAAGTAAAACGCTGAAAAAGCGCTGCGACACCCGAGGGAAAGATGAAGCATCCCCTCGGGTGTTTTGCATGATGTCATCGGGTCGTAAGGGTTCATCATTCGCCAGGGCAGGCGCCGCTTGACGTCGGGATGGCGCCGCCATAACGTTCAATGTACCTTCCAACGAACGGTTGCCCGATATGAACATACGACGCTTTCTAATCATTGCCCCCACCCTGGTTACGCTGGTATTGCTCATCTCCTTCTTCTGGGTGCCCACCTACGAGGAGCAGACCCGCGGCAATCCGGATCGCTTGCGCCAATTCATTACCGCTGCCGGGGGCGACGCCAGCGTGCTCAACCCGGTGCTCTCGGCGGACAGCACGAGCAGCCAAATCAACGGCCTGGTCTTCGAAGGGCTCCTCGATTACGATGAAAACCTGAACTACCGCGGCCGCGTGGCGCGCAGTTGGCGCATCTACGAACACGCCTATTTTTACTTGAATCCAAAGGCCGCCACGACCCGCTGGGGTCAAGTGGATGGTCCGACCCTGGTGCAAAAACTGACTGAAACCCTGCGCGAGGAAGGCGACGCCTGGCGCCATGTCACCGATATCACGCTGCTACCGCCCGAAATCACCACCCAGACGATCACCCTGGGCGAACCGCCCTCCCAGCGCCCGATAACCCTTAACATCCAGACACCGGCCCGCATCCGCCTGACCCTGGACCGTGTGGATCAACTGCTCTTCGATCGCCTGACGCCTTTGCTGGGCCGGGAATACTTCGCCAGTTTCGATCCCACCGAACACGTCCTCCCCGATTCGCCCCTGGAACCTGCCCAACATGGTGAAGTCGCCGGCCAGGTATTGCCGGCCGTGATCCACAATCCGATCATCGAGTTCCATCTGCGCCCGAACGTGCGTTTTCACGACGGTCAGGCCTTGACCGCCACCGATGTCCAATTCACCTACAATGCCATCATGAACCCCAAGAACATCTCCCCCCGCATCCCCGATTTCGAACCGGTCAAAGCGGTGGAAGTGGTCGATCCGCTCACGGTGCGCGTCGTGTACAAACGGCTTTATTCGCCGGCCTTGGGCACCTGGGCCATGGGCATCCTGCCGGCCCACCTGCTGGATGACCAACACTTGCGCGCCGAAGCCAAAGCCAAGGGTGAAAACCCGGAAGCGCTCACGCTGCGCAAAAGCGATTTCAACCGCCATCCCGTGGGCAGCGGCCCGTTTGTATTCGAGGAGTGGCAATCGGACCGTTATCTGCGCTTGAAACGCTTCGAGGATTACTGGGAGGGCGCGCCCAACTACTACCAATATGCCATGCGCATCATTCCCGACCCCCTCACCCAGGAGATGGAGTTCTACGCCGGCACCGTGGACGATTACAACGTGCTGCCCCACCAGGTCGAGCGCCTGAGCCGCGATGAGCGTTTTCAACGCTTTTCGGGTACCGCCCTGGGCTACTCATACATCGGCTACAATATTCGCCGGGCCCCCTTCGACGACCCGCGCGTGCGGCGCGCCCTGGGCATGGCCATCGACACGGGCAAAATCATCGAGTACGTGCTCTATGCCCAGGGCGAACGCATCACCGGCCCGTTTCCCAAACAGACCGACTACTACAACCACCAGATCGCTCCCCTGCCCTACGATCCGGAGGGCGCCCTCGAGCTGCTCGCCGAAGCCGGCTGGCAGCGCGGCCCGGACGGTTTTCTGCAAAAAGAAGGACGGCGCCTGGCCTTCACCCTGATCACCAACAACGGCAATCCGGAGCGCAAGGCGATCCTGGCCGTGGCCCAGGATGCCTGGAAGAAGATCGGCGTCGAGGTCAATACGGACCTGCTGGAATGGTCGGTCTTCGTAGAAAAAAGGGTCAATCAGCTCGATTTCGACGCCCTGGTACTGGGGTGGTCCATGGGATTCGATCCGGATCTCTACCAGATCTGGCACTCCAGCCAGAGCGGTCCTTTCCAGCTCAACTTCGTGGGTTTCAAGAACGACGAGGCCGACGATCTGATCCTCAAGATCCGCCAGGAGTACGATCATCAGCAGCAGGTGGTCTATTGCCATCGGTTGCACGAAATCATCGCCGCGGAGCAACCCTACACCTTCTTATATGTGAAGCGCTGGTCGGCTTTGCTCGACAAGCGCATTGTGCGCCAGATCAATCTGCCGGACGGTCGGGTCGAGACGAGGCCTATAACACCCACCAAAACGGGTAATTACACTTATTATTTCAACCAGTGGGTTAAGCTATCCCACTCCCCGGAGGCCACCCCGTGAAGGCTAAGGCGTGTCCATCCCAGGGATGAGAATAGAAATCGGCGCAAATAGCCATTCCTGGATAGACACTAAGGAGCATCGATGTTTGCATTTCTTGGCAGAAGCTTGGTCCAAAAAGCGATCACGCTGTTTTTCGTCTCGGTGGTTTCCTTCCTGGTGATCCACCTGGCGCCGGGTCAGCCCAGCCAGATCGACCCGCTCAATCCCAAGTTCACGCGCGACATCGTAGAGCGCATGCGCCAGGAATTTCACCTGGATGAACCGCTGCACATCCAATACGTGCTTTTCTACCGCGATCTCTTCGTCGGCAAGACCGTTTCCTGGCGCGACAGCCGGCCCGTGTTGGGCAAGATCTGGGAGCGCTTCCTCAACAGCCTGCCGCTCTTCATCGTGGGCACGCTGCTCACCTGGACCTTTTCCTTTCCCATGGGCATCCGCGCGGCGATCCAACGCAACGGCCCTTTCGACAAAAGCACCACCTTCTTGTCCTACGTGCTCATCTCCGTACCGGGTTTCTTCTTCGCCTATGTACTGATCATCCTAGTGGTCACGCGCTTGAACGTGCCGGTGATCGACATGCAGACCTTCGGTGTGACCTCCGATTCGGCTCTGGTGCAGGTCATGGACCGCATCTGGCACCTGGTGCTGCCCTCCATCCTGAGTGCCACCGGCGGCATCGCCGTACTCTCGCGCTATGTGCGCGGCCAGATGCTGGAGATTATCGGCCAGGATTACGTGCGCACCGCCCGGGCCAAGGGCTTGTCCGACGATGGCGTTTACTACCGCCACGCCCTACGCAATGCCCTGCTGCCGTTTGTCACCATGTTCGGCTTGATGCTGCCCGGTCTGATCGGCGGATCGGTGATCATCGAATCGATCTTCGGCTGGCCCGGCATGGGACGCATGGCCTATGAAGCCATCCTGGCCAGGGATTACCCGATCATCCTGACCCTGAACTTCATTACCGCGGTGCTGGTGCTGGCCGGTACCTTCGTTTCCGACCTGCTCTACATGGTCGTGGACCCCAGGATTCGATTATGAAGACGATCCCCTCGCCATCGCCCCCTGAACCGATCCTGGATGCGGATCTGATGCCGCCGTCGCGTTCGCCGTGGTCGGAGACCTGGCGCTTGCTGCGCAAAAACCGCATGGCCTTCTCGGGCCTGCTGATCTTCGCGGTTTTCTTCGTCATCGCTCTGGCCGGCATGCTCCTGACCTCGGGCGGTTCTCCGGTGCTCGACCCGGCCCAGGTGCGCCTGCAAGAGAAGCTGCGACCGCCCTTGTCCGCCCCCAACCAGGAAACCATGGCGGCGGGGCATGCGCCGGCCCTGGGGCGTTATCTGCTCGGCACCGATGATCTGGGCCGGGATGTGTTTGCCCGCATGCTGCAGGGCGCCTGGGTCTCTTTGACGGTGGGCTTCGTGGCCGTGGGCATCTCGGTGGCCATCGGCATCCTGCTGGGTGGCCTGGCCGGTTATTACGGCCAGCAGTCGCTCCAGGTGGGCCATATGCTGTTCTGGTCGCTGGCCATCGCCGCACCGATTTTAGCGCTGGCTTCCAAACCGCTGGCGGGAATGGTGGCCGCCGCCGTGGCCGTTGCCGGCTGGCTCTTCTACGCTTGGCGGCGCCGCTCCAAAGCGGCCCATCCTCCGCTCTGGCTGCGCTGGCTCACCTGGCCCGCCATGGGGGTGGATGCCCTCGTGATGCGCGCCGTGGATATCATGCTCTGCTTTCCCTCTTTTTTCCTGATTCTCACCGTGGTGGCCCTGCTGCCGCCGAGCCTCTATAAGATCATGGTGGTCATCGGCCTGACCAGTTGGATGGGCACCACGCGCCTGGTGCGCGCCGAATTTCTCTCCCTGCGCGAGCAGGATTTCGTGGCCGCGGCCCGGGCCCTGGGCCTCAGCAATTTGCGCATCATCTTCCGGCACATCATGCCCAACGCCCTGGCGCCGGTACTGGTTTCCGCCACCTTGGGCATCGCCTCGGCCATGCTCACCGAGGCGGGGCTGAGTTTTCTGGGTTTCGGGGTGCCGCCGCCCCACGCCACCTGGGGCAACATTCTCTCCGACGGCAAGGACTTTATCTTCGATGCTCCCTGGTTGACCTTCGCGCCGGGCATCGTTATCCTGATCGTACTGCTGGCCTTCAATCTCTTCGGCGAAGGGTTGCGCGACATTCTGAATCCCAAGTTGCGCGAAAGAAATTAAAAAGGAACTCCAGCCAATATGGCGTTATCCACTGATACCGTGCTCGAAGTCAAAGATCTGCGCATTCACTTCCATGGCGAAGGCCCGGTCTCGCGGGCCGTGGACGGCGTCGATTTTGTGATCCGCAAAACGGAAACGGTGTGCATCGTCGGAGAATCGGGCTGCGGCAAGACCGTGACGGCTTTGGCGGTCATGGGACTTTTACCCCAACCGCCGGCGCGCATCGCCGGCGGCCGCATCCTTTTCCAAGGCCAATCCTTGTTGGACTTGGATGTTTCGCAACTGCGCGCCCTGCGGGGCAAACGCATGGCCATGGTGTTCCAGGAACCCATGACCTCCCTGAATCCGGTTTTCACCATCGGCGATCAGATCGGCGAAGCCATCCGCGTGCACGAAGATATGCCAGCCTCCGAGGCGCGGCACCGGACCGTTCAACTGCTCGATGACGTAGGCATCGCCGATCCCGAAAAGCGGGTGGATGACTACCCGCACCAACTCAGCGGTGGCCAGCGCCAGCGGGCCATGATCGCCATGGCGCTGTCGTGCGGACCGGAGCTGATGATTGCCGATGAGCCCACCACCGCCTTGGATGTCACCGTCCAGTCCCAGATCCTCCAGCTTCTAAAAAAATTGCAGCAACGCACGCGCATGGCGATTCAATACATCACCCACGATCTGGGGGTGGTGGCCGCCATCGCCGACCGGGTCTATGTGATGTACGCCGGCATTATTATCGAACAGGGCACCACCGGGCATATCTTCACGCATGCGCGCCATCCCTACACGATGGCCCTGTTGGATTCCCTGCCCACCCGGGAGAAACGGGGGCACCGCCTTTACAGCATTCCGGGCAGCGTGCCCCATCCGGCCTACAAGCCCAGTGGCTGTCCCTTTCACCCCCGCTGCCCCCATCGGCGCCCGTCATGCATACAGGAGTTCCCCGGCATGTGCGACTATGGACAAGGGCACTTGGCCCGTTGCCCCATTCTCTATGGCATGCAAAAGGATCCGGCATGAACGCAAGCACCACGCCCATTCTCCAGGTACGCGAGCTGAAAAAATCTTTTGCGGTGCGCCGGGGTTTTTTGCAACGCTCCGGCAGTGCGATTCGAGCCGTGGACGGCGTGGACCTAGAAATCCAGCCCCACCAGACGTTAGGGTTGGTGGGCGAAAGCGGCTGCGGCAAATCCACCGTGGCCCGGCTCATCCTGCGGCTGCTGCTGCCGGACAGCGGCCGGATCCGTTTCGAAGATCAGGAGATCAGCGACTTTGACGAGCGGACGTTTAAGCCCTTGCGCAAACGGATGCAGATGATCTTTCAGGACCCATACAGTTCTCTCAATCCGCGTATGACCGTGGCTCAATCCATCGGCGAAGGCGTCCGCATGGCCGGCATCGAATCCAAGCCCGACCAGCGCCGGCGTATCGAACAACTGCTGGACATGGTGGGCATGCCCAAAGCCAGCGCGGATCGCTACCCCCATGAGTTCAGCGGTGGCCAGCGACAGCGCGTGGGCATCGCCCGGGCCTTGAGTGTAGCGCCCCGACTGATCCTTTGCGATGAGCCCATCTCCGCCCTGGATGTCTCCATCCAGGCCCAGATCATCAATCTGCTCAAGGACCTTCAGCAGGAACTGGGGCTGAGCTATCTTTTCATCTCCCACGATCTCAATGTGGTCAGCTACATTTGCGATCATGTCTGCGTAATGTACCGCGGTCAGATCATGGAGTCCGCGCCGGCCGACATGCTCTTCGAATCGGCCCGCCATCCCTATACCCTCAAGCTGCTGGCCGCCATCCCCGGAAGTAAAGAAGTGGAACAAACAGATCCAGCCTTGACGCAGAAAAAAAGCGGGCCCTCCACAGGTTGCGGGTTTGGCGAGCAGTGCCCGGTTGCAGTCGATAGGTGCCTGGCGCAAACACCGGCCCTGCGCGAAGTGGCACCGAAACACTTCGTACGCTGCTGGGAATAGAACAAATTGGATTTAGGACAGATGATGGAGCGGGCAGGTCCAAGACAAAAAGGGAATCGGTGGTAACCACCGATTCCCTGAAGCCTGACTTTCCGAAAACGGATTAACGCTTGGAGAACTGGAAGCGGGCGCGGGCGCCTTTTTGACCGTACTTCTGGCGCTCTTTTTCACGCGGGTCGCGGCGCACGAAACCGGCTTTTTTCAGCACGGAACGCAGCTCGGCGTCATAAGCCATCAACGCCTTGGTGATGCCATGGCGGATGGCGCCGGCCTGACCGATAATGCCGCCGCCCAGCACCTTGATCTTGATGTCGAACTTGTCCCGGTTATTGGTCAGCACCAAGGGTTGGGTGATGATGGTTTTGGCGGTATACACCCGGAAGTAATCTTCCAAGGTGCGGCCGTTGATGCTGATCTCGCCTTTGCCTGGCGTGATCCACGTTCTGGCGATGGCATTCTTGCGCTTGCCCGTGGCGTAATAGACGTTTTCCTGTGCCATAAAATTGTCCCGGTATGATTTGTTTTAATTAAAGGGTCATGGTTTCGGGCTGCTGGGCGCTGTGGGGATGCTCTTTGCCGGCATAAACCTTGAGCTTTTTGCACATTTCACGCCCCAGGCTGTTTTTGGGCAGCATGCCGCGCACAGCGTTGCGAATCACATCCTCCGGACGCTTTTCCATCAACTTACGCGCGGTGATGGCTTTGAGACCGCCGATGTATCCGCTGTGGTGATAATAGGTTTTTTGCTCCATTTTACGCCCGGTGAGCTTTATTTTTTCGGCATTGATCACAATCACCGAGTCACCCGTATCCACATGCGGCGTGAACATGGGATTGTGTTTTCCGCGCAAACGGGAGGCAATTTCAGATGCCAGTCGGCCCAGCACCAGGCCGTCGGCGTCGACCACCCACCAGCGGTTCGGGTTGTCGGAAGGTTTGGCACTGTATGTGTACTTTTTCACGGTTTTCACTCCTGCTCGTGGTTCAGAATCCGGTTTTCCTAATTGACTTTGTTCAGTAAGTCAAGGGGAATATGGGCCCCGCACCATTTTTAGCCTGTTTTTATTCACCCACGGCTCAGGCAGAACCGGGCTTGGTCGCTTTGCAAGCCACGGTTGCGTTCAACAATCCACCGGCCTCGACCACCAGGTCGTTGCAGACGATTTGCCCCGAGCATTTTCCGGTGGCGAGCACCACCAACTCTTTGGCGACTTCAATCGTGCCGTCGAAGATGCCTCCGATGGTCATCATGTTGGCTTTGGCATCGGCGTAAACAGCGCCCTCCTCGGCGATAACGACATTATCGCCGTTCAAGGAGCCTTTGACGGTACCCTTGATCACCAGACGACCTTTGCCGACAACCGTTCCTTCTACCGTAAAACCTTCGTCGATGATCGAAAATTTCTTGTCGTCGTTTTTCACTTGCCATTCTCTCCTTGCGACTTGGATTGCCTATTTAACGCTGGGGCTCCGTTTCTAACCTCGTCTCCGGGACCGATGGCGGACCGATGGCCGGTGGCGAAGGCGCCGACGATGCAGGACCCTGGGGCGGCACCTGCGTCGGCGCCGGCGTCGGCGTGCCACCCGGTGTCCCTGACAAGCCCCCGCCCCCCGAGTCACCTGGCGCCTCCCCGGTGGACTCCGGAACAAGGGGTGCCGAAGGTGTGGCCGCCGGAACGAAAGGCGCGACTTCCGGTGTGGGCGTCGACGCCGGAGGGGCTTGCGTTGGGGGTGCCGGGGTCGCGGTCGGTGGTACCTGAACCTCGATTTCGAAATTAAACTCCTGTGACAGCACAAGTTCACCGTTGCTTAAAAATACGAAAGCCGTGGCAGTGTCGTAAACAACCGGCGGTCCCTGTTTATATAACTTGAAATCCATGGTGCGGTAATTCTTGACGCTGAAAGCCTGCCCGTTTTTTCCGGTTGGCTTGCCTTGCACAAGCGGCACGCTGGGCAGGGAGACCCAACTATTGGGTGCTGCGCCGGCCTGCTTTATCACCAGAACGATACGCCCGGAGAATGCGTGTCCGGCGGTTTTGTTGACGACCCGTACCGAAAATTTGATGAGCTCGCGCCGCGCATCGAACTCGGCCGCGAATCGCTGCAGTTCCACGACCCACTTCACGATGGGGGTGCTGGTGGGCGTTGCTGCGGCAATGGGTTGGGGCGGCGCGGACGCGGCGGCAGGCGGTTGAGATCCTTGAGACATAGGGGTCGGTGCGACTGACGTGGCCGGCTTCTGGGGGCTCTGGGCACTTCCCTTGCTTTGGGGGGAGGCGGCCGCCCCCGGAGTTTTCTGCATCTCGTAAATCACCAGCTTGGCGTGCAGGACATCCTTCTCATCCTTCAACTGGGCGGCTTGACGTCTCAACCCATCCACCTCGCGTCGGAGGCTGTCGATGGTCCCGGCTTGTTGGGCATACAAATAGCCAATGACCGCCAGTGCCCCTAAGCTCAAACACGCAAGGGCGATCACCGCGATGGCGATCTCCTTGAAACGCCGAAAGGGAATGACACGGCCATGCTCACCGACCAGCATGATGCTCCCATACCGATGCCCTTTGCCCACCGAACCAGAGTCCGATTTGTTCCGCTTCACCATGATTTATCCTGCCCCATGCTTTTCTCCCCACGCATGTTTATCATTTCACAGGTTCGCGCGGATTCATGCGAACGCGGACCTCCAAACCTAAAAACTCGGGAAATAGGCCGAGGGCGCTGCCGCCGTTAACGGCGATCTCAAGTTGGTTACGGCTTCCGATCAGGGCCATCAAGCCCCCCTTCTGGCGTTGGGCATAATGGCTCGACATGCCTTCGATCTGTATGCCACCGATCTGCACCACCAATATTCTTCTGTGGTCCCCGCCGCGCAGCCGATCCAAGAGCGCCGCATCGATATTGGTGCGCAAGTTACCGAAGCGGTCCGCGCTCACCACCTCTCCGACGATCTCGCCCTCAACCGTCTGCCGTGCACGCCGTGGCTCCAATCGCGCCACTTGTGAAAAATCCACCGGAGGGCCGAGGGCCGTCAAGGCCATACCCAGCGACAAGTGGGCTGCCACCGGCGCAAGGATATCTCTTCCCTGGAAGGTGGCGCTGACCGGCTGCAGGAAAAGACGGCTGTTTTCCACGCGCACCAAAGCGTCCGGTGGCAGGTCACCCCAGATAAGACTGAGCAGCCCGTTGTCCGGCGCCACAAACAGATGCCCGGCATGCCGTGCCGCCAGAATGGCCCGGCGACTGCCGACGCCGGGATCGACCACCGCCAGGTGAACCGTGCCCTGGGGAAACCAGCCAAAGGCCGTCTTGAGCACATCACCTGCATGTTGAACCCCCTGGGGGGGCACATGATGGCTGATATCCACCAAGGTGGCTCCCGGGTTGATGCCGAGGATAACGCCTTTTATTACCCCCGCATATTCATCCTGGGTACCGAAATCGGTGAGCAACGTAATGATCGCCATAGGCCTCATCCATCCATCGGGTTGGGGTTATTTTTCGCGTGGCGCTAGAACAATCGCTTCTGAACGGCGTAGCCCAAATGCCGGTAGGCTTCTTCCGATGCCTTGCGACCCGAAGAGGTGCGTGCCACCAAACCCATTTTCAAGAGGAAGGGCTCCACGACATCCACCAGGGTGTCGGCTTCCTCCTGCAGCGTGGCGGCAATGGCTTCGATGCCTGCCGGACCGCCGTGGTAGTAATCGATAATGGTCTTGAGATACCGCCGGTCCAGCCCCGTCAGCCCCTTATCGTCGATGCCCTCCAGGGCCAGCGCGGCTTCTACGGTGGGACGGTGGATGCGGCCATCGCCGCGCACCTGGGCGTAATCCCGGACCCTTTTGAGCAGGCGATTGACGATGCGCGGCGTGCCCCTGGATCGCAACGCCAGAATATGGGCGCCCTGCTCGTCGATGGCCACCTCCAGGATCTGCGCCGATCGACGGATAATCCTTGCCAAGTCTTCGGTCGCATAGAAGTCGAGACTGCGAAACAAGCCGAAGCGGTCACGCAAGGGCGCGGATAGCAATCCCACCCGGGTGGTTGCCCCCACGAGCGTAAAGCGGTTGAGTCGATAGCGGTGGCTGCGGGCATGAATGCCTTTATCGAAAACAAAATCCACCGCAAAATCCTCCATGGCCGGGTATAAGAACTCTTCCACGGTTTTGGGCATGCGATGGATTTCATCGATAAACAGAATGTCGCCTTCCTCCAGGTGGGTGAGGATACCGATCAGATCGCCGCCCTTTTCCATGGCTGGCCCCGAGGTCACGGTCAATCGCCCGCCCATCTCCTGGGCGATGATGTGGGCCAGTGTGGTTTTGCCCAATCCCGGCGGTCCATGGAACAGCACATGCTCCAGAGGCTCGCTCCTGAAGAGAGCCGCCTCGATGGCGATCTTCAACGTGTCCACCACTTCGTGCTGTCCCACGTAGTCCACCAAACGCTCGGGGCGCAACGAAGGCAACTCCGGCCCTTCGTCTTCGGGCTGGCATGCGCTGTCCACCACGCGCAATCCGCTGATGCCGTGGGTAAGCAGATCATCGTTCATAGGCGATAGATTTTACACATAGATTTACCTCCATCCAGGAATGGCTCTTTTCGTCGATCGATATCTCATCCCCGGACGGACACTACCTATTAGATCAACTGCCGCTGGAAGTTCTCTCCCCCCGGTAAACTTCCTCGAAAAGCGCCTCGGGAGAGTTGATACTGCAATTGCGCTTGAGCGCTTGGGCGATCATACGCTTGGCGTCCGCCGGCTTGTGCCCCAGTTGAACCACCAGGACCTCCATGACCGGTTCGATGAAATCTTCCGGTGCGGCCGCTTCGGTGGCCGGTGCGTCTTCCTTGCGGATCAGGGCGAATTTGCCGACCTTGCCGCGCAGCGTGGCGATGATCTTCTGGGCGCTGCGCGGGCCGATGCCTTTCAAACGCTTCAACCGATCCAAATCGCCCGATTCGATGGCGTTGGCGATTTCGCGTACGGAAATCGTCATGGCTTTGGCCGCTTTGATCGGACCGATGGCATCCACCGTGATGAAATGTTGAAAAAACTCTTTTTCAGCTTCCAGTTGGAACCCGATCAGGACCGGCTTGGGCTGGTGCTCGGTTTGGTGCCAATAAATATGCAAGGCCACCTCATCGCCGTTTTTTTTTGCATTGAGCGCCTCGCGGACAAAGGCCGGAACCATGATTTCGTAGCCCACCTGGTTGGCGAGCAGCAAAATGCGGTCGCTCTCTTTTTTGAGCAACCGGCCTTCCATGTATGCAATCATTGGGCGCTCTTTTCTTTCGCACTCAAGCGATCCAGTCGACAGCCAGCATAACGAAACAGGCCGATGAGAGCAAGCCCCAATGCGTCCGATGCATGGTAAGGGCGGATCGCCTGATCGCACCCGACAGCGCGGCGCACCGCCTGTTCCAATTGCTCTTTGCTGGCGTTGCCGTTGCCGGTGAGCACCTGCTTGGCCTCCCGCACGGCGATGGCATGCGTAGCGATACCCGCCTGTTGGGCGGCCAACAGGATCACGCCGCATACCTTTCCCAGGACAATTCCCGATTGTGGGAATTTTTCCAGGGAGAAGACGTCTTCGATGACCATCAGGTCCGGCTTTTCGTCGTTGATCAGTTCGCGCAGACGGGAGTAAATCCGCTCCAGGCGGAAGCCTTGGGTGCTTTGGGGGGAGGTGCGGATGGCGCCGAAGGCGTAACCGGCCACCTTATGAATGCTGCCCGTGACGACGCCGATGCCGGTTGCGGCCAAGCCGGGATCGATACCCACAACTTTGAGCTTCATGGCCCGCCTGCTTCAACCCGGAGCAACGACACGGTCACGCTCCGCTATAACGCTCTCAGCTTTTCGGCAGCGATTTTCGCCTCATTGCTTTTGGGGTATTTCTTGACGACCTCTTTTAATATCAGGCGCGCGTTGGCCTTGTCGTTGAGCTGAATGAAAGCGTAGCCCTGCTTAAGCATGGCCGCCGGTGCCTTATTGCCCTTGGGGAATTTTTCGACCACCACCTGGTATTCCAGGATGGCCTTCTCGTAGAATTTCTCGTTGAAGTAGGTTTCTCCGATCCAGAACTGGGCATTATCGGCATTTTCCGATTTTGGATAGGTTTTAAGAAGCTCGTAAAAGCCCTGGCGGGCCTTTTCGATCTGCCCGGCGTCGAAGGCTTGTTTGGCGTCGGCATACAACTGTTCGGCGGTAGATTCCCTGGGAGGCCCGCTGGCGGTCGTGCCGACAGCAGTTGCGCCTTCGGCTTTCGGAGCCGCCGGCGTTTTTGCGCCGGAGGAATCCAGATTCAAATAACGTTCGATCTGGGCCAAACGCGCTTCGATTCTATCCAGACGCGTCTTCAGATCATCTTCTGAGGTCGTCACCTTGCGGCCCAAAGAATGGGAGATCTCATCGATGCGGCCGGAGAGCAGGCTGGTGTCTTCCTTGAGCTTTTCCATATCGGCAGCTATGCCGGCGTATTGGCTGCGCAACGTCGATTCGGTGCCCTGGCTGGATGCCAGATCCGTTCTAATACGCTTTTGCACCTCCTGATTCTGACGCTCCAGAACCATCAGGCGCTCGTCCAGGATTTGAACATCCTTCTGGTTGGCACACGCGCTCAACCAGCAGCAAACGAAGAGCCCTAAAAATGCGAAGGGTATTCTTTTCATGGCATCACGACCAATATGGTTTGTGCATTGACATCCGCACGATTGTTTTCGGATGGGAGATTGGCTGCGTCAAAGGCAGCCAGCGGAGTGCTTCACCTCCGGCTGGCTGCCTGTTTGACGCGATCCATATTGACTGGACAAGATGGGCTTATGCTATCCGGATGAAACCGGATCAAGATGCCTTCGTGGAGCAGGTCGAAAAACTACTCCGTTACGAAATGGGCGCGGCGGTTCTTGGCATAAGCTTCTTCGGTGCTGTCCAGGTCCAACGGTTTTTCTTCGCCATAGCTGATGGTGGACAGGCGGTTGGCGGCAATGCCCAAATTGACCAGGAAGGCCTTGGCCGATTCGGCACGACGTTCACCCAGCGCCATGTTGTAGGCTTCGGTGCCACGATCGTCGCAATGGCCTTCGATGACGGCTTTGACTTCGGGATTACGCTGAAGCAGATCGGCTTTGGCCTGCAGAATCTGCTGGGCATCCGGTCGCAGAGCGGAGCTGTCGAAGTCAAAATTAATGTCCTGGTTGGTGAAAGCCTTGAAGGCCTCATGCATGGCGGCCGCTTCGGCAGCCAAACGATCCTTTGCAGCCTGCTCCTCGGCGCTGATCCCCGTAGGCTCTTGCGTTGCGGCCGGGGCAGCTTCCACATTCTTTTTGGCGCAGGAAACCGTGAACAACAGTGCCGGCAAAACCATAACCATTAACAATACCAACCAAACGTTTTTCCTCATTTTTTTCTCCTCCTTCTGTTTTTTTCAATCCATGTTCAATACTGCATACCATTAAGGTGAAATGTTCGGCGACCACTTAGGGGTTCGCTGCTCACCGGGTAAAACCAGCAGACGGCGCTGGTCGGTTCCAAATGCGGTCATGATATAGATTCGTGATTTTCCCTCCCGGGTGGAGCTGAAAGAAATAAGACTTCCGTCAGGTGCCCAGGTAGGAGCCTCATTATCTCCTTGATTGTAGGTTAACCGGGTTGGGTTGTTGCCTTCGACATCAATGACGTAGATGTCTAATTGTCCTGCTTCCAAAGAAGAGTATGCGATTTTATCGCCCTTGGGGGACCAGCTGGGCTGGGTGTTGTACCGTCCCTGGAACGTCAGCCGGCGCACACGGTCACCGTTTACATCCTGGATAAAAATTTGCGGCGTACCGGCTCTTTTAGATGTATACGCCATCATTTTTCCATCGGGTGACCAGGTTGCCTCAACGTCAATCCCCGGACTTTCGGTCACCCTTTTAATCATTTTCCCCCCACCGGTCAATAGATAAATTTCCTCGTCGCCACGCATGGACAGAGTAGCCCCAAGCTCAAAACGCCCCGGAACCCACATGGGGGCGATCTGAACTCCGGGGAAGGTAAAGCGCGTTTCCGCCCCGCTCTTCATATCGCGCACGTAGATCTGCGAAGGGCCGCGGGCAAAGGATGTATAGGCCAGATGGCGCCCATCCCAAGACCATGACGGCGCGGTCGTGATGCTGCGCTTGTTGGTCAACTGGCGGATATTGGCACCGTCGAAATCGCACACATAAATTTCTTTGTGGCCGGTGCCGTTGGATATGAAGGCAAACTGGCTATCGAAAATTCCGGGCCGGCCGGTGAGGGCTTGAATAACCTCGGCACAAAAGCGGCGGATCATGGTACGCTGATCTTGAAGCGGCCCGCGATAGCGCTTGCCCACCACCATGTTGGCCTTGAACGTATCGTATAACCGCATTTCCAACACCAGCATTCCTCCGGCCTCCACCTGAGCTCCGCCGGTAATGAGCATTTCGGCCCCCACGGTCGTCCAGTTGCCGTAGTTGATCGTCTCCGGTGAGATTCCGCCGGTTCTGGGATCGAACAGAAAAGAATTTCGATCCAGCATTTTAAAATAGCCGGTGAAATCCAGCATGCTGGACAACTGATCGGCAATACTCTCCACCAGTTGGGTTTCGGCGGAAGATGGCGTCATGGCGTGAAAAACAGGAATCGCCATGGGGATCTTCCGAATGAATGGATTGGTCAAATCGATATAGCGGATCTGCGCCATGGCTAAAGAGGGCACCATCAGAATTATCGACAGAAGAATGGCATTTGCAATCTTAGAGGTTCGCATAGTCTCCCACACGTTTGAGCGCAGTGTGTTCCCACCGCCGATATCGCGCGCCATGAAGGCCACCGCACTCCCATTAAATCTGAATCTTATTGAACGCCCTGGGGGGTAAAACGCAGCCCCATAATGATATATGGTTTATTGAGCCCTGGGGGATGGGGTTTAACAGGACTCGTCTTAACGATGGCCTTGTAAGCCGATTCATCCAGATAAGGATTGCCCGAACGATCGTTATAATTGATGTCTTCGATGGTGCCGTCGGGAAGTACTTTGAAGTAGATCAGCACCTGCAATTTGTCTCCACTGCCGGCCAGTTGATCGGAAAAAGCCCAGTTTCTGTTGATGGCATAGGCGATCTCCAACTGGTAGATATCGATCACCTCGCCTTCCTGGGTGCCTCCGGGTGCATATGCGCCCTGTTTTCCGGCACCCGTCCCTTCCACCACCGTATCGCTGGCCGATTGGGCTTTGCCTTCTTTGTCCACCTGTTCCCGCAGCCGTTTGATGGTATCTTCCAAGGCCTTGGGCGTCTCCGTGTCCACCTTCTTTTCCAGACGCTCCATGGCGTTTTTCAACACCTCTTGGCTTTTAAAGGTTTTGTACTTGAGAGCGACTTTGGCCTTGGGCTGGGGCGGAGCGATGGAGACCTCGGCTTCCGCGGCTTCTTTGGCCCTGGTTTCCTCGGCCGGTTTTGCTTCAACCGGCTTGGGTTTCTCCATCACCGGCGCTTTTTCACCTGCTTTTTCAGCGGTCTTTTCGGGCTCAGGGCCGCTGGCCGGCATCTCCACCATCTGAACGCTGATCACCGGAGCGAAAGAAGGCTCGTCGAAATCCGGATCGGGCGTGTAGATCATCAGAAAAAAAAAGATCGCGTGCCCCACGAAACTTATCGCGAAGGGCCAAAACAGAGGATGGCGTTCTTGGCCGTCCGTGTATGCCATGGCGTGTGGGCTCATTCCCGAAGGTTATTTTTTGGTCGTCCGGCGCGCGTCTTCTTCGTCCGGAATGGTGACCATTCCCAGCTTCTCCACGCCGGCGGCCTTGATCTCGGCCATTACCTTGGCCACGATGCCATAAGGGACATCCTTGTCGGCCTTGAAGTAAACTTCGCGGTCACTGCGGTTCGCCAGGATGGCAGCCAATTTCTCCCGCAGATAATCGGGTTCCACGGCGAAGTCGTTGATATGCACCTGATGGTCCTTATCGACGGTGATCACCAGGTTTTCCTTCTGGCTTTCCAAAGGCTTGGCCGTGGCTTCGGGCAGCGCCACATCCACCCCCTGCATCATCATGGGGGCCGTTACCATAAATATGATCAAAAGGACCAGCATCACGTCCACGAAGGGGGTAACGTTGATGTCCGACATCAAGCGGTCTGAATTGGTTTCCATTGCCATGGGGCACCATCCTTAGGTGGGACCGGTCAATTGTGGGAGCCGGTCAGGATATCCCGTTCGATGATATTGAGGAAATCGGCCGAAAAGCTGATCAACTCCGATTCCACCACCTTGATCTTTTGCATGAAATAGTTGAAGGCGATGACCGAAGGAATCGCCACCGCCAACCCGGCGGCCGTGGCGATCAGCGCCTCGGAAATACCAGGAGCCACAACCGCCAGGCTGGCCGACCCCCGCATTCCGATGCCATGGAATGAATTCATGATGCCCCACACCGTGCCGAACAGCCCGATAAAAGGGGTGGTGTTTCCCGTGGTGGCCAGAAAGGGCACCATTTGGGTCATGCGCGTGGTTTCGCTGGTGATGGCCCTGCGCAAGGCTCTTTTGACGTTATCGCCTCCCGAAAAACGGCCGGTCATGGCGCCGACGCTCTCTTCGCCGCCCTCCCCCGCGCCGCGCGTGGATTGACTGATCTTCTTGAGCTCCACATAGCCGATGCGGAAGATGCGCGCCACCGGACATCCCGTCAACTGCTTGGCCTTGGCGTAGGCGCTGGCCAGATCGCGGCTTTTCCAGAAATATTCGATGAAGCGCGTGGATTCCCGAAAGGCACGGTGGATGTAGCGCCATTTGATAAAGATGATGGTCCACGAGGTGACCGAGAAAAACAGCAGCAGCAACAAAACGCCCTGCACCATCAAACCCGCGCTGCTGAGAATCTGTATGATATCTATTTCCGACTGCATCATATCTTCACGCTCCTGCAATGATTGCTCGCCATCACTGGCACACCTTCATCCATTTGCTGTTTCATTATTTTCGTTTTTTCCGGGAAATCTTTTTTTCAATAGTTATGATCGGCGAGTCTTTTTGCTGCGGATGACCTAACCCCTCTGCCCGGAAGTTGAACATGCTCACCTTTTGGAGCCGGCCTGAATGAGGATTGTTTCGAACGGCTAAATTATACAACCCGATAATGTGTGTCAAGACAATTGATTAGGCTGCCATGAAAGAGTGACAGGGTCTTTCGCCTTTGATAAGGTGCCCAAGGAACTATCGGGCGCCTTGGCCTTTAACGGTTCTTATGCGAAAGCTTGAATTGGAGCATTCATGAAACCAATCTCCGACTTCATTTTTGAAGCCCTTTTCTTAAAGCAGATCCCACGCAGCGGCTATCAGTTCCTGGGCGCCGGTCGTGAATCCGTAGCCGAACACGTTTATGGCGCCACGCTCATCGCCTTTGTTCTGTCCAGATTGGAGCCCCAGGCCGACACCGAACGGCTATTGACCCTTTGCCTGTTTCACGATCTGCCCGAAGCGCGCATCGGCGATATGAACTATGTGCAAAAACGCTACGTCCAAACCGATGAAAAGGCGGCCCTGGCCGATGGCCTGTCCGATCTGCCGTTCGCTTCCGAAATCGAAACATTACTGGCTGAGTTCAATGCCGGTGACACCCTGGAGGCCAAGCTGGCGCGCGATGCAGATCAACTGGCGCTGTTGGTGGATCTCAAATCGCTGCGGGACATAGGGTATCGATCGCCCCAGGAGTGGCTGCCCCACGTGGTTCAACGGTTGCAAACCCAGGCGGCCAAAGATCTGGCCCAGGAGTTGTTGCGAACCCCCCGGGACCAATGGTGGCTTCGACTTTTTTATTGACACAAGCATGGCGATTCCATATTTTTCGAATCTTTCCCTCGCTGGGCGGGCGAGGGATGCGCCACCGAAACGAAATGCCGGCGGCGCAAGACATCATGTCTTTGATTTTCATTTGGAATGGTTTTCAAGACCCACCAGCGGACGGACTACAAAACTTAAATCGCGGAGGCGTGTATGAACTGGTTGACGGCAACGTTCGCCTCGTCCATCGGCAAGAAGCTTCTTATGGCCATGACGGGAATCTTCTTTTGTTCGTTTTTGGCCGTTCACTTGGCCGGCAACATGACCCTTTACGGCGGCAGCGCCATGTTCAACAGTTATGCCGAACACCTGCACTCACTGGGAGTACTGCTCATCGTGGCCGAGTGGGGGATGCTGCTTTTTGCCCTGGTCCATATTCTCACCGGCCTGACGCTCTTTTACCAGAATCTGCGCGCCCGACCCCAACGCTATGCGACCAAAAAAAGAGCCGGCGGGCGTACCCTCGGATCGGCCACCATGCCCTACACCGGTGTTTTGCTGCTGGCCTTTGTCATCTTCCATCTGCTCAACTTTCACTTCGTGGACAAAAGCCAAACCACCATCTACGCCATCGTCACCGCCGCCTTCGCCAATCCGCTCTATGTGATTCTTTATGTCGCGGCCATGGTCGTGGCGGCCATTCATGTCAGCCATGGATTCTGGAGCGCCTTTCAGACCTTCGGCGCCAATCACCCCAAATACATGCCGGCCATCCGAACCGTGAGCATTCTGTTCGCCTTGCTGGTCGGGTTTGGTTTCGGCCTGCTGCCCATTTATATCTCCATCAGCGCCTAATATAGAAAGGAAGTCCCATGTTGCTGGACGGCAAGGTTCCGACAGGACCAATTGCGGAAAAGTGGGATCGCCATCGCTTCGAACTCAAACTGGTCAATCCCGCCAATAAACGCAAATTCGACATCATCGTGGTGGGCACCGGCCTGGCCGGCGGATCGGCCGCGGCCACCCTGGGGGAACTGGGGTACAACGTCAAGGCCTTTTGCTTCCAGGACAGCCCGCGCCGGGCCCATAGCATCGCGGCTCAAGGCGGCATCAATGCCGCCAAGAATTATCCCAACGACGGAGACAGCATCTGGCGCCTGTTCTACGACACGGTTAAAGGCGGCGACTTCAGGGCCCGCGAAGCCAATGTTTACCGCCTGGCCCAGGTAAGCAACCAGATCATCGACCATTGCGTGGCCCAGGGCATTCCCTTTGCCCGGGACTACGGCGGGCTCCTGGCCAACCGCTCCTTCGGCGGCGCCCAGGTATCGCGCACCTTTTACGCCCGGGGCCAGACCGGCCAGCAACTGCTCCTGGGCTGTTACAGCAGCTTGATGCGCCAGGTGGGGGCCGGCAAAGTCACGATGTTCCCCAGGCGCGAGATGTTGGATGTGGTCATCGTTAAAGGCCACGCCAAAGGCATCGTGGTGCGCAACCTGATCACGGGTCAGCTCGAACGGCATGCCGCCGATGCGGTGGTGCTGGCCACGGGCGGATATGGCAATGCCTTTTTTCTCTCCACAAACGCCATGGGCTGCAATGTGACCGCCGCCTATCGGGCTTATTTAAAAGGCGCGTTCTTCGCCAACCCCTGTTTTACCCAGATCCACCCGACCTGCATCCCAGTGCACGGCACCTACCAATCCAAACTCACCTTGATGAGCGAGAGCCTGCGCAACGATGGCCGCGTGTGGGTGCCCCAAAAGGGCGGCGACAAACGCCCCCCGCATCAGATTCCCGAAAGCGAGCGGGACTACTTCCTGGAACGAAAATACCCCAGCTTCGGCAACCTGGTGCCGCGCGATGTGGCATCGCGCAATGCCAAGCAGCAGTGCGACGCGGGCAAGGGGGTCGGCGCCACGGGCCTGGCGGTCTATCTGGATTTCGCCGATGCCATCAAGCGCGACGGGCGCGGCGTGATCGAACGCAAATACGGCAACCTGTTCGAGATGTATGAGAAGATCACCGGCGACGACCCCTATACCACCCCCATGATGATCTACCCGGCCGTGCACTACACCATGGGCGGTCTATGGGTCGATTATAACCTGATGAGCAACATTCCGGGCCTGTTTGTCATCGGCGAAGCCAATTTCTCCGACCACGGCGCCAACCGCCTGGGCGCCAGCGCCCTGATGCAGGGACTGGCCGATGGCTATTTCGTCCTGCCGTATACCATCGGCGGCTATCTGGCCGGCACGCCCAAACTGAATCCGGCCACATCGTCCCTCGAATTCGAGGAGTCGGAACGCTCGGTCCAGGCCCGCATCAATAAGCTTCTGGCCATCAACGGCAAGCGCACCGTGGACGATTTCCACCGTCAATTGGGCGCAATCCTGTGGGACTACTGCGGCATGTCGCGCAACAATGCCGGTCTGGAAAAAGCGCGCGGCCTGATCCAAGCGCTGCGCTCCGAATTCTGGCAGAATGTCACAGTGCCGGGCAGCGAAAAGGATTTCAATCAAAGCCTGGAGCGCGCCGGCCGGGTGGCGGACTTCCTGGAGTTTGCCGAGTTGATGGTCATCGATGCCCGCGAGCGCCAGGAATCGTGCGGCGGCCACTTCAACGAGGCCTACCAAACGCCCGAAAACGAAGCGTTGCGCGATGATGAAAAGTGTTGCCACGTGGCCGCCTGGGAGTTCAAAGGCACCGGCAAAGCACCTGAATTGCACAAGGAACCCCTGACATTCGAGAATGTGCACCTGACACAAAGGAGCTACAAGTGAGCAAGCATATCAACCTCACCCTCAAGGTCTGGCGCCAGAAAAATCAAAAAGAAAAAGGCTATTTCGAAACCATCGGCGCGCCGGAGATCTCCACGGAGATGTCTTTTCTGGAGATGCTCGATGTGGTCAATGAAAAGCTGAGCCTGACGGGCAAAGAGCCGATTGCCTTTGACCATGACTGCCGCGAGGGGATCTGCGGCATGTGCGGGGCGGTGATCAACGGCCGGCCCCACGGTGCCCTCAAAGGCACTACCCTGTGCCAGTTGCACATGCGCCACTTCAACGACGGCGACACCATTGCCATCGAGCCCTTCCGGGCCATGGCCTTCAAGGTGATCAAGGATCTGGCCGTGGATCGCAGCGCCTTCGACCAGATCATCCAGGCCGGAGGGTTTATCTCGGTGAATGCCGGTGGCGCCCAGGACGCCAACGCACTGCCCGTGCCCCAGGATAAGGCCGAACTGGCCATGGATGCCGCCCAGTGCATCGCATGCGGCGCGTGCGTGGCCGCTTGTCCCAATGCCTCGGCCATGCTGTTTGTCAGTGCCAAGGTCTCTCAACTCGCGTTGCTGCCCCAGGGGCGCCCCGAAGCTGCCCGCCGCGCCCTTGCCATGGTGAAGGCCATGGATCGCCTGGGATTCGGCAACTGCAGCAACGAAACCGAATGCGAAGCCGAATGCCCCAAAGGCATCTCCATTTCCAACATCGCCCGGCTCAACCGCGAGTTCTTTAAAGCCAGTTTCGGCGCTTCCCTGAAATAGCCGCCTGCAGCCTTCGCATTTTTTCCTCTCCCTTGCCCATTCCGGCAAGGGAGAGGCTTCTCTTTTTCCCCGCAGCGCCGTCTGTAGGGGGAATCCTCTTTGTCTGTTCGAGTCGACAAAGAATAATCGTATGAAGGAGGTTTTTCATGTTCAGTCCAGCCCAATATACACCCGAATATCTTCATGAAAGTGTCCCCCAGCTTTTTGACCTGGCGCGCGAATCCGATACTGTCGATGCTTTCAGGCTCCAAATCAACAACTGGACCAATCTGCTGCAATATGAAACCTTCGGCGATTATGAAGCCTATTCGGAAGGAACCATCATCCGCGTACGCGATTGCGCCCAGGCCCTCAATTTGATTTTCACGCGGCGTTCCGAAGACAAGGCCGACTTTTCGGTGGCCCAGGCGCTCTTTGATCTATGCAAGGGGCGCGGCCGGCCGGATCTTACCCCCGCGTTCATCGCCGATATCATGCATCTTTTCCTGGGACTGCAGGGCAAGGGACAACGCACCCGTTATGCGGATTACCACCTTGCGGCCATGGATCTGCAGGGCCGCGAAGCAGCTGTGGAGCGCAGTCGGCAGCTCGATACGCTGTCCGAAGAGATCGGGACGCGCATGGCCCGTTATCCCAATGGTCTCGCCCCCGAGGCCATTGAAAACCGCCGTCAGCGTCGTGAGCATATTCAAAAGGTCCTGGGCGCCTCTGCCGATGAGTGGCTGGATTGGCGCTGGCAGTATCGCAATGTGCTTAAAGATCCCGAGCAGATCGCGCAGTTGCTCAGCCTTGCGCCCCAGGAAGCCGCGGCCATTGAAATGGCGCGCCAGGCCAGACTCCCCTTCGGCATTACGCCCCACTATTTGTCGCTCATGGATGCCGACCCCGAGACAGGCAATGACCGCGCGATCCGGGCGCAGGTTATCCCGCCGGAGAGCTACGTGCGCGAGATGGCCCGACGCGATCCCAACTTGCGTTCCTGCCTGGACTTTATGCGTGAAGCCGATACGTCGCCCGTCAACCTGATTACCCGGCGCTATCCTTCCATCTGCATTTTCAAACCATTCAATACCTGTCCCCAGATCTGCGTCTACTGCCAGCGCAACTGGGAAATCGACGATGCCATGGGAGATGGCGCCCTGGCTTCGGCAAAACAGATCCAACAAGCGTTGCACTGGATCGAACAGCATCCGGCGATCCATGAAGTTCTGATCACGGGCGGCGACCCGTTAGGGATGGCGGATGACGATTTTGAAAGGGTTTTATCCGGTGTCGCTGCCATACCCCATGTCGAACGCATTCGCATCGGCACCCGCATCCTGGTCACCACGCCCATGCGGATTACCGATCGACTGGCGGACATATTGGCCAAATGCAGAATTCCGGGCCGCCGCCAGGTGTCGGTGGTCACCCACATTCAGCACCCCTACGAGATCACCCCCGAGACGGTGGCCGCGGTGGAAAAACTCAAGACCAGAGGCATTCCGATTTTCAACCAATTGGTCTACACCTTCCATATTTCCCGGCGGTTCGAGGCCGCCTTGTTGCGCCGAAGCCTCGCCCGCATCGGGGTAGAGCCCTATTATACCTTCAACACCAAAGGCAAAGAGGAAACCTTTGAGTATCGCACCCCCATCGCGCGCCTTCTGCAGGAGCAAAAGGAAGAGGCCCGCATGCTTCCCGGCCTGGCACGCACCGACGAGGCGGTTTACAATGTGCCGGGCATGGGCAAGAACTACTTGCGCGCCCGGCAGCACCATGACCTGATCTCCATTCTTCCGGACGGCGCCCGCCTGTACGAATTCCATCCCTGGGAGAAAAATATTTCCAAGACCATGACGACCCATATCGGCCAGGATGTCCCGATCCTCGACTATCTCGACCGGCTCAAAGAGATCGGCGAGGATACCAGCGACTACGAGACCATCTGGTACTATTTCTGACGCTCCCGAGCCTCCCCCTCGAGACGGCGCCCCTCGTTTCGCGGGGGTGCCCCACATGGGCCCGCTGCAACTTATCGCGAGGCCTTCGTACCCGCGTCACGACAGAATGCCCATGGGCGACATTCCACTCGCTTCTAAAGTACCTGTGGATTATGCCGATATTTGAACCACCTAAGCCGTTGGACGCGTGAGGAAAAGGCGGCTGGACAGGCATCACGACTTTGGGAGAGTGCCCATGGCGCATAAGATTTTGACGGTGGACGACAGCCGGACGATTCGCATGATTGTCAAAAATGCGTTCAAACCCTATGAATGCGAGATGTTCGAGGCCGAAAACGGACGCGATGGTTTGGCCCTCGCCGCCCAGATCCATCCCGATTTGATTATATTGGATATCACCATGCCGGTCATGACCGGCATCGAGATGCTCACCAAACTGTTTCAGGACGAAACCCTCAAAGCGATCAAGGTCATCATGCTGACCGCCGAATCGGGCCGCGACAACGTGATGAACATCGTCAAGCTGGGCGTCAAAGACTACATCGTGAAGCCCTTCAAAGGCGATCAGCTCATCGAGCGCGTCAAGCTGGTGCTCAACGATCTGAAGGAGCGCATCGAACTGGCCGGAGGGCAAATCCAAGGTGAGAGCGGCGAGGCTTTCACGGTGGACGGCGACATTGTCATCTTCAACCTGCCGACCAAGATTACCGGAAACCGGGCCACCGAGATCGAAGGCTTGATCAAACACAAGATCAGCCAAATGGCGACGGCCGGCGTCCACAAGCTCATCCTCAACCTGGGCAAGGTCGAAAATCTCAACATGACGGCAACCCAATCGGTTTTGGGCCTCATCAATTTGTGCGCCCGGGCCAAGCTGAACCTGTGCCTGGCGGCCAACGAAAACCAGATGGCCTCACTCAAGGGCTTCAAGGAGACCAGCGCGATTCCCACCAAGTTCTCCATCGAGGACGCCAAGCTATCGTTCTGATAGGTCTTTGCGCCATTCCCCATTCCCGCGCCGGGTGCGTTCACCCTTTTTTTCGGCGATTTGCCTGTTTTTCAACCTGATATAGCCCGACAAATTAGCTAAAGTTTTTCACCGTGCTGCGGATAAAGAGGGTTAGGAGTGGACGGGCCTAACGGATCCTATTTCGGTCAACGTGCCGCAACATTATAGAACTGTAGAACTGCGATCAAAGGAGTACCCCCTGATGACCATTCAAAACGATGAAACCTTGCAGATGTATCTGGAAGAATCTCTGGAGCATCTGATGGGCATTGAAACCGATCTGCTGGCGATAGAGGAAAATGGCGCCAACATCGATGAAGGACTGGTCAACAAGGTCTATCGTGCGGCCCATTCCATCAAAGGGGGGGCCGGCTTCATGGGTCTGACCAACATCAAGGACCTGACCCATGAAATGGAGAACATCCTGGGCAAAATCCGCAGCCGGGAGATGGTTCCCACACCGGATATCATCAATGTGCTGCTCAGGGCCGCGGACGCGCTCAAGGCATTGATGAACGACATCCTCAACAGCAACGATATCGATATCAGCGAGCACGTCCGCGCGCTCAAGGCGGTTCTGGAAGCGGGCGCCGCGCCGGCGGTCACATCCGCGCCGCCCAAGGCCGCGCCCAAGGAAGAGGCCACGCCCAAGAAAGCCAAGGCGGCCAAACCCAAAAAAGCGCCGGTTGCCCAAAGTCCCGCTCCCAGTGTCGATGGGGAGACTTTTTCATTGGTATTTCCCGATGGCCGACCCGCTTTAACGGCTGAGTTCCAGAAAGTCACTCCTTTGTTCCAGCAGGGCAAGTGCATCTACCTTGTCAAAATGGAGGTGGGACCCCATATCCAGGCCAAAGCCAAAAGCTGCACGGGTGTGTTGGAGGAGATGGAACAAACCGGTCTTATCCTAAGCGCCAATTTCGATCTGCGCCCGGCTGCCGAGTTGAATCCCGACTGGGTTCCGGACAGCCCCATGATTTTCCTCTTCGCCACCATTTTAAAACCGGCGGATATCAACGTCCTCTTTGAAATCGACGAGAAGCTGATTCTCGAATTGCGAGAAGATATGGCGCTCTACCGCTTGAACGGTGATCCGGCCACAGCCGCCACTGAAACGGCACAGGCCCCGCCGCCCGTCGAGCCGCCGGTCGCTTTGCCCGAAATCCAGGCCGCGGAATTCACCGTGGCGGAAGTCGGTGTCCAAGATCAAGAGCAAATCGTGGAAACCTCGAACACCTGCGTGGCATCGAACGATGCCCCGAACGAATCCGGCGCCGACAAAAAAGCGGCCAAACTCGAAGCGGAAACCAGTCTGCGGGTACACGTAAGCCTGCTGGACCAACTGATGACCCTGGCCGGCGAACTGGTGTTGAGCCGCAACCAGTTGCTCCAGTCCATGGGCTCCAACGACAAGCGCGGTTCGGAAGTGGCCGGTCAGCGCATCGACCTGATCACCTCCGAGTTGCAAGAAGCCATCATGCTCACGCGCATGCAGTCCATCGGCAATGTGTTCAACAAATTCCCGCGCGTGGTACGCGATTTGTCGCAGTCCTTGGGCAAGCAGGTGGAGCTGATCCTCGAAGGCAAGGATGTCGAACTGGACAAGACCATCATCGAGGCCATCGGCGATCCGTTGACCCATCTGGTGCGCAATTCCGTGGACCATGGCATCGAGACCCCCGAGGTCCGCAAGCGCGCCGGCAAAAACCCCATGGGCAAGATCTTCCTGAAGGCCTATCATGAAGCCGGACAGGTGAACATCGAGATCACCGACGACGGCAAAGGCCTGGATGGCAACAAGATCGCCGCCAAGGCGGTGGAGAAAGGACGCATCACCGAAGAGCAGGCCAAAGTCATGTCTGCCCGGGAAAAGACCAACCTGATTTTTCTACCCGGTTTTTCCACGGCCGAGAAAGTCACCGATGTTTCCGGCCGCGGTGTCGGCATGGATGTCGTCAAAACCAATCTGGATCAGCTGGGCGGGCTCATCGACATCGAATCCGAGCCCGGGCATGGTACCACCATCCACATCAAGCTGCCCCTGACGTTGGCCATCATTCCGTGCCAGATCGTGGTCACCGGCGGCGAGCGCTATGCCATCCCCCAGGTCAACCTGGAGGAACTGCTGCGCATCCCGGCCGAACAGGTCGCCAAACGCATCGAACGGGTGGGCAATGCCGACGTGGTTCGCTTGCGCGGCAACCTGCTGCCCCTGATCCGCCTGGCCGAAATCATCGGCGTTGAACCCAAATTCACCGATCCTGAAACCGGCGAGACCCGCGCCGACCGTCGCAAGAGCCTGGCGGATCGGCGCTCGAAAAAAAGCCCGCTGATCTCAAGCCAAGAGGGAGAAACGGCGGTCGAGCAGCCGGCGGAGAACGACGGAAAAAATTTGCAGCCGCGCTCGGACGGCCGGCGCTTCCATGCCGCCAGTGCCTTGAACGTGGTCGTGGTCTCCACCGGCACCATGAAGTACGGCCTGGTGGTGGACGTTCTGCACGACTCGGAAGAGATCGTGGTTAAACCCCTGGGCCGCGATTTGAAAAAATGCAAAGGCTACGCCGGCGCAACCATCATGGGCGACGGGCGCGTGGCCCTGATTCTGGATGTGGCCAATCTGGCGCAGATGGCCGGCCTATCCACGGTGGAAGGCACGGCCCGGGCCGCCGAGGTGGCCGAATCCGAGCGCGAGGCCGTACGTGCCAGCCGCGACAAGCAATCCTTGCTGGTCTTCCGCAGCGCCGAGAACGAGCAGTTCGCCGCGCCGTTGAGCCTGGTGGAACGCATCGAAAAGATCAAACGCGACGACATCGAAGTCGTCGGCGGCAAACGCGTCATCAAATACCGGGGCGGAAGCCTGCCGCTCTTCAGCATCGACCAGGTGGCAACGGTCCAACCGCTGGCCGACCAGAACAATCTGCTGGTGATCGTCTTCGTGGTCGCCGGCCGGGAAATCGGCCTGTTGGCCATCGGACCGGTGGATGCCATGGAAGCCAACCTGAATATCGATGGTTCGACGTTACGCCAAACCGGCATCATGGGCTCGACCATTATCAGCGACCACACCACCTTATTGGTGGATATCGTGGAACTTGTGCAGACCCTCAACCCCCAGTGGTTTAAGGCCGTGGAGGTGCCCAAAACAATAGCCGGCAAGGCCGCCACGATTCTTTTCGCCGAGGACTCCAGCTTCTTCCGCAATCAGGTGAGAGCCTCCATGGAAAAAGAGGGTTTTACCGTCCTCGAAGCCGAAGACGGGGTGATCGCCTGGGATCTGCTGCAAGAGAAATCAGAAGAGATTTCCCTGGTGGTGACCGACATCGAGATGCCCAAGATGGATGGTTTCACCTTGACGCGCAAGATCAAGGATAGCCCGGCCTACGCCCATCTGCCGGTGATTGCGCTGACCACCCTGGCCGGCGAAGAAGACATCGCCCGGGGCAAGGCCGCGGGCATCGACGACTACCAGATCAAATTGGACCGAGAAAAATTGATCAGAAGCATTCAAGGGCTTCTAAGGGCTGCCTAATGACGTGCGATTAAATTTGCCGACAGCGCCCCGGGCGCCGGCGCGTGGAGAAAACAATGGCGGAAAACAGAGCGACGCTACAATCCCAAACCTGGAATAAGGATCGCAAGGCTTCGAATACCGTGGAACTGGCCACCTTTTATGTGGGGGACGCCCTTTGCGGCATGGATATCCTGAAAGTCCAGGAGATCAACAAGCTGATGGAGATGACCCAAGTACCCCAGGCGCCGGATTATGTCATGGGCATTCTGAACCTGCGCGGCCAGATCGTCACCATTATCGATCTGGGCAAAAAACTCGGCCTGACTTCGGTGGATGTCAACGAATCCTCCCGGAACATCATTGTCAATTCGGACAACGAATACATCGGTTTGCTGGTGTCGCGCATCGGCGATGTGGTGGAAGCCGAATGGGATAAGGTTGAGCGACCGCCGGCCAACATCGGCGGCGTCCAAGGCGTTTTCTTCAAAGGCGTATTCAAAATGCAGGATCGCCTGATCGGCATTCTGGATGCAGATCGGGTTTTGGCCGAAGACAACTAATCCGTGACGAGACCTCCGGGAGCACCAATGCCTTTTGTGTCGCAGACAAACCCGAATTTGACGCAACCGACTGAAAAATTGAGGATCCTGGTCGTCGATGACACCGTGGTCTACCGCAAAATCGTCAGCGATGTGCTGATGGAGCTGCCCGGGGTAGAGGTGGTCGGCACCGCCTACAATGGCAAATCGGCCTTGATGCGCATCAAAAGCCTGCAACCCGACCTGCTGACCCTGGACATTGAGATGCCTGAAATGAACGGCCTCGAGGTCTTGCAGCATCTGCAGCAGGAGGCGCCCCGAGTGGGCGCCATCATGCTGAGCACGCTGACCCAGGAAGGCGGCGCCATGACCATGCGGGCCCTGGAGCTGGGGGCTTTCGATTTCATCCCCAAGCCCCAATCCGGCACCATGGCCGAAAATAAGCTGGCGGTCAGGGAAGCGCTGGCGCCCATGATCAAAGCCTTTGCGCGCAGCCGCCAGATCCGGGAACGCCTGGGAGTGATCCCCAAGGGCGCCCCGACGATCCGCCCCGCACAGCGCACGACCACCGCGATTGCCGCTCCGGTTGCCAAAGCCATACTAGGCAACTCCGCCATCATCGCCATTGGGGTTTCCACCGGCGGACCGAGCGCCCTGGCCAAGATGTTGCCTCAATTGCCGGGGAACCTGGGCGTTCCCATCGTGATCGTGCAGCACATGCCGCCCCTGTTCACCCAGTCTCTGGCCAACAGCTTGAACGGTAAATGCGCCCTGGAAGTACGCGAGGCCAAACAGGGCGAACCCTTAATGCCCAACGTGGCGTATATCGCTCCCGGCGGCAAGCAGATGAAGATTGTGGCCGGCCCCGACGGCAAAGCGCGCGTCATCAAGATCACCGATGATCCGCCGGTGAACAATTGCCGACCCTCCGTCGATTATCTCTTCCATTCGGTGGCGGACCATTTTGTGGGCCGCGCCACCGGCGTGATCATGACCGGCATGGGATCGGATGGCACGGTGGGCCTGAAACAGATGAAGAACAATGGCGCCACCATCATCGCCCAGGATGAAGCCAGTTGCGTGGTTTTCGGCATGCCCAAGGAGCCCGTCGAGAGCGGCTTGGCCGATGTGGTTGCGCCCTTGGATCGCATTGCCGCGGAGATCGTCAGAACCGTCTCGTTCCGCGATCGAACGGCTTCAAAGCCAAAAGCCGATGCTTAGCCGGCAAAAGACCGGCTGCATCAGGAAAAATCGACAGAGAGATGAACCCACATGAGCCTCATGACACCCGGTAACTTCTCCAGCGTCAACACGAAAGAACCGGCCGCTTCCGTTCCCAAAGCTGTTCCCAAGCCATTTCCCGGAATCCGAACCGCCGTAAAGATCCAGCCCGCCGAAGTCCAGCTCTTTTCGAAATACATTTACGGCTTATGCGGCATTAACATCGAGGCATCCAAAGCCTATCTGCTGGAAACGCGTCTGGGTAAACTGCTCGAAAACGAAAAGTGCGATTCATTCACCACATTTTACTACAAAGCCAAAGCGGACACGTCAAAGCTGCTCGAAAAACAAATCATCGATGCCATTACCACCAATGAAACGCTGTTTTTCAGAGACGCCAGCCCCTTCGATCTGCTCAAACATAAGATTATTCCCGAAATGATCGATCGCCGGTCTGCCTCGGTTCCCAAGGGCAGTCCGGTTCCGCTCCGCATCTGGAGCGCGGCATGCTCCACCGGCCAGGAGATTTACAGCATTGCCATCGTGCTGCGCGAATTGTTGGGGCCGAACCACAACTACAACATTAAGCTTATCGGCACCGACATCTCCGATACCGCCATCAAACAGGCGAGCTACGGCATCTATAACAAATTCGAGATCGAACGCGGCTTGCCGCGGGAGAAACTCCAACGCTACTTCACCACCCAGGGCGAAACATGGAAAATCAGCGATGAAATCCGGGCCATGGCCACCTTCCGCAAGTTCAATCTGATGGAATCTTTTTCGTCGCTGGGCAAATTCGATATCATCTTTTGCCGTAACGTGGCCATTTATTTTATTCTCGAGGATCGGATCAAAGTATTTAACAAAGTCGCCGACAGTTTGGAAATGGATGGATATTTGATGATCGGTGCAACCGAATCGCTGACCGGCGTTTGTCCGCGCTTCATTCCCAAACGCCATTTAAAATCCATCTTCTACCAATTGCGATAGAAGCAAATGAAGATGTTCGACCGTCTGTGGAGGACATAAACCATGCAAGCGCTCAAAGTATTAGTGGTCGATGATGACCCGGTAACCCGTTCCCTTTTGACCAAGCGGTTGAGCAAGGACGATTACCAGGTGGAAACCGCCGCCTCAGGTGTGGATGCGGTACGCATGATCTCCCATGCCTTTTACGATGTGATTCTCACAGACTTGATGATGCCGGGTGGCGTGGATGGAATCGGCGTGCTGGAGACCGCTAAGGAGAACAATCTGAAAACCGAAGTGATTCTGATCACCGCGCACGGCTCCATCGACAACGCCATCGTGGCCATGAAAAAAGGCGCCAATGACTACCTGCAAAAGCCGATCAACATGGATGAATTGACCTTGCGCCTGGCCAAAATCCAGAATTTGAAGCATTTGATGAAGAATGCCAGCGACCTGCGCATTGCCATGGAGGCCACCGAACAAGTTTCCGGTGAAACCATCCAGAATCTGGAGATGACCGTGGCCGAATTGGAGCAACGCCTGGCGGCCATGCGCACCACTTTGGAACGCACCGATTTGCCGGCCCAGGAGCGCATTGCCATGGCTTTGAAGAATTGATTAAAAAACCTCCCGAACGCCATTGCGTCACGGGAGGTTTGGACTATTCTTCCGGTGTTAGTATTTCAAGTATTGTTGAGGCGTATTTTCCGTTATAAATTTGACCGCATTATAGATGCAGGTACGGATCGCTTTTTCCATGGGCGTTTTGGCGTAAGCGCCCAGCCCGCCGGACATCCCGCCCGAGCCACCCAAAGCGCCTAGAAAACCGCCCAGATTGACATCCTTGGCCACGCCCTCGACGCGGGTGGCCGCCAGTACTTCAGATGTCTCGGTATCCACGATGCGCATATCCATGGCCATCGAGGATTTGTTGTAGGCGCCTCTGGCCGCGCCGAAAAGGGCTGTGGCTTTTTGCAGCGTTCCGCCGCCAATGCCGCCACCGCCGCCGGAAGTGCCCGGTTCCCAGCCCGTCACCGCCCCCATAACCAGCAGATCAGCGCCCCGGACCTGCCCCTTTTTCTTTCCGCTTTTATCGGTATAGCCCGACTCACTCAACGCCATCTCCTGCTTCAACGATTCCAGGTTTTGCCGCTCCAGCACACGGTAGCGCTTGCTCTGAACCATGGCCGTGGTCAACATATCCCTCAATCCGGTAGTATATCCACTGTGTTCGCTGTGGGAAACTTCCACGGTCTGTCCGCCGAAGGACATTCGGGTGTTGCTGCCTTGTTCGCCCACTTTCCAATCGAAATCGGCCACGGCGACTTTTGCCCGGGGTCCGCTGTAAGGTGGCAGCCCCATGGCTTCGCCGGTATCGGTCTTAGCTTCGGGTTGAACCATGCTTTCCATGCATCCCAATGATAGCAGAAGCATCGACATTGCCAATAGCGCGATCATTTTGCGGTGCATCACGACCTCCTTCATGAAATTGCCCATCTCCTGTTAAGTGACCAAAAAGGGTCCGATCCATAGGCGTTGCGATGGTCTTTACGATGGCATAGATCGGCAGGCCTGTCAAGGCGGAACTACCTTATCTTATAAGGTATTTTTTATCTTTGAGTAGTAAATAAGCGGCCTTCGCCACCACCTGAAAAGACGCCTTGCCGAAGCGCGTGCGGAACGGCTGCGGGGTTTATAGGTCGGCTTGATGGATGCTAACCGGCTGCCGCAGAATCAGTTGGGCGGTCTTACGAAATTGCTCCGCCACATCGGTTACAAAAACGGTCAACCGTCGGCCCGTGCCGGTCTGGGCAACACGCGGCACGGGCGCGTCCAGAAAGGCGGCCAACTGCTCGGCGATCGCTTCAGCCGAATCCACCAAGGCCACGCGTGCTCCGATTTTGCGCTGAATGACATGCCGCAGCGCCGGATAGTGGGTGCACCCCAGGATCAACGTGTCGATCTGGCGTGTTTTCAAAGGATGCAGGTATTTGCGCACGATCATGGCCGTTTCGGGCCTGGTGATCCACCCCTCTTCCACCAATGGCACCAGCAGCGGACAAGGCACGGCAAACACCCGGGCCTCGGGCGCTTCCATTTTGATCTTCGCTTCATAGATGCCGCTGGCAATGGTGGCCCGCGTGCCGATGACACCGATGCTCTGGCGCTTGGAGCGGGCGACCGCCAAATGCGCGCCCGGGCCGATGACTTCGAAGACCGGCACATGGAACTGGTCGCGCACGGCCTGGAAAGCATAGCTGGAGGCCGTATTGCAGGCGATTACGATAAACCGCGCGCCCTGGCGCAACAAGAATTCCGTGTTTTTCAATGAGTATTTGACGATGGTCGTGGCGCTCTTGCTGCCGTAAGGTGTCCTGGCGGTATCGCCCAGGTAGGTGATATCATGCTCGGGCAGGCGATCGAGCAACGCCCGCACCACCGTCAGCCCGCCGATGCCGGAATCGAATACGCCGATCATTGGCTTCCTTTTCTATCTCCTTGGAACGGCGTATGGTCACCGGTTTTCCAGGTCGAGAGTACATTGGATATAATGGCGCAAAACATTTAGATCCACATCCGTGCGAATTCCCGGACAGGACTCCGCCATGGCGCGCCAATTATCGACATCTGCCAGAACTCCCGGAATAAAGGGCCACCGGCGGCACATGCGAGGCTTCACCGGATGAATGCTGCAGTTCTGCTCGAAAAAGATGCAATAGCCATCCGAACGCTGCGCCAAAAGGAGTTTCCCCCCCGAGAGCGCGCAATAGCGTTCGCGGAAAGATGCGCCGGATATGCCTAAAAAAAGGGCAATAGCGGCAATATCCGCTTCGGAAACATACGTGCCGCCGTATCCTTTGCAGCATTGGCCGCACTGGGTGCAATCGAAGAAATCCGAGGCGGAAGCAGCACTACAAGGCATGGCGGCCGTCCAGCGCGCATTTGAGGGTCATCTGGTCAATGTACTTCAAATCCCCGCCCACCGGCACTCCCGAGGCGATACGGGACACGCGCACATTGCGCTCGGCCAACTGTTGGGCGATATAGGCGGCCGTGGCTTCGCCTTCGACACTGGTACCGGTGGCCAGGATGACTTCCTTGACCCCCTGGGCCCCGACCCGTTCAAAAAGTTCACGCAGGCGCAGATCCCCAGGCCCGACACCTTCCATGGGGGCCAGGCTGCCGCCCAGAATATGGTACAAGCCTTTGAAGGCGCATGATTTTTCCAGGGCGATCATGTCCGCCGGCTGCTCCACCACACACAGCAAAGTTTCGTCCCGGGAATGGTCCCGGCAGATGTCGCACAACTCATCGTCGCTGAGACCATAGCACTTCGCGCACAGCCGTATCTTCTGTTTGACCGACACAATGTTGTGGGCCAATGTTTCGGCATCGGTCAGCGAGTTGCGCAGAATGTGAATCGCCAGGCGTTCGGCGGTTTTCTCGCCGACGCCGGGAAGCTTGGACAAGCTGCGAATCAACTCCCGAATGGGTTTTGGATAGTGTTGCATATGCGCCTGTTATAACATTCCGGGCAGATTGAATCCGCCTGTGATTTTGCCCATTTCCGAGGAGACCATTTCCTGGGCCTTGGCCAGGGCGTCGTTCACGGCCGCCAGGATCAAATCCTGAAGCATCTCCACATCGTTGGGATCGACCACCTCTTTGTCCATGGTGATGGAAACGACCTGTTGGCGTCCGTTGGCCACAACCTTGATCATGCCCCCACCGGCGGTGGTCTCCACCGTTCGATCCGCCAATTCTTCTTGAAGTTTCAACATGCGCGATTGAAGCTTCTGCGCCTGCTTCATCATGTTCCCCATACCCTTCATGATGGCTACCTCCTCATCCGGCGTGCGCCGAGTTTTAAGATTTAAAGAAAATAGTAAGTCAAGTTCAAGGTACTTTCACATCGATTATTTTGCCGTCGAACAACTCGATGGTCTCCATAACCCTTGGATGGCCCAAGGCCTTTTGCCTGAGCTGTTCGGCCATTTGCTTCTCTTTTTGCTTCACACCGACATCTTCGCGATGGGCCGTCAAGGTTACTGTGATAGGACGACCCGCCAATCGGCCGCAAACCTCTTCCAGGTAGCGGGCATGCTTCTGGATGCTGTTGAAGGTAAATTCATTGCCGTGCACCTCGATCGTCATCCGCTCTTCGCTAAGGTCCCTGGACAGGCATTTTTGAAGAAATCCCGTCAAAGAGGGCTTTTCCTCTCCAACACGCTGTAGCAGTCGATCCCATAGCTCACCGGGTTGGCAGGGTGTGGGCTCCGGGCGCGGTTCCGGTTCATTTTCTTCTTTTTCCTGAAATGCGGCCGGCGCGCTTTCGGGTTTCGCTTTGGCCGGCGGAAGCTGGCTTGGCACGGCCCGATGGCTAGGCGAAATGGATGTTGCGGCCGTGGCGCGCAACTTATCCAGGCGCTCGATCAGTTGGTCGATGGGCAGCAGCGGCGGCGTTTGAAACATTTTCAGGAAAACCATCTCCAAGGCCAGCTTGGGGTGGCTGGAGAATTTGATGGAAGACTCGGCCGCAAAAAGCTGGTCAAGCACCTGGATGAGATAACTATCGGGGATGTCGCGAACCTGGGCTTGCATCTGCTGGACGGCATGTCCCGGCAGATCCACCAGCCGACCGGCGCGCTCGCCCAGCTTGACCATCACCAGATGGTGAAAATGGATCACCAGATCGGCATAGAAGCGCTTCATCTCCAGCCCCTGGCGCCAAACGCTATCCACCTTTTCCAACGCCTGCCGCATATCCCGGGCCAGCAGCGCCGCCGACAGTTCGAAAAGCTGCCTCTGCTCCGCCGCGCCCAAAAGTTCGGCCACCAGCGTATCGCTGATCGCGCCCTCGGCGCAAGCCAGCACATGATCCAAGAGACTCAGGGCATCGCGCATGCTGCCGCCGGCTTCCCGGGCGATCAAGGTCAGGCTCTCCTGCTCGATGGCGACCCCTTCTTGTTCGCAGATCTTCTCCATCTGCGCCACGATGGCCGCCAAATCCATCCTGCGCAGGTCATGGCGCTGGCAGCGGGAGAGAATGGTCACCGGAATCTTCTGCGGCTCGGTGGTGGCGAAGATGAAAAGCACATGGGCGGGGGGCTCTTCCAGGGTTTTGAGCAGCGCATTGAAAGCCGCCAGGCTGAGCATGTGCACTTCATCGATGATGTAGATCTTGTAGCGGCTGTGGGACGGCATGTACTTCAGGTTTTCGCGCAGCTCGCGGACCTGATCGACGCTGTTGTTCGAGGCGCCGTCGATCTCGAAGACGTCCGCCGCATGGCCGTTGGTGATCTCCACACAGGAACGACAGGTGTTGCACGGCGTCGGCGTGGGCCCCTGGACGCAGTTCATGGCCTTGGCCAAAATGCGCGCCACCGTCGTTTTGCCCGTTCCCCGGGGCCCGGTAAACAAAATGGCGTGGGAAACCCTGCCTGCGGAAATGGCGTGCATCAAGGTTCGGGTCACATGGTCTTGCTGCACCACTTGATCGAAGCCCTGGGGTCGGTATTTGCGCGCAAAAACGAGGTAGCTCATGATGTTGCAACGGGTCCTTGGAAAATTAAACCATCCGTCTGGCCCTTATAGCGCACCTGGATGCCGACCGCAATATTGGCAATCAGCGGTTCTGAGTGAACGGGATTCAAACAGTATTCATTTGAGGCCAATGGTGCCCCGGACCATGACCTGAACGCGCTGTGAAGGTTCACCGAGAAGCGATCATCGGTACTGGGGAATTTTCAGGAAGCGAATTTGGATGTTTTGAATTTAATATAAAGGTAGGTGGCGGAGAGAGTGGGATTCGAACCCACGGTGCCGCTATTAACGGCACACACGATTTCCAGTCGTGCTCCTTCGGCCAACTCGGACATCTCTCCGCATCGTATCGAAAATGCAAACGGCAGTTACCAAGCATCAATGCCCTGGAACATTCGGCGCTGAAAAAATGGCGGAGAGGGTGGGATTCGAACCCACGATCCCGGGTAAACGGGATACCGCTTTTCGAGAGCGGGGCCTTCAGCCACTCGGCAACCTCTCCTAAGATGCTCAGGAGCCGCATGCAGGGTTGCTTCAATAGCCCTTTTGGGTTTGGGTGTCAATCTCCTTTCTGAGCCACCACGGCAATTTACGGCCGCATCAAATCCTTGACCGCATCGGTATAACTGCCATCCGGCCGATAGATCTCCAGCGGTGCTGCCATTCGCAACCCCGGCCGGGCCCCATGAATGCCATGCACGATTACTAGCCGGGCCGCTTGTCCGCTCTGGGAGTGCACGCCTTGGAGGTATTTGGGCTCAATTCCCTCCCGACGCATTTGAACCAGCAGGTCTGCCGTGCGTTCGGCCGGATAGATCAGTGCCAAGCGGCCGCCGGTACGCAGCATGCGCCGGGCACAAGCCAGCAGTTGGGCCAAGTCCATGGCGATTTCATGGCGTGCCAGGGCGCGTTGATTATTGGGATTGATGCGCCCTGTGTTCGAGCGGTGGTAGGGTGGGTTGCTGACGATCCAGTCATAGGGTTCCATCGCCCGCCCGCCGGGCAGTGAACACATGTCCGCTTGAACCACTTCGATCCGATCCGCCATGTGGTTATCCGCCACGTTGGTGTGGGCCAATTGGATCAGTTCGGATTGGAGTTCCACAGCGCGAATCTGCACCGCCGGATAGCGGAAGGCCAAAATGAGGGAGATGATGCCGCAACCGGTGCCCAAATCGAGTATGGAATCCCCCGGCTTGGGCCGTATGCCGGCGGCCAAAAGGATCGCATCGATGGAAAAACGATAGCCACCGGCGGTTTGGGTAACGACCAATCGGCCTTCGAAGAAAGTATCGCGGGTCAACTCGGACGAATTCAAAAATCGCCAACCTTCAGTTTGATCGCTTTGACCTTGCCATCCCCGAGGACCGCGTTCAGTTTGGCAATCATCTCGCGCTCCAGAAAGCGCAGGTGGTGCAGCCAGGTGGCTGAAGCCACGTGCACCAGAAGCACATTGCCATTGAAGGCCACGGGCCGCGCATGGGGGACGATAGCGGCGCCGACGGTTTGATCCCATATATCCCAAACTTTAAGCAAGGCCTGGTCCTGCTGGGGCCGGCATTGGCGCAACACTTTATGTAGCACCTCACCGAGGGGCGCAAACGTGTTTCGGTTTTTACGATGCTCTGCCATAGCCGACTCCATAAACCGTACTCATATGCGTACTCGTAATCGTACGCGATTCGGATTTTCGAGTACACGTGCGGAAGGTGGGAAAACGTTGTTCTGCTGATACATACCTGCGCAGGCACAATAAATCAAACAGCAGTTCTTTTGGGTCCAATGCACGCACGGCATGTTCAGGTTAGGTCCAGGCCGGGGCGGTTTTCACTTGACTTACAAGCAGCATGGCCTTAAATTGGGCCTCAATTAAAAGGGCTTGATATCATTAGAAAGAGCAGGTGAAAAGACCATGGCTTGGGATTGGGAAAAACTGAATCAGCAGCAACAGCACAAAGGCGGCGGCCCCCCGCCCCAGATGGAAGATGTCTTAAAGCAGATCAAGAACATAAAGCTTCCCGGCGGCACCATTTTCCTGGGGCTCATCATCCTGATTGCCGCCATTGCATACTCGTGTTTTTTTACCATCGAAACAGGTTCGGTGGGAGTCATTCAGCGCTTTGGACAATTCGTGCGCACTGCCCAGCCCGGCCTGAACTTCAAGTGGCCCTTTGGCGTGGAACGCGTCAGCAAAATTGCCATTGAAAAAGTTGGCCGGGAAGAGTTCGGTTTGCAAGCAGGTTCTTCGGACCCGCGGGAACGCACCCTGGGCGCTTCCGGAGACGCCAGCGAAGCGCTTATGCTCACCGGGGACTTGAATGTGGCCGTGGTGCCCTGGATTGTACAATACAGGGTAAAAGATCCTTTCAATTATCTTTTCAAGGTCAGGGACGTCAAGGGTCTGCTCCGAGACCTTTCCGAGGCCAGCATGCGCGTGGTGGTAGGCGATCGCAGCATCAACGAGGTGATCACCAAGCGCCAGGAGATCGCGGACGAGGCCAGACAAGTTCTGCAAGCGGAGTTGGACAAGGCTGAAACCGGCTTGCTGATCGTCAACGTCGAACTTAAACGCACCAATGTGCCCGGCCCCGTGCAACAATCCTTTAATGAAGTCAACCAGGCCACCCAGGAAAAGGAGAAAATGATCTATCAGGCCAAGGAGGATTACAACAAGGCGATTCCGGCCGCGCGCGGCGAGGCCGAACGAACCATCAAGGCCGGCGAAGGGTACGCCTTGGACCGCATCAATCGCGCCAAAGGTGATGCCACCCGTTTCAGTGCGGTGTACGCCGAGTATACCAAAGCCAAGGATGTCACCAAACGCCGACTCTACCTGGAAGCCATGAAAGGTCTGCTCCCCAAGCTTGGCCCCAAGTATATCGTGGACGATGAACAGAAAAATCTGCTGCCCCTGTTGAACCTCGGCAGGGAACAGAAAGGGGTCGAGAAATGAACTTAAAAGCCTTAGTGGCCATCGTGGCCTTGTTCGTTATCGTCGTGGGGCTGTCATGCGCCTACACCGTGGATGAAACCGAGCAAGTAGTGATCACCCGTTTTAGCAAGGTCAATCGCGTCGCCATGGCGCCCGGACTTCATTTTAAGCTACCCTTCATCGAGAAAGCGATCACTTACCCCAAAAATCTGCAAGCATGGAACGGCGATCCGGGTCAGATTCCCACCAAGGACAAAACCTATATCTGGGTGGACCCCTTTGCCCGCTGGAAAATCGTCAACCCGGTGCGCTTTTTCGAAACCATTGGGATCGATACCCGCATGGCGACCAACCGACTCAACGAAATCATCGATCCGGCCGTGCGCAACCTGATCACCTCCAATCCGCTCATAGAAGCCGTGCGCAACACCAATCGCGAAATGGACGTTTTCGAAATCGGCATGGAAGACCTGCAGAAGGACAACCCGAGTACGACTGCCACCATCACCGTGGGCCGCAACAAAATCGACGCCATGATCCTCAACCAGGCACGTGATAAGCTGGAAGGTTTTGGTATTGAACTCGTCGATGTCAAAATCAAGCGAATCGACTATGTCGAGGAGGTTCGCCAATCCGTTTATGGCCGCATGATTGCCGAACGCAAACAGATCGCGGAAAAGTTTCGCTCCGAAGGCTTGGGCGAAGCTCAGAAAATTCGCGGAGACAAAGAGCGCGATTTGAAGCAGATCGAATCCGAGGCCTACCGCAAGGCCCAGGAACTCAAGGGCAAGGCAGATGCCGAAGCCACGCGGCTATATGCCGAGGCTTACAGCGCCGATCCTGAATTCTACTCTTTTACCCGCACGTTGGAAATTTACGGAGAATCTTTGGACAAGGAGAGCAGCCTGGTGCTTTCCACCGATTCGGATGTCTTCCGGTATTTCAAACAGTATTCCGACTCTAAGTAGAGTGCTCGCGCAATACAAACAAAAAAGCACCGTGGGTCGATAATCTTCCCGCTAACGGTGCTTTTTTTATTGCTTGCGGTTTGCATCCATCGCGACGAGCCTTACTTGCCCTTTCGGCGCTGATGTCGCGTGCGAGCCAACAGCTTGCGATGTTTATGTTTTCGCATCTTCTTCCTGCGCTTTTTGATAACACTACCCAATGGATCACCCCCTTCTCGCTAATTTTGCCAGCCTTCATAGCACCCTTGCGCGCGTGTTGTCCACAGCTTTTTCCCTTCCCATGCCGCCAAATGGCGGTTTTGCGCGTCATACGGGCAGATTATTGCGTAGATGCTTACCTGCTTGTTATCGTTGAGCATGTATGCTATGGGCGCAGCATGAACGATTCAAATGCCCGCCGGCCTTTCGATGCTGACCAGATTCAAAGCATCAATCAGGCGGTCACTATGGCCGAAGAGTTGGTGAGCAACTTTTTCAAGATGTCCGCCAGCCAGTGGTTGCGTCCCAAGTATGACGTAAAGACGTTGACCGACCTGTCACCGGCGGAAATCGTGGACGGACCGTTTGCCCAGATCGTCCGTTACGAGGGACAGCGCAAAGGCTCGCCCCTGGGATCGGATGCCTATGACTATTACAAGATCTGCCTGCAGGATCATGCCGTTCTTTCTGCCGTGGAGAATACAGAAGGATTGACGCTGCTGCCCTTCTGCCTTTACGTGATCGTCCACGAACTGGTCCACATTGTTCGCTTCAGCAAATTTTTGCAGAACTTCAACGCCTCCCCTAACGAAAAGTTGGCCGAGGAGCACCGCGTCCATCACATCACCCATCAGATATTGGCCAACGTTCCCCTTTCCGGCTTGGATGCCGCCATCGGATATTATCGCTCATGGCGCACCCCGCTTGAAAGTTTAAGCAATCCTTAAACATCGGTGTTCAGCGATTCTTTTTGCATAATTGCAACCACTTTTATAAAACAGGGCACCTTGACATTTTTCTGAGCCACACTATATTTCGCCAGATTTTTCGCCCAGGGGCTCTATAGTATATAACATACCATAATTACTAAATAATACGCATAAGCCATGCATTGGACGAGGATACAGAGGCTTGCCAAGCAGGATGTAAAAGGAGGTTGTTCAGGAGATGCCGATCTACGAGTATCAATGCGATCAATGTGGCAGAGTAGAAGAGGTTTTTCAAAAGATCAGCGAAAAGCCGTTGACCAAATGCAGCAACTGTTCGGGAAAACTGCACAAGCTCATCTCACAAAGTGCCTTTCATCTGAAGGGTACGGGCTGGTACGTAACCGATTATGCCGGCAAACAGCAAGGCAAGAAGCCGGACAGCGACAGCGGCCCAACCCCGGCAAGCACCGCATCCGATGCGCCCAGTAAGCCCGAAGCCAAGACAAACAATGACGATTGATCCATGGCCCATTGAAATGCCCGGATAACGATCCTTTGGCAGAACCATCCGCCGCCCCTCATGCAGAGACAGGTCCGGAAAAGGAAAAATGACGGAGTATCCGTTTGCAAGGATAGATTCCTTATTACACATTTAGGGAGGGGGTGACCGCAAAACGATTGAAGACAATGACCGAGACCATCAGATCGGACCGATATGGGATTGTGCACAAACCCTTAGCCCCAATTCAGATCTAACTAAAAAAGGAGACGAAGAACGATGAAACTCAGACCATTGCAGGACCGCATTGTTGTTCAACGCGTTCAGGAAGAAACGACCACCAAGGGCGGGATCATTATTCCCGATACGGCCAAAGAGAAGCCGGCCGAAGGCAAAGTGATCGCCGTGGGCAACGGCAAGCTGGGTGATGACGGCAAACGCATTCCACTGGAAATCAAGGCCGGCGATAAAATCCTCTTCGGCAAATATTCCGGCACCGAAGTCAAGATCGAAGGTGAAGAGTTTTTGATCATGCGTGAAGACGACGTCTTGGGCGTGATTGGCTAAGCTAACGAATCGCATCAACCAACGGAGGATTTCAAAAAATGAGCGCAAAAATCATCAAGTATGACATGAAAGCCCGCGAAGCCATGCTCAAAGGCGTCAAAACCCTCGCCGATGCAGTGGTTGTAACTTTAGGCCCCAAAGGCCGCAACGTCGTCATCGACAAGTCCTGGGGTTCTCCCACCGTGACCAAAGACGGCGTCACCGTGGCCAAAGAGATCGAACTGGAAGACAAGTTCGAGAACATGGGCGCCCAGATGGTCAAGGAAGTGGCCAGCAAGACCAGTGACATGGCCGGCGACGGCACCACCACCGCCACCGTCCTGGCGCGGGCCATCTATGAAGAGGGCCAGAAGCTGGTTGCTGCCGGCAACAATCCCATGTCCATCAAGCGCGGCATCGAAAAAGCCATCGAAGTGGCCGTTAAAGAGCTGCACAAAATGAGCAAGCCGACCAAGGATCAGCGCGAAATCGCCCAGGTCGGTACCATTTCCGCCAACAACGACGAGACCATCGGCAACATCATCGCCGAGGCCATGAACAAAGTCGGCAAAGAGGGCGTCATCACCGTGGAAGAGGCCAAATCCATGGAAACCACCCTGGACGTGGTGGAAGGCATGCAGTTCGACCGCGGTTATCTCTCCCCCTACTTCGTCACCGATCCCGAGAAGATGGTCGCCTCCCTGGAAGACCCCTACCTGCTGATCAACGAGAAGAAGATAAGCAACATGAAGGATCTGCTCCCCATTCTGGAGCAAGTGGCCAAAATGGGCAAGCCGCTCCTGATCATCGCCGAGGACGTGGATGGCGAAGCCCTGGCCACCCTGGTGGTCAATAAACTGCGCGGCACGCTGCAAGTGGCCGCGGTGAAAGCCCCGGGCTTCGGTGATCGCCGCAAGGCCATGCTCGAAGACATCGCGATTCTGACCGGCGGCCAGGTGGTTTCCGACGACCTGGGCATCAAGCTCGAGAACCTGACCCTGTCCGACCTGGGCAAGGCCAAGCGCGTCACCATCGACAAAGACAACTCCACCATCGTGGACGGCGCCGGCGCCCGCTCGGCTCTGGAAGGGCGCGTCAAACAGATCCGCGCCCAGATCGAAGAGACCACCTCGGACTACGACCGTGAAAAGCTCCAGGAGCGTTTGGCCAAGTTGATCGGCGGCGTGGCCGTCATCAATGTCGGCGCGGCCACCGAGACCGAAATGAAAGAAAAGAAAGCCCGCGTGGAAGACGCGCTCAACGCCACCCGTGCGGCCGTGGAAGAAGGCATTGTGCCTGGCGGCGGCGTGGCCCTCGTGCGCACCCTGGCAGCCTTGGAAAAGATCAAGATCAAATCAGATCAAAAGCTGGGCGTCAAGGTGGTCATGCGCGCCATCGAGGAGCCGTTGCGCCAGATCGCCAACAATGCCGGATTCGAGGGCTCTGTGGTGATCGACAAGGTCAAGAGCGCCGAAGGCGCCTTTGGCTACAACGCCGATACCAACACCTACGAAGATCTGATCGAAGCCGGCGTCATCGACCCCACCAAGGTGGTGCGCTTTGCCCTGCAGAACGCGGGCAGCGTGGCGTCATTAATGCTCACCACCGAAGCCATGGTGGCCGAGAAACCCGATGACAAGGCCGATGCGATGCCTGGCGGCGGTGCAGGCATGGGCGGCATGGGTGGCATGGGTGGCATGGGCGGCATGGGCGGCATGATGTAAGCCCCTGCCCCATCCTCTTTTTCACACCAACAAAAGCCTCCGTGCTGTAAGGCACGGAGGCTTTTTGTTGGCGCGTCCCACGATCAAAACTTGACAAAACCCCGAGAACCAGGTTACTGAAATCAATAAAAAAGTTTTATTTAAAGGATACTTAACCGAAACCAATGGGGATCGAATCTATGAAAAGCAAGACAGGCTGTCGCACTTTGGGCCCGATGCTGCTGGTGATCGGATGGTTGCTGATGTTGTCCGGCCAAGCCCTGGCTGCCGACCCGCAGCCCAATGCCAAAATGGACTACGAGGCCGGTTTCTATTACACGGTACAAGAGGGCGACACCTTGTGGGGTCTCTCCCAGCGGTTCAGCGACACCCCTTGGCAATGGCCGGATCTGTGGCGCGAAAACCGGCAGATCCCTAATCCCCATTGGATCTATCCCGGAGACCGCATCCGGCTTTATCGCAAGACTGCCGCAGCCACGCCACCGGCTCAAGTCCCTGCGGCCGCTCCCGAGGTCCAGGCCACCACGCCGGAAAAAAGGCGGGCACCTGAGGTCGATTTTCTCTACTCAAACATCGACCGCGTGGGCTTCATCCGAGACCCCATCGTCAAGCCCCTGGGGGTGATCTTCAAAAGCCTGGATGACAAGCGCCTGATCAGTCAAGACGATACGATCTATATCCGTTATCCCGACGACGGCAAGGTGGTCGACTTCAAGCCGGGCATGCGCCTGACCGTCTATCGCAACTTAGATCCCAACGACAAAGAGACGATGGCCGAGGATTCGAAAACAGGGACCCAGCACTACCTCTTGGGCGTCGTGGAGATCACCAAAAGCGAGGCCGATCACGCCATGGCCAAAGTGGTGGACAACTACCGGGCGATGACCATCGGCGACCGGGTGATGACCTACGAACCGAGTTCCCCCATCATTCGGGTGGTGGACAGTACGCCCGGCATCAAGGGCCAGATCATCACTTCCGAAGATCACACCAAGATGATGGGCGACCTGTTCATCGCGTTCATCGACAAAGGCAGCGACGATCAAATCGTTCCCGGCCAAATCTACGTCATCTACTACCAAGAGACCGTGCCCACGGGCGTCGGCAAAGAAAAAGTGACGTTGAACCCCGTGGATATCGGTTCCCTGTTGGTCCTGCGCACCGAAAAGAACACCTCGACGGTGGTCGTTACCAGCAGTTCCCGCAAAATCACGGCGGGCCAACCCATCCGCACACCTTGATTCTCTTCTGTTCACGCCAAACAGCGGGGCCGCCACGTTCGTGGCGGCCCCGTTTAATTTCACAGTCTCATTGTCCAGTGTCCATCCAGGGATGAGATATTTTAATCGGCGGAAATAGCCATTTGTGGATGGACACTATCTAAAAATGCTCCCAGGTCACCCGTAGCACCTCCTGGTAAGTCGTGTAGCCTTGCAGGAATTTGTCCACGGCGCTCTCCCGCAGGGTTTGCATTCCTTCCTCGCGCGCTTTGTGCCGGATGGCGGCCACATCGGCCGCAGCGGTGGTCAGGCGCCGGATGGCTTCACTGAACTGCATCAGCTCCAGCACGCAGGTCCGGCCCAGATAACCTGTTCCGCGGCACTTCTCGCACCCCTTGCCCCGAAAGAGCTTGAGCATGCCGCCGCGGCCCACATCCAGCCCCAGAGACTTGAGTTCGTCGCTGGCCATCTCGAACGGCTCCTTGCAGTAGTTGCAAATCTTGCGCACCAACCGCTGGGACAAGATTCCCACCAGGGTGGCCTGGATCAGAAAATGGGGCAGCCCCAGATCCAACAGGCGCATGATGGCCGAAGGGGCGTCGTTGGTGTGCAGGGTGGAGAGCACCAGGTGGCCGGTGAGTGCGGCTTGGATAGCGTTTTCGGCCGTTTCCAGATCGCGCATTTCGCCGATCATGATCACGTCGGGGTCCTGACGCAGGATGTTTCGCAGCACGCCGCCGAAGGTGATGCCGATCTGGCTCTGGACGGCGATCTGGTTGAAGCTTTCATGCACCATCTCGATGGGCTCTTCCACGGTGGTGATATTGATGCCCGGGCTGTTGATTTTGTGCAAGGCGGAGTAAAGGGTCGTCGATTTACCGCTGCCGGTGGGGCCGCAAACCAGAAGGATGCCGTGGGGCATGCTGATGATATTCTGGAAGCGCTCCAGATCCACGGTCGAAAAACCCAGTTCGGGCAGGTCGCGGAAAAGGATGTCCGGGTCCATGATCCGCATGACCACCTTCTCGCCGAAGGCCACCGGTACGGTGGAGACACGGATTTCGACCTCCACGTCGCCCTTGTCGGTCTTGATGCGCCCGTCCTGGGGACGCCGCTTTTCGGCCATATCCATGCGCGCCAGGTTCTTGAGACGGCTGACGATGGCCGAATGCACGGCCTTGGGCAGCTTGTAGATCGTGTGCAGCACGCCATCGATGCGCATGCGCACCTGGCAAACATCGCGCTTGGGTTCGATGTGGATGTCGCTGGCCTTCTGGTCGAAGGCGTAGAGGAAGAGATGATCGACGGCATTGACGATGTGCTGGTCGTTGGAAGGCAACTCGTCGGCGGCGCGCAAGCGCACATACTGCTCCAAGTTGCCCAGGTCGACGCTGGGGCCGCCGAACTGATCCTGGGCGGCCACGATGGAGCGCTTGAAGCCGAAGAACTCGTTGATCAGCTTGATGATATCCGATTTGGGACTCACCACGACCTGCACGCGCAACTTGCTGGCCATGGCAACATCATCCAGAACCTCCAGCTTGAAGGGGTCGGGCATGGCCACCGTAAGCACGCCATCCTTGACATCCACCGGCAGCACCAGATGCTTCATGGCGAACGAGCGCGGGATGGTCGTGGTCACTACGTTCAAGTCGAGTTTCAACGGATCGATTTTGTAAAATGGCAACCGCCAATGGCGGGCCAGGGCGTTAAAAATGGTCTCTTCATCCAGCGGCAGGCCCGGATTGTCCAGACGGGTCAGATGCAGGGACGCGATGACATCGATGATGGTCAAGGGGTTGCTGATCAACTCGGCGGCCGGCGTATTCTCGTACTTCTTGCGCCGGATTTTCTCCAATTTTTCCAGCAGTGCGTCCTTTTTGCGCAGAATCTCCTTGGCGCTGGCCGGCGCCAGCATTTTGTTCTGAATGAGTATCTGGCAGACGCGTTCCGGCTGGAAAGGATCTTGGATATTGTTCTTCATGGGGACCTCGCCGCTTGATTTCATTGGGCCTGGACTTGAATGGCCCGGATGGCCGGTGCGACCCACTGCAGCATCTGCTTGGCGCGACGGACATAGGTTGAATCGGTATCCAGGGCCATCAGATGGGCAGCATTCTGCTCCATGGCTTTGAGGGTATCCAGATCCCGCGCCTGCCCCAACCGGGCCATGCCGCGCAGGACCACCCGCAGGTGCCCCATGAGATCGATCAGATAGGAGACATGGGAATGGCCCAGATAGATATCGGCGCGCGGGTCGCCATAATAATCCAGCGCGCCGCGCAACACCAGCCTTGCGGTTTTGCCGCCGGTCAGGGATGCGAAAATCAACCCCTCCCGCTCCAGTCCCAAAAGCGAACGAAAGATGGGATCGGTCACGGCGGTCTGACCTGATTTGTCGCGCAAGCCGCGGCCCAACTTGGTGCGAATGGCATTGAACTTGGAGAGCACGCGAAATGGATCGATATCCATGCGCCAGGCCGCATACTGCACCAGGCCGGCATGCAGGCTCTTTTTGATGGCGAGCACATCTTCCGGTGTGTGTTCCAGATCGACCTGTCGCTCCTTGCGGTGGGTGCGCAGCATCAAAGTTGCCAAGGCGAAAGCGTTGCGATCGACAGGGTCCACCGGATCGACGTTCTGGAAGACATCGGATAACAAAAAGCCAAGGGAATCGTTGGCATGCTTCAACCGTCCACTCAGCAGCACCAGCCCATTCAGCAGGGCCGAACGCTCCAGGTCCGTCGCGTTTCGCCGCAACAGACACCACATGATCTCGAACAAACGGCCCGCTTCCTGTTCCTGATCCAACCTATCCAGGCGATCGTTGAAGCGCATCGGGTCCAACGTTTTGCCGGCTGCCAGGTCCTGGACCAAAAGGCCCTGGAGCTCGGCCGCGGCCCGTTCGCTCAAGTTGAAGTGCAGGGCCCAAAACTGAGGATCAGGGAGGTTCAGGTCCAAGGCATGCTCACGGACCGCCGCCAATTTGTGCTGGACGGTAATGCGCTCTTTGACCAGGTTGAGAATACCGATCAGGCGGGGATGGATCATGCCCACCAGCAGTATTCTTCCCTGGTGCGCGACCTTCAATCCCTGGCGTTGTACCGACAATTGGGCGAGCACCTCCTCGGAAACCTGCCCCAGGCGGTCATGCAGGTAAAAAAGCAGGCGATCCACAGGCCCGGTATCGCGGGTATGTTTTTCCACGGCATACAGGAGCCGAGTGAGCGCATTCATGGTTTTGGCCACCCCTGGGGCATCCAAAGCGGCAAAATCATATTCGAAAAGCGCGTTCAAGAGTGCAGCGGCCGATTGGTCTCTGGTTTCCAGGAAGCCGGCCAGATATCGGCGCATCTCACCGGCCAGGTCTTCTGCTGAAAGCGTTTCGTCCAAGGAGATTACGGAGTGCGCGACGTCATCCGCGATCGTTTTGGACCTGGGCACTTCTTGACGCTGCATCCATGGCAGGTTGTTGATCTCCACCAGCGGCCGAATCAACTGCGACCGCAGGCTGCGCGTATTAAAAATCTGATTGTAGCTATCGGAACTCCGACAGGGAGCTGTTTCCGGCGTGGTCAAGGTGCACAACGCATCGGCTTGTTTGACCAGTTCGCGCATGTTGGCGGCCGACAGGCCGTTGAGCCCCGCCACCAGCGTAAGGTTGGGATCCGGCTTGCCGTTGCTGTCGCGTCCCAGAGGAATGGTGCGCGCACCTTTCAAATATCGGAAAGTGATGGAGGCATTGTTCTCCACCGCCTTGCGAAATCGGGCCACAATATTCAGCGACAGACGAAGCTGGTCGATCTTCTCGGACGATTTGCCGGGCAGTTGCAGGAAAAGTGCGGATATCCCGAGCGCATTGAAGCAGGCGAAGGCGTGGTCCAAGGCCAATGTCAGATGAGTGCTTTTGAGGCTGTTGTCCGGATGGTGCCGGACAAGGTCTGCCTCGCTAAACGCCTGGTCGCCGAAAAGAATGAAATAGTCCGGCTTGGCGGCGGCGTCGGCAGTGGGCGGAATAATCCTGCGGATGATCAAGCAACCATCGTGTCCGGGCATTTTATCGATCGAATCCAGTAACCGTACGACCTGATCGAAAAACAAGGCCGTGGCCTGGACACCCTTGGACTGGCTGGCGTGGGTAAAAAACAAGCCGAGCTGGTTGAGCAGCTCGACCAGCAGAAAACGCCACGCATCGCCGTTCTGGGGTTGGGATGGCGGATTGCTTTTGCCGGTCACGGGGGCACTGGGAGATTCTTCTTTGGAACTCGCGTCGGAATTCACTTGCAACGTCGCCTTAATCGGTTTTTCAGTTATTGCCGCAATCGATGCAGCATAGATCCGCCGCTCGCTCCATCCGATGATTGAATGGAGAACCGGCATCAGGGATGGCGGAAATTTCGAATGGTTTCACTATAAGGAAAAGGGGTTGCGAAATCAATAGGCTCGTGCCCATCCAGAAATAGGTTAGGGATCGGCACGAGCTCATTGCCCTGGGTTCTGGCGCCAATAGACCCTGCCCCAGAGCTCCCCTTCGATCTCTTCCTGGACGATGCGGCCGGATGGATCGCTGTATAAAAAAAGGTCCATATGGGGCGCCGTGGGGTTCTTCAGAATCAACATGGCATCGCTCAGCCGGCCGTCAAAGCGCCTGGAAAGCTGTTGAGGATCGGTGTTTTCGGCCGGATCGGGGCTGTTGCCGCAACTGTTGAGCAGATAGCGCCAGGAAACGCCGCCGCGGTCACAGGGGGTCTGGTTGGGCGCAAAGGAGAGCACCACGGCCTTTCCATCGCGAATTACGACATTTCCGCTCACCCGTTCTCCCGGTTCGGCATGGGGGTCGGGTGCTACCGGAAAATCGAAAAACCAGCCGGCCCATCGCTGCGGATCGGGCGCCTGCCGGCCACTGCCGTTGTTGGCGCCATGACCATCCCCATCGCCGGGATCTGCGACCGTGGCATAATCGACCCGCCACTCGCTCAACTGCCGGTACTGGGCGCCTTGCTGCGTCAGATGGGCGGCCACCTGGCGCGGCGCCAGCCATAGCCCCGAAGAGAGCAGACCCGAAGCGCGATCCACGATGGCCCCCAGATGCTCGCTGTCATCGCCGTCGTCACCGTAGTCCCAGATGCCATAGACACTCTGGGGGGAGTGGTCGTAGCGGTCAGCAATGCCCAGATAGCGGCCGGTGCCGAAAATCACCATGTATCCATGGCCTCCGGGGGCACAGGCGCCGGCCATAGCCATGACGTCGGGCCGCCCGGTAATGGACTGCCCAGGCGCTGAGAACAGCGGTTGGGGCCGATCGCCCGCGCCGGCGTCGATCACGCCGTCGCCATCCAGATCCTCGCCATAGGCAATGCCCCAGCGGGCTGGGTCCGTGGCGCTGAGATCGAATTTCCACAGGTTGCCCTTGAGGTCGCCGGCATAGGCATAGTCCACGCAGCGGTCCAAGTTGACGTCGATGAGGGCCGGCGCCGAGAGGCCGTTGTCGTCGCCGACGCCGGTGTCGATTTTGCGCACGAGACGTCCGCTGGCGGCATCCAGCACATAGAGCACCGCGCGCCCCCCTGCGCTGTTGTAGCCGTTGCCGAAAATGACCACCGAACGATAGGTGTCCGCAGGGGTGTTGGCATTGACCACATAGGCCTGACCGAGGATGTGGCCAATGGCCGCATCGCTTTCGCCGGCTTCGTCCAAGAGGCCGTCGCCGTCATTGTCCATGCCGTCGCCGGCCATATCCGGACGCGGATATTCCCACAGAATGATGGATGCCAACGATGACTCGGTGCTGCCTTGGCCGATGTCGTCCAGGCTGAAAAGGGTCTTATAGTCGCCGTAGCCATCCCCTTGGGCTTCCCGCTGGCGACTTGCCACCAGCAGTCCGTAGCATCCCCGGCCGCCCTTCCCCAGGCCGCCCACAAGATAGCTGCGCCGCTGGTAGGGGCCTTCCAGCACCTCGCCCACATAGGGCGGGCCATCCACATAGGAACGATGACGGGAGAGATATTCCGGAGAAGCCAGGGCAGCCAGATGATCGAAGACCAGATTGGGCACATAGGCGAAACGCTCCGCGCCCGTCTGGCTGTCGAGGACGTGCAGCATGCCGTCATTGGCCCCCACGAAAAGCGACCGCCCGGCGACCACCGGTGTGGCGTGCACCACATCCCCCAGCAGCGATGACCGCGGGCGCAAGTGCGCAAATTCGCGGCCGCGCAGATAATCGAGAAGCTGACGGGCTTCCGCTTCGTTCGCGGTGCCGGCGCCCAGCATCTGCTGCTGACCGGCAGACAAGGCATCGTAACGAAAAGGCACCCCCTGGGGCTCCCGCCACGGCCCTCCGTAGGTGAGGATGCGCCGCTGGTCGTAGAGCCCTTCCGAAGGCTGCAGTTGCATTGCCGCCCGCCACAGGGCGTTTTCCGGCCGGGTGTCCAGGGTGCCGTCCGCCCCCAGGGCAAAGGCCAGCACGTCGCCGCTCCAATCGTCCGAACGATAGAGGGCCTGGTATGCCACCGAGGCGTCGTCCACGGTGGTGCCGCTGACGGCCAGGCCCGAAGAGGAGACGGCGCTGCCGATGGTTTCCAATATGCGCTCCATGGCCGTTTTCAAAGCCTCGGGATCATCGGCCGGCAGATAAAGTCCGCGGCCGTTGACCGCCGCATGCCACAGATCGTCCACGGTGGACGCCAACCCCGGCAGGGGCAGCGGCCAGCGTGGATGCGGCGTATCCGGTAATGCGAAGCAGGGATCGTCTGCATAACCGGGCTTGTCCGGCCGGCCATCGGCATCGATGTCCAGCCGGTCGATGGTGCCGTTGACACCGAAGGAGAGCACATGCGTCACCATATGTTGATGGGCGACCAGGTCGCACCCCTGGGCCGGCACCCGGTCGTCCAGTCCGGGGGCCAGGTCGCTGCGGTAGTAGCGCATGGCCGCATCGGCCAGGGTGTCGCGCCAGCGGTCGGCAAAGGGGGGGCCCCGGTCCCCGTCGGCATTGCCCACCCCTGAGAACAGACCGTTCCAGAAGCCGTCGCTGAGCAGCACGGCATAGCCGCGCTGGCACGCGCCCCCCTGCCCGTCCGCAAACCAGGGCGCCGGGCCCAGGGGTGAGTTTTGGGTTTGGTGGAAATAGCGCCCCACCTGATCCAGGGCCTGACGCAAATTGGAATTTCCCCGGGCGTCGATCCGGTAGAGGGCATCGAGCAGCGTTTGGCTTTCATCCCGCCGCACCGCCGGGGCGCCGGGTTCGGCCGCCTCCGGCGGTGCGTTGACATGCACCGGCCGAACTCCCAGGCGGGTATCGCCGTTGACGGCGTATAGCCCGATGTAGCATTGGCGGGCATCCGCGATGGCCGCGGCCACCACCGCCTTGGCCGCGGTTTCGCGCCGGCGGTGGTAGGTGAACCAGTTGGCGAAGTTTTGCAGCGCCTCGGCATCGGTTTGGGGCCGTTGCTCCTGGCCCCGGGTTTCCGGCCGCATGGGCCGCAGCCGGCGCTTGTCCGCTTCGGAAGTGATCGCTATCAGTTCGTTGTCTTCCACCACGTCGTCGCCGTCGTCCTCGAAGCGAAAGTAGCGCCGCCGGTCATTGTCCAGGCGGCCGGAACGGTCCAGGCGCTGGTCCCCATCGGCATCCTGCCAGGCCACCAGGTAGATGGCCTCGCCCGGGTCACGGAGCAGATTGCCGTTGTTGTCCGCGATGGTGAAGTAGTGGGCATTGGGAATGGAGATCGTCTCCGCACCACTGCGCACGCTGAAGAATTCGGCGCTCAAACGCAAACGGGCATTCCCTGGAGCAGTGCGCATGGGGTCCGAAAAGGGCCGCTCGGGGTCGGCCGGACCAAAGGTGTGGCGCGCCGTGTCCGGCCAGGGGGCGTATTTGCGCTGGGGGTTGAAGTAAATACGGTTGTAGCCGTGCCACTGGGAGCGCCACAGGGGGCGCTGGGCCGGACCCAGATCCCGGTGAAGGCCGTCACGGTGATCGGGCGCCGGTGTATAGGCTTCGTCTGGGAAAAGATAGTAACGGTGGCCAAAGAGTCCATTGGGCTCGGGGGTCATGAACTCGCGGTCCATGCTGTCGGAATCGTCCCAGACAAACATCACCAGCGGCGGGGGAGCTGAAATCTGGGTGTCCAGCGGGACATCGCTGATCTCCACCCCCGCCACCGGGCAAACGTTGAGTAAGAACGCCAAAAATAGCGGCACGCCGCCCCGCGCGATTCCTTGCAAACGTTGCGGCCATCTACCATTCAGGTCAATCGTCTTCACCATTATACCTTTTAATAGCGCAAGTAATAGCCCATCTCCACCAGCGTACCGGTGCCGTACTTGTCGCAGCGACCGTATACTCGATTCTGGTATAGACGCGATTGGGTCTGGATCAAGGAGCCTCCCGTAGCCACCTTCCATTCCACGGCGGCGATGAAGGTGTCGGGCGACATGGGGCTGACCAGACCGTTATCTTCTCCCAGGCCATCCACGTCCCAGCGGTTCAGGTCCCGGAAGTTGACGCGGTTGCTCTCCGCTGCCTTGCGCGCATGGTGCCACGGCAAGTACTGCTCGTTCAAATCCACGGCAGCCGCAGCGCCCAGCCGCTGGACCCCTTCGGCCACGGCCCCCTCGGCCAGCCAAAAGGTCTCGCGCACCTCTCTTTCGTTGCGGCTGATTTTCAGCTCGACCCCGCTGGTGTTGAGGGCCGCAACCCCCAGGATGGTCAGGGCGGTCAGCACCATCAAGGTGATCACCAGGGCCGAGCCGCCCTGGCTGTCCCGTGCATTAAACGACAACGACATAAAGCTCTCCTTCACGCTACCGCAGGCTTTTCGCCTTCACGCCGTCATAGACCACCGGCGCGCCCTGGCCGGGGGACTGCGGCCGAACCGTGACGCTGATGCGCTTGGTGCCCGGGAAGGGAAAGTCATCGTCTACTTCCCATTCGATGCTGGCGTTGGCGCCGGCCAAGGGTTGCGGGCCGTGATCGGGGTTCTCGGGGTGATGGCCGTTGTCTCTGTCGGCCAAGGCCGGGTCGTCATAGTCCATGGATAAAAGCGCCTCGATCTGTCCGGCCGCCTGGCGGGCATGATCGCTGCCCGAATGGGCCCTGCTCATGGCGGCCATGCCCACGTTTTGCATGGCGGCCACAGCCAGAATCCCCACGGAGAAGACCGCCAGGGCGATCATCACCTCCACCAGCGTCAATCCCTTTGAAATGCGGCATCCGATGCCCATGCTTGCCCCTCGTCTACAGGTTGCGCCCGATGATGGTGGTTTGCCCCAGGCGGCGAAAAAAACCGTCCCCCGAGGCCTTCACGATACGGTCGCCGACCACATAGGTGCTTTGATCCCCATGGCCCTGCATGGGCCGCGAACTCATGGCCAGCAGCCACACCCGCACCGCTCGGATGCGCGTCACCGGAATGGGCGGATTGAGCAGGCCGCCGTCTCCGGCAGTGATCCGCAAATCGCCGTCGGTGTCGTCGTTCGCATCGATGACCCCGTTGTTGTCGGCATCCAGGTGGGTATCGAGCAAATTGTCGTTGTCCGTATCCACGGCCCAGATGGCATGGGCACCGCCCGCCCAGGTGTCCAAACGGCCGTCGCCGTCCAGATCGACACCGTAGGCCACACCCAGGGCCTGGATGTTTTCGGCCAGGGGATTGCGTCCGGCCCCGTTGTCCCAGGCCAGGTAGCGCCGCCCCGTTTGCTGGTCATCGCGGATGCGGAAATTGCAATGTTCCTGGTTGCGGAAGTGAATGCTGCCGTCGGGGTACCGTCCGGCAATGCGCCCGCGGTCGTCCGGAGCGCCGTTTTCATCCATATCCGCGGTATAGAAAACAGCCGGCTGTCCATGGGGGTCATCCCTCGTATCCACCAGATGATAGCGGCGCACATCCTTGATGCCGAACAACCCGCTGTCCTCGGGATCATAGCCGGCCAGGCGCATCTGCTGTTCCATGATCACCAAAGCCCCGCGCAGATCCTGCTGCACCGAAAGGCGGATCTGCTGGTTGCCGTAGGCCCTTTGGTGCACGGCATACACCGAGTACACGGCGCCGATGGCCACCAGCCCCACCACCAGGGCGATCATCAGCTCCACGAGGGTGAAGCCACGGGGGTCGCTGCCGGGTTTGTGCTTCATGGTATGCCTCAATGCCAGCCGCCGCCTTGCCAGCGCGCCACCGAGATGCCGCCGGGGCCGCGCACCTGGACCCGGTAGATAGCATGCTTCTCCTGGTCGGCCAGAAAGAGATTCGCCGCCGCGGCCGATGTGGACATGCCCTGGCGGTTGAAGACAATCTGCGTTTTGGCATTGCCCTTGTCCGGCCCGATGGCCAAAAAGCGCACGCGGCCTCTGTAAGCGGCCAGGTCCGTGGTCTGTTGATTTAAAGAGTTGCGGTATTGGTTGGGGATTGGATCATGAATGACAATGGCGCAGTTCTTCTTCTGGTTGATGGCCATGATGCGCGCCAGTTGCAGATCGGCGCGCAACTGCGCCGCCGCCAACCCAGCGCCTTGCTGCCGAAACCACCCGTTGAAGGCCGGCACGCAGAACACCGTTATCGAAATAACAGCGAGCACCATGATCGCTTCCATCAAGGTAAAGCCCTGCACCTTTTTCATCCGCATCGGCTCCAGGCGGTCATTTGCACCCTGGCGGACGCCTAAAGCATCCCCGGCCGCTTGACCGACTTCTTCGGTTGTATTTGCTTCAATGAGATGGCGGCGGCCAAAATGGCACACCAGACCCGGGAGAGTATCAGGTAAGATCTAGGGACGACACGGGTGGATCGCTCAAATCGAAGACCGCTGAGAATTGAACCGGTGGCGCTGGAAAGGGCTTGCAGACGAAGATCGCATGAACCGAACTTTACCTGTAGCGGCCTAATTAAGCGCAACCGGCCCAATAGTCAACTTGATTTTTGGAGGTCGATCTATTTCAAGGTCACGGGGTACATTTCGGCTTCCCCGGCTTCGGAAAAAGCGCCAAAGAGCAATGTTCCCGGGGCCCCTTCGACTTTGACATAGTAAGCGGTGACCGGCGAAAGCGTGTTGCGCAGGGCCCAGGCCGTAAACTCCCGGCCGTTGAATTCCATTTTCAATCCCTGCATGGGAAAGTTCAGGGTGCTGGTGGTCGGCAACTGGCCCGCCGGGCCGACCGCCTGGAACTTGATCTCGCCTTGGTCCACGCCGAAGATGATGCCCGGCCACTCGTCCCGGGTGGGCCGCACTTCGAACCACTGCCCGAACTGGGGATTGCCCACCATGTCCAGATGATAGGCGGCCGGCAGATCGGGGACTTGAACGTGGGCTTTGGCCACCAGCTTGGCCGGCGTGGCCGCATCGCCGGCCGGCAGAATCACCGCACGCTGCAAAGGGGTCGGCAGATCGGCGGCGATTATGGCCTCGGCGCCGGTTTGCAGCAGCACGATGGGGAACCCCGGGCCCCGCCGGGCCTGGATACAAAGCGCCAGCAGGGCGAGCCCGTAGCGCGTCTCGGGCTTTTGCCAGGCGGCCTTATTGCCCATGATGGCCCAGAAGGCGCATTGGGGGTCGATCAACCGATCCTTGGGGCCCATCCAGGCCATGGCGGCCAGGTCGTTGTTCCACTGGTGGCCGCCGGGATTCAGTCCATAGGTTTTCAACTTGCCCATCACCGCGCGCACCTCTTGCTCGGGAACCGCCAGGGCGCTCAGCCAAATGCTTTTCATGGGTTATCCTCCAAAGACGACGCTGAAGCCCCCCTCGGCGTCCAGATCGAGATGCACCGAGGCGGGCATCTGGCCGGTGCTCATGTAGGCCAGAATCTCCTGGGACATGCGCGGCATGATCGTGCCGCTCATGATGTAGTCGATGTTGCGCGCGCCGGTCTCCACCTCGGTGCAGCGGGCCGCGATCTGATCGATGACGGCCTGGGAGTAACTCATGGCGATCTTGTGGGTGGCTTCCAGGCGGCGCACCAGCTTCTGCATCTTGAGCACCACGATCTGCTTGAGCACGTCGGGCGCCAGGATCTTGTAGGCGATGACGTTCATGCGCGCCAGCAGGGCCGGCTTGAAGTAATTGCTCAGAATCGGCCGCACGGCACCGGCCAGGGTTTCCCCCGGGATGGCCGCATCGGCCGCGCACATCTCGGTGATCACATCGGTGGCCAGGTTGCTGGTCAAAAAAAGCACGGTGTTCTTGAAATCGATCTCACGGCCCTCGCCGTCGGCCAGCATGCCCTTGTCGAACACCTGGTAGAAGAGATTCAAAACTTCCGGATGGCCTTTTTCCACCTCGTCGAGCAGGACCACCGAATAGGGCCGCTGGCGCACGGCCTCGCTGAGCACGCCGCCTTCGCCGTAGCCCACGTAGCCCGGCGGCGAGCCGATCAGGCGGCTGACGGTGTGCTTCTCCTGGAATTCGCTCATGTTGATGGTGACGATGAAGTTCTCGCCGCCGAAGAGCAGATCGGCGATGGCCAAACCGGTTTCGGTTTTGCCCACCCCGCTGGGCCCGGCCAGCAGGAAGACGCCCAGGGGCTGGTTGGGGTCCTTGATGCCGGCCTTGGCCGCCTTGAGCACCTGGGCAATGGCGCCCATGGCCTCGTCCTGGCCCTTGATGCGATCCTTGAGCCGCGTCTCGAGTTGCAGCATGTTGCGCGCCTGGTCGCGCATCACCTTGCCCAGGGGAATGCCGGTCCAGTCGGAAACCACCTTGGCCACCACATCGGGGTCCACCTCGGTGCGCACCATGGCGCCGTCGACCTGGACCGCCGCCAGGGCCTTGGTCGCTTCGTCGAGCTCGACCTGAAGAGCACCCTTCTCGCCGCCGGCCTCGATCGCTGCGGCCAGCCGGCCCCGGATCTCGATCACCTTGTGGGCCAACGCCTGTTCGTTGAGCCAACGCCGGCGAATCTCCTCGACCTCCTTGAGCAGCCCTTCCCGTTCTTCGATGAGCAGCTTCTCGTGCTCGGCATCCACACCCACGCCGTGATTGCGGTCGCGGCCGATGGCGTCGAGCTCGCGCGCCAGGGCCTGGATGCGGCGCTCCTGGTCTTCGATGACATCCGGCTTGGCCGTCAGCAGAATCTTGACCCGCGCCGCGCTGGTGTCGAGCAGGTCCACGGCCTTGTCCGGCAACTGGCGACCGGAGATGTAGCGGCTGGACATCTCGGCGGCGGCCTCGATGGCATCGTCGCGCACCACCACATGGTGGGCCTCTTCGTACTTGCTCTTCAGACCGCGCAGGATGAGCTTGGCCATTTCGGTCGAGGGCTCGTCCAGCTTGACCAGTTGGAAGCGCCGCGCCAGGGCCGCATCCTTTTCGAAGTACTTCTTGTACTCCGACCAGGTGGTGGCCGCCACGGTGCGCAGCTCGCCGCGCGCCAGGGCCGGCTTGAGCAGGTTGGCCGCGTCGCTCATGCCCGCCGAGCCGCCCGCGCCGATCAGCGTGTGGGCTTCGTCGATGAAAAGAATGATCGGTTTGACCGAGGCCTTGATTTCGTTGATCACCGACTTGAGGCGGTTTTCGAATTCGCCTTTCATGCCCGCGCCGGCTTGCAATAACCCCATGTCAAGGCCCAGGATCGAGACCTCCCGCAGCAGCTCGGGCACATCGCCTTCGACCACCCGCAGGGCCAGGCCTTCGACCACGGCAGTCTTGCCCACGCCCGCCTCGCCCACCACAATGGGGTTGTTCTTGCGCCGCCGGGCCAGGATGTCCACCATCTGGCGGATTTCGCGATCGCGTCCGAAAACCGGATCGATATCGCCAGCCGCGGCCTTGGCCGTAAAATCGGTGCAGAAGCGCTTCAAGGCCGTGGCTTCGCCCGCAGGTCCGGCCTCGCCCTCTTCGGACACCTCCTTGACGGCGTGCTCGGCCGAACCCTTCACCAGGTCCCAGAAACCTTTCATCAGGGCATCGCGGCTGATGGCGGTCAACAGCTCCACGTAGCGCCCGCCGGCCAATTGCCGCGGCCGGTTGAGAAAGGCCGACAGCAGCGCCCCCGAGCGCACCCGGGCTTCGGACAGATCCACCGAAGCCACCAGCCAGGCTTCCTGAATCCACTCCAGCAGCAGGGGCGAAAAAACCGGCTTGGCGGCATTGCCGGTTTTGAACTCCTCCAGGTTCTGGGCCAGGGCCTTGTCCAGGCGTCCCGGATCGATTTCGAAATTTCGCAGGATCATCGACAGGTCGGCCTGGGGGTTTTCCAGGAGCTTGACCAGGAAATGCTCCACGGTCACCTCGTAGTGGCTCCGCGATACGCACAGACCGGCCGCGCCTTCCAGGCAGCCCGTGCAGTACTGGTTCATGCGACGCAGCAGGGATTTGATATCGACCGTGAGCATGGTGTTCCTCCTATGGATTGCATTTATAACTGAAGTATTCAGGAGTCATAATTCAGGAGTCAGAATGGCATTTCATCTCATTCTGAATTCTGACTCCTGGACTCTGTCATCTTCCATTCACCGCAAAACGCGTACGAACTTCTCCTAGATGTTTCTCGGAAAAAACCCAGGTGGTCACCCCCAACACGGCCCGCACCGGATCGCCCAGTGCCACGGTCTTGGCCTGGCGCGCCGCCAGAACCAGTTCCACTTCGTAGGCCAGAGGATCGGTGACGTACGTGGCGGTGAGGGCCGCCACCGTCTTGTAGCCCTCTTTGCCCGGCGTAAAGCGCAGGAAAGCGGCCTGGTCCAGCGGTCCGATCTCGATGCGGAACTGTCCCATGCGATCTTCGATCTCCTGGCCCAGGTAGCCGTCCACGCCGAGGCGACTGCCCGAAAGCCCGATGCGCATGCGCTGCGGCTCTGGAATGCTCGCCTTGCGTGCAATGCAGGAGACGACCCGCAGGGGGATGCCGCCCAGGGCATCGGCCAGCAAGGTCGCCAGGCCCGCGGCCGAGCGCGGATACTGGCTCAGCAACCCTATATACCGCAGCAGGCCGAGACTGGAAAAATCCTTGTCCTGGGCCTGGCGCAGGGTTTCGGAGCCCAGGCCGGCCAGGCAGTACAAGCGTTCCAAATGCCGAGGGTCGACGTTTTCATTGACCTGCAAGTATTGGCGGTACTTGAGCCACCCCTGGAAGAACAAGCTGTAGATCCGCTGGTTGAGCGTATCCACAAAATCCCGGGAGACGCTTTCGTCCTGGGAGGATTCGGCCAGCAGGTCTTCCGTGTAGAACGTGGGCAGCGGCGAGGCCGTGCCATAAAGCCCCAGGAAATTGGCCGTGATGCGATAGCCGCCGCCCCCTTCGGCTTCCATGGCGTCGATGCGGTCGATGTCCGCCGAAGGAAAGGCCAGCGATAGTTTGGGCCGTACCCGGATCGATTCGTGCGCGCCGCCGTCGCCGGCATCGGACGCCTTAGGGACCATCCGGCGCAGCAACCGCATCGCCTGGCTGAAGGCAAAGGCGCGGCCGTTGGTCAGCAGCGCGTCGCCCAGGGGCTCGTTGTCGGCTGGGGTCATATCAGGGGGTGGTCGCCGATGCGCGCCGGCCATTGCCGCACGTCTCCTTTGAGCGTCTCTTTGATGGTCAATTGGGTGAAGGTGTTCAAAGAGGCGAACAGCCCCAGGAAGTGATCCAGGATCGTACCGAAGAGAAACAGATCCCCCGGACCGGCGAAGTGATCCTGGCGCACCTCCAGGCGGATCTCCCGGCCGCGCATGATCACCCGTTGCACCAACTGATCGGCGGCTCGGCAGACGATGCCTTGAATGCCCGCAATGCGCTTCTGACTGGCCACGAAGGCCGGGCGGTCGCGATTTTCTTCGAAGTTGTAAAGTTCCAGCAGGGCGCGCAGATTCTCGGCCTCCTCCAGGGAGCGGTAGTTCAGGCACAGATGGGACAACAGTTTCCAGTGCAGGTTGCGGCCGGGGGTGGGCAGAATCGCGGAGGTGGGCGGCCGCAAGTTGCGGAAGGAGACAAACTCCGGCGTGCTGCTGGTCGGCCGGTGGATATCTCCGGTCTGCAGCCCCTCGGGCAGTAAGCCATTGGTGCACTGCAACTGAATCGACAACGTCTCCGTGGGCGGCAGGCCGCTGCCCTGCGGATAGGCCACGGAGAGGAAGAAATCGAACCCCTGGCGCACCGGCGATTGACGGATCTGGGTGTGATAGGTCGGCGCCGCCTCGGGATTGGGCGAGAACATCTCGAAGGGCGCGTAGACCCGCTCCTGGGCCGTGCCCTGGACAAAACCGGTGACGCTGGTCAGGCTGTAGGCCTGATAGTTGCGGTCGTTGCTGCCCGAAGGCCGCACCAGATACTCGCTCTTCTGGTGATCCAGCCGGATCGGGTCGGCGCTGTGGGGGAAGAGATTGATGGCCGGCGTGACCCCCAGGGCGAAGCTTTCCGTCCGCACCCGGGGCGGCGTAAAGGGCGGAGTGCTCAACTCAAAGCGGATTTCGAAGCGCCCCCCTTCTCCCCGGCGGGTCCAGCGCTGCCATCCGCCCAGGTCCAGGAACAAAAACTTTTCGGGCAGGATGAAGTACTCCTGGATGATGCGGTAACCGGGAAAAGACTGGGATGGATAAGGCAGCAGGCTCTCCTGGCTGCCAAACCCCACGGGCGTCAACTGGTCGGGGGATAGAAAACAGGGGTCGCCGCCGTCGAGGGGCGTCAACACAATCTGACGCAGGTGGCGCAGCAGCAGCAGGTAGAGGTCGGCGGCCTGCACGGCGCTGCCGGCCAGGTAAAGCCGCAGCTTCTCCGGCTGCCACTCGCTCAACTTCAGGTCGCTCAGGAGCAGGTGCAGGCAGATGGCCGGCGGGCGGCCCGGTTTTTCTTCCAGAAACGCCTGTTCGAGCGACAGGGGATGGACATCCACATCGTAGCAGGTGCGAAACAGGCAAGCGGTACCGTCCACCGGCTCGGAGGCCAGTTGGACCCCCTTGGCCACACGCACGGTCTGCTTGATGTTCTCCCTGGGCGCGAAGGCCACGATGGTCGCCGACGGAATCGGCCGCAGGTAGTGGGGCCAGATGAGCTGAAAAAGTTCCTGAATGATCTCCGGAAAGTCGTCATCCAGGCGCTGGCGCAGCAGGGCCGTCAGAAACGCCACCCCTTCCAGGAGCCGCTCGGCGTCCGGGTCGGTGGACATGCCGCTGAGCATGGGCGCCACCGCCGGGTGCAGCCGGGAAAATTCCGCGCCCAATTCCCGCAGGTTGGCCAACTCTTTTTGAAAGTATTGGTTCAGCATCCGTCCACTAATTCTTGACCGTAAAGCGGCCGCCGGAGTCGAGCACACTGTCGAAGGTGACCGAATCCCGGCCGTCCTTGAGCATCAGGCGGGCCGCAATCTGGAAGCTCAGGGTCAGATTCTCTTTTTCGCCGCCCAACAAGGTCACCCGGATCGATTGCAGGCGCGGTTCGAAATGTTCGATGGTATTGCGGATGGCCCGTTCGATGACCCGCTGGGATTCGGGATAGCCGCTCATCAGCTCGGTGAAATCGGGAACCCCGTACTCTTCCGCAATGGGCACATTGCCCTGGCGGGTGTTGAGAATCCGCTGCAAATGCTCCTGAACCGAGCGAATCATCTGCTGGGGATCTTCGGTCACACGGCGGCTGGGGTTCTTGGCCATCGCGCGGATGCGGTCCAGGAGCCGGTATTCGCGCATCGTGCCATCCTTTATTTCGTACGCGTACTCGTACTCGAAGAATCGTTTCGAGTACGAGTACGCTATTGCTTACCCGTTGTTTCTCTGAACTATTTCCTCAGCGCGCGCCAGTCGTCCGATCCTTCCGTGCCGCCCACCTCATGGGTCCAGGTGATCTTGCGGTACGAAAAAGCCACATCTTCCAAATGGGTGAAGTGGGCCTTGGTCGGGTCCTGGCAGTTGGGCATGTAGGCATTGATGTCTACGATGATGGCATCTTCCAGGGCGATGGTGAAGTAATGCTCCTGATTGCCATCGCTGCTGGTGCGAAAGAACTTAAGCTCGCACTTTTTGAGCTGTTCACCGGAGGTCAGGGCGGTGTAGAGCAACGGCGAGCATTTGTCGAACACCTTGGTGATGACCAGCGGCTTGTGTACCCGCTGTCCGGTGGGCTGCCCGCTCTGGGGGTCCCGGGGAATGGTGACGTTGTGGTTGAAAGCTTCCACCAGGATTTCGTCCTCATGCCCTTCCTGATAGACATTGCCCACGCTCTCCTGGGTAAACGTGCCTTGGGTGATTTTGCCTTGACGGGCGCCTTCGATGCTAAGATACGCTGGGGTCGGCATGCTCTCTTCTCCTTCTTCGCTGCTGTGGGTTATTCTTTATCCAATTTTCCAACCAGGGAAAGGGTGAAAAAGGCGCCCATGTACTTGAAGTGGGGGCGCACCTTCATGCCCACCCGATACCATCCGGGCTCGCCTTCCACGCTTTCCACCGTGATCTGGGCCTGACGCAACGGCCGCCGGCTGCGAACCGAAGCAGGCGGATTGTCCTGGTCGGCCACGTACTGGCGAATCCATTGGTTCAGTTCGCGTTCCAGATCGGAACGCTCTTTCCAACTGCCGATATTCTCGCGCTGGATCACCTTCAGGTAGTGCGCCAGGCGGTTGGCCACATACATGTAGGGCAATTGGGTGCCGAGCCTGTAATTGAGCTCGGCGGCCTTGCCCTCTTCGCTGATGCCGAAGTTCTTGGCTTTTTGCACCGAGTTGGCCGAGAAGAAACAGGCGTTATCGCTGCCTTTGCGCATGGTCAGGGCGATGAAGCCCTCTTCGGCCAGCTCGAACTCCCGGCGCTCGGAGATAAGCACTTCGGTGGGGATTTTGGTCTGGGTGGCGCCCATGGCTTCGAACTGATGCAGGGGCAGATCGTCCACCGATCCGCCGCCCATGGGGCCGATGATGTTGGAGCACCAGCGGTACTTGGCGAAACTGTCGGTGAGCCGGCTGGCGAACGCAAAGGCCGTATTGCCCCACAGGTAATGCGCGTGGGAGGCGGAGACATTCTCTTCGTAGTTGAACGACTTGATCGGCTGGGTGTCCCGGCCGTACGGCAGGCGCAGCAAAAAGCGCGGCGCGGTCAAGCCCACATAGCGCGCATCTTCCGATTCGCGGAAGGATTGCCACTTGGCGTACTGGGGGCTTTCGAAGATCGAGTGCAGATCCTTGAGGTTGGGCAGTTCGTTGAAGCTTTCGGTGCCGAAAAACTGCGGGCCGGCGGCGGCAATGAAGGGCGCGTGGGACATGGCGGCTACTGCGGCCACATACTGCAGCAGCTTGACGTCCTGGGGCCCCGGGCCGAAGTCGAAATTGGCGATGATGTTGCCGTAGGGCTTTCCGCCGAACTGGCCGTACTCCGCGGTGTAGGCGATTTTATAGAGCCCGGATTTGGGAATCTCGGGAGAATCCTCGAAATCGGTCAGCAAGTCTTCCTTGGTGGCGTTCATGATTTCGATCTTGATGTTCTCCCGGAAATCGGTGCGGTCCACCAGGAACTTGAGCGAACGCCAGGCCGACTCGAGCTGCTGCACCTTGGGATGGTGCAGGATGGCATCGACCTGGGCGCTGAGCTTCTGATCGATCTCGGCGATAAAATCGTCGATCAGCGCGTTGGATACCTTATCTACCGTGCGGCCGGGTTCGATCAACTGGGCCAGCAGGGCCTCGACGCCGCGCTTGGCGATGGCGTAACCGTCATCGGCCGGTTTGAGCTTGGTGGCGGTGACGATATCGTCCAGCAACGAAACCGCCTCGACGGCCTGGGCTTCAGGAGCCGCCTTCTGCAATTCCTTTTCCTCAGCCATAGGATCTCCCCTTTCTATTCTTTATCCAGATTGAGCTCTTTGAGCAGTTTTTCCCGGGCGGCCGGATCCTTGACCATCTCCTGAATCTTCTTGCGGAACTCCGGTCGGTTGCTCATGGGCCCCTTCAGGGCGTTCAACGCCTCGCGCAGTTCCAGCAACTTGTTCAATTCGGGCGTGTTCTGGGCGATGGTCTCGGGGCTGAAATCCTTCATGGACTCGAACTTGAGCTTCACGGCAATCTCTTTGTCTTTGTCGCCGGAAAGTTGGTCCGGCACGGTCACATCGAGATCCAGGTTTTGGGCCTTCATCACTTCGTTGAAGTTATCCTTGTCGATGTTGGTCGGCTCGCGGTCTTCGATCATGCGGTCATCCTGCCGCAGGGTAAAATCGCCTACGACCAACAACTTCAGGGGCAGTTCCACCTCTTCCTTGGCATCCCCGGTGGCCGGTCGATAGACAATGTTGACTCGCTCTTTGGGGGCGACGGTTCCTTCTTTGGCCATGGCTTTTCTCCTTTTCTAAGGATTTATCGTTTCTACTTCCATGTATCGTTCCACGTATAATCACACCCGTACTCAGCGAAGCGGTACTCGTACGCGTACTCGAAAAGACTACCCCCCCAACCGCAACGCCCCCGCCGGATCCAGCACCGCAATGCGCTGGAGCAATTCCGCGGCCCGGCCCTTGCCTTCGCCACCCGTGGCCGTAAAACCCTGCCAGGCGCTGCCGAGACCCTCAAGGGCCAGCGCCGGGTCCCAGCGCTCCAGGTGAAAGGTGTCGATGTCGGCCAGCACCTGTTCCAGGTGCGGCAGGGCCATCTGGGGTTTCTTGGCCTCGAGCAGCAAATCGGCAATCGCCAGGCGCCAGCGCAGCTTGCGCCCCTGGCCCGTGCTCTGCTGCATGCGTTGTTGCAGCAGGGCCACCGCTGCCACCAGCTCTTTTTTGCGCGCCAGGGCCCGGGCCTGTTCCACGGTAACGCTGAGTCCATCGGCATTGCCGGCGGTTTGAGCTTCGCCCGCCGGCGCGCCGGAACCCTCGCCCCCCGCACCGGCTGGGCGTAACCGTTTGAGCCAGGTCAGGGTCTGGGGGTCGGCAAAGGGGGTGCCGTCTGAAAAACGCAGACTCTCCAGACCGGCAAAACGTTCCACCAGCGCGGCGGTTTCCTGACAAACGGCCTGGCGCGCCACCGGGTGGCCCAGATCGTCCAACGCCTCGGCCACGAGACGGTTCAAATCCAGCCAGAAGATATACTGGGAAAACTTCTGCTCGGCGTTCTGGATCAGCGCTTCCAACTGCCCCTGGCCCCGCTGGCTGGCCAAAGCTTCCGCCACCGGTGGCGGCGGCGGCACGATCTGGGTGGTGCCCTCTTTGTTCGGCGGCAGGGCGGTCACTTTGGCCCACCCGGCGATACGCCGGTAGCGGTAGGAGAGCGGATTTTTCAGATCGTGCTGCAAGAGGAACAAGCTGGTCTGGCGCAGCCGCTGAAAGGCGGCATCGGCTGCCCGGGCGGCCTGGGTCTCGTCGCCGATGGGCGCGCTCAGGGCCTCGTCGCCCGCCTTTTGCGCCACTACGGTTCCGGGGGGGGCGGCCGCCGGGGGGCTGACCGCCGGTGCCGTGGTCGCGGTGGCCACCGGCGCGCTGGGGCTTGTCGGCTGGGGCGCGGCGGCCTCGGCTTGCACCGGCAGGGCTTCCACCCGCCGTTGCAGGCTGCGCAACATGGGGGCATCGGGCATCTTCTCGGCCAGCAGGCTGTCCATGGCCTGCAGATGGGTCTTGATGCGTTCCAGTTGCTCGACGGGCAGCGGCGCCGGGTTGAGCTTCTGCAGCTCGTTTTCGGTGCGTTCCAGCCACCACTGGACGCCGGCGGCCCGGCCGCGCATGCGCTTGAGCGGCGGAAAGAGCCCCTCCCAATGGGTGGTCACCAGATCGTGCAGCACCATCACCCCATGGTCCAACCCCTCGATCTGGCGGGTGATCATCAGGGCCACGGCCAGATAGCCGGCGATGGTCAGGTCCTTGGATTTGTTCTGGAGCACCAGGGCCGCATTGTCGGCCACGCGCTGCCAATCCACCTGCCCGGAGGCGGTGGGCGAGCTCAGCTTGTCGATTTCGGCCTGAACCAACTCGTACTCCGGTTCGTAGCGTGCTTCCGCGCCGCAGGGCGCCTCCGGCCCGATCGGTGTTTTGCCCAGTGTGGTGAAATCCATTATGCGACACTCCATAAAGCGACGAAGTCGGCGGCGGTCAACGGCCTCAGGATCGCAGCCAGATAGGCCCGTCCGGGGTTGCCGCCCATGAAGACCGCCCGGGGGATCACGGGGCAACAGCTTTGCAATCCGGCATGCCAGTGCAAGGCATTTTGTTCCGGGTCCAAACCCGGCTGCACACCCAGGGCGATCAGTGCTCGGCCGGCACGCTGCAAATCGGCTCGACACGCCCCCAAGGACTCGCCGGGTAAGGGCGGTTGCGCCCCGCCGTCCGCATCGACGTCCCTCTCCGAGGGCGCCGCCACTTGGCGCAGTTCCTCCCCCAGGGCCTTGAGATCCTCGTACCCATGGACCGCCAGGCGCTCCAGGCGCGACCATGTCGTGTCCAGCAGCAAGGGCAACCGCGGCCACTGCCGCTCCCAGCCCTTCACGACCCCCTGCCCCACCACCATCAGGGGAAAGGGGCGGCCGATGCGGTCGCTGCTGTCGCGCATCACGCCGCACACCAGATGCTCCGTTTGACCGCCGCGCATCCAGAAGCGCCACGAGCAAGGTTCGTGGGCGTCGGGGCGGCCGGTCTGCCACTGGTCGTAGCCCTTGCGCATCCAATCCCCCAGGGCCTTGGTGAGCGCCGTGCCTTCCAGCAAGTGGATATAGTCGGCGGCCGCGGGATGCTTACCCACCGCCTGCCATTGCCAGGCTGGCTGGCGCGCGTTTATTCCCAACATGCGGTGATCTTTCGCGGCGGTGCGCCGGGAGCGTTGTGCATAAGTGCCATCACTTCGTTTTGACCCTGAAACTGGTACTTGGCCTTGATGAACTCGATCTTCATGCGTCGCAAGGCCGCCTCGTCGTTGGGAAACTCCCGGCGTTGGAACGTCCGCTGCCCGGTCTTGAAATCGCTCAGGAACTGGGCGAAGGCGTTGCGGCCGGTGTAGCTCTTGCTCAGCACCAGGTTGCCCACGGAGATCTGGAAGAGCACGTCCCCGCATTTGTCCGGCGACCAGTTGAAATCCCTGGCCACGGGATAGTTCAGGTTCTCCAGACGCACGTTGCCGTCGGCGCACTGCAGTTCCAACACGGTGGCATGGGGCTGCAATTGCGCTTCCCGGTTGGTATCGGTCGGAAAGGCCCGGACCTTTACCAAATAACTGCTCTTGGTCGGTTTGGCCGCCTGGGCCCCCTTGCTCAGGTAGGCCAGGAAGCCGGGCTCGAAGGGCATCTCCATCTCCAGGGCCCGCTTGGGGTAATACCCCTTGGCCAACCCCCGGGCCACGAACGGTTCGGCCGGCCCCTTGAGGAATTGGGTGGCAAACCCGTCGCTGCCCATCATGAGCTGGGCCATGTCGCGCTCGGCGCTGACATCCTGGAGTTCCACCAGCACCTGCCGTTCCCACACGGACTGCAGTTCGCAGGCCGCTTCACGCATGACGTAGCGTTGCAGGAAACGCAGGTTGCCCCCCGCCAGGTTCCAGAAGATGGCCTCCTGCTCGTCCCGGCGGTCGGCCATGATCGCCGTAAGCTCGTCCAGGGCGCGCCGGCCGGCATAGAACGGCGCCTCGCCGGTGGCCGGGTCCTGTTGAAAAAGCTCAGTGGCCATATCGAAGGCCACCTTGCGCGAATCGGCGGCCTTGGCCGCGGCCTCCACCGCCTGCTGATAGCCGGCCATGGCCTTGACGGCGTTCATCTGGGCCTTGGGGTCCAGGGGGCTGCGGACTTTGACCCCGAAGGCCTTTTCCGCCTTTTTGATGTTGGCGGATACCGCCCGGGTGGCCTTTTGCACCAGCCCTGCCTTTTGTGGATCGATGATTTTGCCGCCCAGGGCCTCCTCGCGCACCGCCTGCCAATCCAGGGCCAGGCCCACCCAGGACGGGACACCCGCCTCGGGATCGAAGGCTTGAAACTCTTCGGTAATGCGCCGGATCAGGGCATAGTAGGGTCCGGTATCGGCGGGAATGCGCTTGGCAGCGGCCTGCCACTGCTCTTTGGCAGGCAACAGCTTGATGCCCTGGTCGAAGGAGAGTGTGAACGCCTCCCAGGCCGCCCGGTAGTTTCGCTCGTACCAGGCCGAGAAGTCGGCTTTGGGCGCGGCGACGATCAATGGATCGAAGAGCGCGGCCTCGATCTCGGCCACGGCCGCATCGATGCGGGCCTTGCCGGCCTGGGTGAAGGCCGGCGGCACCGTGGCGCCATCGATGCCCGTATCGCCGCCCCAGAACTCCTGGAGCGTCACCGCCGCCAGGTCCGGCTCGCTGTTGACCCAGTCCACCAGCCAGTTGAGCATCAGGCCCGGCCGGGTCATCAAATGCTTGAGCCAGGTCTGCAGATGGGTCAGCTCGGTCTGCAGCGGCGCTTGGTCGCCTTGCCAGTAAAGGGCGTAGAGATACTCGTCGGCGATCCGGTTCTGCATCTCGGGAATCACCTCGCCCCTGCCCACCAGCTCGGCGCCATAGGCCGGCTGAGGCCGTTCGGTCAACTGGGCCAGGTTTTCCTGGGCCAAGCGCGCCTTGAGCAGGTTGATGCGCCGCACCAGATGGGCCACATGGGCGCCGAACACCGGCCCGGGGGTCCCGGCCTCGAAGGTGGTCATGCGGTCGGCCATGCCCTTGTCGAACCCCTGGAGAAAACCGTTGCGGAAGAGATCCACATACTTTTGCTTCAGGGCCGTTTCCATCTCGAGGCTTTCGTTCAGCCCCATGCGCGGAATCCACCAGTTGCGGTTGCCTTGCTCCACCTGGAGCACGGCTTGGCGGAAACGGTCCATGGTCATGATATCGGCCATCAACTCGCCCTGGAGCAGGGCCGGTTTTTCGAACTCCCGGCGCACGTCGGAAAGGGCGCTCAGATTTTTCACAAAGGCGTAGCTGAGCAATCCGCAGGCCGCCACCACCAGGGCGATCCAGGCCGTAAGCCCCAGGTTGCGGGTCAGGCGCCGCCACTCCTGCATGTGGCTGGTGGGCCGGAAGAGCTGGCGGTCGGCCGGCAGGATGCGGGCGAAGAAGTCGTGCAGGAAGAGTCCCTTGTTGGTGCCCTTGAGCACGTCCCGGGACTGGATCAGCCCCAGGGCGCTGAGGAAATGGGAGAAGGGCGTGCCCTCCTGGCGGCCGCTGCTGAAGAAGATGCCGCGCAGCAAAGGGGTCTCCTGGTAGGGATTCTCCTGGAAGATGGTCTGGGCGAAGGCGGCCAGTCCGTCCTTCAATTTTTCGAGCTCTTCGGGGAAGAGCAGCATGCCGGCGGCCGCGTTGCGATTCTGGAGCCGGTGCAACAGGAGCAGGCGCAGCTCCCGCAGCCGGTCGCCCACGGTGGCCACGGCCTTGGCGATCACGGTGGCGGCATCGGTGCTGAGGCTCTGGTTGACGTAGCCCATGGCCTGGTTCAAGGAGGCCTCGGGCAGTTGCTCGCAGAAATGGGTGGCGCCCTGGATCAAATCGCACTTGGTCACCAGCACGTAAACCGGCGAGCGCGCGCCCAGCACGCGGGTGAGTTCCTCGATGCGCTTGCGCAAGGTGCGGCCGTCTTCGCTAAGCGTTTCCGGCGCGGCCTGGGCCAGGCGGTCGGCGGCGATGGTGACCACCAGCCCATTGAGCGGCTCTTTTTTGCGGAAACGGGCCAGCAGGGTCAAAAAGGTCTGCCACTCGTCCTTGTCGCGCCCCTGGTCCACGGGCAGGGCATAACGCCCGGCCGTATCTAAAAGGATGGCCTGCTCGAAAAACCACCAGTCGCAGTTGCGCGTGCCGGAGATACCCGAGGTGTGGCTGACTTCGCCAAACGGCGAGGTGAGCCGCGCGCTTTGGATGGCCGTGGTTTTGCCCGAGCCGCTCTCGCCGATCACCATGTACCAGGGCAGCACATAGAGCGGGTTGCCCTGCTTGCGCAGGTGCGACTTGCGCAGGGCCTCGATGGCCTCTTTCCAGCGCGCCTGCAGCTCCTTGGCCGCATCCTGCTCCTTGGGCGCCAACTGCCGGCGGTTGGATTCGTCCTGGGCGATGACGTCTTGGACAAACATCTGCTCCTTGCGGCGCAGCAGCACTTTGCGCACCAGCACCGCCACCAGGGCCGCGCCGGCCACGCCGATGAGCAGGAAAAACCCCACCCACCAGGGCCAGCCGATCCACAAGGCAAACCCGAAGAGCAGCAGGATCAGCAGCGCCAGCAGGGTGAAAACCAGTATTCCTTTAAAGATCGTTCTCAGCATCTGTCGCCCCTATTGCACCGTGCCCATGAGGTTGGCGCCGATGTTGCTCAGGATGAACTTATAAACGAAGAACAGAACCACGCCGAAAACCGGCGGCAGCACCGCGGCCAGCACGGTGAAGGCCGAAAGGCGCCCCCTGCCCGGCGTGCGGCCCGCCGGCTGGATATCGCCCCGGGGATAGCTTTCCGGAAAAAGCGCTTCCTTTTCTATGGACGGAAGGCCCACCGAGCTGCCGCTCAACAGCTTGAGGTTGGAGGCCCGCAACTGTTCGAGCATGAAGTCGTCCCCCTCGTTGCAGTATTGTCCCGTGAAGCCCAGTGCCAGGCACAGGTAGTAAACTTCGCGCACGTCGCGCTGGTGGGGGCCGATGGCATTGAGCCGTTCGAAAAAGAGTTCGCCGGCGTCGGCGGTCTGGTAGTACTGGCGCTGCAACTGCTCGCGCTGCCACTGGGCTTTGCCCTCCCAGGCGGAGGCCAGGATGGTCTCGTCCACCCAGGCGAACACGGCGAAACGGGCCAGGTCGAAATCTTCGCGGGCAAAGCGCCCCTGTTCCAGCCGGGCCTCGCTCTGGGTGATGAGCCGCCCCAGGTTGGCGCGCACCTGGTCATAAGCGGGAGCCGGGGCACCGTCCCTGCGAACGATCAGGGCGGTATAGGCAATGATCTCCATGAAGCAATCGGACAAGCGCATGCGTCAACTCCTTCCCACGGCCATGAGCTCGATCTTCAGGTCCGCGGGGGCCGTATCCCAGTAAAGCGCCAGATTCTTGCCCCGCTGCACCTGGGCCCACTGGTCGCTGTGGTGATCCACCTGGAAGTAAAGCGCCCGGCCCCGCCGGGGCAGCTCCTGGGGCGGCGCGGGCAAGTGGGTCAGGCCCACGCCCGAGAGCGAACGCGCGATGAGGATCGGCAGCGACTCGCGGCTGCCCAGCTTGGCGATGCGCTCCAGGGCAGGCAGCACCTGCTGGGAATCGGTCTCGGTCTCCATCACCAGATAGAAGCGGTTGCGGCCGTCGAAGATCGCCGGCGGCAGTTCGGCGCCGAAGTAGGTGCCGTCGAACATCAGGGGCAGGATATACTCGGGGCCGGCCGTGATCTGATCGAGCAGTTGGGTGACGAGGGCCAGGGCGGCGGCGAAACAGCCATATAGATCCAGATGGGCGTACTCCGGCAGCAGCCGCTGGCCGGCCTGGTTCTCTCCGGTGTAGGAGATGTCGGCGGAAAAGGTCGAAAGCTCGGCGATAAGCTGGCCCACCAGCCCGTAGACCGACCAGGGATGGCCCTGACGCGCCGCCGTGATGTGCCCCAGCAGGGAAGCATAACGGTTGAGCGAGCGCAAGGCCAGCAGGTAGACCATGTCCCGGGCCCCGAATTCGGCCGAATGCAGGCCGCGGTCGCGCTTGTAGGCCTCCAGCTGGCGGGAGCGGGCCCCGATCTGGTCGCGGATCTCCCGGATGATCTTAAACAGGGTGTCATCGGCCCCCACCGAGAGACAGGGGGGCACATAGACCGGCGACAGGCGCACCTGATCCTGGTCGCGCTCGAGCCGGGCGATGGGGATCAGCTCGTAATCGCCCAGTTGATCCTTCTCGGTCTCCCAGAAGATCCGGAGCAGGTAGGTCAGTTTCTGCACGTCGGCCGGCGGCCCGTCCATGTGCAGGTCCGGCACCTGGGCGGCGGCATTGGCCGTGACCCAGCGGGTGTTGACATCCACCACGTGGCTCTCGTCGGCCACCACGGTGACATTGCGGCCGGCGGCGTTGAACTTGCGCAGCCCCAGGTAGACATTGAACTGCTGGCTGCCCTTTTCCCAGTCGCTTTCGAACGAGCGCGGCATGACCACCGCATTGCCGGGCAGTTCCACATAGGTCATGTCCGGAAAGAGAAAGCAGCCGTCGGCCAGATGGAAGCTCCGGTTGCCGAGGGCCGCCATGGGCACGCTGTAACGGCCGACGCCCCAGAAGTGCGGCTGCAAGTACTGCTTGAGGGGCAGGTTCAGCTCTTCCTGATAGCGGCTGCCCAGCTGAAGATGCTGGGGCTGCAGGAACAAGCCTTGATGCCAGAAAAGCGGTTTCTCCATTTTACCCCCTACCCTCTTCCTTTTTTCTCTTCGACCATTTCAGGTGCATCCTACGGCCCCATCTGCGCCGGCCCCAATACCAGATCAACCTTCAGCGGGCCGGGCTTGGAGGTCGTGGTCTTCTTGAGGAGACCCTTGGTCTCCACCACGGTGGGGATTTCGTAGAGCCGGATCATGCGCTCCTTATGCAATTCGTAGTAGCCCGCCACGGCGGCCAGGTACTTGGCCCCTTCGGCGCGGTCCAGGCGCACGTCCATATCCTGCCCCGGATGGACGATGATGCGTTTGGCCGTGGCCACGCTGCCGTCGAACAGGCTGCACTCGAGCAGCTTATAGATGCCGGGCATGTCATCGGAAAGCTGGTTGAAGGTGTTGGGGTCCCGGAGTTGATAGAGACACAGCACCAGGGTGTGGGAAACCCCGTCATCCCAATTGAGTTTGGCATCGGCTTTTACATGAACGGTGACCGCATCCTTTTCATAACCCCACACGGTCTGGGGCGGCGGTTGGGAGGCGCAGGCCGTCAGCCACAAGATCACCATGCCCAAACAAACCAAAATCTTAACTTTCATCGAAACGACCTCCTTATTTACGGCTGAATGCCTGACAATGTTTTTCGAATTCCCGTAGGAAATCTTCCATGAAGCGCCCCGAATCGTACCAGCGTTTGATCCGGTCGATTTTTTCCTTCAATATGTCGAAATCCTCGGCCTTGCGCAGCGGGCCGATCTTCAAGCCGCCGCTGCGTTCGGCGGCGACCTTCTCCGGATCGATGGCTTGCATGATCTGCCCGACCTTGCTGTTCACGGCTTTTTTGAAAGCCTCCTGGCTGGCGAGGAAGGCATCGTTGATGCGGCCCAGATAGGCTTCCAGGGATTCGGTCCGATCCTCGCCCTCCAGATGCTCGCCGATGAACTGCCGGATGGTCTGTTCGCCGTCGCCGCCCCCCGAAAGGGTGGCGTTGATCACCCGGATCAGTTGGTTCAGCGCGTTGAAGATCGTATTGAGCGATTGGGCCAGCCGTTGGAGTATCTCTTCCGAAGAGAGATCGTCGGGCGTCACTTTGCGGCCCAACAGCAAACCCACGACCTGGGTGAGCACCTCGCTCTCGGGGCTCTTCCCCAGCGGACTTTTTGGGGGGGAGAAGTGCGCCATGACCTCCTGCACGGTGCGCTTGCCGTCGGAGGCCGGGCAGTCGGCCAGACGGGTGCGCAGCAAATCCGAGATGGCCTGGGGCGCCGTTGATGGATCGGCCCGATAGAGACGGCGGATCTCTTCGGCCAGCCGGGAGGCCTGGGGGGCATTGCTCATGGCTTGGGCCTCCTGTCCCTGTTCGGGTCGGGGGCGATGATGACCGTTTCGGCGAGGTCATCGGGCTCGGGCGGCCGGGGAGGCGCTGCCGGAGGCATTTGGGGCGGTGCGGGCGGAGGCGCTTGGGGCGGCCGCAGGCCCTGCTGGGGAGCGGACATTAACACGGTTTGTTCCAGATCGTCGGCGGGGGCTTGGGGCGCTTCTTGTGAAGGGCGGATCAAGACGGTTTGCTCCAAATCCTGTTCTGCCGGCGGCTTGGCTGGCCCGGCCTGGGCCGGTGAAATGAGAACCGTGGCCTGAAAATCTTCCGGAGGGGTCGTGTTGGCCCCGCCGGCCGGCGGCGGCTGGATCAGCACCGTTTGTTCCATGTCCGGCGACGGTGGCGGCACGGGTGGTTTGGCGGGCGCCGCGGGTTGCGGCGCAGCCCCCAGGATTATGGTTTGTACGCAGTCGCCGTCTTCATCGGGCGGTGGCAGCGGCGCCATTTTTCCCCGGAGCGGCGGGACCGCAACCGCCGCCTTGGGGGCCGCGGCGCCATCGTCCGGCCACTGGGTCAGGATCGTGCGCAAGATGCCGGCGATGCGGGCATCCGCCTCCTCGGCGACCGCCTCGACCACCGCCTCCGGGATAGGGGCATCAGGGACAGGCGCCTCCGGGACCGGGGGGGCGACGGCCGGCGGCGCCACGGCGGCGGTCGGAACGACATTGGCCAGAGGCGCCTGAATTTCCCGGTGCAGGTCGTTCAGCCACAATCTATTCACATACTCCGACCCGATTGTGGGCGCAGGCAGCATGAGCATGTGGAAGGGATAGAAGCAGAGCGATGCCATGCGTTGATGCACCAGGGTCTGGGCCCCATAGCAGGCGGTGGTCTCGGGGCAGCCCACACAAGGCAACTCGTCCCTCAGCTCTTCCCGGCCGAGCAGGCGGCTGAAGGCTTCCACCAGGTACCGGGCATCGTGCACATGGCTCGGCGCCTGCTGCGAAACCTCACGCGCATAGAAGCTTTTCGGCTCCTGGCAGGAGGGGCAATAGAGGAAGCGCATCAGGCTGTCGCTGCAGGTCGGCAGCGCGGCGGCCCGCAGCATCCGATCATCCTGACACAGGGTCAAGACGCCGCCGCACTGCGGACAGAGGGGATGCGCAAACCGCTGCCGGTGCCGGCAATAGAATAAAGGACGCAGCGCGATCAAACCTCGCTGGGCATCGGTCTGTCCGGGCAAAAGCACCGGCCCCCGGCCTGCCGCTTGCGCCTGCAGCCGGACGGCAAGGGCTTGCCAAAAGGCCTCCACCTGGGAATTGGTCACAGGCCCCAGCGTCGATGGCGCTTGGGCATAATGGTCGGGCTGGATCAGCAGAAAAACGTCGGCCAGCGCCTGTAGGCCGTCCACGGTGACGCGGGCCTTCCAGAGGGCGGTGAAGGGGCCGGCGGCGTCCGGGGCAGGAAGCGTCAATGGGGTGCCATCGGCGGCCGTCGAAACATCGGTCAAGGTCAGGCGCAAGCCAGAGGCCCGACCCGCCAAATAAGGAAGGAGCGATAACCCTCCTTCGGTCGTCGGTTCCATCATCAGGGATCTATCCATTCAGAATAAGAACTACCAATTCTTGGTTGCTGCCCTTGTGGGGCTTCCCGTTGGGAGATGAACGGCCGACCCAATGTTCCCCGGAAATCTGATGTACGGCAAAAGTATAATGAATCCAGCACGTCGTCAAGTATTCATATCCAGGAGCAGATGCCCAAAAAGTGACAGAAGCCGATTGCTTACCTGTTCGATATCGTACTCTCGGCGGATACGTTGCTGTGCACATTCCCCCATTTGCGCCAGCTGAGGTGGAGACCTACGCAGCATCATCGCCATGGCATCGGCCAATGCGTGTGGATCGCCCGCGGGACATACAAAGCCGACCCGATCATCGACAAAATGCTCCGGCCCACCCGAACGCGTGACAATTAGCGGTAAACCGAAGCTCATCGCTTCAGCGGCAACAAGCGAAAAACCCTCGCTATAAGATGGCAGAATCAGATAAGCGCTTGATTGGTAGAAATCGCTCACTTTTTCCGGTGGGCTCATCCCGTGAAATGTGATTAAGGCATCGATTCCGAGTGCCCTTGAAAAGTCCCGGAGCACATCGCCCAGCGGGCCTTGGCCGACAATTCTAACCCGCGCGGCAATCCCTCGATTCTGCAGGATACGCACCGCTCGCAACAGATCCCCTACCCCTTTCACGGGAACGAGTCTGCCCACAAATAAACCGCACATCTCGCGGTCTGCCGACACCATGGGCCGATCGGCTGGAATGCGCACGCCGTTGGGGATAAAAGAGAACAGTCCGGGGTCTAAACCCAGTGAGCGCAGCTCCATTCCAATTTCCGGAGAAAGCACATTGATGGCCTGACACTGCCGATTGAGCCAGCGGACGATCGAGGCGCACGCAGGCAGAGACTTCAGAAAAGCGGCATCGCCTGCCGCCCCGCTGCATTCGCTGCTGACCACCAGAGGCAGGTCCAGAAGTTTGAGCTGTTTAAGAATGGCCGCCACGATGGCGGATTCTCCGATCATGCGGCAGTAAATCAGATCGAAGTGCCTGCCTCTGATTATCAGGAAGCCGGCCAGCGAAAAGAAGAAAGTCACGGCCCGGCTCAGCCTTGTGCCCCGCAGGGTCGGCAAATGAATGGTATCGATTGCGCCGTATCCCGGAACACGGATCCGCCCGCTGGGGACAGCATAACCGGCGATGGCAACCTTGTGCCCGCGACGGTGGAAGCATTCGGCCAATTGACGCGCCTGCACCTCGGCCCCCCCGATTCGATACGGAGATATATTGCTTAAGACCAGGATGCGCATGCTCACCTCACCCCTTTTACTTGTCACCGGATCTGACCCTGGAGAATTATCTCTGTAATGCGTTCATCCCAATCGAAGCGCAGATGTGCCGCAGCATCCCATTGCTGTTGGGCCAGGCCTGTCAACTTCTCCTGGGAAGCGTTCAAAATGCCGTTCAGCATTTGACGCCATCGTTCGGGGTCATCGAGCGGCAACAACTGCTCGAGCGGCAAAATCCATCGATGGGCGGGGATATCGCTGGCCAGCACCGGCACGCCGGCGGCGACGGCCTCCAGCACGGCATTGGGCATGCCCTCGTGCAACGAGGGCATTAACAGCAAATCCACATTCGGCCAAATCTTTTCACGCGCGACCCATCCCATGAAACGAACCTTTTCCCAGAGACCCAGTTTATCGATCAAAGATTCCAGCGCTCGTCTTTCCGGGCCAACGCCGAAAAACGAAAATTTCCAGTTGCCGGCCGTGAGTGAAGAAACCAGCGCGATGGCGAAAGAGGGGTTCTTGCGATCTTCCAAAATGCCCACCATCGCTATACGAATCTGACGCGCAGGGCATTTGCGGGGTTCCGCCTTCTTTTTAGACAGGTCGTTGGGGAGCACACCTTGGGTCGCGGGGCGCGCTTTCGTGTGTCGTCGGACCACGGTCTCGGTCAACTCCTGATTCACACCGACCAAATGGATTGCATGGATAGCCAGCCCTTCGATCAGCGTTTCAAGGGCCATTATCGGGTTTGCCCTGTCTTTGAGCCTGTGATTTTCCAGGGTATCCGCGCGTAAAAAACATGTGATCCGCGCACCTGCAACCCGCCGAAGCGGTCGCATCAGAAAGGCGTACGTCGGCCCGAAAGCGAATGCATGGGTAACCCGGTGGCGCAAGGCAATGGCCAGCAGCATCGGCGGCGCCATGAGGTGAAAGAACGCCCAAAATGTTAATGTATCGCTATGGCGCACCGGCCAGGGAAAGCGGTGGAAAAAGCAGCGCGGATGGTCGATGGGAAACGGCGCCAGGGCCAGATAGTGCACCGTGTGCCCCCGGTCCAGCAGTGCCCGCATGGCCCTGAACAGGCGCGTGCACAGTCCGCCCGGCTTGGGGCAGTAGTAGCAGGTCAGGACGGTCGCCATGGTCGCTCCGCCAGCCAGCGCAGATAGACGTAAAGCTGCCACAGGCGCTGGCCGTGGTCCCGTCGGCCGGCAAGATGGGCGGCCACCATCTGCTTCACAAAAAGCGGATCCAGCGGATGGGTCGTCTGCGCGAGCAGCGCCAGCAGCCGCTCCTGGAGCCCCTGGCGAAACCACTGGTGCACCGGCACGCCGAAGCCATGTTTGCGCCGGCGCCACACCCATCCGGGCAGCAGTTCCTGGAAGGTGTCGCGCAACATGCGCTTGCCCACCAGGCCCCAGCGGTGCCAGCGCCGTGGCAATGAGAACGCCAGCTCCACCACCCGGCGGTCCAGAAACGGCGAGCGCACCTCCAGGGAAAAGGCCATGCCGGCCCGATCCACCTTGGCTAGGATGTCCTGGGGCAGGTAGACCAGGGCATCGGCCGTCATCATGCGCTGGACATCATCCAGGGTGGTGCTCTCGGGCAGATGGGGCGTCGGATGCCCCTTGCGCCATAGATCGGGCGCCAGCCGCCGCAAATCTTCGAGGCTGTAGTAGGTGGGCGCCACATAGGGGCTCTCGGCGGCCATGCGGTCAGCCACATCTATAAACAGATGGGCCTTTTTCAAGAGGCTGGCGCTATGGTGGGCGCCCGGCTCGGGAAAAGCCTGAACCATGCGACGCGCCTTTTCCCTGAGCGTGGCCGGCAAGCGTGTGTACCAGCGCAGGAGCGAGCGGGCCAGATAGCGTTGATAGCCGCCGAACAGCTCGTCGCCGCCGTCGCCCGAAAGCGCCACCTTGACATGCTGGGCTGCCAGGCGGCAGACCAGGGAGGTGGGCAGGAGGGAGCCGTCGGCAAAGGGTTGGCCGCAAAGTTTCAACGCCGTATCCAGAGAGAGATCGCCCGCGGCCAGGGTCAATTGCGCATCCAGGTGCGTGCTGCCGCTGAAGGCGGCCATGCGCCGGGCAAAATGCCGCTCGTCGTAAGTCGCATCGTCGAAGCCCATGGTGAAGGTGCGGATGGGCCGTTGCAGACGGCGGGTGACGATGGCAACCATCAGGGAAGAGTCCACCCCGCCCGAAAGCAAGGCCCCCACCTCCACATCCGAAACCAGGCGGTGCCGGACACTTTGCACCAGGGCCTCTTTGAGCAGCCCGCAGGCTTGCTCGCGCGAACCGTTGAACCCGCCGGGGGAGAGCGACCAGTAGGGGCGCTGAACCATTGCGCGCCCCGGCGCCCACCGCAGCCAGTGCCCGGGCAGGAGTTCGCGCACCTGTCGATAGGCGGTGGTCCCCGGCAGATAATAGCCGTGGCGCAGGTAATCCGCCGTGCCGGCCGGATCTTCGCGCCAATCGAACCAGGAGAGCGGCCGGAGGGCCGGCAGCTCGGAAGCGCAGGCAAAGGCGTGGGCATCGCCCTGATAGTACAACGGCCGCTGGCCCATTCGGTCGCGCACCAGCAGCAGTTCCCGGGCGCTACGGTCCCAAAGGGCCAAGGCCCACATCCCCTCCATGCGCTTCAAAAACTCGGGGCCGTATACGACCAGCCCGGCCAGCACCACTTCGGTATCGCCCTGGGTCCGGAAATCCCAATGCGCCTGAAGCCCGGAGCGCAACACCTGGTAGTTGTACAGCTCCCCATTGTAGCTCAGGTGGTATCGGCCGCCGCCATCCGCCATGGGTTGACGGCTGCCGGGCAGATCGATGACAGCCAGGCGCCGGTTGCCCAGGCGCCAGGGGGTCTGACCGGCCTGACCGCTGCCGTCCGGGCCACGATGGCCCAGCAAGGCCAAGGCCTGGGCCATAACATTGGATAAAGCGCCTGCTTCCAGATCGGGACGAAAAGCAAAAGCGATGCCGCACATACGCGTTCCTGTTCGCTACTGTTGTCGCCGCCGGAGGACATCCCGATACAGCTCGGCATAACGCCGGGCCGCATTCTCCCAGCTCAGCCCCTGCTCGTCCACCCACTGCCGGGCATTGGCCGCCAGCCGCCGTGCCAGATCCGGCTCGTCCATCAAACGGCGCAGATGAGCCGCCAGTTGGCGCACATCGCCCACCGGGAAAAGTAAACCGCGCTCGCCGTGAAGGATCAACTCGCGCACGCCGTCGATATCGCTGGCCACCACCGGCACGCAGGCCGCCATGGCCTCCAGCACCACATTGGGTCGCCCCTCGCTGCGACTTGCCAACACCAGCGCGTTGCATTGCGCCAGGATTTCCGGCACCGCATCCGGCAAAATCGCGCCGGTGAAGGTCACCCGCTCGCTCTGCCCCAAACGCCGGACCAGTGCTTCCAGTGCCGCTCTTTCCGGACCGTCGCCCACGATCAACAAGCGAGCGGCGCTGTTCCCAGCCAGATCCACAAAGGCGCGCACCACCCCATCCACGTTTTTAAGGGCAATCAGATGTCCGATCACCGCCACCGTGAACGTCTGCCGAGTGCCAATTTGCGCCTTGTGGCGGAAACGATTGCCCACGCCATTGGCGATTACCGATAGCTTGTCCGTCGGCCCGGGCAGCCACCCGGCTACCCGCCGCGCCATGGCTTGCCCTACGGTCACCATGTGATCACTGAAAATACCACAGCACCGGATGGTCCACCGGAAGAGCAAAGATTTTTCAGCAGCACTCACATCCGTGCCCCGGAGGGTCGTCACCACCGGACGGCCCATCAATCTGCCCGCCACTCCGGCGATCACCCCGCACACCGACCAATGCGCATGGATCAGATCGGCGCAGCGTGCATATCTCAAGGTTTGTACAGCCAATGCCATGCAGAAGACCGGCGCCACCACCCATTGCCACGGACGATGACGCAACGCCACCGGAATACCCCCCTCTCCATGGGCGAGGGTTTGCCAGGCGCGGGGCGCGTAACCTACTCCGTGCACTTTTATGCGGTTCCCGCTTCCATAGAATTCTCCATCTCGATCCAAAGCAGGTGTGAGTACGGTAATCCGAATGTCTTCGGGCAGTCGCTCCAGCAGGCGCCGGACAAAAACACCGCTGTGCGGATATATGGTGGATGGAAAGGATGTGGTCAGAACGAGAAGGCGCATGGAAGAGCCATAACGTTAAGAACCCCAATTGTCAAAACAGTGTTTTTCGCTTTTCTACTGTTTATGGTTCCCGGGAGAATCACCTTTAGCGCCCGTTTTAACGCTATCCTCCGGCGGCCGCACCTGCTGCCGCAGCAGGCTGATCTGGCTGATCTGCTCGGATATCAGGCCCATCATGAAGATGAGCACCGCCGTGGTGAACATCAGGGCGCTCATATTGGTGAAGCGGCCGGCGGTGAAATAGGTATAAGCGTAGTTGATCAACCCCAGCAGGAACATCGTGGCCGACACCGGCAGGAAGATTCGGAAAGGCGAATAGAGCGTGCAGATCTTCAGGATGATCATGAAAAAGCGGATGCCGTCGCGCACCGGCCGGATGCCGCTGCGCCCGTGTTGCCGCGGCCGGGCGTTGATCGGCACATACTTCACGCTGAAACCGCTACGCAGCAGCACCAGGGTCATGGTGGTCGGCCAGGAGTACCCATTGGGCAGCAACGGCAGGATATCCCGGGCCAGTTCGGCCCGCACCGCCCGGAAGCCCGAGGTTAAATCCTGGATGGGAAAACCGGCCACATACGACGCCAGTCGATTATAAGCGCCGTTCATCATGCGCCGGGGCCAGGAAGCGTGCTGCCCGGGATTGCGCGCCCCCACCACCATGTCGTAAGGTCCCATTACTTCAAGTAAACGCGAGATATCTGCCGGATCGTGCTGGCCGTCAGCGTCCATGAAGATAAGAATATCGCCGATTGCGTTCCGGATGCCGGTCTTTACAGCCGCCCCGTTACCGATGTTGTAGGGGTGGTGGATGATCCGGGCACCGGATATTCCCCTAAAGTCTTCATGATCCGAAGAACCGTCGTCCACCAGCAAGATATCCGCTTGCGGAGGCTCAGCGCTGATAACTTTGAGTACGGTTGAAGCTACGCTGTTTTCATTGAAGGCAGGAATTATGATGGATAGCCGCATGCCTCATGCTTTAACGCACTTTTGCGGGTTTTTCCATTTAAAATATCTCATTGTTCACTTCAAGGCTGAAAATCCGGCAGCAGATAATCGGCATCGAGAATTCCGGTCATTTAACAGGCATTGGTTTGACTGATCGTGCTGGGGTTCGATCTTTTGAATGGATCTCACCAGTTTCCCGATCATAGGTGTACCCTTGGGGAATAGCCCTCTCACTATTTTTTTCGATAAAACCTTTTTCGATCAGCTCATCCAAAGAGCTCGGACGAATGCCGAATTGATTGATGTATGCATCGCGCGCTTGTTCCAACTGGTGAAGGCCCAACAATGTGGCCAGCCGATTTGCCAGCATTCCTTTGGTGACTTCATCCTCGGCCCGCTCCAACATCGTTTTCAAAAATGCGATAGCCGTCAGCGTCTGACCGGAGCGTTGCATCAACCTTGCTGCCAATGTGGCGGTTATCGGCGGCGCTCCAGGCAATTGTGAAGCTTCATGTAAATAGCGAGCGCCTTTTTCATTGTCCTTGAGATAATAGAAGTAATCGAAACCCAGAAAAAACTTAGGCTCCCAATCCCAATCCCGGTGCTTTGCATTGATGCTCAAAATCTCTATGGCCTTCTCGTGCATGCCTTCCCGCGATGCCATCATTCCTTGGGTATAGTAGGCGGTATGGAAAAAATAGGGGTCCAACACAATGGATTGCTTAAAAAGCGTCTGCATCGCCTGCCAATCATCCCGGGTCGTTTGATATGCACCGCCTTTAAAAACAGCCGCTTTCAAATTAAGGTAGTCCGCCATCAATCCTTTGAATTCACCGCTAAGGATACGGAGCAAGGTCGGGTCCACCATCAAGGCTTCCGCCCGGAGCTGTTCGGCAGGCAGATGGGCTCTATAATGATGGACTTGGAGGCTGGAAAGCAGAAAGCAGGCCCCCAGCAACAGGCCGCCAGCCATTTTGATTGCTTTGGCCACCGGAATCATCGCAATTCCTTGCGGTTAAAAATAATGGTGGTCAGCGTCAGAAGCACAGCGATATAACTCACCCCGTAAAGCGCTGTCCAAAGCAGATGCCCCCAGGGCAGTTCCAAGCCATACCCGAGATAGACTTTCAAATCGAAGGCACTCAGATTTGGGAAAACCCACGTCAAAACCTCCATGGCGGTGGCATAGAGCGGACCGGCTTGAAAGAATTGGCCTTCCTTCAGAATCTTCAGAATGGTTTCCAGACTGTTGCCAATCAGGTAGGTGCAAAAAGTAAACAGCATGGAAAGATATTCATTGGAGGTTAAAACCGTAAAGAAAAAGGCGGTCGCCATCAAGATCAGCAGCGCAATATATTGATACAGCAAGGTAAGAAGAAGAACTCCCCATGAGAAGTTACGGGGCACTTCCATTTCCGAAATGAAATGAATACCCAACCAGGTGGCCAGCAGGCCCAAGGTGCCGATGATCAGAATCGCGACCAGCACGGTAATTCCCACTCCGCAAAACTTGCCTAGAATGTAGGCTGAGCGGGATATGGGCCTTGCCAGTATCATACAAACGCTGCGCTGATGGATGTCTTTGGCGATAAGCGCAATCCCTAAAAAAATGACAATGGCGAGCCCGGCCAAGGTGATGGATGCGAAACCGAGATCCACCGCGACCTTTCCGGTGTCAAAGGCGAACAGCGGTATGATGGTCAGGTAGACCGCGCATAGCAGCACGGCCACGAACAAAATCCCTTGCAAAGCCCGATTGCGGATGCCTTCCCGAAAGGTGATGGCAGCAATGGAATCGATGTTATGCAGTTGCATGTTCCTCGTCTGCGGATTTGATCAGTTTAACGAATTTGCTCTCGAGGTCTTGTCCTGAATCCAGAAAGCTTTTCGCTTTCCCGCAAAAAAGGATGCGACCCCGATGAATAATGCCGATGCGATCGCACAAGGTTTCCACATCGTTGAGAATATGGGAGCTGAAGAAGATATTTTTGCCCTTGGCCTTCAGCTCCAAAATGATGTTCTTGAGCTGGTTGCGCCCGAGAGGGTCCAGACCGCTCATGGGTTCATCCAGAATCAAGGTTTGCGGGTCATGAATCAATGCCATGGCCAATCCCATGCGTTGCTTCATACCTTTGGAATAGGTATTGATCGGACGATGCTTGACATGCAGAATGGAAAGCTGATCGAGCAAGGGGTCAACCGCTCGGAGAAAATCATCGCGTCTCATTCCCGACGCTTTGGCGCCAAAGGAGAGGAGTTCCATGGCGGTCAGGTTTTCATAAAACCGCGGCCCTTCCGGAAGATATCCGATATTGCGGCGCGCCTCCGGATTGCCGGTCGGCATGCCGTTAATCTTCAGCATTCCCGCATCGGGCTGGGTGAACCCCATTAACAGATTGATGGTCGTGCTCTTGCCGGCCCCGTTGGGTCCAATGAAGCCGAATACTTCGCGAGCATGCACTTCCAGCGAAATTCCGTGCAAGATTTTTCTTTTCCGGCGGAAGTGTTCGGGATAGCTCTTTTCCACATCCGCCACATAGATGGGTAGGCTCATGATCGTTTGAATAGCAAAATTATTAGAGGGTTGCAAGCGATCAAAACCGGCGCCTTGGGTAAGGCGCCGGTCGGAGTTTCTCGATGATGCTATCAGGGGTCCGTTTTACTTCAGAGCCATCCAGGCGCCGCCATTGATGTTCGCATCGCCGCCACCGGCTACCCCCTCATCAGTAACTTCACCGGCTACTGGGGCCTGGTAAACTACGGTAGCAAAAACGGTGGCAACATCACCTTGGGTAAAATCATCGCTTTGCACATAGTAAATGGTATTTTCGGAATCCGAATCGATCAGGAAAGCGCGGTTTGCCTTTTCAGCCATCGCGAGCATGACATAGGAAGCATTCAGCCCATCGGTATCCACTTGGGCGATAACGCCATCGGGAACGGAGCAACCGGCGGCGCTGTTGGCGCCTGCAGGGCTCGTGCCGGCAACGCCGGAGCCCGGATCGTTTTGGGTGGCAGAAATGGAAGCACCGTTCAAAGCCGCATCGATTGCCGCACCACCACCGTTAGTGGCGGCAGCGGCAGCAGCCGAGATGGTCAAATTGTCAAAGCTCGGTCCATAGCAGGCGATATCCTGGTTCAGGGCCGCCTCGGCGCTTTTGAGCACGCCCACCGTTGAATCGCCCTTGGCGTTCAGGGCACGCATACGATAGGTGGCAAACTGCGGGATGGCGATGGCGGCCAGAATACCGATGATGGCGATAACGATCATAAGTTCGATGAGTGTGAAACCTTTTTGATTGCGTTTGATCATGGTCGGGTCCTCCTTGGACGTGTGAATGATTTCTTCTGTGTTAAGTCCGATGTTTCATCTTTTCTAGACAACGTGGTTTGATTTCTTTTGCGTTCGGCTGCAGGCAGCGCCCTGTTCCCACCTCCTTCGCGATTCAGTTTCTGTTGCGATGGGTAATAGCAATGGCTATGCCACTTATGAAAAACCGGCATCAAAGCCTTATTTTATTGTTATTACTATATAAATAATAATCTGCAATTCGCCCCCATCTGCCATAGCCATTGGGATGACATCCCTTGTCAACAATTTGCGGCGGCTTTGACAAAAAACGTCAGCCAGGAGGATTATCGGCCAACCATGGTTCTACCTTTATATATGGATAGAGGGAAAAAAGACCGGAGTCTCAAAAACGCCCTACCCCTGCTCCTCGATATTCAACTTATCCAGGCGGTAGCGGAACGAGCGGAAGGTGATGCCCAGCAGTTCGGCGGCTTTGTTTTTGTTGTTGTGGGTGCAGGCCAGGGCTTTGATCAGGTAGGCGCGTTCGATCTGGGCCAGGATGTCGTCGAGGGAGACGCCCTGGGCCACTTCATCCACGTCGAAGCGCTTGTTCTGGACGCCTTCGATCCAGCGGCGCTTGTGGATGGACATGGCCAGGCTGTCGGGGAGCAGGATGTTGGTGTTGGAGAGGGCCACCGAGCGCTCGATGAGGTTTTCCAACTCGCGCACGTTGCCGGGGAAATCGTACTTTTTGAGCATGTCGATGGCGTAGGAGGAGATCTTGGTGACTTTTTTGCCCATCTCCCGGCTGTATTTTTCCAGGAAGTGCTGGGCCAGGATCTTGAGGTCACCTTTGCGTTCGCGCAGGGGCGGCACTTTGATTTCGATGACGTTCAGGCGGTAGAAGAGATCTTCGCGGAAGCGGCCGGCGATCACCTCGTCTTCCAGGTGTTTGTTGGTGGCCGAGATGATGCGGATATCCACGCTGGCATCCTTGGTGCCGCCCACGGGGCGCACGACGCGTTCCTGGACGGCCCGCAGCAGCTTGACCTGCATGGGGATGCTCAGCTCGCCGACTTCGTCCATGAAGATGGTGCCGCCGTGGGCGGCCTCGAGCAGGCCCATCTTGTCCTGGCTGGCGCCGGTGAAGGCCCCCTTCTTGTGGCCGAAGAACTCGCTCTCCATGAGGGTTTCGGGGATGCCGCCGCAGTTGACCGGCACGAAGGGTTTGTCGGCCCGGTCGCTGTTTTCGTGGATCGCCTTGGCGATCAGCTCCTTGCCGGTGCCGCTTTCGCCGGTAATCAGGATGTTGGTGCGGGTTTTGGCCACCTGGCGCACCATCTGATAGATGTGCTGCATGCGGACGCTGTTGCCCACGATCTTGCCGAACTGGGTGCTATCGCCCATACCCTCTTCGACGCTCTGGGGCTCGGCCTGTTCGGTTTTGCGCTCCAGGGCATTGGCAATGGTCAGCTTGAGCTCCTCATTGTCGAAGGGCTTGGGCACATAGTCGAAGGCGCCCTCGTTCATGGCCTCCACGGCGGTTTCGGTGGTGGCGAAGGCCGAGATCATGATCACCACGATAGCCGGATTCTTCTTCTTGGCGGCCCGCAAAACGTCCAGGCCGGTGAGATCCCCCAGCTTGATGTCGGTGAGCACCAGGTCATAGTCGTTGGCCTGGATCAGCTCCACGGCCCGGCGGCCGTTCTCGGCCAGGGCGATGGTGTACCCTTCCTTGCCGAGCATGTAGTCGAGCAGCTCGCGCATGCTGCGTTCGTCGTCCACAATCAGTAATCGGGCTGCCATAGGAACCTTACCCTGTTCGGATTGGGGTTTCAATTGAGGCCCTGGGTCGGGGCGCTATGCCTTGAACGTCACCCGCCCGCCCACGATGGTCATCACCGCCTTGCCCTTCAAAGTCCAACCGTCAAAGGGCATGTTGCGACTCTTGGATTTCAGATCATCCGCCCGCAGCACGAACTCTTTTTGGGGATCGATGAGGGTCAAATCGGCCGTCAGGCCCGGGCGTACCCCGGCCGTCAGGCCCAGAAAGCGCGCCGGCGCCACGGCCATGCGCGTCACGAGCGTCTCCAGATCCAGCACCCCTTCGGTCACCAGGCGCAGGCTCAGGGGCAAGGCGGTTTCCAGGCCGATGATGCCGTTGGCGGCCCGGTCGAACTCCACCTCTTTTTCCTGGATAGCATGCGGCGCATGGTCGGTGGCGATGAAATCCAGGGTACCGTCGGCCAGCCCCTGGCGGATGGCCTGGCGATCCGCCTCGGACCGCAGGGGCGGATTCATCTTGGCCGAGGTGTTGTACCCTTCCACGGCCGCCTCGGTGAGGGTGAAATAGTGCGGCGCGGTCTCGGCGGTGACGGGCACCCCATCCGCCTTGGCTTGCCGGATGGCCGCCACCGATTCCCGGGTGCTCACGTGGGCGATGTGCACCGGCACGCCCGTAAGGGCCGCCAGGGCGATATCGCGCATCACCATGACGCTCTCGGCGGCATTGGGAATGCCGGCCAACCCCATGCGCGTGGCCAGGGCCCCCTCGTTCATGGCGCCGCCCTCGGCCAGATGCATCTCTTCGCAATGCGAGATCACCTTGAGCCCGAAGCCGGACGCGTATTCCAGCGCCCGGCGCATCAGCAGGCTGTTCATCACCGGCCGCCCGTCATCGCTGACCCCCACAGCCCCCGCGTTTTTAAGCTCGCCGAACTCGCACAAGCGCTCGCCCTTCAGCCCCTTGCTGATGGCGGCCACGGGATAGATCCGCACCAGCCCGGCTTCGGCCGCTTTGGCCAGGATCAGGGCGGTGATGGCCGGATCGTCGTTGACCGGATCGGTGTTGGGCATGGTGCACACGGCCGTGAATCCGCCGGCGGCCGCGGCCTGGCTGCCGGTGAGGATGGTCTCCTTGTACTCCTGGCCCGGCTCCCGGAAATGCACGTGCAGATCGATCAGGCCGGGGGTCAGCCACAACCCGTCGGCTTCGACGACCACGGTTCCGGGATCGACCTGCAACGAGTGGGCGGGCTGAACGGCCTCGATGCGCCCGCCGTCGATGAGCACGTCGCTGGGACGGTCCAGGTGGCCGGGATCGATGACCCGCGCCCCTCTAATCAGCATCGGCATTGCGCCCTCCTCCCAAGACCAGATACAACATCGCCATGCGCACGGCCACGCCGTTGGTCACCTGCTCCAAAATGATCGAACCGGGACCGTCGGCCACCTCCGGACTGATCTCCACCCCCCGGTTGATCGGTCCGGGATGCATGATCACCGCATCCTTTTTGGCCAAGGCCACCCGCTGGCGGTTGAGGCCGAAATGGCGGGCGTATTCCCGCTCGGTGGCCATGCTGAACTGCTTCTGGCGCTCTTTCTGGATGCGCAGCATGATGATCACATCCGCATCGGCCACGGCCGCCTCCACCGTGGGCGCCACCTGGGCCCCCAGGCTTTCGATGCCTTTGGGCATCATGGTGGGCGGACCGGCCAAGACCACCTGGGAACCCATCTTGATAAACCCCTCGCAATCGGAACGGGCCACGCGGCTGTGGGTGATGTCGCCCACGATGGCGATCTTGAGCCCCGAAAGACGCCCCTTGTGCTGCCGCACCGTCAGCATGTCCAGCAAGGCCTGGCTGGGATGGGCGTGGGTGCCGTCCCCGGCATTGATCACCGAGGCCTTGAGGCGCTTGGCCAGAAAATGGGGCGCACCCGAAAAGGCATGGCGCAAAATCACGACATCGGGCCGCATGGATTCGATGTTCCTGGCCGTATCCAGCAGGGTTTCGCCCTTGACCAGGCTGCTCATATCCGTCGAGATGGCCAGGGTGTCGGCGCTGAGCCGCTTGGCCGCCAGGTCGAACGAGAGCCGGGTGCGGGTGCTGGGCTCGTAAAAGAAAAGGATGACGGTCTTGCCCCGCAGGACAGGCACTTTTTTGATGGGGCGCTCGGAGATATCGCGCATGCTCTCGGCGGTGTCCAGGATCAGTTGGATCTCTTCGGTCGAGAGCGAGCTAATGTCGAGAATGTCTTTTCTGTCCAACGGCATCGCCACCTCTTGGAAACGTAAGCGAATAATCAATAAATAAAGTTTGTTAGACAGTAATTACGAAAGCATCAGTGGATAAGATCCCCCAACCGTTTCCAGCGCACGTCGAAGTCGCTTTTGTCCCAGGACCAGTAGATCATGAACGCCTTGCCGCGCACCGCGGAAACATCCACAAAGCCCCAGAAACGGCTGTCATTGCTCTCGTCACGGTTGTCGCCCATCACAAAGAGTTTGCCTTCGGGAACGACCACTGGCCCAAAATTGTCGCGCGGCTGAAAATCCTTCGGAAAGGTGCGCGAATCCACATGGATGGCCTGCGGGTGATCCTGGAGGGCGCCGTTCACAAACACTTTTTTGTTTTCGATGCGCACTGTGTCCCCCCCCAGGGCCACCACCCGCTTGATGAAATCCTTGGTGGGGTCCTCGGGATACTTGAAGACGATGATATCGCCCCGTTGGGGCGCTTTGATCGGGATGACCGTGACGTTGCTGAAGGGCAGCTTGACGCCGAAGATGAACTTGTTGACCAGGATATAGTCGCCGATCAGCAGGGTATTCTGCATGGAACCGGACGGAATTTTAAAAGCCTGCACCACGAAAGTGCGAATGAACAGCGCCAGGATAATGGCAATTAACAGCGCTTCGACATTTTCCCTGATTTTTCCCTTGGCGGGCTTGGCCGGAGCGGCCGCTTCCTTTTGCGGGTCATTTTTCAAAATCGTATTCAACCTCTCAAGTATCAGCGTCCATCGCCGCGATCATCGGTTCAAGAGATACAACCCCAGGCGCAGCACCACATTGGCCATTATGCCGGCAACGACATCATCCAGCACGATTCCCCAACCGCCCCGCAGACGTCTTTCCACGATCCCCACGGGCGGCAATTTGGAGATATCAAAAATTCGGAATAAAACAAAGCCGGCAATCGCTGTGCCCGCGGAAAAGGCAACGCCATGCAGCGCCACGACCATTCCCGCGATTTCGTCCAGGACAATGCTGCCGGGGTCATCGGCTTTGAGGATGCGCGCGGCTTCAGTCGTGATCGGGACCGACACGAGGATCAACAGGATCGAAAGCAGTGCGGCCGGCAGCCAGCCGATTTGGGCCAGCCCATAAGCCAGCGGCAGGCCGATCAAAGAACCCAAGGTACCGGGCGCCCTGGATGAGCGTCCGACAAACCCTCCGGTTGCCAGGAGCATGACGGCGTGGTGCCTTAAAAGCATGGCCGCTTTTAGTCTTTGGCCCGTCTTTTGTCAAGGCGTTGTTGGGGCAAGTGGGCGCAACAACAACCATTTTGTCTACTCCCGCCGGATCTCGAGTCGCCGGGCTCAATTCAAGGGCCGGACGGTGCGGCGGATGGTTTCATACACGCTTTGCAAAGGCAGGTTGCGCGCCTGGGCGATCCGGCGGCAGACCTCATATTCGGGAATCCAGCGCGGTTCGCCGTGCGGCCCGACCACCCGCTTGACCTCGAGCCGTCCATAATCCGAATCCACGCTCACCGTCTCACGGGGCAAGGCCACGCGCTGCACCTCGTGATAACGCACCCCCAGGCTGGTGGTTTCGGAAAAAAGGCGGGCGATGACGGTGTCCTTTTGTTCCGGCGCGCACAGTACCTGCACCAAGGTTCCGGGCCGGTTTTTCTTCATCTGGGCCGGCAGCCAGAACACATCCAGGGCGCCGTCGCCGAAGAGGGTCTCCATGAGATAGCCGAAGATCTCGGGATTCATATCATCGATGCAGGTCTCCACCATCACCAAGCGCTCGGCCGGCGCTTTGGCGGCCGCCCCGGCAGGCTCTCCCAGGACGACCCGCAGCAGGTTGGGCTGCCGGCTGATGTCGCGGGTCCCGGCGCCATAGCCGACCTTAACGATATTCAACGGCGGCATGGGGCCGAATTGGGCCTGGGTGCCGGTCAAGATCGCCGCGCCGGTGGGCGTCACCAGCTCCATATCGACATCGCCGCCATAGACCGGAACACCTTTGAGGATTTCGAGCACCGCCGGGGCCGGCACGGGCAGCACCCCATGGGCGCAGGTCACAAACCCGCGGCCCAGGGGCAAGGCCGAGGCGGCCAGCGCCTCGATGCCCAAATACTCCATGGCCAGACACGCGCCCACCACATCCACGATGGCATCCATGGCGCCCACTTCGTGAAAATGCACGTGGTCCGTTGGACAGCCATGCACCTTGGCCTCGGCTGCGGCGATGCGCTCGAAAACCGCCAGGCTGCGGCTTTTGACCCGGGGGGCCAGCGCGCTGTTTTCGAGCATGCTGCGGATATCGTCATAATGGCGATGGTGATGGGTTTCTTCCGTTTGAACGACCACCTGCACCGCCGTCACGCCATGACGGGTAACGGGACGGGCCTCCAGATCGAATCGATCCAGCGGCAGCGCCTGGAGCGACGCCTTAATCCATTCCAAGGGAACGCCCAGATGCACCAGGGCGCCCAAAGTCATGTCACCGCTGATCCCCGAGAAACAGTCGAAATAGGCAAAAGCCATTCTTTTTTCCTAATATTGGCAATATTATATGCGTTCGACGATAAACCATGGGTTGAGCAGCGATGTCTTGTTGTAGCGCATCTCCTCCCCGGTCCCATGGTTGACGACCCGGGCCCCGGCGCATTGGGCCACCACCTGGCCCGCGGCCGTATCCCACTCCATGGTCGGCCCCAGGCGCGGATAGATATCGGCCCGGCCTTCGGCCACCAGGCAAAATTTCAACGAACTGCCCGCCGAGACAAACTCCAGTTCACCCTTTGTGACCCGCAACTGCTCGATATAATGTGCAAGATCGGCCGTGGCATGCGAACGGCTGCCGACCACGGTGAACAAGCGCGGCGGCAGATCGGCCAGGGGCAGACGCCCGGCTGCCGCCAGCAGCGCTGCAAACGTTACAAATAACTGCCGCGCCTGGTCCAGCTTGAAAGCGCCCAGCCCTTCGGCGGCGAAGTAAAGGCTGTCCCGCACGGGAACGTAGACCACCCCCATGACCGGGCGGTGCGCTTCGATCAAGGCGATGTTGACCGTGAATTCGCCGTTGCGGCGGATAAACTCCTTGGTGCCATCCAGGGGGTCCACCATCCAGAACCGCTGCCATTGCCGGCGCTCCTCGAAAGCGATCGCCCGCCCCTCTTCGCTCAGGAGCGGCAGCCCCAGGTGTTTCAAGCCGGCCTTGATGATTTCGTGCGCGCGCTGGTCGGCAACGGTCAACGGCGAATCGTCGCTCTTTTTCTCCACGCCGAAATCGGTTTCATACACCGCCAGGATCTCCCGGCCGGCATCGATGGCCGCGCGAACCGCGGTTTCCAGATAGTCATTAGGAATCATCAAATAAATCCTTTTTGACCCAAGAAAAGCAGGATCTCCTGGGCCGACTCGTCGGGCGTCATGGTCGAGGTGTCGATGCGCACCTCCGGCGCGCTGGGGGCTTCGTAAGGATCGTCCACGCCCGTGAACCCTTTGATCAAGCCGGCCTTGGCCTTGGCGTACATGCCCTTGCGGTCCCGCTGCTCGCACACCTCCAGGGGCGTGGCCACATGCACCTCGATGAAACCGCCGTAGGTTTCGATCTCCTTGCGCAACTCCCGGCGCGTCTGGGTGTAGGGTGCAATCGGGGCGCAGATGGCAATGCCCCGGTTCTTGGTGATCTCGCTGGCCACGAACCCGATGCGGCGCACGTTGACATCGCGGTGCTCCTTGGAAAAGCTCAATTCGCTGGAGAGATTGCGGCGCACGATATCGCCATCCAGCAGGGTCACCGGTCGATCGCCGATTTCAAGCATGTGCGAATAGAGCACCTTGGCGATCGTCGATTTGCCGGCCCCCGAAAGCCCGGTGAGAAACAGGGTGAAGCCTTGCTGCCGCGGACTGGGGTACGCCTTGGCGATCTGGGTGGCCACTTCGCTGAAGGTGGCCCACTGGGGGATGTTGCGTCCCGAACGGATGCGCATGCGGATATCGTCGCCCGACATGGAAAGAACCTGCACATTGGGGGCCACCTTGTCCCGCGTCAGGAACTGATCTTCGAACGGCAGGTACACCATCTCGTCGAAGGCGATGATCTCGATGCCGATCTTTTCGGCATACTCCCCCACGATCCGGCGGGTCTCGGCGCTGTCGTAATAAGGTCGGCCGTTGCCGTCGCAGCCCGGATTGGCGTGATTATGACCGACGATAAAGTGGCTGCATCCATAGTTGCGCGCGATGATGGCGTGCAGCAACGCCCCGCGCGCCCCGGCCATGCGCGCCGCGAGCGGCAGCAAGCTCAAGTGGGCCGACGAAGGCGGATAGTAGCGCATCACCTCCTGATAACAGCGCACCCGGGTGTAGTAGTCGAAGTCGTCGGGCATGGTCAGCCCCACCAGCGGCAGGATCAGCAAGCCGGCTTTGGCCCTCTGCATGGCGGCCAGCGTCATTTCAAATTGCGGCCGGTGGATGGGGTGGCGCGTCTGGAACCCCACCACCCGCTTCCAGCCCAACTTGCTATAAAGCCGGCGCACCTCGCCGGGCGACTGGCGCAGGGCCTTAAAATCGAAGTGCAGCGGCAGGCTCAGCACCTCCAGCCGTCCACCGATGTAGTAGTGATTGGTGTCGGCGTACAGGTCGTTGACTCCCGGGTGCTGTCGATCCCGGGTGCCGAAGACCCGCTCGGCCTCTTTCTCCTTATCGATGGCCCAGATGGATTCCAGGTGCATCACCGCCAGCAAAAAGCCCTCGGGATCGCGAATGGCCAGGGACTGTCCGCTCTCCAGCCGCTCACCCTGCTTTTGGGAGATGCCCAGGCAGATGGGCACCGGCCAGCAGGTGCCATCCTGCAACTGCATGCGGTCCAGCACCGATTCGTAGTCCGAGCGGCCCATGAATCCGGTGAGCGGCGAGAGGGCCCCCGTGGCCAGCAGTTCGATATCGCACAACTGATGATCCGTGAGCGTGATGCTCGGCAAATGCAAGGACAGCGCTTTGAGCGTGTCGGCACGCGCTTGATCGACGATCAAGCTCACCAAACGCGCTGCACCGCTCTCAGACGACGGGGTCATTGATGGTTCCATGACTTGCAGCACTCCTGCCGTTTAGGGTGTGATTCAAAATAATCCTCAGCAACAGCCGGGCCGAGCGTACCATATCGTCCAGGCGCACGCTCTCGTTCACGGTATGGACATTTTCCATGCCGGTACCCAGCACGCCGGTGACGATCCCGTGCCCGCCAAAGACACTGGCATCCGAACCGCCGCCCGAACCGGCGCTGTACATGCTCTGCCCCAGCGCCTGGGCGCTTCGGGCGGCCAGTTGCACCACGTAATGGTCTTGGGGGATCTGCAGGCGCTTGAAATCCTCGTCCACCGTCACCTCCACCCAGGGACACCCGTCGGCCGGGCTTTGCTTTCCATCGACGGCGTTCTTAAAAGCGGCCACCATCGCTTCCGTGACCTGTTGCAGCTTGGCCTCATCGTGACTGCGGGCCTCACCATGCACCACAACCAGATCGGGCACGATGTTGGTGGCCACACCGCCTTCGATGAGGCCGAGATTGCAGGTGGTCTCGTGGTCGATGCGCCCCATGGGGAGTTGGGCGATGGCCTTGGCGGCCAGGGCGATGGCATTGATGCCTTTTTCCGGCGCGGCCCCGGCATGGGCCGCCTTGCCGTGAATGCGGAAAGTGAAACGGTTGGCCGACGGCGCGCGGGTGATGATCGCTTCCGGATTGCGTGTGTCCAAAACATATCCCACCCGCGCCGACAGATGCTCATAGGCCAGATGCTTGGCGCCCAGCAGCCCGATCTCTTCGCAGATGGTGAAGACCACCTCCAGCGGCCCGCACGGCAGATCGTTTTCACGGAGGCACTGCAGCACTTCCAGGATGATGGCCAGGGCGCTTTTGTCGTCCGCGCCCAGGATGGTATCCCCGGCGCTGGTAAAAACCCCATCCTCGAAACGCACCCGAACCCCCCGGCCGGGTTCGACCGTATCCATGTGCGCCGAGAGCAGCAACGGTTCGGCAGGGGCATTGCCCGGCCAACGGGCGATGAGATTGCCGCTGTCGCCGCCGACCTTGGCCCCGGCCTCATCCACTAGGGTTTGCAAGCCCAGGGCCTCCAGCCGCCGCCGCAACTCCCGGCACAGACGCCCCTCTTCCTTTGAAATGCTGTCGATTTGAACCAGCGCCTCAAACGTCTCGGCCAAGCGCTCGGCGCCGATATCTGGTTGACAAATTTCTTCGCTTGAATACAATAGCCCTCGCATTCTTACGGAAGTGGACAGCTCACTGGTGGGGCTCCCGGACTTCAAATCCGGTGTAGGGCGCTAGAACCGTCCTGGGTGGGTTCGATTCCCATGCACTTCCGCCATTTTTCTCTTTATATCAGCCGCATACGAAGCTTCACGTTGAACAGAACTACCACACAACCGCCGCGCCTGTAAACAAGCTTCTCCGAAAGATCAAGCCCTGCAAGCTATTCCGGCCATCGGCCAACCCTTACCCACAGAAAGGAGCAAAAGACCATGAGTCAGACCGAAACGTATCTTAAAGAGGCGTTTGCCGGCGAATCCCAAGCCAACCGCAAGTACCTGGCCTTTGCCGAAAAAGCCGACCGCGAGGGCTACAAGCAGATCGCCCGGCTGTTCCGCGCCGCAGCGGCCGCCGAGACGGTGCATGCCCATTCCCATCTGCGGGCCCTGAAAGGCGTCGGCACCACGGCCGACAACCTCAAGGAGGCCATCTCCGGCGAGACCTACGAATTCAAATCCATGTACCCGCCCATGATCGAAGCCGCCAAGGCCGAGGGCAACAGCCAGGCCGAACAATCCTTTACCTACGCCAACAAGGTGGAGATGATCCACGCGTCGCTCTACCAGAAGGCCCTGGACAAGATGGGTGCCCTGCCGGAGACCGACATTCATGTCTGCAGTGTCTGCGGCTTTACCAAAGAGGGGGAGGCCCCGGACGAATGCCCGGTCTGCAAAGCCAAGAAGAAAGCTTTTTTTAAGGTGGACTAGGGCCTCACCCCAGGCCAAAACCCGGGGCCTGCATCGGCAGGTCCCGGTGCCGGGAGAGGCCCCCAACCCGCATTAATTCCAACGATAGGGCGAGGCCGGCTCCAGAATCAGCGACAGCATGGCGCGGTTTTCCACATATTCATCCTCCGGATCGTCGGAGAAGACGGTCCGGTAGGCATACTCCAATCGGAAACGCATCCACGGCAGCGCCTGGTAAGCGATTCCCGGCCCTGCGCTCACGAAGTGATCTTCGGTTTCGGGATCTTCATCGATGTATCGGACATAGCGATAATCGGCGGCCACATCGCCCCGCAACCGGTTGGTGAACCCATACTCGGCGCGCGCGCCGAGCCCGCCGTAGACATTGAAGCCCCGATTTTCGGTGGAAAATGTATCCTGGGTATATCCGCTGTTGGCATTCAGTCCGATCGAGCCCCTGCGGAAAAGCCAGGCCGTGGTCAAATCGCTGATGAGGGTCGGACCTTCGTCATCTTCGCTGAACTCCCGGTCCCGGATCGCGTACCCCACGGCCACCGAGATGTTGGTGTTCTCGCCGGCGACATAGTTAAAACCGATCCCCGGGTTGTAGACCACATAATCCTCCACCTCATCGGCATCGGTGGCATCGGGTTCGTGATCATAGTTGGTGACCATGTGGGCATATTGCAGGAACATATCGAAGCGCCGCGAAAATCGCTTGCGCAATCGGAACTCGCCGTACCAGCTGTCGAAATCGTCGGATTCATCGAATATGCCCCGGGTGTAATCCCCGTGCAATTGAAAAGCATATTCATTGTCGACGAACCACCACACAAAATCCATATAGGGATCGTGACTTTCGTTATCCTCCTCGGTTTCGAGCCGGTTGTCGAGCATCGTGTGTCCATAGCCCAGCGCGATGGAATCCTCCCGGCCGAACTGGTGCTCAATGGCCACAGACGCGGTGTTGCGGGTGTAGCGGTTGCGGCCCCGGTCCTGTATAGAACTATCGATATCGTCCGCCGGGTCGTCGGAGATCGTAAACGCATCCCCGGCCGTGAACCGCGTCCGCCGCGCCATTTGCCAGTTGAACCCCATAGTCGCGTAGTGCCGCCAGGCATTGAGATCATCATTTTCTTTGTAGGATGCGTATTCCGGATCGTAAGCAAAGGTCAGGTCGGCCGTGGCCCCCCTGAATCCCAACGTCGCCCCGACGCCGGTGGTGGTGATGAAATCCTCTTCCTCGTCATCCGCCGTCAGATCCACATTGTCCGTGTACTCTTCGCTGACCCTGGCCCTGGGGCTGAACGTGACCTCCAAGGCCATCGCCTGGGAGAGGCTCATCACCAGCATCACAAGAACGATAAGCGTCTTTTTCATAAACAACTCCTTAAAAATACAAGTTGCAACCGGCAGGTATCTTCTTCCCCGTGGACAAAAAGCATTGTGTTTCGTTATAACGCCGGCAGCACGATGGCATGCCGGCCGATGAATAGGGTGCTCCGTGTATTCCATGGCCCGGTAATTATGTCAACCGCTTCCCCAGCAATTCCAGATCGTACTCGTACTCGTGCTCGAATGCGGCTTGCAGGCGACTCTCACCCCCTCTCCCAACCCTTGCCAACGAGCCGTCAGGTATTATTGTGGCTCGATTTGCTTTGCGCCGTCGCTATTCTGCCAATCATCGTCTCATGCTTGTTTTTAAGGCACGTTTTGTTATAACCATCATCACCTTTAAGTTCATTAATTTCATCCACATAAAAAGGGAGCCCCCATGAATTCGAAAGATTTTCGAAAAAATCTGACGGTCAACGGCCAAAACTACCTTTACTATGACATTCAGGAATTGGACGCCCGCAAGATCGCCCCCATGGGCCGCTTGCCTTTTTCCATCCGCATCCTGGTGGAAAACCTGCTGCGCAAACTCGACGGCCATATCGTGCACGAAGCCGACCTCAAGGCCATTGCCGCCTGGCAAAAAACCTACGCCGCCCCCGTGGAGATCCCCCACCACCCGGCCCGCGTCCTGATGCAGGATTTCACCGGCGTCCCGGCCGTGGTCGATCTGGCCGCCATGCGCGATGCGGTCAAGGCGCTGGGCGGCGACCCGGCCAAAGTCAACCCCCTGGTGCCCGTGGAGCTGGTGGTGGACCATTCGGTGCAGATCGACTACTTCGGCACCACCCTCTCCCTGGAAAAAAACGTGGCCAAGGAGTACGAGCGCAACGGCGAACGCTACAAACTGCTCAAATGGGCCCAGAAGAGTTTCGACAACTTCAAGGTGGTGCCGCCCAACTCCGGCATCTGCCACCAAGTCAATCTGGAGTACCTGGGCCGGGTGGTCATCGCCGAACAGACCCCCGACGGCCTGCTGGCCTACCCCGACAGTCTGGTGGGCACCGACTCCCACACCACCATGATCAACGGCATCGGCGTCATGGGCTGGGGCGTGGGTGGCATCGAGGCCGAAGCGGTCATGCTGGGCCAACCCTATTATATGTCCATCCCGGAAGTCGTCGGTGTGCGCCTCAGCGGCCGGCTCAAAGAGGGCATCACGGCCACCGACCTGGTGCTCAAAGTCACCGAAGTGCTGCGCAAAAAAGGGGTGGTGGAAAAGTTCGTGGAGTTCTTCGGCCCGGGCCTCAAGTCGCTCTCGGTCACCGACCGCGCCACCATCGCCAACATGTCGCCCGAATACGGGGCCACCATGGGCTTCTTTCCGGTGGACGAAAAGACCCTGGAGTACCTGCGCCTGACCAACCGCGAAGCCCAGGCCCGCCTGACCGAAGCCTACACCAAAGCCGTGGGACTCTTCTACACCGAGCAGGCCTCGCCGGAGTACACCGATGTGGTCGAACTCGACCTCGCCACCGTCGAGCCCGCCCTGGCCGGCCCGGCCCGGCCCCAGGATCGCATCGCCCTGTCGGACATGAAAGGCGCCTTTGCCAAGATCTTAGGCTGCGAATACAAGCGCGACACCGACCTGCCGCGCATCTCGACCTTCCACGACGAATCGGGCAGCCAGACCCGCCGGCCCCTCAAGTGCAACCCCCTGGCCCAACGCGAAATGGAAATCACCCTCGGCGACCGGCCCACCAAGATCGGCGACGGCCATGTGGTGATCGCGGCCATCACCTCGTGCACCAACACCTCCAACCCCCACGTGCTGATCGGCGCCGGCCTGCTGGCCAAGGCCGCCGTGGAGCGGGGCCTGAAGGTAGCGCCGGTGGTCAAAACCTCCCTGGCGCCCGGCTCCAAGGTGGTCGTCGACTACCTGCAAAGCGCCGGCCTGCTGCCCTACTTCGAAGCCCTGGGCTTTCACCTGGCGGCCTTCGGCTGCACCACCTGCATCGGCAACAGCGGGCCGCTGAACCCCATCATCGAAAAAGCCATCACCGACCACAACCTCAACGTGGCCGCCGTGCTCTCGGGCAACCGCAACTTCGAGGCGCGCATCCACCAGAACGTCAAATCCAACTTCCTGGCCTCGCCCATGCTGGTGGTGGCCTACGCCCTGGCCGGCCGCGTGGACATCGACCTGACCATCGAACCCATCGGCCTCGACCCCAACGACCAACCGGTCTACCTGGATCAGTTGTGGCCCGCCTTCGAAAGCATCGATGCCCTGGTCAAGGCCCACGTCCGCCAGGATCTGTATGCCCAGGAGTACGGCCGCATTTACGACGGCGACCAGTTCTGGCAGGCGCTGAAGATCGCCGAAAGCACGACCTACGCCTGGGAAGCCGACTCCACCTATATTAAAAGGCCCCCCTACTTCGACGACTTCCAGCTCCAAGCCGCCGCCGGCGCCAGCGCCGTGGCCGATGCCCGGGCCTTCCTGGTGCTCGGCGACTCGGTCACCACCGATCACATCTCCCCGGCCGGCGCCATCTCCCCGAAGTACCCGGCCGGCCAGCACCTCATCGGCAAGGGCGTCGCCACCGAAACCTTCAACTCCTACGGCTCCCGCCGCGGCAACCACGAAGTGATGATGCGCGGCACCTTCGGCAACGTGCGCATCAAGAACAAGCTGGTGGCCCCCAAAGAAGGCGCCTACACCCTCAAGTTCCCCCAGAAGCAGGAGATGTTCAACTACGACGCCGCCATGCAGTACAAAAGCGAGCACATCCCCCTGATTGTCCTGGGCGGCAAAGAGTACGGCACCGGATCGTCCCGCGACTGGGCCGCCAAAGGCACCACCCTGCTGGGCATCAAAGCCGTGCTGGCCGAATCCTTCGAACGCATCCACCGCAACAACCTGGTGGGCATGGGCGTCCTGCCGCTGATCTTCAAACCCGGCCAAAACGCCGCCTCCCTGGGCCTCGACGGCAGCGAAACCTACACCATTGCCGGCCTCGACGCCATGGCCCCGCGCAAAACCATCCACGTCCAAGCCACCAAACCCGACGGTCAACAGATCCAATTCGAGGTCACCGCCCGCCTCGACACCGACGTCGATGTCACCTACTTCGCCCACGGCGGCATCTTGCCTTATGTGTTGCGCAAGCTGATGGGCGCATAAACAAAAAGCCCCGCAACCCCATCCTGTGAATGACTGGAAGGGTTGCGGGGCTTTTATAATAAGAAGATCGCCGAAGGGCGACCGGTGGTCGCCCTCGTGATCGCTCATCGCCCTCAGGCATGTGCGAGAGATATGGAATATGGATGTATATTTGACACGCCAAGGATAAATCTATATATACATCTATACACTACATATCTACACATACAGGAGGTGCCTCGTGGAAGCTGTCAACGCATTAAAATTACGAAATCATCTGGGTGAAATACTCGATCGCCTGGATGCCATTGGAGAACCCATTCTCGTCAGCAAAGGCAGGAAGATCAGAGCGGTTCTGATCACCCCCGAGCAATTCGAAAAACGCTTCGTCGATTGGCAGACCCAACAGAAGAAAGCCGAACTGCTCGAGAAGATCAGGGGGCAGCAGTCTGAAAGACAGGGAGACAAAAGCAGCGTGGAAATTTTGCGTCAATTAAGGGGATACGAGCGATGATCTTTGTGATCGACGCATCCGTCGCAGTCAACTGGCTGCTGAAAGAGGAGACGCACCCTCATGCTGAACGGGTGCTGGAAAAGCTGATAGAAGCTCCAGAATCTTTCGCCGTGCCCGAGCTTTTTGGGTTCGAGGTGTTTTCAGTCCTTCAAAGGACGCATACGAACGGGCTGGGGGCCTTCATCCGAGGCATCGTTCCCATTCTTCAATCCGGCATATTGCGCCAACCCATGACCGAAGAACTGGCAAGCGATGCAGAACTCTTTCTTCAGCGCGGGTTGACCGGTTACGATGCGTGCTATGCCTCACTGGCCAAGAGCTTGGAAGGCCAATGGCTGACCTTCGATAAGAAAGCGCATAACGCGATAAAAGATACAGGCGTTTCTTGTTTCCTTCGGGACACGCTCCCCGAAGCATTGAACTATGGCCTCCGCAACGCCATCAAGGTCGGGCAAGGCAACCTCTCCGAAAATATTAAACAAGCACGCGAGCAAAGGGCATCCAAACATAAATGAAACGCCTTGCTCAAACCTTCCTTTGCAGCAGCGCCACCGCCTCGATGTGAAACGTGTGCGGGAACATATCCACCGGCTGCACCTCCACCACATCGTAGGCCTCTTTGAGCAGCACCAAATCCCGGGCCATGGTCGCCGGGTTGCATGACACGTAAACGATCTTAACCGGCCCCAATACCATCGCTTGTTGCACCACGTCGGCATGCATACCGGATCTGGGGGGATCGATCACCATCACCTCCGGGCACAGCCCCACCTGGGACAAGGTGTGGCGCACGTCGCCGGCGATGAAGCGGCAGTTCCGGATGCCGTTGCGCTCGCAATTGCGCCGGGCATCCTCCACCGCGCCTTCGACCACCTCCAGGCCGATCACCTCCCTGGCCTGATCCGCCAGGTAAATGGCGATCGTGCCCGTGCCGCAATACAGATCCAGCACGGTTTCTGCGCCGCTCAAGGCCGCATACCCCTTGACCACCCCATAAAGGCGCGCCGCCCCCCGGGTGTTGGTCTGAAAAAAAGAATTGGCCGACAGCTCGAAAGTGAACGGCCCGATCTGTTCCCGGATCACCCCCGGACCGTGCAGCGTGATCTCGCGCTCCCCCGTGGCCACACCCGACACCCGGGTGCTGATGTTGTTCACCACCGTGGCGATATTGGGATAACCGGCCGTCAACGCCGCGGCCAACGGCCGCACCTCGTCCAGGGCCTCCCAGGAGGTCACCAGGTTGACCATCCACTCGTCGAAGGCCACCGAGTGGCGCAGCACCAGAAAGCGCCAGAAGCCTTCATGGCTGCGCAGATCGTACGGCGGCAGCGCTGACGCCTGGATATGGCGGCGCACATCGCCCAGGATGCGGTTGCCCAGCTCCGGTTGCAGCAGGCACGCCTCGACGTCCATCACCTTGTCGAAGGTTCCCGGCACATGCAGCCCCAGGGCCATGCCCCGCACCACATCCTCCCGGTCCAGCTCTTCGGGCAGCAGCCAGCGCCGGTTCGAGCAGGAGAACTCCATCTTGTTGCGGTAGCCGTAAATCTGCTCGCTGCCGATGGTCGCATGCACCGGCACATCCTTGATCAAAGCAATGTGCTCCAGCGCATCGCGCACATGCTGCTGCTTGTAAAGCAGTTGATAGCCATAATCCAGAAACTGCCACTTACAGCCGCCGCAATGACCGCTGCAGGCACACGGCGGCGTCACCCGCTGGGCCGACGGCGCCAGCAGCTCCACCACCCGCGCCTCGGCGTAGCTCTTCTTTTTCTTGACCACCTGCGCCAACACCCGATCGCCGGGGACGGTCCCATCCACGAACACCGCCATCCCCTCCACGCGCGTGATCCCCTTGCCGCCGAAAGCGACCTGATCGATCGTCAGCTCGATCAGTTGTCCCTTTTTAACCGTCATGATATGGACCGCTCACTTTAAGAAAGCCCCCCGCCGCAGCAGGAGTACCGGTTTAACTCAATTCAAACGCCCGCATCGGCCCCCGCTTTGCGCTTGGACCACCGCGGCCGCAGCGACAACCCCGATCTTTACCATGCCCCCCAGACAATGCAAAGCCATTCCGCCACCGGCGCTGCCTGGTTCGATCGTACTCGTACTCGAAAAGGCCCATCACCGCTAAAGCGGTAAAAATGATCTTTTTATGCATATTTCACGCGAAGCACGCCTAAAATATTGACAAAATACCGCCATAGCAGTAAATTTGCATCAGATATCACTATTTGATCAAATTCTGACTAGTTACGCGCTAAAATAGCTGCCATGGCGGTAAAATTAAGCATGGAAACAATCCCGAATCTTGGCCCGATCGTCCGGTACCACCGCATGCAGGCAGGACTGTCACGGATCGATTTAGCCGATATCGCCGGGGTGGGCAAGACGGCTGTCTATGACATCGAAAATGGCAAAACAACGGTTCGGCTGAATACCCTGCTCAAGGTTCTGGAAGCCCTCAATGTCGCCATATGCCTGGAAAGTCCGTTGATGGATCGATATAAAGAAGGTGCCGATGCGCAAGGCTGATGTATTCATGCACGATATCCACGCGGGCGTTCTGGAAGAAATCTCACCGCGGACGGCCTTTCGGTTCACCTATGACCCGACCTATGTCGGCCCCCCGGTTTCCCTGACGGCGCCTGTCAGACCCGAGCCATACGCATATGATACCCTCCCGCCTTTCCTGGAAGGGCTACTGCCCGAAGGGTTCAATCTGGAGGCCCTCCTCCGTGCCCGGAAAATCGACCGACGAGATCTTTTCAGCCTGCTGATGGCCGTGGGCACCGATATGGTCGGAGCGGTCACGGTGCGGAAGGGGCAATGAGCATCTGTCCCATCACCTATGAAGCATGTGAAGGGAAATACTCGCCCCAGGGCCTGCAGAAACTGTCCCCCAGCCTCAGGCAGTTGAATGACCTTCCCTATACCGCCGCGGACCAGGTTTTTGAAGCCGCGGCCCGGGCCCCGAAAATGTCGATCCAGGGGGTTCAGCCCAAGCTCAGTGCCATTTTGAACACCCGCAAAAACGGGTTTGAGCTTGTAGATACCGGCGGCCGCTACATTTTTAAACCCCAAAACCCCCTGTACAGGCATCTTCCGGAAAACGAAGACCTTTCTATGCGCCTAGCAGCCGCAGCCGGCATTACGGTGCCGCTTCACGGGCTGGTCTACTCCAAAGACGGCTCAATGACCTATTTTATCCGGCGGTTTGACAGGGCGGGCAAAAAAAAGATTGCCGTGGAGGACTTTGCTCAGCTTCTCGGCCTGAGCCGGGACACCAAATACGATGCCTCCATGGAAAAAGTCGCCCAGGCGATTGACCAATACTGCACCTTTCCGGCAGTGGAAAAAATAAAGCTGTTCAGACTGACCCTGGTGAATTTCCTCATCGGCAACGAGGACATGCATGTCAAAAACTTCTCCCTGATGACCCGGGACGGCAAGGTGGCGCTCACACCGGCCTATGACATTATCAACACCTCCATCGTGTTGGCCGAAGCAACAGAAGAGATCGCGCTGCCGATCAAAGGAGAAAAGCGCAAGCTGGGGTCAGAGATTCTGGTTGACTATTTTGGCCGGATTCGACTGGGGTTGAACCCAAAAATCATTTCCTCTCTATTGAACGACCTGAAAGGCCTGGCGTCTGATTGGGATAAACTGATCGGAGTAAGCTTTTTGCCGGACGAGATGAAAAGAAAATATAGATTGCTGATAGAAACGAAAAGAAAAAGCCTGTTTGGCTGCCAGCAGGCCCTTTAAATACCGATTCAAGCGCACCGGCGAGGATTCATGCCCACCCAGCAAACCATTCGCTTCATCTCCGACGGCCATCAACTGGTCGGCGACCTGCATCTCCCCGACGCCGGCCACGCCCCGGTCGTCATCGGCTGCCACGGCCTGCTGGCCAACCGCCAATCGCCCAAGCAGATCACGCTGGCCGCAGCCCTCAACCGCCTCGGCCTGGCCTATCTGCGCTTCGACCACCGCGGCTGCGGCGACAGCCAAGGCACCTGGGACAGCCGCACCCTGCTGGCCGATCGCTGCCGGGACCTTTACCATGCTATCCAGACGATGCAAAGCCATTCCGCCATCAGCGCCCTGGCCGGCCTCTTCGGCAGCAGCTTCGGCGGCACCATCGCCATGGCCACCGCGGCAACCCACCCGGTGCCGCGCATCGTCACCTACGCCGCCCCCATCAACAGCCAAAGCGTGCACCAAAAAGCCGCCGCCGATCAGATCCAATCCCACAACGCCCTGACCACCAACGACCTGGCCGCCCTGGCCTTCGACCTCCGGCCGCAACTGCCGCTGCTCGCCAACATCCTCGTCCTGCACGCCCAAGACGATGAAATCGTCCCCTGCGACCACGCCCGCCAGATCTACCAAGCCGCCCGCGAACCCAAAAAGCTCATCCTCTTCAGCGGCGGCGACCACCGCCTCAGCGACCCGCACCAACAGCATCAGTTCGTCGAGGCCTGCACCGCCTGGTATCGCGATAAAGCTTAACCGAAATAAAAAAGCAGCCCGGAGGCTGCCGCTTAAAGAAACAAAAGCGAAAAGGAAAATTTAGAATTCTTGAGGCCACTTCATCGCGCCGTGCACGCCCGCCGCCGCTCCTGGTTTGTCCGCAGCGATAAACTCAACGGCGCTGTCCAGATTGTCAAGGGTTAGCCCGCCTCGAACGTCAATAACATCTCCGCCGGCAAAGCCTTTCTGAAATGCCGATCATTTGAAACGAAGAGCGCTACATTATTGAGCAATCCGGAAGCTATGATGAGGCTATCCACCGTACGCAATATGGACCAGTCGATATGATCGTCATTGCCGATTTTCGCTATCACTTCCATGGTGATCGGTTGACAATGGCAATTGGGAAAATTCACCAGATAATCTCTTACCTCAAAAGCGATTGGATACTGCGCCTGCCGAATAGGACCTTGCATTACTTCCCCGATGGAAAGCACAGACACAACCCCCTCGGTATCCCCATTTTCTATGGCGGAAAAAAGCAGTTGCGCCAAAGGGGCATATGGCTGAACCGAATCGGTCAAATAAATGATAATGTTGCTGTCGATTAACAACTTGCGGCCGGCGATCGCCTTCTTCAAGGCCCCCTGGGAAATCATTAACTTCGATCCGCCCTTTCCTCATCGATGTATTTATCGACATCTTCAGACGTTCTGGCAATCGCCGGCTTGGTCAGTCCTGCCAGTTTCTCCGTAAAAGACGGAACGGCCCTTAAAATAAGAGTATCCTTTTCCCTTGTTACAAGCAGCTTTCCGCCAGGCATGATCTCGAGGGACTTACGAAGCGATGCGGGCAGCACGATATACCCTCTGCTGGAAACGGTTACGGTGATAGCTTCCATGCTGCAAACTCCCTTTTATTGCACATAATGACCATATTTACAGCCGATCTAACAACTGTCAACATTTTAATTTTTTTGCTGTAGATCAAAGGCCTTGCCCCCTCACCCCACCGCACACCATTTTCCACTAGCTTCGCCCTTAGCGCCCGCCTATCGCCCTGCCCCCATGCACCAACCATTGCACCCCGGCACGCATCTGCGCAACGATCGATGACGCGCATGACGCAACAATCGTGACAGTTCCGACCACGCCACCAAAGGTTATTAGAAGTGGTTTTAAAACCTTCAATCGCGTTCAAAGCAAAGGCGGGGTCAGTTGTCCAACCGCATGAACACACTTAATATGGTTAACAGATCGCCCCAACGCCAGATTTGGGCGCGAGGGGAGGTTTTGAAACCACTTCTATACAGAATATTAAGCTATCGCTTTGGATAGGATTAGAGCAGGCGCGATATGGTTCGGATGATGATACCGGCGTTGTCGATGCATTGTTGGGCATCTTCTTCCAAGAATACTTCTTCGGGTGTCAGGTCGGGCAGACCATCCGGATACCTTGCAGTGATGTAGTAGCGATCCAGGAGGACTGCGTTTCTTTTCAGCGGTTCAAATTCTTTGTAGGTATCTATGTCTATGTGCTCTAAATCCTGGATCAGTTTTTTTATGGAATGTCCCCAAGGATCGGCATCCAGGAAAAACCAGATGGCCTTCATCGCCTTTTCGCCGGCTTGTTGGGACTGAAAGCAGGCGTGGGCGTATTTGCCATGTTCGAACAGGATCACAGCCGCCGAAAGATCTCCTTCGGCGGTTCTCAGCCATCTTTGAGCTTGCTGGCGGTTTTTCTCAAGACTCATAAATGACGGCGCCCTCTTTGAGAATTCGCCTGATGAACGGCCTGTGCGATATGTTTATCAATTCTTTCGGCGTATATATCAACATATCGATGGACTTGTCGGGAATGACCAGGTGGATCTTTTCATAGGCTTCGTAGCGCTCAAAAAAACGCTTCTCGGTTTGGGCAACGATCAATAGATCCAAATCACTCTTTTTGGTTTGGCTTCCTCTCGAAACGGATCCAAACAATATGGCTTGTTTGGTTTGGCTTCCTTGGAAAATGGGCCGCAGCAGATCTTTGATTCGTTCTATTTCATCTGTTTCCATCAGCTTTAGCCCCCAAGGTTCACTCGATAAATTACCGTATCAATATTCCTTACGTAACTCAAGCGAGGCTTCCCAACCCACCGTTGCATTATCTGCAGGGATGGCCGGCGTAGGGGCGACCGGCGGTCGGAAATCCAGAACCTTACGATGTATACCGCGCTCTACCCGTTGACATTATGAGACCATGGTCATGATCAGGTCATATTTCCATCAACAGACAGGAGCTGGATGCAACCGTCGTCACCAAAAATGAGAAGATATTGAACTACCCCCACATAAAGTCAATCTGGTAACAAGAAAACTGCAGCCCCGCACAAGTCCGCGTCATGCCGTTTTCCGCCCCGCCGGCAGCCCCAGCCAAGCGCCCAGACCCGCCCCCGCCGTATTCATCATCAAATCCAACAACGAAGAATCCCGCGACGGTATCCAGGCCTGCGTCACCTCCAGAAACAGACTGAACAAAAAGGCCGCCCCCACAGCCACCCCCCAACCCCAGCGCCCGCCCCTATTCGCAACCCTGCCCAGCAACCCGCTGAGCATGAACCCCAACGGCACGAACCCGATCAGATTCAAAACCACATCGCTCAGCATGTGCCAGCGCGATTCAGAGGAAAAGGAAAACCGCGGCCACTGCAAAAACTCCATCTTCAACACACTCATCAAAGGCGGGACTTTCAGATCATAGCGATCGCCCGCCGCCCCACCCGCCCGATTGACCACGCGCCCGCCTGACAGTTGATCGAAGCGGTAGCAGATTTTGGGCGCCGCCGACCGATCCGATGCAAACCCATCTTCCCCCGCCGCCCAGCGCGCATAATGGGCCTGCAACCGCGAACCCGCCAGGGCCCGATCGTACAACGCCAACCCGCCGATCGTCCCGCTCCAGGCATGCTTGGCATACACACTGTTGCCAAGCACCAAGCGGGCCTGTCCCCCTTGGTACGGGTAGGCCAGATGCAAATTGGCATTGGCCTTCGCCAGGCGCCCCTCCACATAAACCGCCGTGCCCCCTTCCCCGGCGACAATCGCCAGCCAAACCGGCCGCACCCCCACCGGACTTAAATCCACATAAAGCTTGGGCACCCCCTGCCGGCTATCATAGTCATTCCCGTTCATGAGCACCAACCAGTGGCGCCATTGCCCGATCAGCAATTGCCGTTTGTCCGAACCCGCATGCACCGACAAAATATAACGGAAAGACGGATTGCCCAAATCTTCCACCCGCAACAGCATTTCGATCGTCAACCCGGCCTTGCGCGCCTCGCCCCCCTGGCCGGCAGCAAAAAAATCTTCGGTATAGGCGATCGCCGAACGCCGGAAGGAAAGCCCCTCGGACGCCGACCATTCCACACGATTCACCGGCCGATAGCCCTTCAACCGAACCCCGAAATAAAGCATGCCCACAACGATCACCAGCGTGACCCCCACCAGTATGCCCAAAGGTGCTTTATGCAACCACTTCAAACCAAATTTCCTTTTATGTTCTCAAGTGCCCCCGCCCTCACCCCAGCACCGCCCTCTCCTCCATATCAAGCACCGCACCAGCAATCAATAAAACTGCTCCGCTACCCGCGAAGTTCACCATCGGCCTCACAAATTAAAAGCTTGGCTGACAGCCCCGCCTCCTTACAATAATTTGACCCGTAGAGACGCAATATTTTGCGTCTCTACATGGCCACGCGACCCCAAGGGGCCCCTCCGCCCCGCTCGGGAATGGGTAGCCGGGCATCCATACCCAACTCAAAAGCGCCCGAATTGCGCTACCCCCACATAGATTCAGTCTGGTAGATGTCGTAGATGTCTTCAGATCTTGACAACCCAATCATTTGATGCCAAAAACCACCCTCGACAATCTTCGACCGGTCATCTCGCAATCAGCCCAAGCTCAATAGCATAACCCCTGCGCGCCAACAGATCGCACCTCCAGCGGTCACACCGACAAACGCTACCCAAATACTTCAACAGGCAGCACCCCATGCCGCCCCCCGTAGGCCCCCCTGCGCCTATGCGGCCCTCGGTATGCGGCCGGCCGCCCCACAGGAGGAGCAAATGACCAAACGCGCGCTGTGCATCGGCATCAACGACTACCCCGGCACCGATTTCGACCTCTCCGGCTGCGTCAACGACGCCCACGACTGGGCCCAGGCCCTCACCCGCTTGCCCCTCACGGAACTGCCACCATGAAAAAATGGAAGGTGCTTGACTTAAGGTCCCCGTACCCCTTCAACAACATTATACCCTTGTCGATATATTCCTTGGTAGGTATAATCTCCATGAAATGGGAAATCGAGTAGACAGACGAGTTCGCTCAATGGTGGGATGGTCTCACCGAAGGTGAACAAGAATCAGTGCGAGCCACTGTTAAGCTGCTGGGCAATTTCGGACCTCAATTACGTTTTCCACATTCCAGCGACATAGTAGGCTCGCGCCATGGCAATATGCGTGAACTGCGAATTCAACATAGTGGTCGCCCCTATCGTGTACTCTATGCCTTTGATCCGCGCCGCTGCGCAATTCTTTTGATTGGTGGCGATAAAACCGGCAAAGATCGCTGGTATGAAAAGTATGTGCCGATTGCGGATCGGCTTTACGACGAACATTTAGACGCTTTACACAAGGAGGGCCCGAAAAATGGCACGTAAATTTGCTGAACTGGAGGCCAAAATGTCGGCGCAAGCAATCGCCCGCTCCGACGCTCGTTATCGGGAAATGCTTGCGGAGATGCCGCTTCACGAATTGCGCCGTGCCAGAGGTTTATCTCAAGAGGTGCTGGCGAAGGCTCTCCAGATCAAACAACCCAATGTCGCTAAGCTGGAAAAACGGACCGATATGTATATTTCCACTTTGCGTTCGACTATTGAGGCGATGGGAGGTGAACTTGATATTGTGGCAAGGTTCCCGGACGGCGCAGTAAAAATTACAAACTTTTCGTCAATCGGAGAAAACGAAACATCCGCAACCTAAAGATCTTCAAACCACACGTGCACCGCCGCTTCTTCGTGACCCTTCGCAGATCTTGACAACCCAATCATTTGATGCCAAAAACCACCCCCAACAATCTCCGACCGGTCATCTCGCAATCAGCCCAAGCTCAATAGAATAACCCTGCGCGCCAACAGATCGCACCTCCACCGGTCACACCGACAAACGCTACCCAAATACTTCAACAGGCAGCACCCCATGCCGCCCCCCGTAGGCCCCCCTGCGCCTATGCGGCCCTCGGTATGCGGCCGGCCGCCCCACAGGAGGAGCAAATGACCAAACGCGCGCTGTGCATCGGCATCAACGACTACCCCGGCACCGATTTCGACCTCTCCGGCTGCGTCAACGACGCCCACGACTGGGCCCAGGCCCTCACCCGACGCGGATTCAGCGTCCAAAAGATGTTCAACCACAAAGCCACCGGCACGCAACTCCGCCACGCCATCCAAGCCCTGGTCATGGGCGCCGAAAAAGGCGACAGCCTCGTCATCCAATACTCCGGCCACGGCTCGTTCGTCCCCGACCTCGACGGCGACGAACCCGACGGCAATGACGAATGCCTCTGCCCCTACGACGTCGGCACCAACGGACCGATCACCGACGACGAACTGCACGCCCTCTTCGCCCCCACCCCCAAAGGCGTAAAGATCCTCATGATCTCCGATGCCTGCCACTCCGGCACCCTCACCCGCTTTGCCCCGCTGATACCCCCCACCGCCATCCAGGAAAAAGCCCCATCCACGCTGAAAGTGCGCTTTCTGCCCCCCGCCGTCGCCCAGATCCCTGCCCGGCCGCCCCGCCGCCGCCCACCCGCCAAACGCTCCAAAGCCCTGCTCCTATCCGGCTGCCAGGATGACGAATACAGCTACGACGCCAGCTTCCTCGGCCGCCCCAACGGCGCCTTCACCTTCGTCGCCCTGCGCATCCTCGAAACACTACCGCCGGATGCCACCTACGCCGATTGGTTCAAAGAGATCCGCAAAGTACTGCCCTCGCCCCAGTACCCTCAGACCCCGAACCTTCACGGAACTGCCACCATGAAAAAATGGAAGGTGCTTGACTGAAGGTCCGCAAAGCCCAGCGAAAAGAGGCAGCCCGAAGGCTGCCTCTTCAGAGATAAATGCCGGTGATATCAGCCCCAGAGGGAATCGCCCTCTCCCAAATGGATAACCGGCCAATTGCCTTAACTGGATATCCGCGCTGTCGCAAAATGCCACTGTTCATCCAATCCGGTCAATATGAGCTCATTTCTAATTGGATCACGTTAGGATGTTTGATATATAAATTTCCATGGAACCCAAAACCCAGGAATGGATCTCATTCTATGGATAAAGCGTCAGTTCTAAAAATCGCATCCCAATTTCAGAAAGGTCTCGAGGCCTCAGGCATCAGACCGCATAAAATGATTTTATATGGTTCTTTCGCATCGGGCGCCGACCGGGAAGGCAGCGACATAAACCTTGTCGTCATCTCCGACGATTTTAACGGCAAAGATTATTGGGAACGCATCGACATAATGGCCGACGTCATCTATGAAATTTTCGCACCAATCGAAGCAGTTGCGCTAACGCAGGCTGAATGGGATCAAGGCGACTTGTTTATAACCGATTTCGCCCGCAATGGCGAAGTCCTTTTTGCCGCCTGATTATCCATAGCCTCCTCTTATCTGCGGGCATACCTAACCCAAACCACCCACCCATAATGACGGCAGCTTCAGCCTATTCTACCAGTTGCCGCCCGAACGCAACACCCCCGGCGGCCGCAACCCCGGCTTGATGTGCAGCCCAGGTACTGCAAGTCAACGAACTTTCCCATCGCACGCTGCCCACGACCACGCCCTATTGGGTCTTTGCCTTGCAGAAAACCCAACCGAAGAGATTGAATATTATAAGGCCTGGGATAAATTAAACGATTATGCTTTCGATGCCAGTGGTTGGACTGTAGTGGCTGTAAATCTATCCTCGAACGAGTACCCTGACGCACAGAGCCAGCTTATCGGCGTGAAGACAACAGCACCCGCGCCGGTGCCAGAGCCGGCTACCATGCTGTTGCTGGGGACAGGATTGCTCGGCTTGGCAGGCATTGGCAGGAAGAAGATGAAAAAATCATAGACAGTATTCTTCTAAAAAAGTCAATGGCCAGAGACACAGGATGTAGAGTGTCTCTGGCTTTTTTATGGGGTTTCAAAACACCTGTCACCCCACCACATACCCGCTTTCCATCAACTTCACCCCCAGCACCCGCCGTGCATCCTGATCCCCATGCACCAACCTGATCATCCGCGGTTTGCCCTCCATTGTCGCCACCCAATCCAGCAGCCCTTGCTGATCGGCATGCGCGGAATAGCCGCTGAGCACATGCACCCCGGCGCGAACAGAGCGCGACGCCCCATCCAACACCACCCGCCCCTTTTCTTTGGCCTTAGCTTGAATTTCTCTTCCCGGCGTACCTTCCGCCATATAGCCCACAAAGAGAATATCATTCCTGGGCTCTTCGATACCCGCCAGCAAATGATCGACAATCCTGCCGCCGGTGCACATGCCGCTGCCGGCGATGATGATCGCCGGCTCATTCCATACCAACAACTGCTCATGCTGACGGTACTTATCCACCGCATACAGTCTTTCGAAATCCAGCGGCTGATCCCCGCGCTTGATCAACTTATGGGCCTCTTCATCCCAAAACGCGGATAAACTCGAATAGATGCCGGTGATATTCAGCCCCAGCGGGGAATCGATAAAAACCGGCGGGCGCGTTGTGGCCTTAAGATTCGGAAAGCCTTTCTGCTCGTCGGCCATGGAAAAGATCCGATCCAACTCGTAGAGCAGTTCCTGGGTTCGCCCCAGAGCAAACGCCGGAATAAAAACCTTGCCGCCATCTGCCAGACTGCGATTCAGAATCGCGGCCAGAAGCTGCATGCGCTGCGAGCGATCCCCATGCAAGCGGTTCCCATAAGTGGATTCCAGAATCAGGAAATCCGCCGGCTCGGGCAGGTCCGGGTCCGGCAAGAGCGGCGTGTTCCGGTTACCCAGATCGCCCGAAAAAAGAAATGATATCCCATCCCGTCGGCTATCGAAGCGAATAAAAGATGACCCGAGAATATGCCCAGCCCTACCCAGTTTAAAGGAGATCCCTTTTTTCAAATCAAAACGTTGGCCATATTCAAACCCCCAGGACAACGCCTCGATCTTGCCCGCTATGGCCTCTTTGGCATTTTCCGAAAAATCGCCAAAGCGCATGGCATCATTCAACATGGGCAGAATAAGCGCCTTGGTGGGATGAGAGCAGATGATCTCCCCATCGAAACCAGCATGGATCAGACCGGGCAGCAATCCGATATGATCCACATGCGCATGGGTCAGAAAAACAAAGTCTATCTCGGAAGCTTTCACCGGCCATTGGGAGAGTTGCAGACAACGATCCTTGCCCTGGGTAATCCCACAATCCACGATGATATTTACCCCTTGGATTTGCAGCAGATGGCATGAGCCCGTGACACATTTCTCTCCACCTAAATGGGAAACAGGAAATTCCATATCACCCCCTCTATGAAGCCTACCGAGAACAATTCGTTCCCAAGCAGAGCTTCAAAGTATATTCCCCTTGCAAAATCAGCCTTTGTGGGCTAACAATTTTTCCTCTTTCCGTAGGCGCAAGCATTTAGGCGGTTCATTCCGAGTTGTGAATATTTTTTCATAATTATGTACTTATTGTTGTTTAAAGTTTTACCTATTTGCCCGTTCAAGCAATTGGCTAAGAATGCATATTTCTATATATCTTTGATGTTTATAAACCATAAGAAAGAAAGCAGGCAAATGGTATAATAATTGCTGATACTCATTTCCGAATGATTTTCCCATCAAATACAAAGCGATTTCTTAGTTATCAGATTCTATTATATTCTTTTGGCGCCATAGAAGCATATGGCTCTAAACAATTTGAAAGGATCAAACCCTCATGAAACTATTTTCGATCATCGGATTAGCGCTTTTATTATCCTTAATTATGCCTGGAGCAGGCTATTCAGCCACTATTCAATATGAGGGCGAGATCACAAATATAATAGAAAACCCATCACAGCCTTATGCCAGTGTTGGGGATGACTTTTGGATTTCCGTTGATTATGACGCAGATACCGCAGCCCTCAATGCAATTACGGTATACTTAGAAAGCTGGGGTGAAATGTATCCAACATACAGCCCCTTCGGAGATTACACTTCTCCAAACGATTGGTGCTTTCAAAACACAACAACCCAATGGTCATTGCATGGTGATATTTTTAAGCTTGTGAGCGATGGATTCAGTTGTGAAATAACAGGCCAGGTCCATCCAACGCCCGAACCCGCGACCTTGATTCTTCTATGCTCAGGATTGTTATCCTTGACGGGCTTTAGAAGAAAAAAAGCGCTCAACTGAAAAGCGATTCTTCCGAAGTGTAGAATCGAATTCGATTTACCGCGTGACTAAAAAGAGCGCCTCCTGCCCTGAAACTGCATAGTGGGAGGCGCCCTCTGTTGCGAACACGCTTCTTGACCGCAAAAATCACTGCCATTCCATGCCGGCAACCCCGATAAAACACCCTCCTCCACCTCCACCCCCACTCCCGGTGGTGCCGCTATTAGCCGCCGGAGGGCTGTCAGACGAGCCCTGGACGGTGATAGACACAATAGCCTCGGCCGATTCAAACGAACCATCAGTGACTTTAAACGCCATCGTGTCAAGGCCGACAAAACCGGCATCCGGAGTAAAGAGAAGCTCGGGCGCTGTACCGCTTAGTGCCCCATGCGCAGGCTCGCTCGTCACGATAAAAGTGAGCTCATCGTCATCGTCGTCATAGCCTGTCAAAGTAATAGGCGTATTGGTACTGCCTTGTGCCACCGTCACCGCCTGCGCCTGCGCAATGGGTGCAGTATTCCCAGAACCGGCATAGTACTCGTCAGCGCCGATGTCCCTACCAGGCCCAGGCCGCGCCTGCCCATCGAAATCATCGTCACACATTCCCGCCGTAATTGCCACGCCCATATCGATGGCCGCTGCAGCGCTATTGGCGAGATGCAGATTGCCGCCGTTGCCATCCACGAAAATTGAAAGGGGTTGACTGCTCAGATTATTGGATAGAGCTGCGACAGCCCCGTTGCGCGCCATCAGATTGTGGGTTACCAGATTGTTGGTCAAGACGGCATCGGTATTGGAAAAGCGCCACTCGATGGCCGCAAAAGGCGCATCGGTAAACGCCACCGTATTGTGCAGGACCTGCGCGCCGCAGGCCTGCGCCAATGTAATGCCGCCATCCACACCATACTCGGAGGCAAACAATCCGGCCTGACTGGCGAAGATGAAATTGTTGCGAATGATGCCATCATAGTGCCCTACATATCCGCCTGGGCAGGGATTGTCGGAATAGGTGCGCCCGGTGCCACTTTCGACGAGGCCAAAGCCAATCCCGCGGGCATTGTCGACAAGCGAATTCCTCGCCACCGCGGTACCCCGGCTGCCGGACCAGAAGTGGACGCCATGTTCCGAAAGCCCCTGCTGGCACCAAAAACCTCGGATCACATTGTCCCTGATCACCCACCCCCTGGCCATGTGCGCATCGACACCGCCCGTATAGCAGCTTCCATTGATATCCCAGACCTCTGACCGTCCGGTATCGGACAGCTCAATGGTCGAACATGCCACCGACCCATTGTCGGCAAAATGGGTCCTCGCTGCATGCGGGTTAATCTTGATCGCCTGCTGCCCCGGATCGATGATGTGCACATTGTAGATGCTCGTATTCAGAGTATCCCCGCTATTGGTAGAAACCACATGAATCGGATGGGTACCTGCCCGCATGATCGTCATATCGGCAATGGTTACATTGGAGGCCGCAATGGTGATAATCTCGGTTCCTTGGTAATTGTCATCCAGAATGACGCTTTCCCGATCACCGCTTTGAGAACGCAAAGTCACATTGGGCGTATCGATGTATAAGAAGTAACCAGCGCCGCCTAGATTATAGCTACCGTCGGCGATAAGAATAGTAGTGCCCGCTACAGCGCCGTTCACGGCGTTAAACAACCCATGCTCCGAATCCACCGTGACGATAGTTCCCGCAGGCGCCGGAAGCGCCGGGCATGCGCCATCATAGGCACCCCCCCCGGCAGGCAGCAGAGAAAGTTCTATACAAAAAAACACGAAAATAGCTCGAAGTACATTTTTTTGCACAACCATCGATCTGTCTCCTGCCCTTCACAATCAGCGGATAGCTGCTGTGCTGCTGAATCTTTCCCTTTTTTGGCGCCACCACAATGACCTGAAGATGTGGTTTCAGCAATTACCATGCCGAAATATAGCTTAAGCCAGCATGAATTAAAGCCAAGCAAACGATGAAGAGGTGAAGTGATTTGGCTGCAGAAAGCTCAGCGCTATTTGGGGGAAGAAAAGATCGGGTTACAGCATTCATCCGCCCCGATATCCCGGCCGGAAACCGGCCTTGTCTGCATATCGTAGTCGTCGTCGCACACCCCCGGCGCCATCGGAGCGCCCTTATCGATCGCCGCTGCAGCATGGTTCGATAGGTGCAGATTGGCACCGGAACCGTCCACGAAAAGCGAGAGCGGCTGGCCGCTCAAATTGCCGGTTAAAAGCGCGGAGGCGCCATTGCGCGGCATCAAGTTATGCGTCAGAAGATTATTGGTTATGACGGCCTTGGTGTTTGCAAAACGCCACTCGATAGCAGCAAAAGGGGTTTTGGTGAATGCTACAGTATTGTGCGCCACCATTGGATTGCAGGCCTGGGCCAAGGCGATGCCCCCATCTACACCGGAAGCGGAGGAAAAGAGCGCTTCCCGACTGGCGAATATGAAATTATTGCGAATGACACCTTCATAGTGATCCACATAACCGCCATCGCGGCATGTCGCATCTGGATAAGTGCGCCCCTTACCATGTTCAACTAGTCCGAAACCGATGCCGCGGGCATTGTCGATGAGAAGATTTCGTTCCACCAGCGTTGCCCGACTACCGGACCAGAAGTGGATACCGTGCTCGGAGAGCCCCCGCTCGCACCAAAACCCCTGGATGGTATTGTCTCTGACAACCCAACCCTTGCTATGATGCGCATCGATGCCGCCGGTGTAACAACTGCCGTTGATCTCCAGAACTTTGGCCCGGCCGGCGTCGGTCAGCTCAATGGTTGAACAAGCCACCAATCCGCTATCGGTGAAAAATTGTCTGGCGGAATGTGGATTGATCTTTATGGCTTGCTGCCCCGGATCGATGATGTGCACATTGTAGATGGTTGTTCTCAGTGTGTCGCCGTTGCCGGATGATACCACATGAATCGGATGGGTGCCCGCTCGCATGATGGTGATATCCGCAATTGTCACATCGGATGCTGCGATGGTAATGATTTCCGAACCTTTATGGTTGTCATCCAGAATCACCTTCCGGCGATCGCCGCTTTGCGACCGCAAGGCGATACCTGGTGTTTTTATCAGCAGATAATGACCATGTCGTGCCAGATTGTAGGTACCGTCTGCGATTAGAATGGTGGTCCCGGCCGAAACGGAATTCACAGCCTTGAATAGTGCCTTTTCGGTTGCAACTTTTACGAACGGGCCTTTCATCATGGGTAAAAGTGGACAAGCCCCGTTTCCCTCAGCCATCGACGCTGACGGCTGAAAAAGGACAAAACAAATGAAAACCATCAAGCCCCGGCATATCATGATTTCATGTTTCATCGTTTTGTACTCCTCGCGGCGGCGCTAAAAAGTTATTCTCCTAATTGAACGGAAAAAAAAGCCCTTCGCATACTTGCAGCACAGACAGCCATACAAGCACACGAAGGGCAAACCATTTTGAGTGAAAAGCCTTAACTTTTACTATGGCTTTCGTTTGCCGTTAAATTTTCTGCGTCCAAACCCGGCAAGACCAACGAGACCGGTTCCAAGCAATAACATTGTTCCAGGTTCGGGCACAGGCGCTTCGACAGTAATGCTTTCAAAGGTATATTTGCAATCCGGGTCAAATCCGATTCCGAAAGTTCCACCATCGTGAATCATGGCAAGCAGATCCGGATTCGTCACGCTGAAAACCACATCGGCGAGGGTTCCATCATAGCTCCAGGTTCCGAGCAGGGTCGCGTCGAAAACCCCTTCCCAATCAGGGGACGTGGCTGATTCTCCGTCATACCGGCTCTGCAGCCCGAGTTGCGCCTCATCGTTGTAGAGATATACGTTTAGAAAATTGACTTCCCCCTCAGGCGTATTGTAAATGTTGTGAAAAACGATATTGAGTCCATCCTGCTCGTAAAGAGGGATATCGGACACACCAAACTGATAATAGGACCCATGGTACAATTCCAGTCGGCCGCCGTAAAGGGGAGGTCCGGCAACCGGCGTACCAACGATTTCCGCAATTACATCCCATCCTTCGGGTGTAACGTATTCATCGGCAGCCAACTCCATCCCTGAAACGCCTTCCACGCCGCTTTGAATCAATGCTGCATGGGGTGATGAGATCGTTAATAACAAGGTAAGCACAATCCATAAGCAGCTAGTCAATTTCCTCTTCATTCACATCTCCTTCATTGGGAAGCCAGTCGAAAATGGGTTAAATAATGAATCCTACGACTTTTAAGTTCCGAAGCTTATCATCATAACGGAACCCTCTCGGCGTACCGGCTTGCAACCGATGTGCCATTTATAGGAGATGCGGCAATACATCTTTTTTTTATTGTTTTCAGTCTATTATAACTCTTTCAAGATAATCCACCAAGGTCCGGATCAAGTGCTATGTAAAAAGGGTACCATATCTATGGTAAAGAAAGTAATAGTTTTAAAAAACCATGGCACTAAATTTTCTATCGTAATTGCTGCTTAGAGAGCGTGCTTTATTGCCTTCACAAAAAACCGATCGGAGATTGCAGCCAGGGGCTGGTAGTGGGACAGGTGGTCCACCCGCTCCCCAAGCCACGGAAAATATCTAAAAATCCTCCAAACATAGGGCAAAGAGGAACCGCAGACCCTATCGATCGACACAGCCCTGGAATCGAATAAAGATGGCATTTCACTGATCCTATTTAAGATCAGCGTGCTGTTTTGCTTCAAGGTCCTTCCCCCACCCAGAATGCCCCGATAATAGTTGTTGAACTCACAGATCACTATGCCACCCGCTTTAAGAACCCTGATCATTTCATTGATCAGAATTTTCTGTTGATCAAGTGGGAATAAATGCAAAAATGCCAGTGAAATAATGCAATCAAAACTGCCTTCCCTGTATGGTAAGGTAAAGGCATCGCCCCGTTGCAATGAAAGCTGACCGGTTAAGGGCCACCCTGCAATTTTGTTTCGTGCTTCCTCAAGCATTTTATTGGTGTAATCTAATCCGACAACATTGTAGCCATGTCTGGCGAGAAAGATGGCACCCCGCCCGGTGCCACACCCCACATCGAGAACATGAATGCCTTGTGCATCTGGCAACAATTTTTTAAGCGTATTTGAATGCAGTTTGGTTATATACTCCATTTTTTGGCCTTCAAACCGTTCTACATCATATTGCCCGGCCATCTCACTGTAGTCTTTTTTGAATTCGTTCATCCACATCTCCTTCATCCAATCAATAGAATAAGATTATGCACGAACAATTTCTAAAATTGATTTTTTAGTTAGCACGTAATCTCTTTGGTTCACGACTTTACTTTTAGCAGTTGCTAAAAAGGCTGAGGTACTCTTGAAGTTTATAGCCTTCTTTTTCCTCTGCATCATTGTGAGCGCGAAAACCGCAAGATTCTTGAGCAGATAAATTTTGTACATTTCATTCCCTGAATGATCTTGGATGTCGTAGCCATAGCCTTCATAGAATGCGTCCAGCAATTTGTGTCTGCATGCTTGCCGATACTTGAGAACACTACCCAATTGCCCATTGATCATAAGCCTGAAATATATCAGGTCCTGATATGGGTGATCGACCCGATAATCACCGAAATCAAGTACGTTGATGCAATGCCCATCGAACAAAATATTGGTAGGATTATAATCGTGGTGCACGGGGCTTCTAGAGTATTTTGATAGTTCATGCACTATACTAAAACGGCTCTTATCCAGGAAAGATACTATTTGATCCTCCTGATCCTGTGAAAATATACCTACCCCGATCAGACGGACTGTTATGTATTGGTACAATTCAAATACATCATTCTCCTGAAAAGGAACCGATTCCATGCAATGCAGCATTCTCAGAAATTTTCCCGCCTTCTGGAATGCTTCGACAGCACTGCTATCCACAGCCCCGACACGCCGGGCAAATTGATTACCTATGGTCTCGAGCGAGATACCCTTTATTTCTTTGGTTACAAGTAGGAGCATTTCTTCAGAAAAGTATAAGGGCTCAGGAATATTGTAGCAAGAGTCATTTTTAAAATATGCGTGTAGCTTTTTTAGGGTTCTATACTCATTTGACAGCTTGTCTGCCATGTCACCCTGAGTGTGTCCATGCCGGTGCCTGAGCACTTTAAAAAAGTAGTTAAAACCACTTATTTGAACACGATATATTGTTGAAAATTGTTGCTCCCATGGCTGAACATAGCATTCCCCTTCTGGGAGTATTTCTTTCCTCTGTAGTTTTTTGATGGTTTCATAAATATTCATGTGCAAACTATCTTTGATCAGGTTTCGATTTCAAGGTCGCCAAAGAAAACGAACGGTTGGGGCCCACTAAGCCATAGTTTCCCTGCCCTCTCTGTCAATGAAAGGTGAGACACATAACGTTGCTTAATTACAGCAGGGCGGATATGACATTCACTATGAAGACGATCAACCAACCGTAAGCGTCAAAGTATCCCCATCTTCACAGTTTCTCCCGGATAGGGCATGGTGCGGCTCGGATGAAAAAACGCGCTGGACAACTATGCCAGAGACTCATTCAGCGCTAAGGGGCGGATCAGATTCCGGTCAATATATTGGGGCATCAGTGCATGATATCCGGATTGATCTTTGACAAATGGCAACCGTTCGAACAGGCAGCACAAATAGCCATAGGGCTCAAGGCCATTGGCCTTGGCGGTTTCAATCAAGGAGTAAAAGGTGGCAGCCGCATGGGCACCGTTGGGGTGACCCGCGAACAGATAGTTCTTCCGACCTATCACGAAGGGACGTATGGCGTTTTCAGCAACATTGTTATCCGGCCGGAGAAGACCATTGGTGGTGTACAAGACCAGTTTTGGCCAGTTCTTCAGCGCATAGCCGATGGCTATACCCAAAAGCCCCTTGGGCGGGGTCAGCGGATAGGTTGTATCCAGCCACGTTTTGAACTTATCCAAAACAGCATTCGATCGTTCTTGACGGCGCTGACAAATCTGGCTCGGCGTTAATTGCTCGGCACGGATCTGCTTTTCGATAAGGTATAGTTCGCCGATAAAGTCTATGGCTTGATCGGCCAAGCCCTTGGGATTGTCACGATGACCGCGCTGCTTTTTCCTGACTTTGACCACATCGAAGAACTTTCGCCGGACATGGGCCCAGCAGCCAAGTTGGAAAATGCCCTGCTTGTTGCCCAGATAGTCATAGTCGTTATAGTCATCGCTCTGGATAAATCCCTGGTAGTCGTCCAAAAATTTAAGGGCCGTTTCACCGCTGCGAGTCGGATAGTAACGGTACAACACGGTGGGATGCTCTGGCGCTCCGCCGCAAAACACCCACATATATGATTTGGTTGTGTCGGCCCGACCGGGTTCCTTGAGAACCTGCATCGGCGTTTCGTCCATGTTGATCAAAGGGCCGCTTCTTAAATCCGCTTGGAGCAGGTCTATCATCGGCGAGCAGCACTGGGCGGCCCGTATTGTCGTATTGTCCAGTTGGCCATGCTGGCTCGGGGCAATTCGATGCCCATGCGGGCAAATATCTTTTCTTGCCGGTACAGGGGCAGGCCATCGACAAATTTGGGCACCACAATATGGGCCAGCAATCCTTCGGTGACGTTGGCCTTGGGGATCAAGGTCACCGGCGGTGGGGCGATTTTGACCGTCGGGCCATCGTCTTCGACGCCCTCGCAGCTTTTGCAGGCATACTTGTAGCGGATATGACGCACTACCCGGACTTTGGCCGGGACATAATCGAGCTTTTCGCATTTGTCCTGACCGATGCGGCTTAGATGGGCACCGCATGCACAAACTTTTTGATCTTCGGGGATGTCATGGATCACCTCGACCCGTGGCAGATGATCGGGCTGTCAATGAGCACTTTTAATGCGCCATTGGCAATATGCGTAAGCGTCAATTAAAGTACACCCCGGCTATGGGCGGGCTGAGTTAACAAGAGCCGGGTCGATATACTGCGGCAGCAGGTTTCGATATTCATTTTGATCTTTGACAAGCGGAAGCCGTTCAAAAAGGCAGCGAAGATAGGAATAGGGCTCCATCCTGTTCGCCTTAGCGGTTTCTATTAGGCTAAAGAACACGGCGCCGGCATCTGCACCATTGGGAGCGCCTGCAAACAACCAGTTTTTTCTTCCTAAAACGAAGGGGCGGATGGCATTTTCAGCAGTATTATTGTCCGGGCTCAAATGGCCATCTTCGATGTACACCGTCAGCTTGGTCCAGTTGCGCAGGGCATAGTTAATTGCGATTCCCAAAAGTCCCTGGGGAGGTGTGATCGGCTGTGTCTTTTCAAGCCATTCTCCAAATGCATCCAGGAGCGGCTTGGATTTTTCCTGGCGAAGCGCATAGGTTTGCCCGGGCGCCATCTCTTGCTCACGAGCCTGTTTCTCGATCTGGTACAACTTGCCAATATAGTCCAAGGCGTCATCGGCAAGAGTTTTAACCTTCGTAGGATTGCCACGCGGTTTTTTTCGAGCCTTGATCACTTCGGTGAACTTACGCCGCGCATGCGCCCAGCAGGCCAAATGGGTGATTGACTGCTTTTTGGCCAGGTAATCGTAACCATCGTAATCGTCGCTCTGGATATAGCCTTCGTATTCATCCAGGAAGGCGAGCGCCACCTTACCGCTGCGCGTCGGTTGATACCGGTACAGCACCGTGGGATGTTCATAATTGCCGCCACAGAACACCCACATGTAAGATTTGCTCGTATTGGCGCGCCCCGGTTCTTTTAAAACCTGAAGCGGCGTTTCGTCCATTTGGATCAATGGACCACCGCGGATTTCATGTTCCAAAAGCTCGATTAATGTTGCGCACCGTTGGGCCACTTGGATCATCCAATTTGCCATGGTCGCCCGGGGCAGATCGACACCTAAACGGGCAAAGATCTTTTGCTGGCGGTATAGCGGCAGGGCATCGGCGAACTTGGACACCACTATGTGGGCTAAAAGCCCTTCGGTGGCCATCGATTTTTCGATCAGCTGAACGGGAACTGGCGCGATCTTCACCGTGGGGCCGTCATCTTCAACCCCCTCACAGCTTTTACAGGCATATTTGTAGCGTACATGTCGCAGAACCCGAACTTTGGCCGGCACATAGTCCAGCTTCTCGCAGGTGTCTTGCCCGATGCGGCATAACTGCTCGCCACACTGGCAGATCTTTTCTTCCTCAGGTAGATCGTGGACGATCTCAACCCTGGGCAGGTCCGCGGGCAATGGCTTTCGGCCGGGCTTGTTCCGTTTGTGAGCTGGAACAACAATGGTCTCTTCGCCCGTTGGGACAACCGGCGTCGCAGCGTTTGGAACTTCGAAGATCGGAAGCTGGAGGTGATCCTCGGGATAACGCTTTTCGCTCTTTCGGCCGAACAGCTCGTTTTGCAACAGCCGGATGCGTTCTTCCAGGTAATGGACCTTTTCCTGGTATTTTTGCTCGACAAGATCGATTAAAGAAGCAATGTCGCTCTTTGAGAACTTGGCATCATCGGGCAGGCTGGATAGATCCGGTTTCATGGCGGCCCTTATAGCATAACCGCCCGATTTTAAGAAGGCTTTTCTGGCCAGAGAAGTAATTTTTTAGGCCACCGCAGAGTAGTATAATCGTTCGTGTGCGCTGGTAAAATCCAGCCCGGCAAGCAGCCAGTTCAATTGCCTGGCATCGATGGCCACCACCTCTTCTGGCACCAACGGCCACTTGAAACAGTGCTTTTCAAGCCGTTTGTGCCATAGGCAAAAACCGTTGTGATCCCAGTATAGGATCTTGATGATTGTCCGGCACCGATTGCAAAAAACAAATAGGTCCCCGGAAAAGGGGTTCAGCGCCATGGCCTGCTCGACCATGATCGAAAGCCCATTAATGGCTTTGCGCATATCGGTATAGCCTACGGCCAAATAAACGCGCTGGGGGTTCTTGGGCAGTATCATATCTGTTGCACCGCAGCGATGAGTTGGCGCAGTACGCAAGGGTCAAAGCCGCCGGACACATCGATTGAAAAGCCATTGGGTATGTGTAAGCACAAGGGGGCATAACTGATTGGCACAGGCAGATTGGGTGAAAGTTGCAGCGGCACGAAAGAAACGCCGGCGGGATCTTCAGATAACCGGCTTTTCCAATAGCGCAGCTGGTAATACTTAAGACCAAGTTGGCGACAATAAACCGCAAGGTTCAGGCCGCTTTTTTGCCAGTTTTTAACGTGCTGTTGCCAAAACTGCCGACGACTTTCGAGGTCTTGGCCCGAAGTAGTAATGCTGCCTGCCATCAGTGCACCTCCAATTTTTAAATGGCTGCACTATGACACGGACCATACCGGGCGTGAAGATGGGGTTAAATTGACGCTTACGAAAAACCAGATAGGGGAAGGCTGTTGCCTTCCCCTATTAATGGGGTCAAATTGGCATAGGGGGAAACTATAGGATTTCAACCATAACAAATATTATGGCGCAGATACGACACGCAAGTTTGTAACCCGTTCAATCGAATCGCCTGAGACACTGCTGCCATCCTGGCCGATGCGTTCTGTGCTGATCACGAGATCATCAATGGCATACCATTGCTCGCCATGATTTGTAGCAGGGGTCCATAAATTAAAAGCATTTCCACCGATCGAAACACTGTTCCATCCTATTCCAGGCTCACCGCTAGTTATAAGACGTTTATTTAAATCTTCAGTAATCAGTTGACCATCTTGCCAGAAACGCATTTCACCGTTTGCCAACCAAGTATCACCAGATTTGGTATTCATTTTTACATAAAATTCCCAGCAGTGCCATTCGCCATCGCCCACTTGCCCCGGGGCGGTAAATGCCGGACTACCAGGAAATCTTTCATCGATCATTTCATTTACAGGGCAGAAATAAGCAGTTTCCTGGGGGTCACAACGAAACGAACTCACATGACGATAACCGTATGTGCCAACTTTTAAATCGAATATGAATGAAGGACAGCTATTTCCATTTGAAAAAAATCTAAAAGCACTTCCGGTTCGATCAAAGTGATTTACACGAAAGATTTTAATCATATTTTCTTCAGCCGTTCCCCATCTAAACCCGGGCATGAATTTTATGTAAAACCTAGCATACAGAACCTGGTAATCTTGATCAAATTGCTTTGTTAAAATTCCGTCAGCTCCCCATCCATCACCAGAATTTCCATTATTCGATTCATTCCATTGTGTGTATGCCTTACCAGATGCCCCTCTGAAGTTTTGCGAAGAAATCTGAATTGTTGGTTTGTACTGCGGCACTGGCCACATTTCGTCAACCCTATAGAATGACCAACCATTTGGTATACTATTACAATTTCCTGAACTAAGGTCACAGCTTGTAGCATTTGCAGGGGCCCAGTCCGCTTGATTGTCAAATGTTTCCCTGAATAGCTCTCCAGCCAAGATACAATTTGGAATTGAGATTAAGAAAATCACTAGAACTAAAAGTCGAATTCTATTTTGCCGCATCTGTACCTCCAAACCTATGTTTTGACACTTTTATCTTGTATCAGTTGTGCCGGCTTTCTTCCGCAGCTTGCATATGCAATCACCTTGCCATCCTCGCAACGCTACCTGGTGCGCTTTATAGAATTTGTCTATTTCCTATGTTTTCATAGCGTTATAACGCTCTAATCATATTCCAGCTAAAGGTATTAGCTTAATCACTTGAGGTTAGTTTGAAAAAAAGTGCACAGGCATAGCTCAAATCTGTTGCAATCCTCCCGTAACTTCACAGTATCAAATTAGGAACCGTCAAAAAGCCTGTTCCGGGAGTTAGGGGCCGTTAATAACGTTCTTTGGCAAGGAGAATGCAACTTGTAAACAGCCGTAGTCATGAAATTTTTCGTTTCCAGATAACCTACTAGTCGCTTTGAGCTTAACCTGTCATCGTGGTTGGCCAACTAATTCATGCCTTCCAAAGATGAAAAATTCAATTACTTACTATAATACTATTTTTTGGAACCGATTAGACAAGAGTGATTTCAAGGCTTTTAGAATTTCAACACAAGTCGATACTGTTCGAGCAAATATGTAAGTGAAAGCAACCATATAAATAGCCATGAATGAGGAGATGCCATTGATTAGAGCCTTTTTTCTAGCAATCAATAGCAAAGGAAATAAAACAACAATGAGCAATGAGATTAAAGATGTTAAAAAAAATGAATTGGAATATCCGGTCAATGCCAATATAATGGCGCATCCGTTAACGACAGGCACCAAAACGCTTAATATTTCTTTCGAAATGGAATCGCTTTTCAACAAGGCCGATATACTGCTAGAGCCCCTCCAATATTCTCTTTTGTAAAGTTGGTATAGGGTTTTTGATTCCCTCATGTGTGTAGTAACAATTCGTTTTTCTAACTTAATTTTATATCCTTTTCGCCGTATCTTTAAGCACAAATCAACATCTTCACTCGTCATTAAGTGTCCTGTAAACCCCCCTACCTCGTGGAAAACAACTGCCTTTAAAAAAATGTTTGACGTACCAAGCCAATCTACAAAGTCCTTCCTTGGAGCACCTGTCATTAGATTATACCAACTCCGCTCAACCCATGTGGAATGCTCAAGGTCGGGAATTGCCCGTGTTCCAGTAGCAGCAATATCTTTATGCTGCAGATTCTGGAGACAAAAATCTATCCACTTAGGTGTCACATAGCAATCAGCATCTAAAAACGCTATAATATCGCCCTTTGCCTTGTTTGCACCAGAATTTCTTACTTCTGCAATTGTTCCGAGTGGGATTGTCTCAACATAGCAACCAAATTTTTTTGCTATTTCTACCGTTTTATCGGTTGAACCATTGTCGGCAACAAGAATCTCTGCATCCCCTCCCCAAAAAGCAATTGCCTTTTTTACACGGGATATGCAACCGGTCAAATATTGTGCTTCATTCTTTGTCGGAATTATGATGGATAAGTTCAATTTGCCTATACCTATCATTGATAGCTTGAAAAATACGCAACCAAGCTCTTATAAGATATGAACTATTGATTTGCACTAATTTATCCTTGGCAATAAATAGCTCATAGCAACGATATGAAATCCTTCTGTTTTGCTTGTTTGATTTTTAAAACGACACCAGTTTGAAAAGTTACCATTATATCATTTTTAAAATATTTCTTTATCTCTGAAGTTAATGCCAAGAGCTCAAATTTGTTTGGCCTTTGTTCTAATTTAAAAAGTAGCTCCCCCTTTTTCTTTTGCACTACTTGGTAGTTAAACACCATCTTTTTATTAATGGCCAAGTTTTTAAATATGTAATAAAGTGTCAGACTTGGATAATTATTTGTTATGCCGACGATATTCTTCCCAACCCTTCCTGTTACATCTTTAATTATGTAACTTTCCCTTCCGCATGGGCACTTTGTTACCTTGTCCAATGATATATAGTCGCCTAATTTGTAACGAATGATTGGAAAAGATTTTGAGACCAAATTGGTTACCACAATTTCACTATCAATCTCTTCTACGAATACAGTTTCCATATTGATGTGCATATTACCTTCCTCACATTCGAATGCAATAATTCCACCTTCTGCAGAACCATACTCGCTGACAATTTTGCGACCAAACGCCAATACCGATTCTTTCTGATATGAATCATGAATTTTTTCTGATGTGCCCTTTATCAGTTTAAGTTTAACTTTCCTTTTAACTTCAGGATGTCTATTTAAATACTTAGCTATTTCATAGATCATGGATGAATATCCATTAAGATATCGGGCATTTTTCAGCTTATCGCAAAATGCTGCTATTTCTTTTTCTTTATAGGAAAAGAGCCTGAACCGGTTTTGCAATTTATCAAACAAAATAGTCTTGATGCGCTGTAAAGGACTAAAGTTGTATCCCCACAAATAGCCATTTTTTTCCCATGGTTTGATACCATACCAAGCCATCCCCCTGAAAACTGAAGCATTATGCCAAGCATCCCAATCCTGGTTTCTAAAAAAGATTAATGGCCGCCCAGTGCTACCAGATGTTTCAGAATAATACATCTTTTCTTTAAGATCTCGGACTTGTATAATCTTGCTATTAGCAAGCAGTTCTTCTTTTGTAAGCACGGGCAGTAGACTTACATCCGAAAGGCTCTTTATTTTACTTAAATCATATTGATTTGCATTTTTTTTATAATAGTCGCTATTTCGAGTTGCATGGTCCAAAAGCATTCTAATTTTATTATATTGATATGCTAATAATTCATCTCTTTCCCAATACTGTGTTTTCATCAGAAATTCATAATTAGCGAATATCATCTTATTTCGCATCCGTACCCCGAGATGATATAATCCTTCAGAAATACTCATAGTTACTATCACCTTATTAAACTATCGAGATTAATATTTGAATATGAAGATCAGGGCCCACCCAGATACCAAGGGTAAGGGAACTATGATGAACTTTTCTATACCCCGTTCACAATCGTAATTGTGACTCATGGAGCCCAAATACACCTTAGACAGCTGAACCCTTTTTCAATTTGTTTAGCAACAGCCACCTGGATATTGTTGCCAAATCATCATGGTCTAAAGTTTTAGTCAAATAAAGAAGACATAAATAAAGCATCACATATACAAGCCCGGTGACTACAATACCGATCAATAATGTTACCTCTTGATTGCTAATTAGGGAAAATACTCCCATCGAATCCAGCCAACTTTTCAAAAGCAAGCAAATCAAGCCCGCGAATAGCCCAATCGCCATCACGCGCATCAGGCGTTTCCACGGCAAGATTTTGATAAATGGCACCCTGAAAATTCGACTAATAATAAATAGGACGTACCCTACCCACAGGTACATGGATAAAACCGTCACCAAGGCCGGCCCTTGGCTACCCATCGATTTAATCAGCAGCGAACTGAAGATTATATTCAACAAAATTTGAAAAATGTAGCCGAACGAAATCAAAATCGTTTTACCGCTGCTTTCCACGATCGCCGTATATTCCGTCAGTTGCAATGGTACCAAGAAAAGATAAATCATAAAAATACTTACGCTGCCTACATATTCGGTCGAATACATCAGTATGATGAAATCATGTCCGATGACCAGAAAGAGTGCAAAAACCGGAAACATGATCAAGGCCGTCTTGGAAATTGTCAGGTGCCAATTGGCAATGAGCGTGCCAAACTCTTTTTTATCGAAAAGGCTCACCCAATTCGGAAGATAGACCTGCGCAATGGTCGCTGCGAAGATCTGAACCAAGGGTATTTCAACAGCGCCACGGGCATACACGGCAAGATTTTCCGGGCTGAGGTAATGAGAGACGATGTATTTATCGATTTCACGGCCGATTATCCATAACACGCCGCTCATGGCGAGCGGCAGAGCGAACCTGAACTGCGAGCGCAATGGCACAATGACATGGTCGTAACTGTCGCCGAAATTAGCTGAGTACCGTGCAATAACCCACAGGGATATTGTAAATTCAATGATATAATTTAGCGTGAAAATATAAATCAATACAGTAAGCCCGGTATCAGCGAACAAACAGCCAGTCATGGTGAAAAACAGCAAAATACCCTTAAAAGTATTGATTCCCGCCAGCACGACGGACCGCCTTAGAACCAGCAGGATCGGCTGGATAAGATTATAGCTCATGCGGCAGATGATGCACACGCCAGCCAAAACGATATACTGGGCCAGGGCATCGTTGTTAAGAAACCGGGAAATATGGGCTTTCAGGGTGTATAGGGCAATTAGGTTCAGGCATCCGACACTTAACATTATAACAAAGGTTCGTTTAATGAGATGCCGATGATTGTTTTCCTTGGGCAGGAAATAAAAGAGACTTGGAGGGATTCCCAGCGATAGCAACAGAACCAGCAGGCCAATGAGCATGTTCACCTGGATATAGGTGCCATAATCTTCCTTAAGAAGCATCCGGGCGAAAAAGATGGAGAGCACGAAAATATTCGCTGAACCGATCACCTTGCTTATCATCAGAAGGATGGTCTTGTCTACTTCGCGCATAATAGCATTAATCCATTATAGACTTCAGCGATGTGCATTCAAACTTCAGGAGCGATTTGGTGCACGCCCGTAGAAAAAGCTTTCGATTAGATGTGACGGTTCAACCGGCACCGGAGCCAATGAATTTCCGATTTCAACGAAAAGCGCCATATTCTCCCCGCTGCTACACGCAATAGCATCTTGCTCAAGCGCCAACGGTTGAGCAAATTATCCCCGAATGCTACATCCGGTTGCTCTGAACTGGTCGCCTCAGAAAATTGTTCCGGATGTTCCTTGAAGCTGTGGTGCAGGTAAGCGTTCTGAAGAAGCAGAACCAGCGGCCGCGTTAAACTGCTGGTCTCGAATTCATTCACTTTGTGCACAGCGTATGTGTAATAATCGCAAGCCTTGTCAAGGAAAAGCGACTTATCCTTCTTGGCGGCATGTTTGGCAGCGAAATAGAACACCGCGCTCTTGCGCATATCCTGCGCCGGCCATGTTTCATTGGGAAACTTGAGCGTTTCTCTTCTATCAAGATAGGGTTTTTCATTTATCAGCATCCAGTGCGAATACCGCAACAGGCATGCCCTGGCGTAGCCGAACATGGCATCTGTTTCAGCAAGACCCGTTTTGTAGTCCAGGTATTTTCCGATAGCCTGCAGGCAAGCCGTATAGGACCAATTCAGTTCCGCGTTCATCAGATCGCGCCTATCCATATCATCATTCGGGTGCATACATCCCCGTATCACCTCTTCGGCTTTTTCAAGATATTGGCGCTTCCCCGTCAACGCATGAGCATCCAGGAGGGCGGTAATGCTGTTTCCGGATTCCCTGGTAAACGGATAGGGGTAGTGGCGTATGGCTTCTCCCTTGAATACCCTCTTCCACACCCTTGAATGCATTTTAAGCCACTGTAGAAAAGCCAGCACCGTATGCGGCCGCCCCATGAGGGTCACCACCCAATCGGCCAGGCTCAATACAGCCTCTTTGGAGGCCTCTTCTCCGGTCAGATAGTAGTGGGTCATCAACCCGGTGGTGTAATTGTGCTCGAGCGCAGGCCCTCCACCGCAAAACCGGGGGTCGGCGTGTTTAAGGTGCTCTTTCGATTCGCTCCGGTGGGTGCAGGTGGCGGCATCCAGGTAATGGTTGGTATGCCAGAAAAAGCCGCCGTTATACTCGTGCCTGTCCTTATCCGTATGATAGATATCGATGTCCCTCACGTGCCGCGCAAGGTCATCCATCAACTGATACCATCGCTGGTCACCGCAGGCGGCAAACTTTCTGGCGGCGCCGTAGATAAAATCATACTGATTGTTGTAGTGGGAGACCAAACGCCCCTCCCCCTGGTACCCAACCGCCTCATGGTCTGCGTAGAGTTCTCCGAAATGGCGCCAGCCATACTCGTCGATCAACTCCCGGCGCTCGAAAAAGCTGGTTTCGCCCTGCACGATGCCGTCGATCAACTCCCTATAGATGGGATCCTCTGACTCCGTTCGGATGGACAGATGGGGGATGGCCTGAGTGCTCTGCAGGTAGGCCGGATCTATGGACCATGACAGGGGATGAATCGAAGCAAGGGAAGCGTCCAGGGATTCATTGAAGCTGATGAAAAAAGAGTGGGTTTTTCTTTCACCGCCTTGAAGCTCATAGGGGTCGTTATATTGTCCTGGAAAAAGACGCAGGACAATGGTGTTGCCCTCGGCTTCCAATGCTTTGGGAAAATTCTGCCAGAACTGGCGCATGGCTATCGAAATGCTGCGCTTTCCATCACTGATATGAAGCAGCGGCATCGCACGATTGCCTCTTTTAAGGCACGCGGAGTCAGCAGTTACCTCGAATCCTTTGATTTCAACTGGTACTTTTCCTTGGGCGTTGACATGGTTGGCACTGCGGTAGTTTTCTCCACCGCTCGAACCTTGGTATATCTTAAGATTATTGCTTTGAGAAGATTCGATTGGGCCGGTTCCATCAACCAACCAATTGAAGGAAATGGTATTTTTAGATCCCGCGATACCTGTTCGGAGACTAAGGTCCTTGAAAAGAAATGACCCCGGGTCCCCCAGGTCCCATAGGCCTCCTGCGTGTTTTGCGGGCCTGGGGTTCCATAAAGAAAAATCAAGGCGCACACCTTCCTTCTGCCAATAGAAATGCATATTGGCAATCCAGCGCACAAGGGGGTTTTGGGGTGTGCCGAAATAACCATCAAATCGGATAATTGTATGGAGACTGCCGACCATTTCGGAGACGATCGTCTCAATCATGGGTTCGAAGCTGTTTCCGCCCAGGTCTGTCAAAGTCATATGCGCGGTGGTGGCATCGCTGACGAGCCCCCCATTGATCGTGACACGAGAAAAAGGCCGGAAACACTTCCGATCAACAATAAAGCTCCCCCGACCTGTCTCAACAACGATCTCATTGGGCTTTTCAAGTAACCGAACCCCGTTGTATTCCTTGGATTCGAATCTTTCATTTGCGCAACTGAGGTTGAAATGGTCTGTACAGCCAGCCTTTGTGCTCGATTGGAAATCGATCAAGGCCCATTTTATTGAGCCATCCGGCCACCAAGCAATCGGTTTGAATTGAACAGCGCAATTTGTGCTACCCAGTGCCAATGACAAATGGTCCGTGGGATGGAGTCGCCCCCTTTTGAAAGGCACCCCGATCGTGATCGGTTCATCATGCCTTTCGATTCCATTAGATTCGTTTATCTTGATTTTACATTCCACGTCTGTTTCAATATCCTTATTTGTGATAGTAATTTATTCTGCCGCACAACAATAAAGCTATCCATCTCGATAAACACGCTTGTAGCACCATCTGACCAATTCTTTGAATCCAGATATTTCAGCCTCAAATTCAATCTGCTGCTTATCTTCCCCATCCAATATGCGCTTTAGGCACAAGCAGTTGTCCCCGGGGGAATTAAAGCCGTGATCGCAGGTCGTGGCGCTCTCGATTCCTGCTTTTTTAAGGAATGGTAATTGTGATTCGGCCCAAATCCCGCTGGGATAGCAAAAATGTTTAAGCTTTTTTCGATTTACGATGGGCTCAAGAAAGTTCCTGTTTTCTTCAATTTCCAAAATCGCCTGTTTCTCATCAATCGGCCATCGATGTCGGTGAGCATGAAGCTGGAGATCTACCCCTTCAGCGGCTAATGTTTTAAGTTCAGCCAGGCTCAACAAGTGAAAGATCCTTTCCTTCTCCAATCTATCGTAATCGACAGACAGCATGCGGCCGAGATATCGCATTGTCTCGACTCTTTCTTTGTCGTTCAGACGGGACTGCCCAAATTCGATGATCTGGAGCTGCAAACTCTCTGAACCGATAGTTGGAAATGTGCCTTGTACAGGCACTAAAGGGGGTTCCAATTTCACATTTTCATGTTGTGAATTCCAAAAAAGGAAGGGGACAACAATATTGAACAGGGGTGATTGTTTCTGGCTGTAATAGCTTGTAACATAAACAGTATATGGCAATTTCCATTTTCGAAGCAAAGGATGAGCGATATCGTGTGTGCCGCTCCATCCGTCATCGATGGTGATCACCGTGGCATTGTGCGGCAGCTTGTTTGATTTCAACTTTTCGACGGCTTCAGATAGTGGCAAAACACTATACTTGCATTGCTTCATATACCTCAATCGCGCGTCGAACGATTCCTTTTTAATGAACAACCCGGGGCGCCAAAGGACTTCATCTCTTTTGTTAAAACCATGGTAGCAAAATATTCGCAGCTTATTACGAGTTAAGTACCGTGAAATTTTAAATATCCCTAAATACTTAGCAATATATAGCAGAGAAATCTTCATCGCATTCTTCATTGTTTTTCACCAGTGGGGTGGCTAATCGCCCTTTCAGTTATTAGGCGCGCCGACCATGCCAGTAAGTCCTCCCTGCACCAGATAACAAGATATCTCGTTGGCACATATCGCCCCTGATTATACAAATTTCTTCTAGTTTTTGAGGAGAATAGTGCGTCTTTGGTTGAATTCTCGCTGACCCCGATATTGAAAACGCCGGCACCATTTTCCTGCGGAATCTTTCTGAGATATGTCAAATGAGGGCTAATCTTTTCCAGTTGGGGGTCATAGAACCAACTGCCCCCGACCATGCCCCTGATATCTGGGTGCATCTTGAGATATTGTGCGATTCTTAGGTAACAGTTGTTCCAACCGTCAGGGTTAAACTCATGTAACCACCGATTGTCGGTGTGTATTTCAACAAAAGGTCTGAATTTTTTCATTTTTGTTAGGATGAACCATCCACCGCGGACGATAACAAAAGGATTAGTCGACTTCAAAAAACTTCTTGGAACTCCTGAAATGCAGAAGATTTGAGCACCAGCCGGTATAATTCGGTAGGCGGCGATGCCCATGTCCTTAACAAACAAGTCATTTTCAATCGTATAGAAGGAATCTTCTTTTATATACAAGTCATTAACAATCCGTCGGAACCAGCTTTCATAGAGTTCGCTTATATCCATAGGAAATTTCATTTTTCCGAGATTGCAAAGTGCTTGATTGACATTCATAGCGAGGGTGATTTTTTGGAAAGCATGATAAGCTGGCGTGCCGAATTTTTTCTTAATCGTATCGAATTGATTTCTAAGACTTTCGCTAAAATAATTATAGTAATGCCTGGCTTGATATGCTTTGAATTCTTCCAAATATGATGTTGCATCATTTAGCAAACTTTCATCTAAATGATGATCATATAAGAATTTGTTCAAGGTATTATTGATTGGTTCCATTTAGCCTCTTTTCAGCAAATCGAAAAAAATGTCATTATTAAATCTGGTTCATCCGACTAATGCGTACTTGGACTCATGGAGCCCGAAAATTCTCAGCTTGAAAAACTCTTTATCCCTGAAGCCATATGCTTGCTTCTGAAGCGTTTTGATCTTGTTATTGGTGCCCTCTAAAGGGCCGGTAGAGATGGGGTGGTCATAGAAGGATAAAAGCCCGTACCTATGACCAGCCAATGTGTTGGCCATCTTCATCAGCATGGCAACCTTCGAGGCCCTGGCTTTAGCGATCCAGGCTGCCAAATGTTCTTTCGCTTTTGATTTGGACTCTTGGTTCCAAAACTGCCGCAGATCATCTTTGAGGTAGTACGCCATGGCCAACGGCTCATTGAATTTGAGCGCCTTTTGCAGTCGCGCCCTTTCATCCTTTTGGTCATCGAGGTTCTCGGGATTTTTTAGCAGCAACCAGCGGGTGCCTTTCAGAACCTCGATCTGCAATGGGCCTTGGGCCTCACGTTGCAGGTCCCTGCGCAGGTCAGAGAGCCTGTCATTGTAGAACTTCATCACATGAAAACGATCAAAAACGATGGCTGCCTTCGGCAGATTTTCAAGCACGGCAGCGATATAGGCAGGTGACATGTCGATAGCGACCGCTTTAATGTCGGCAGTGGATCTTTTCAACATTTTCCAAAAAGGGGTTAAGGCGTCCGACCCCTTGCCGTCACCGACAAAGATAACAGCGCCCGTGTGCAGATCCAAAACAACGGTCAAATACCGATGACCCTTTCCAATGCTGATTTCATCGATGGCAATCCTTTTTATGTGCCCCAATCTGGGGCGCTTGAAACGGCTTGCCAGATGCCGTTTGAAGATGTCTTTAATGGTGTCCCATCCGATTTTCAGATGGTTGGCAACATCGGCAATGGTCATGCAGCGGCACAGTCCCAGAACGTACCGCTCAAAGGCGCGGGTGTAGGAGCGGCGCGCATCCGCAAACCCCAGCTTTATCTGGCGGATGGTATTGCAGCAAAGGCACTCCACCCGCTGAACGGCCAGTTCAATAAATACAGGCGTTGAGCCTATTGGGATGCCTCTGAACCAACGCACGGTCGTACCCCGCCGCTTTACATTCGCGGAATTGCAGTTGGGGCACCTGAGATTGGTTGCGTTTTTCGTTATGGTGAAAATGATGGCTCCATTTATATAGGCAGTGCGCACATACTGGTAGCCGTGAATGCCGAACCCATGATAGAGCAAACTTGTGGACATCCGATATGCCTTTCGATTCGGTGTGGTGCCTTTTGAAAGACATGGATGTCCACTTTTTTCAAGCTAAAGTACGCTTATCCCGGATGAACCTTAAATCTTTAAATTAAAGGCAATTTTATGGGCTTGTATTTATCATTGAACATTCAAGCGGCAATGCGTGGTTTTGACAATTTAAAGTGCTCTTAATTGCTCAGGCGCTAATAGTGATTTCATATTACGTTTTGTTTTTCCTACCAAGTTAGGAAAATATCGGTTAAAAACCAATAACATTGGGATAATAGCAATTATTTCGAAAATCGAATGCGTAACCGCAAATACTGTCCCGCTTAATAAATAGACTTTTAGCTGTAATAATCTAATCAGACCGCCTATTATAATGCCGGCGATAGGTTGGAGAGTAAATATCAGAAGAGTATTTTGGCCAAGATAGCGGATGAGTTTGTTATTAAATATTTGCGAATGAGATAAGTTTTGTGCCAACTGAAAATATGAAAGGCACCCGCAAATTGCTGACGAATAGAATAGAAAATAATTTTGATAATTTGGCCCAGCCATGTTGACACGGCCATTGATGAAAGAAATATACCACCCAGCCAACACGAAAATGCAAAATGCCCACAGAGGCAACTCCCTCTCAATCAAAAATTTTCTACAAAGGTATCCTAGCCCATAAAAAGTCACTGAGGTGAAAGCGACATCCAAGGAAAAAGGAAAGTTGGATACATGGTTTGAGAGATAATAACCGATCACGGAGAAGAGCAGCATAAGAGCAAGAAGATATCTATTATGGCACATCTTAACTTTTGCTACAAAAAAGAGAGTTTCAGTAGCGAAAAGACAAGGCAAAAACCACAATGCCTGGTTATGTGCTAGCCATCCTTCCTCTGCATTTCTCAAAAATAGACTCATTCCGCATAAAGGTTTCAATGGGTTTGTATTTATCTGAATCCCCTCATAAAGCCCATACTCCTTAGCAAGTAACATCACCATCCATGCGATGTAAGTTAAAAGACCTAAAAAAAAATAAGGGACAATGCGAGTATTTAGTTTTTCCTTAATAAAAGCTGCAAGATCATAATTAAGCGAGTGCACTTTGAAGAACAATCCGGCAATTAGGAAAAAAAGCGGCATATGAAAAGAATAAACGTATGTTCTGAAGTTTTCACCTAAATAAGCATTATGCCCAAGTATGACAAAATATATACTTATAGCCTTTAATACATCTACCCAATTTTGTCTTATTCCTTGTTCCATAATGTTGTTCTAACCACTATTTTGCATTGCGACATTAGTCACTATGAGCATGTATACTGTGGCCTTTTCACAAACACAATTTTCGATCGATCTACAATCAAATAGTTGTAGATGGTTTAATTTTGAGACTTTTTAAAATACTGCAACCTATGACTATACAGTAACCAATTTACTTTGCGTTTTAGGTCCTTATTCCAATCAAGTCTTCAGGAAGCAATACGGCTTTGCAAGCTATCGTTTAGGCTTCAAATTTTTCATTTGAGAAAGTTGAACCAGATAAATCTCCCCAGAGTTCGACCCACTCGGTGATGAATAAGGTAGTCATTTGGCAATTAAAGATACAATATCTTTATCGTTGCAATCAGATATTAGTGTGAAATGCTCAATAAGAACCATTCGAATTAAGATTATTGTCTATCAAAAATTTGCGAATAAGAGAGCAAAAAGCGATTTGGATGGGCAAATAGATCATGTTTATCGAATTAATGAACATAATGCAACAGCAATGCCCTGCGATACCAACTTCTATGGCTGTTAACAAATTGAGGAGTTTTGTGTTATCGGTATTTTTTGTTGCCCTACTACGGACTTTCATATTGCTTATAAAAACAAGACCTATCAGTGAAAAGTATGGCAAGGCGCCAAAAATGCCTACTTCAGATAACATTTGTATATAGGTATTATGAGTGACATATGGGTCGTTCGTTCTGAATAATTCCATTAGCCTATCCGGCTCCAAATGGGGAAATTCCTCTGCGTATTGCAATTTAGCAAGAGGATATGCCATGAATCCTGTTCCAAAAAGTAAATTATCGCGAAAAACCATCAAGCCGGCCTTCCAGAAGACAAGCCTAGAGCTTGCCGAACTGTCGAATCCCCCTGCCTCTTCGTCGCCGAAAATTGTCTTCATTCTTTCCGTGTAATCATTACTGACGAAAAATGAAGCGAAAAGTAAGAAAGCGCAAATTGAAACAATTATCTTCTTTTTTTGGTTTGATCTAAATATGTAATAGGCCACACAAATTACCATCCCAAGAAATCCTCCCCTCGATTTTGTCAAGATGATAAGCAATAAAAGTATTGCCGAGGAGGTGATCCCAAACCATAAACTCTTGGAATTTTGTGGATGGAATAACTTATTAAGTGCTAAAGGCAAAAATAGAACAAACATTGCGGCAACACCATTTGAGTCCCCAACGGCAGATCCCCCCAACCCCTCCAATCTTTCGTTTCCTCTGAAACTTTGTTCAATCCCCCAAAGCCCCAGCAGCATGAAACCAATAAGCAATAGGTCTTGAACCAAAAAAATTTTCTTTGGATTGTTGCATAATAAAAAGATAAGTATGCAAACAATGATCAGTTTGAGAAACTCTTGTGCATACCTGCCTGCAAGTTCGATCACAAATGGGGAGTAATGCATTGAAATTAAGATGCCGATATATACCCAAACCATCAATAACACTTCTCGATTAAAAATCGCGCGAAGATCTACCTTCCGGATATTGAGAACTAAACCAATAACAGTAACAACCATGAAATAGAAATGGGCGACCTTTGGAATCCTAATCATATCTGGCCGTATAATGTTCAGACCCAAATAAGCTATAAGCCCAAATAGCGGTTGCCTCATTACTACCACTGCCGAAAACACAAACATCACCCAAAAAAGTTTTATGCGCATATGGCGTCTATAGCTTTTTTTTAAGTGTGCATAATGCAAGAACTTACAGAACTAGATACACCGCAACATTTATTACGAGGAACCAAAACTACTTATTTTTCATGTTAACGATTAGGAGTCAAAAACCATAAATAGGTTTTCCCAGAAGTGCGGCAGGGGAAGCTTTTTACTTCATGCAGTCACATCTCTATTTATTTTTTGAATAAAACAAGTTGAAGATATATCTTTTCTATTTGAAACAATCTCTTGTTGAAATCAAAAAATCCGCATATTCGTTCTCTGCCTTTAACTCCAATCTTTTTTCTCAATTTTGCATTCTCAAGTAGTTCCAAACATAATTTATAAATTCTTTCTGAATCACCTGGGGGGCTAATCATCCCAGAATGATTATGAATCACGAGTTCCGACAATCCGCCTACATTTGTCACTACCACCGGGACCTCAAGAGCCATGGATTCCAAAACGGTGTTGGGCAGACCTTCAGTTAAAGAAGTCATTAAAAACAGATCAAAACTTGAGTAGACATCGATTAAATCTGTTCGGTGGCCGGTAAGAAAGATATGTTCCGAAAGTCCTGACGCTTTAATTGTTTTTTCCAGCTCACTGACGATATCCGCCTTTCCATCTCCGACGACAAAAAAAACAGTGGAAGGCAATTTTTGGAGAATCTGCCTTGCCACTGAGATAAATGTGGGCAAGTCCTTCTCGCGACTCAATCGCCCAACGGTTCCCACAATTAATCTCGCTTCGTCGATATTGTACTCTTGCCGTAATACGCGCGCGCCTCTTTGCCTATTCCAGTAATCTGTGTCAATTGAGTTGTATAAAACCTCGATTTCTTCTTGGGGTATACCGCTTTTTACCATCAATTCCCGGGTGGCACGGGATACGGCTATGTGAAGCGGATAGCACCTTAAGAGCAAATATTGAATTTGTTGTTTGATCCTGTCCTGCCGGTTATTTACAATCCATCCATGGGCGGTATGCATGATTTTGACGTTGATGTTGAGCGCCTTTAGAATGACCCCCAGAAGCGTCGTTTTCAAATCGTGGACGTGAATGATCTCGATATCGAACTTACGTATCAGCGTATTCAACGCCGCGATACACTTGATATCGAACATGGAGCGATCAAGAACTTCGACATAGTAGGGGACACCGTAGCGTTTTGCCAACTCTCCGATTTGGAAATCCTGATCGCGCGGGTCTCTTAAGTAGGCCACCAGCACAAAAAATCGCTCGGTGCTGTGCCTGGCGGCGGAAAGCAGAATGGTTTTATCCGGTCCGCCGCCGCCCTTATACGTCCCTCTAAGCTCTAAGATCCGAATCGGGGCCAAAATCAACTCCTGCAAACATTCATGAGCTGCATATAGGCAAGCTCATACTCGCCTACCATTTTTCTTACAGAGAATCGTGTTTCGACCTTTTGCCTTGCCGACAAACTCATTCTTCTTCTCAAATGTTCGTCATCAAGTGTCTGCGCAAGATACGCCTTCAAGGCAATATGATCATCGGGTTCGAACAAACAGCCATTAATGCCGTCTTCGATTATGGAGGGGTTACCGCCGACGTTTGTTACGACTGCTGGAATCCCACAAGCTTGAGCTTCCAAAAGCGAAATGGAGGTCCCCTCGGTCCAGGATGGCAGGACGAATACATCGAAGGCCGGCAAAATATTCTGTATCCCGTACTGCACACCGGCAAAGGTTATGAGCCGCTGGACTTTATTCTCACGGGCACAGGCTTCAAGTCGCGACTTTTCGACGCCGTCACCGACAAGAATCAGATGGTATCTTTCTCCTCTTTCTTCGATCAGATTGGCAAAAGCCTTGATCAGGCTCGCATAGTTCTTTATCGGCACCAGCCTGCCGACACTTCCGATGATCTGGGGATCTCCTTTTATGGCGAACCGTCGTTGGACGGCTCCCTTGAGGTCGTGATTTGTGGCGGGTTTGAAAAGGTCTGTATCCACACCGTTGGTCACGGTATGAACCTTTTTCATGCTCCGCGGGAACCGTTTAGACATATCCTTCCGGATCTCTTCAGAGACCGCGAAGATCCGGCTGGCCGTCCAGGCGGCGAATCGATCTTCAAGGCGGGTTTTAAGAGCCGTATTCATGGGAAGCCCATTATCGTAAATCGGCAACCCATGTTCCGTATATACCAATCTGCCGAGGCTTGATAGTCTGGCACAAAGCGCTGCATTAAAGAACCAGCCGCTATGTGCGTGCAGTATGTTTATTTCGTTGGTTTCAATCAGATTTATAATTTTTTTGAAAAAGCCAAAATCGAACCGACCGCCGCGTTTAATGCGAAAGATTTTAACGCCTCTCTTGTCCATTTCGTCTTTATACTGTTCGTCGAACGATGACAAGCAGAGGATGGAGATTTTAAACCGGGCGCTGTCGATGTATCTGGCCATATCCATAATGATGGATTCCAATCCGCCCATCTTCAGGAAAAGTGTACAATGCAGTATGTGAACGGGTTTCATAGATGCGCTTTCTCTTTGATAATGCACGGATTTCCATAGCATATGGAATGATCCGGCACATCCTGGTTCACTACGGCATTGGCTCCGATTTTACAGTGATTACCGATAGAAATCTCTCCGATGATTTTGGCGCCGGCGCCAATCATTACACCGTCGCCGATACGCGCGGATTTTCCATATCCGCCGGCATCCCCGATGGTAACTTCGTGGTATAAGGTGCAATGTTCTCCAATGATGACCGAGGGATGCAGAATAATCCCTCCAAAATGGTAAATTCTTAGCCCTTTACCGATTGTACATTCGGCGGGGATTGAAATACCGGTGGTGATTTCGATAAAGCGTTCGGCAAAAAAACGAAACGGTTGGGCAGGAATGCCACGTTTTTGCAGATAACTAAAAAAACGATAGACCAGAATCGCTTGAAACCCTTGTGATAACAAGCCTCTTGCGATTGTTCGGTAGGCAGATGCCCCCTTTCGGGAAGAACTTAGACGCTTAATATCTTCGGTTACTAAATTGAACATAAAGGGGTGTTAACCTTAGGCCATCAAAATAGGGAGTATTAGAACCGCTTGATTTAAGAGGAGCGAAGCATTTTAGGTGTTCCAATTATCTTTCGGTTTAGAAGCATAATGCTGAACGCAAAAAAAGAGTAGGCGGCAAAAAATTCAAATATCTCATCGTCCATTTGGGTATAGTAGCTTTCGGTATAGAAGCTGAACGGATGAAAGCCCAACGTGCCAAAACGGATTCCAATGACGACCCAAAAGACCAGTCCGATGCAATAAATATAGACGGAAATTTTCTCTGGAACGGGAAATGAGAGATAGCCTATTATCTGACGAAAACGCTGAAAATGGTTGGTCAAATAAGGGATTACAATGAAATAGGCGAAGGTCAGTATAAAGAACAGATTGCTAAATACGCTGATTGACCCGATATTGTGCAGGTTTGTCTCCTGCTGGATATTGATGGCTTTAATCAATTCAGGCGACTCAAATTCGGCAATTCGCTGCCCCCAGCTTACCTCTTCTCCTGCGCAAACCACAAAAAATACAACCAAGCATGCCAGATAAATTCGTTCATCGATCAAATGGTTATCTTTTCTTTTGAAGAAAAAATAAACCGCTAACAGGCAAGCGGAGATTGCCCATGAAAGAGCAGAGGCATATTCAACTATACTATCTTCATGTATGAACTGAAAATAGGCGCCGGTGTCAGTCAGAGAGAGAAAGAGCGAAAATCCACCGAAAACCAATGCGATTGATATAAGCAGTGCCCCCCAGTATTGCTTATTGTGATATTCGAATGCGAAATCTTTTCTTTCAGAAGGGAGTCGCTCAAGATCAACTTTCATTTTAGCAATCAGATCCTGCAGCTTTTTTCGGAACATATACACCATTAGTAAAAAGAACAAATATGTGGCGTTTAAAGTTGAAAAGAAGCTGACGCCGACCTTGCAGTTTATCGCTATAATTTGTGCGGCCACCAAGAGAATTCCGACCAAAACAGCTATAGTTAATAATCGTTTTCTATTGAATTGCATATAAACACCATGCCCAGCATCATCTGAGGGGTCAGGTTTCAAGCCACAAGGAAAAAACAAATAGCGTCCAAAGGAGGGTTCCATGGCCGACTCGGCCTGATTGGTGGTCGCCCCATATCTCTTCAACCTTTCGAACGTTAAAAAAGGTCGACAATTTTTCATTGCTCAGAAGCGCTTCTTTGGCCATGTCATGGAGCTCGTTTTTAAACCAACTATCCAAAGGAACCTCAAAACCATGCTTCTTCCGATGCATAAGCTCATTGGGAAGAATGCCTTTGAACGCTTCCTTCAGAATATGTTTCTTTTCACCCCGCTTCATTTTCAGACTGCTCGGAATCCTTGCGGCGAATTCTATCACTTTATGATCGAGCAAAGGTGATCTGACTTCCAATGCATTGGCCATGCTCATGCGGTCTACTTTCACCAGGACATCGCCGGGTAAGTACATTTTTAAATCGGTGTAAAGAATCCTGGAAAGGTGATCCGCGCCTCGCAGAGCGTGATAATACCGGGCGATGTGGCTCGAAGGATCATACCCTTTAATGGCCCTGTAAACGTCTTCGGAGATCAATGATTTCATTATTGGGTCAGAAATGAAGGAGTTGGTGATATAAAATGCATACCCGGGTTCGAGTAGGGCCGACCCTGTAAGGGAGTTCAGTTTCTTGAGCACGCCCTTTCTTGCCGACGCCGTGATTTGGTTCATCTGCTTCAAGACAAACGAAGGTACCCATTGTCTGACCCTGTTTTCAAAACTATCGATGCTGTATTTGTCGTAACCTGCGAAACTCTCGTCGCCGCCATCGCCTGAAAGCGCTACGGTCACATTTTTGCGGGCAAGTTGGGACACATAGTAAGTGGGCACCATGGACGAATCGGCGAAGGGTTCATCAAAGTGCCAGATCAGCTTTTTTACAATCTTGGACGGTTCGTGCTCGATGTAGTGCTCGTGATGAATGGTTTTTAAGGTTCGCGAAAACTGTTTGGCATCTAATGCTTCGTTGTATCTTTTAGAGTTAAAGCCGATGGTGCAGGTGGTTACTGGCCCCTTGAGGGCTTTGGCCATAAGGTTGACCACTGCCGAAGAGTCTATGCCGCCGCTTAAGAAAGCGCCTAAAGGCACATCGGAGATAAGCCGGCATCTTACTGCGTCATCGATGATGGCAAGCAGTTCATCGGCTGTGGCTCTTTCGCTGCGCACCGGGCCGGGTGAAAAATCGACATCCCAATAACCATGCGTGGATACTTTTCCATCACGGAAAACCAGGTAATGGCCCGGTTCGAGTTTGAACATGTTTTCATAGATGGTTTTGGGGTGGGGCACAAACAGGTACTTCAGGTAATCTGCGAAAGCGGTCAAGTCGATGTTTTTTTTTATCCCCTCGATCTCGAGTATCGACTTGAGCTCGGAAGCAAACGCAAAATCCGAGCCGCTAAGGTAATAAAAGAGGGGTTTTTTGCCGATTCGATCCCGCGCCATAAATAGCGATTTTTCTTTTTTATCCCAAACCGCATAGGCAAACATGCCGCGAACCGCCTTTAAAGAGGCGGGGCCTTCCTCGATAAAGAGTTTAAGGAGCACTTCGGTATCGGTACCGGTTTTAAAATGAATCCCTTTTTGGACCAGTCGTTGCTTGATATCCCGATAATTATAAATCTCGCCATTGAAGACGATATGGAATCGTCCATCATCGCTATGCATGGGTTGGCGCCCCCCCTCGCTCAGGTCGATAATCGAGAGGCGCCTGTGGCAAAGCCCAATGTCGTCATCGTGATAAATATCCCCCATATCCGGCCCTCTATGATGGATTGCATTATTCATCCGGTCGAGGGTGATCTGAGGGGAATCGCCGAGCAATCGGCGTGTGGCGCCCGCTATTCCGCACATGTCAATGGTTTCCTGTAGGGTGCACCGATGCGATGATCCGTGCCGGCAGCCCCCCGATAATGGCATGGTCAGGCACCGCTTTGGTACCTATGCCGCTGGCCGGCAGTAAAATAGCGCCTTGCCCGAGAAGCGTTCCTTTCGAACATAAGCTTTCCACACCGACATAAGCCCGATTTCGCAAGGTCACTTGCCGGTCTCCCTTGTTAAAGTCGATATCCCTTTTCGTTGCGTCAAGATTGTGGAAATCCGAATCATAGACGGATGCATTTTCGATGACCGCATAATCTTCTACCTTTATTCCCAAGTGGCTGCCAAATCGGGTTGCTCTTAAAATGACATGATTCCCAATGTCAATCAGGGCCGATTTTTGATGCGTGAACAGGGTAACATAATCGCCCCCCCAGGGGTCGGACTGGAACAAGCAGCCTTTGCCTACACGCACCTTTCCGGGGCCGACGATTTTCAGTTTGCAACTTATGCGTGTATGCTTTCCGAATTTTGCTTTCCGAAGCACAAACTGATATTTGATCTTATACCAAAAGGTTCTTATCCGGACGATAAGGCTATTCACTCCTGGTCCCCCCCATCCTCCGGGCCGGGTTTCCCATCAACAAGGATTGATCCGGAAACGCTTTATCGAAGATCACGGAGCCGGCACCCAGCACACACTCATCTCCGACGATAGAACCCTTTAAAATAAAGGAATTGGTGCCGGCCCAAAAGTGGCCCCCCAACCGGATGGGCGCGGCATGCAGCTTTATCCAGGCAAAATTCAGCACCGTGTGCGCGTGGGGGATGATGATGGAATCGATAATGGTGGTGCTCCCCAGAAGCGACTCTTCTCCAATTTCAACTTTATCGACACAGCTTATACGCGTGCCTCCAAGATACGATCCTTTGCCGATCCTGACTTCGGAACTGGGCAGGTGGGTCAAGATGGAAGGCGATCTCAAAAAGCTTGTTTCAGCACTGACGCTGTCGCCGATGGTCACGCTCCCCGGGCCCTTTATATAAAACCACGAATAGGCCCTGAATTTCTTTCCAATGGTGATTCTGGTGTTGAACGTGGCATACCATAATTTGACGACATACCCCAAAACCGTCGCCCGTAGGACCCTTACTGCTTCTGAAGGTGCATGGGCGGCCTTTGCGATTTTGCTCAGCATGCCTTCTCCTATCTTTTTTCAGCCAGGGGGGTTGTGATTTTATCCGAACAATGATGAAACCCGTGCCAGGTAATAGTCGTTATAAATCAGGTGCAATTGGAAAAACTTAACCAGCCGTTCTTTCCGCCCTCTAAGCTTGATGGCGGTGATCGCAATGATCGGGGCTTGCCACAGCAGCAGCGCCGTCAACGCATGGATTATGCTTCCTGAAATAATTGCTGTTATTAGAATCAAAATAAAAAGGCCGTAATAGAGCGGAAGCGCCAGGCTGGGGATTTCAGTAAACTTGAGGCCATGCCTGATCATCCCTTTATAGTTGCTCGCCCCCCGCCACTTCTCTTTCCTGAAGAACTCCTTCAAAGTGGCGGCTTCGCCATGATGGATCGCTTGAATGGCAGGGTCAGCAATGATCTTGCCGAGGGTCGCGAGCCTGTACGATAGATCCACATCTTCGCAGGTGACCAGTGTTTCGTCGAAGCCGTCCACTGATTGAAAGGCCTCACGCCTGACGAACATATTCATCGACTCCAGCCATTGGGTCTCACCCGCACTGCCTCCTTTATCCCGTACACAATACCAGGCGGATTGCACCCAGGTGGCCTTGTCCGGGATAACGGGGGCCGATCCATAACAGACAATCTCGGGCATCATTAAATATCGGGAAGCTTCGACAAGCCAGTTATTGCGAACCGAGCAATCGGCATCGAGGAACACCAACACCGAACCGGCGGCGACCGAGGCGCCGAAATTTCTTAATGCGGCGATGGTGATTCCCGGCTTGAGATATACTTTGGCCTCGAACTTCTGCGCAATATGAACGGTTTGATCGGTTGAACCGTTGTCGACCAGGATTATCTCGTACTTATCGGCAGGGTAACCACATTCAGCGTGTATCGAGCGCAGGCACCTTGCTATATTGGCCGCCTCGTTTTTGGCCGGGATAATTATCGAGAAATCAATCATGGGTTGCCTGCTTGCGGCTGAAGACCTGCCACTTGACCGATTGCTTTTTGAGCAGTGCCTTGTAGATTCCATATAGGGCGGCGCTATTCACCAAGCAGAAATAAAATGGGATATGAATCATGGGGTTTTTGATGGGGCCTGAAAATAGCAACCCCATCGAGGCAAAGGCATAAAAGAGAGTCTGCAGGATCGTAAAAGTGATCAGATAGTAATTCTCGGATTTAACACTGAGCCATAGAGAAGAGATATATAGAGCTATGAGAAATAGAGGCGTCAGCCATCGTAACAGTTTATGGCTGATATAGCAGAATACCATCTGCAAGTCCCCTGCGGGCGGTAGCCCCTCCTTTTTAAAAAGCGCTTGGAAAGCGCCTGCGACCACACGGGATTTTTTCTGGAATTCGATGAAATAGGAATTTTCGCTTTCCTCGAAACCCTTCGCCCTTCGATCGTAAACCAGCCGATGGCCTTTATGGGCTGCATTCATCGAGATGACGAAGTCATCCAGGATGATGTCCGGCGATGGTTGCGTGTAAAGCGCCTTTCTCATGGCGTATAGACCGCCATCGACGCCAATAATGGAATGAATGAGTGATTCTTTGCTCTGGATCCAGCGTTCGTAGCGATAATATATGGATTCGGACTTTCCATAACTCGTCTTGCTGTTTTGCACGATGACATCTGAACTCACCACGCCGACGGAAGGATCATTGAAGTTTCTTACCAGTTTCTTGATCGCCCCTTTTTCGATCATGGCATTGGCATCCGAGAAAACGATTATCTCGGTGGTGATCGTTGGCACCGTCTTGATAATGGCGCCGATTTTTCCGGATCGCGCCGGGTAAGCGATGAAATCAATTCTTGGGTCTGCATATCTTCCAAGTATTTCATTGGTTCCATCGGTGGAGCCATCCGAGGCGAAAACCACCTTGAATCTATCCGACGGATAATCGATCGCTAAGCTGTTTTCAATTTTGGCGGCAATCACCTCTTCTTCGTTATATACGCAGACCAGCATTGTTACAGGCGGGCAATAGTCCCCAGCCCGGACCTTTTCGATCCTTATCAGGGACCATACCTGGAGAACCAAAGGATACAACGCGTAAATATAGAGCAGGGCCAAAAAAGAAATCCAGAATACCCATTTGGTGAAGTCGTAGAAAATCGAAAACGACGTGAGGCTGAGCAAGCCGCCTATTCCTACCGCAAGCATTCCAAGATTGATAAGCTTTCGGTTGCGCGCCTGGCCGCGGTCGTTTTCACCGTCCACCCTGGAGGTATTCCAAGTGATCTGGGTGTGGCCCATCAGCCGTTGGCAAATACCGATCAGCGACGCAATGTTAACGGCGATAAAATAGTAAATATAATAGAAAAAAGACCACTTCAGAAGCTTGGGGCGAAGATAACAGGCATAAGCGATTGCAAGCGCCGTCAGTTCGAAGGCTAATAAAATTCTATAAAACTGGTTGCCTTGGGCGGCAAGCACCATGGACACCAAAAAGAGCGCAACCAGGAAAAAAGGGCTCAGCCAGCGCAGCAGTTTATGCGAGATAATCTCGAAACTGAATATTCCGGTCTTAAACGGGTTCATGACCGAAGGGACCCTTAACAGGCCGCTAAAGCTCCGGTTAACGATTCTCGATTTCCGCCGGAACTCTTTTTCGAAACTGCCCGCGGTCTCCTCCCAACACACAGCCTCGGGCTCATAAACCCCCCTGTAGCCTTTGGCAATGATCTGTAAAGGATTCACGAAATCGTTGATGTCCGTTTCTAACAGTGGTTCGTAAAGATCCTTTCGGATCGCATAGATGGCCCCGTCACCGCCGACGACAGAATGCAACTTGGTCTCGACCCGCTTTATGGCGCATTCATAAGCCCAGTAACTTCGCTCGCTGACGGACGCTCCGTCTGCCCCAAAAAGATACTTTGCTTCGCCCACGACGTAACCGACCTTATCGTCAGAAAAATTTCGAACGAGTTTCCTGACCGCATCTTTTTCGTACATGGCATTGGCGTCTGAAAAGATGATTACTTCTCCTTTGGCTTCAGAAACTGCCATGTTCAGCCCGATAGTCTTGCCGCACCGTTTCTTCATTCGAAGCAAACGGACATTATGCCGCTCGAATGCCTGGACAATTTCATCCGATCGATCAGTAGAACCATCGGAAACGACGATGATTTCGATCTTCTCTGCGGGATAATCCATTTGCAGTGCATTCTCGAGTTTTTGCCTTATTATCCCTTCTTCGTTGTAGCATGATATCAAATAGCTGACAGACGGCGTTATCGGCTTCGTCTGAGTTTTTGGGTTTCGAATCCAGATGTTGATAAAAAATAGCGTTACGGGATACCCTATGTATACGAAAAGGATGATGCCAAACAGGAGAATCCCGAGCCATTCGAATAATTGGTTCATAATTAAAGGCTTATGTTCTTTCTAATGGTTGGTCCAATAAGGTTGGCCAAGCCGACGGGAAGTCGCTGCCACAACTTGACGATGGGTTCGAAACGGTCACGCCCTGCATTTACTGAAGCTGGCAACTTTATATTTTTGCTGACCTGGTACCAATAAAGTGGTTCTGCTTTTGCCCCCCACTGTTCCTTGAAGGCATGGGTTCCTTCTCCCGGCGTAGATCTACCAAAATCGAAGGTTCGATAATCATGTTCAATCGCGAATTGAAGCATTGCCCAATATAAAAGCATATTCGGGCTTAAAGCGCGGCATTCTCTCAGCGATGAAGCCCACGGGTTGGACAGGCATTCACCGCAGCCCACGACGATCGCCCCAGCGACAGGCGTCTTTTCTGAATAGACCGTGAAGACATAGGATTGGCCAGGATAAAAATCCAAAACATTCAAAAATAGCTTTTTAGCATGCACCGGTGACCCGAGGTCCCGCATATTAACTGCAAATACTCGATAAAAATCATCAATTAGTTCATGCCGGCCAACCTTGAAGGTCAATCCGGCTTTAATTGGCCTCTTAATCTGACTTCTAAGCTTTGATTTGAACCCGCTCATGAGAGCATCGGCGGTGGCCGGCAGTTCAAGAACCATTTTAATTTTGTGCGATAATACATTTACCTGAACACCATCATAGTGCCATATTCCAGATGCCTTAAAAAAGTCCCGCGTCAACCAAGCCAAGGGGCGCGAAACCCTAAGTTCTATGGAATGCGATTTTAACCGCGAGGCAAGCGCCATGGCTTCTAAAAGCAAATCCTGTTCAAGCTGTATTGTTTCTGCCCTGAACCCCCCCACATCTGCAAATGGCATAGATACGAGGCTGTTGCCAAAAAGAGGATGGCGCATGTGAATGAGGTCGATCCTGCCGCCGCCACCATCGCCATTTGCAGGTACCTTGTAGGAGAGATGTCCATACGTTTTTTGAACGACGGATGCCCATACAGGGGCCTGGGAATAACAGCCATTTATTGAAAGCGAATTCATTTTAGACTTTGCCCGATTTTTAGCACAATGGCATCTTCCGGAAGCGAAGCACATATCTGTCAATATCCCATTAATGCGGAGTTATCGAAATTCTGCTTAATCACGCGGGCAGGATTGCCCATAACCATAGTGGCCGGCTTAACCTCCGAAATCACTTTAGAACCAACGACGATAGTGGCACTGTTTCCGATGTTGACCCCCCTGGAAATGGCCGAATGGCCGCCGATCCATACATCATCACCTATTTGCACTATCCCGTGATTGCCTTCGGGAAACGTACCGATCGATACTTGCTGGTGAATGGAACAATTCTTCCCGATTGTGCAAGCGCCTATCTTTATCCCGCCAAAATGCCCAATGTAAAAGCCCTCTCCTATGGTGGCCCTTGTGTCGATCACAATGTCGTACATTGATTCTACTGCAAACTTAAAGCAATTGTGAATAGCGGCGCACGGATAATAAAATAGCCAAAGCCAACGGTGCGCGCGAATTCTTTTAATATAGCGGCCGACTCTATGAACGATCAGTGCATGCAGCCCATATGCAAAAATCAGTGTAAATAGTTTTTGTGCAAATGTCGCATTGGAAGCTCCCTCTAGAAAAAGGGCTCTTTTGCAATCGGCATTGAGCGAGTCAATCAGCATTATCTGACTTTTCTACCCATGAGTGATTTTTTATGGAATAAGGCCCTAGTCCGATGCTTTTTTGGATAATCTTGCAGGGATTCCCGCCCACAAGCATTCTGCCGGGAAGCGATTTCGATAGTACACTATTATTTTCAACTATCGTGTGGCTGCCGATTTCAATTCCGCCATAAATTATGGTGTCGCATCCGATCCAGACATGTTCCCCTAACACTGGTTCTTCTCGTTTTCTATCTTGCCCTAATGTCACGTTATGATGCACTGTGCAGTGATCCCCAATTCGATCGGCGCCCAACATGATATTGCCTTTGTTTGAAAGGAATAGGCCGGGGCCAATGTCTGCTTGAATCGATATTTCGATTTTGGCTATACATACCGATAAATAGCGGCCTAAAAAATAGATCGTTTTGAGGACAAGCTTGATCGGTTTCCTTAGCGGGCTGTTAAAGTCAGCATTGGCCCATCTGCCAAATCGGTAATTGGCGACCACCCAGAAACCTCTCGAACTCAGTAAAACGCTAAGCCGCCTTTTAAAGTCGGCAGGCCCGGTTGCGCCATGAAATTCCATGTACCGGGCAAAATCAGCCCTGAGATCATCTTTCATTTTCCGGAGCGGATGCTTCCATTTGCCCATCAAAAACCTGCTGTCAGACATGTTCATCGTTTCTGTTCAATACATTCTACGGGCACTGAGCATGCGTTTAAACTACTTGTTTGAGGATATTCTCTTTGCCTTCTTGTCTGTTTCAATGAACTCGACATTCAGTCCATTTTGCCCCAGCATAAACGCTATTGATTCGTTTTCGAAGGCTTCGCCGGGTTCAGGTGCCGTAATAAGACGCATTTCCTGGCATTTCAGACGATCGATCTCTTGATCGATGCTTTCACACTTAAAGCAAAGATGGTGTAGTCCGCCTCCTCTGCGGGCAAAATTGAAGATCGGCGAGTCCTTATCTGTCGGTTCGATTAGCTTGACGGTTAACGAATTGGCTTTGTCGAGAAAAACCACCTTAACCTTTTGCTTACAATTTTCTACGATCTCAGTTATCTGTTGATAACCGAACGCCGAACGCCATTGCTTTATGCCACTTTCCAACGAGCGCACAACGATACCGATGTGGTCGATTACCATACTTCACCTAACCTACATTCTGTTTACCAGATAGACCAGTAATTCTTCCGCAACTTTATATTTACCCTCATCGTTCAAATGGCCCCCATCATTGCTGAACTGCGGTATGAGCGTCTGTATCGTCTTTTTGTCGTCTTCAAAAAGCGCCCTGCCGTCCCTGAAGGTCGATTCGCTCTTTGCCAAATCGTACAGGTTGCCGCTGGCACTATAGGTATTTCGAACTTTTTCGTTATAATCCCGCTTAACGGAATTGTCGTACATATTAATTTTGCCCACTATGGATTTTACTATATCCTTGGCTTTCTTGATTACGCCTTTGATCCCTGAAGGATTCGCTGTCAGAGGTACGGTGACATGGATGAAACGGGTATTTTGATATTTTGCTTCTAAAGAACTCATTTGTTCTTTATACAAAGAAAATATTTTCTCGAGATCCGTTCCGGTATGAATATCGACATAACAAAATTTAAAGAAAGCGATGTCTGCAATGTTACCGATTCCAGTTTCAACATAATTGGAAAAAGCGTTGATCTTGGATACCGGATCAACGTTTTGACCTATAGGCGAATGGGCAAAGCACCCACCTTCGATGTTTCGCAAATCGCTCGTTTCGACGATATTCAACTTAATCTGTGGGTTTTTTTCCATGACGGCTTTTATTCCGTCCAATATATTGAATCCGACGGATTTATGGCCAAAATAGATTTTTTTGGTGCTCAGTCTTTCCCAATCTTGCGCGGAAATTTGGGCAATCGATTGATACGGTTCCTGCTTGCTTGTCATCTCTTCATTTCCTCCACTGCATCCAAGTATTAGCAACAAAAAAGCTAACGGCTGATATATCTTCATCTTCATAATCATTGATATCTCCTTTATAAAAAATGTAGTTCGCTACCCGCTCTTTGCCGGCGGGCCTTTCAGTTGGGCGCGTGCTTATTCGCCTCAATTCTTTTTAATAATGAATGTAGCCCAAAGAGCAGAATAAGGGCTACGAAAAAAACTAAAATGCCGGAAATATCGTGAAGAAATCCATGCGCGGTCTCAGGGCCGACATATCGGGCCAATAGAGCCGTAAATGTTAAACGTACAACATTCACGAAAATAGCAATCGGTATTGCTGAAAAGAAAAGAACGAGTTTACTGAATCTGGATAAACTCGAGATAAAGGCAAAAGCGGCGCTCAGGGCGAGCAGGGTGGTCAATGAACGAATGCCTGAACACGCATCGACCACTTCGAGAGTCGTGTTGGGTAAATGGAGGATATTTCCTTCCCGCAGTAGCGGAATACCTAAAGATTGAATAACGCCAGATGTCAGGTTGGCTGCAAATAGCTGTAAAGGAAAAGCGATTTTATTCCAGATGATGGCCGGCAAAGGAATCATGAACATCAGATATGCCAGCGGGACACCCATGGCAACGGTTATCGGGCGTCCGAGAAAATAGTAGCATATCGCGGTAATGGTAATGACCACTGCGGTTCTTTTGATGAACAATTCAGCGCCGATATTGCCTGCGACAAAAATTGCCATGCCAATTAGGAGAATCAGTAATCCGTAATTGTCTTGTTTAGCTTCCAGCTTTGGGAACACATCTTTCTTCTGCCAGATCATATAGCCTGCTATGAATGGGACAAGAAAGCCATGGGAGTAATTATCGTTTATGCTCCAGTCTTGTATCAACATTGTGAGGGTTTGACCAAATAATACCCAAAAAGAGATTATCAGCAAACCGAGTTGCCCAACAATCTTGGGGTGCATTATTGTTTTAAGGTTTTCTGCGCGCATCGTTTTCCCGGGGTTTGGGTTAATACCGTCCATTTGGTCAAGAAGGTCAGGCAGGTATGAATTCTTTTAGAATCGGAAAAAGCTGTTGGGTGAACCGCTTTAAAGTTTCCGTGGTTTGCTTTTCATCATATCCCTCGACCGGGCTCAACAATCTGACGAAGGAGCCGTCAGTGCGTTGCTTTGTGATGGCGTCCCAAACCAGGTAGATCTTTTCGGAGTATTCCGAAGCGACCACGCGTCCTCTGGAATGAAACCAATAGAACGCAACCTGCCGTTGAGGACCATTCTGCAGCAGCAGCTTAATGACCTTGACCGGCTCGCCTTTTTCGTTGCTCACACCGATGGGCACTTGGGATGTGTGCATTATTTTCCACCCTGAACCTGGCATGCAGTTTTTTGGCGAGTGAATGATTTCCCCTTCCCTTTGGCTTGAATAGTAGCCAATGTAGAGTTGGATATTTTCACCTTTTTCGTTTCGATAGTTTGCCAGTATTGAGTCATCGACGCCGAGGACTTCATACACTTTTTCATCGAAACGGCTCGTTGTTCCCTGCCAATTGCTGATGTGCATGGGAAACGCAGAAAAGTTCCGCACGAGCGGCTGATCGTTCACTTTGGACAGATAAGAAATACAGACGCTGGTAAGCAGCATGATGGCGGCGATGGTAAGAGTCTGTTTAATTTTCATGGGTTAAGCAATCTCACGATCTGGTTTTGTTGGTAGCCGTGCGAAGGCAGGCCATTCGGTCGATTTTGCCGTTGGGATTTTTAGGCAAGGCTGCGATGGTCATGATTTCAGCAGGCAGCTTGTGTTTGGGCAGACCTGCGGCGCATATTTCCAGCAGGGTCTGCTGGTTCAGTGACTCATTTTTGGATACAACCAGGGCGATTAGCTTATTGCCCTTCAATTCATCGGGTATCCCAATGACAGCGACTTCGATGAGCAGGTCGGTGGCCATCATGAAATCTTCAATTTCGGTAGGATTGATGCGATGTCCGCTGACCTTGAGCAGCCCATCCTTTCGACCCGTCACGAAGAAGAAACCGTCTTCATCGCAGTAGCCGAGATCTCCGGTGTGATAGCCCGAAAGAGTCAATGCACGGGCCGTATCCTGCGGGGCTTTCCAATAGCCCATCATAATGTTCGGTCCGGAAGCCACAAGCATGCCTTCAGCGCCGTCAGGGGCTTCTTGGTTCAGCGCATCTAAAATCCGAAGCGTCACATCGGGAATGGGGCGGCCGATGGACCCCATTTTGGATTCGAAATCTTCAGAGCCCAGACAGGTCAGGCGTGCGGCAGCTTCCGTGGCGCCATACATGATGAAAATTTTTGTGTGCGAGGGAAGTGCTTTTCGCAAGGCCAATTTCAAGCTTTTGGCCATATGGCCGCCGGCCTGGCTGCAGTAACGCAAGGTAGTCAATCTGTCCCGGCAGCTCGCCAGGGGCGAGCGGTTCAGCAGATATGCAAAAGTTGACGGCACCCCGGAGAAACTGGTTACACCCTCATCGATCATCTGGTTGACGATACTGGCGGGATACATGAAGCGGTTGTTGAGGACCACGGTCCCGCCGGCAGCAATGTGGGTGTTCAAAAGCGATTTACCCATAACGTAGAAAAAAGGAAGCACCACCATCTGGATGTCCAAGGCAGTAATGCCCAAGGATAGACAGATGGAATTGGTGTTGCAGACGATATTCTTATGGCTCAGCATCACCCCTTTGGGCTCACCGGTGGAGCCGGAGGTATAGATGATGGAGGCCAGATTATCAGGAGTTAGGTCTATTGGTTTTTTTGGGGTTGTTGAGTGAGTGGTTAGAATTTCTTCGAATGTGAGCGCTTTGTGTGGGGTGCCGGCCCATTTTTGTTTGGGCGTTCGAATGATAATGGCTTTTAGACCCAGGTGCGATAGTTTCGTTGCCTTAAGAAGCCGTTCAGTTTTAAAGCTTGCAACGATGGCAGATGGTTCGAGGTCGTCAAGCAGATATTGCAGGCCATCGGGCTTCAGATTAGGGTTAATTGGCGCCGCTACGGCGCCGGCCTTAAGTATGGCGTAGTAGGCGATGATGTAGTCAGCGCTGTTTTCCAAGAGCAGTGCGATGCGCTCTCCCTTGGAGATGCCTGCTGCTTGCAAATGGGCAGCGAATATGTCGGACCACGTGTTCAGTTGTTGGTAGCTCACCCGCTGATCGTCGTGGATGACGGCGACCTTATCGGGGTATCGAGCGGCTGAATTTTCAAGGAAATTATGGATCAGCATGGTTCAGAACGATCGGAACAGAATGGAAGTTTTTTGACCAGGCGCATGCTTTTTAAGCAGCTTTTTTATTAAGAAAGGCGTTTACTTTGTTAATGGAGTCTAAATTCTCGGGAATAAGTTCTTCATCTTCTACTTTGATACTGAATTCCTCTTCGAGATAAGTAATAAGCTCAAGAACGCCGGTTGAGTCGATAATACCCTCTTCGAGGAATGAAGTATCATCATTCAGGCCGTCCGCATTTCCGAAAAGAAAATTTTCGATAATGAAGGTTTTGATTTTGTCTTTTGGGTCGGACATGTCTTTGAACTCCTTAGCTATCGTATTTAAGATCACTTTGTTGCGAATTGATCTTCCAGCCTGCGGATGAAAAGGTCAATGCTATTTAATTTCTGGAACCGCTTCAATCAGTTGGGGGGCCATATGCAAATACCGGGTAGATGCACGTTTCGTATCGATATCGTCATAAACGCGTTGCACTTGTTCTGGTAACAATTCTACAGTGGAGGCGATTTCCAATGGGCTGTAACCATTATTTTTCCCGTAGAGACAGAGGTCCATTTTATCGTAGGGCAAAGAAAAATAAAATTCATCCTGGCCTTGGGCCAGAGAATATGTATCCGTCGTGGGTGGTCGCTTGCGGATCTTTTCAGGCACGCCAAGATGCGCCGCCATTGCGTATACTTGTGTCTTATACAGATGGGCAATGGGTTTTATGTCCGCCGCACCATCACCAAGTTTAACAAAAAAACCTTGATCGTACTCTAAACGGTTAGGGGTGCCGGTCACTGCATAGTTGAGACGATCTGCATGGTAGTACTCAAGCATTTTGCGGGTACGTTGTTTAAAATTGGTCGCCGCGACGATCTCCAAATAGGCTTTTAGGGGAAGCCGATCCTTGAGGATCTCACCATTGGGGGCTTGGGCTACGATCGAGAAAAGGTTGAACCCTTTGCTTTCAATGGCATTGGGAATAACTATCTTGGATTTCCAGCCTTGGCCATATTGAGGGATGGCCTGGCGTACGGCATCGTCATAACGCTTATAGAATCCCAGGGCTTCCAGGATGGCGGATATGTTTTCATGAGCCCTGTCTACTTTAAAAGTATCGGCGACGGAAGTGCTGAGATCAAGGGTATCATCGGAGGAATGGCGCTCGGGCATGAGCAAGGCAAATACCCTTTCCTTGCCAAGTGCTTTGACCGCCAAGCCAAGCGTAACGCTGCTATCGATCCCCCCGGAAAGGGCAACGATAAGGCCGCGGCGTTTGAGTTGCTTGCTCAGTATGGAACGAATTCGTTCGGCAATTTTTTCGGCTTCTTTTTGGAGGTCGATTTTTAAAACATCTTTTGAGAAAGGTTGTTTGTTCATTGCGCTCCTTTTTCGTTATCCAAAGGTCTTTTCCCCTTAGCCTTTAACGGATGGGCGGCCGATGCAGAAATAGGCATACCCCTGGGCAGCCAGGAAGGATGATGAGTAGAGGTTTCGGCCATCGAAAATGATGGGGGCGTTGAGCAGTTTTTTGATCCTGCTGAAATCCGGGTTGCGGAATTGATTCCAATCGGTGAGGATGGCCAACGCATCGGCGCCTTCAACGGCTCCGTATTGATCGTTGAGAATGGTTACGTTGGCCTTTCCGTTTAACGCTTTACGGGAGTTATCGCCGGCTTCGGGATCATAGGCCTGGATCTGCATTCCGCTGTCGGCTAAGGCAGTTATGATTTCGATTGCGGCGGACTCCCGGATATCGTCTGTGTTGGCTTTGAAAGAGAGTCCCCATACCGCCAGGGTTTTATCTTTTACACCGCCCTGGGGCTCGAAATAGTCTTCGATTTTCTTTGCCAAAACGAGTTTCTGACGGTTGTTGACGGCATCCACGGCGGCAATCAGTTGGGCTTCATAGCTATTTTCCTTGGCCGTATTGATGAGTGCCTTGACATCTTTGGGGAAACACGATCCGCCATAGCCGACACCGGGATAGATAAAGTGGTAACCGATGCGTTTATCGGAGCCGATGCCGATACGCACATCTTTCACATCGGCGCCGACTTTCTCGCAAAGGTTGGCGATTTCGTTCATGAAGGAGATTTTGGTGGCGAGCATGCAGTTGGCAGCGTATTTGGTCATTTCGGCGCTGCGCACGCCCATGACGATCATTTTGTCCCGGCTGCGGGCGAAGGGCGCATAGAGCGTTTCCAGCAGTTTTGCGGTGCGCACATTGTCGGTTCCGACGATGACGCGATCCGGCTTCATGTAATCGTTGACCGCGTCTCCTTCTTTTAAGAACTCGGGGTTGGAGACGACGTCGAACTCGATATTGAGGTTGCGTTTGGTCAACTCGCTCTTAATGATAGCCTTGACCTTGTCGGCAGTGCCCACCGGCACTGTCGATTTATTGATGACGATCTTATAGTCTTTCATCGCAGCGCCGATATCCGCAGCCACTCGCTCCACGTAAGAGAGGTCGCAGGCCCCGTTTTCTTTGGGTGGGGTGCCGACGCAGTTAAACACGAACAAGGCCTCGTCGAGCCCTTCGGACAGCACCGTACTGAAGCGCAGCCGGCCTTCCTGCTGGTTTCTCTTTACCAACGGCTCCAGGCCGGGTTCGAAAATATGTATTTTGCCATCGTTCAATTGATTGATAATAACTGGATTGCTGTCGATACAACAAACATCGTTGCCCATTTCCGCCAGACATGCGGCGGCAACCAGACCGACATATCCGGTACCAACGATACAAACGTTCATGAACGTGCTCCTGAGATAATATTTTGTGCTCTTAGATAGTGCCCACCGAGGGATGGCTATTTTTGCCGATTTCGGCGTTGGGCGAAAATTTTAATCCTCGAAATATGTCCATATATTCCTCCGGTTAAAATTTTCGTCCGCCTTGAACTCGACAAAAATATCTCATCCCCGGATGGACACTATATATTGGCTACAGGTTATGAATTCACAGTCTTTGAATGTGGATATCATTCTGCGCAGGCGACTGAGTGTTCTTTCAAGATTCAAGTAATGGCGAAAGACGGACAGTCCTTTGGCTTGCTTGACCCTCGGCTGATCGGGATCTATTTCCCAGGGGTGCATGTAAAACATGTAGGTGTTTTGGTGGGCCAGGACCCGCTGAACCCCTTTTTTGAACAGTGAAAAAGGCAGCAGCCTGAAATATCCGCCCCCACCCCATGGGATGGTTTGGCCGCCAAGTTCCAGATTGCTGATCGGAATTTCGTAAAAATCGGAGGCCATTCGAAGGGCGATACCCTTTGTGGGTTGGCCATTGATGGTAATGGAACCATAGCGTCCATGGCGAGAGAAGGAGTTGTAGCTTGAATCGTAGGCATAGCCGGCCTTCATGATAAGCCGCAGGGTGTCGTCGCTGATGGAAAAACTGGGTGCCCTATAGCCTTTAACTTCCGCACCGGTGATATCTTCGAGCACATGTTTACTTTGGATCAAATCCGCGAGCAAGTGCTGCGGATCAAGGCCGGTACACATCTCATGGCCATGACCGTGGGAGGCGATCTCGTGACCCCGTTTCGATATTTCTCGAATAAGGTCGGGGAATCTTTCAGCCACCCAGCCGAGTACAAAAAAGGTCGCTTTGATATTTTCTCCACCATCTTGAAGAAGATCCAGGATCGTGAGCGTATTCTGAGCGACGCGCACAGGAAGGTGGTCCCATTCGGATCGCTTGATGTAGCTGCTGAAATTTTCAACCTGGAACCAGTCTTCTACATCAATGGTGAAGAGGATGGACGGTTTGGTGGGGCCATCCAATGAGCGCGAAACTTCGCTATGGAACAATGATGGTGTCATTCGCTCTGATGCTCACGTTTTGACTGAAGTCCTGATCTTTGACAATCTTCTTGTAATTGATTCGAAATACCTGCTCTTTAGCGCCATCTTTGCGGTACAGGATGATTTCGTTTTTCGAGGCCCACTCGGTGAAGCCGCCGGCAAGGGCGAAGGCCTGCAGCACGGATAAATCTTTGGTGATCGGGTATTCTCCGGTATTCACGACTTCTCCCAGGATATAAAATCGCTGGCTGGCGGCGTTACGAACGGTAACCGTCACATTGGGGCTGGAGACATAATCCTTTAAACGTTTCTCGATATTTTCTTTAAGCTGGGTCGTTGTTTTTCCGGCAGCGGCGATATCGTTGGTCAGGGGAAACGATATTTTGCCATCGATGCGGACAAGCACCTCTTCCCGTGAGAAATCGGGTTCTTTCCAGGTGACGATTTCCAGGACATCTCCGACGCCGATACGGTACTCTTGGGCCGTTGCCGGGACTTCCTGGGCCAGGGCGCCGAACGGCAAGCAAGCAAAAAGAACGATTGTTGGAATGATATGCCAAAGAAGCTTTTTCATGTTCTCCTCCGCTTTCGGTTCAGGGTCGTGACCGGTGCTGATCACCGACCGTAGTAGCTTTTATACCAATCCACGAAATTTTGGATCCCCTTGGCCAGCGGCGTGGCGGGCTTGAACCCGACATCGCGCATCAAGTCATCCACATCGGCGTAGGTTGCCGGGACATCGCCGGCCTGTAGATCCATGTACTGCTTTTTGGCTTCCCTTCCGATGTTTTTTTCGATCTCCTTGATGAAATCGGCGAGCTGGACGGGATTATTGTTGCCGATGTTATAGATTTTGTATCGCTTGTAGGATGTTCCCGGGTCGGGTTGGTTACCGTTCCAATCGGGGTTCGGGTCAGGAACTTTGGCCATTACCCGCACGACGCCTTCGACAATATCATCGATATAGGTAAAATCCCGCTGCATTTTGCCGTGATTGAATACTTTAATCGGCTGGTCGGCGAGGATTGCCTTGGTGAATAGAAAAAGGGCCATGTCCGGCCGGCCCCAGGGGCCGTAGACCGTGAAGAACCTCAACCCCGTGCAGGCCATATCGTAAAGATGGCTATAGGTGTGCGCCATAAGCTCGTTGGCTTTCTTGGTGGCGGCATAAAGCGAGACGGGGTGGTCCACGTTGTCGTGCACCGAAAAAGGCATCCGGGTATTGGCGCCGTAAACCGAGCTGGATGAAGCGAAGACAAGATGCTTGATCTGGTTATGCCGGCAGCATTCGAGGATGTTGACGAAGCCTACCAGGTTTGCGTTCACGTAGGCGTGCGGGTTTTGCAGGGAGTAGCGCACACCGGCTTGGGCCGCCAAATTGACGACGACATCGATTGGGTTGCCTTGGAAGATGGGTTTGAGCGCCTCGAGATCTTCCAAATCTGCCCGGTAAAAGGTAAACCCCGGCATTTTTTTCAACTGTGCCAGGCGATCGTTTTTTAGCCGAACATCGTAATAATCGTTGAGGTTGTCGATTCCGACGACGGTGCGCCCTTCTTGCAGCAAGCGCAGACATAAATGGTATCCAATGAAGCCGGCTGCGCCTGTAACAAGTGCTGTTTGGTAGTTCAGTTGCATTATTTGGTTCTACCCTTCGCATAGAAAGTGTTGGCGTATATAATTATGCATAACTCTTTAATGGTCAAATCGCATAGCTCCGCATGGTCGATTACGCCCTGTCACTATCCGGATTTTAGGCATGAGAGTTTTAGCTTCGGGAGATGGATGCATCTTCGCCCAAAGATAATTTGGTTGTTATCTTCCCATTCCAAACAAGACCGTTTTTACGGTTCTCGCGACGATCATTATGTCCATCAGGATGGACATGTTCTTGATGTAAAAAAGATCATAGTTCAGCTTTTCGATGGCGTCCCTCACCGTAGCGCCGTAGCCATAACTGACCTGGGCCCATCCGGTCAAACCCGGTTTCACGGAAAAGCGTTCTCCATAGTATGGTATGCTTTCCGTTAGTTGTTTAACGAAGTGCTCCCGTTCGGGTCTTGGCCCCACGAAACTCATCTCGCCTTTGAGGACGTTCCAAAGCTGGGGGATTTCGTCGATGCGCCATTTGCGCATGAAATTGCCGACCCGTGTGATGCGGTCATCATTGGCCTGGGCCCATACGGGGCCGGTCTCTTTTTCCGCGTCACTGCGCATGGATCTGAACTTGTGCACCATGTATGCTTTATGCTTTTGACCGACCCGTTCCTGGGAGAAAATGATCGGCCCTTTGGAATCGAGTTTGATGACGATTGCGACAATTGCGATAATCGGCAATAACACAATCAGCATGGAGAAGGACAGTATCAAATCGATAATGCGTTTCAAAAATCTTTGGGAGCGGCTTTTTTGGAAGCCTTGGGAAAAGATCAACCAGGCGGGATTGATTTGTTCCACAATCAGTTTGCCGGTGAGCATTTCGTAGAAGCTATTGCCGTCGATGATGTCGATGCCGTCCACGCGGCACTTCAACAGCTCTTTTGTGGGAAACGCGCCCCGTTTTTCCTGGAGCGCCACGACGATCTTTCCCACTTTCATCTGGGTCGCAATTTCGCAAATGTTTTCGTAGGAATCCTGGCAGATCAAACCAAAATCGTCGGCACAAGGCACTTCGGACCACATCTTTTTAGAAACCGCGGCCGCGATGGCATAGCCACAATCTTTCTTCTCATGAATCTCCCTGGCGATCTCCATGGCCGTGTCGCTCGAGCCCAGAATAATGATCCGTTGGTTGAACATGCCGCGGTTGAGGATGTGGGTATACCCGATGCGCCATGAGACGATGAACATGATGACGATGGCGATACTGACGATAAAAATACCCTCGCCGATGATGACCCCCGGAAAAATGAAGTACACAATGGCGAGCAGAATGGCGGCGGCGCCCAAGGCCTGCAAGAGGCGGATGCCGAGTTCGACAAAGGTATCCGTGATCTTCAGGTTGTACAAGTCATTGTAGTACAGGCACGCCTGACAAGCGATGGTGATCAACAGCGCTTTCATCAGCAGCCCGAATTCGACCTGCAGGCTGGCTTCGCCGATAATCAACCGGCAGGCCATGATTACGGATAAAAAGATGATCAGGCCTTCCCCGAGGACGAAGATGGCGTTTCTTATGGGATAATACTGCTTGAATAGTCTGAGCATAAGGAAAATTTTCTATTTTTCTTTGTCAGCATAATAGGGCTTGCCGTACCCGTAATACCGTTTCAGCGCCTGGTCGGAATAGTTGAGCACGATACCGACAATTTTCTCTTTGCCGATCTGCGCGATGGTTTCAGCCACAGCCTTTTTGGGGGTTTTGCCCGCTCTCACCACCAGAATGACGCCATCCACGAAGTTGACAATGGCCATGGTTTCCGCGGCCATGGAAGGCGGTGGGGAGTCGATGAGGATAAAGCGGTCATCGTAGCGGGTCGCCACCTCTTCCAACAGGGCTTGCATCTTCCTGGACGACAACAGCTCCGTCGGGTTCCTGGGCGGTTGCCCGGCGGGGAAAATGGTCAGTTTGGGCACAGGGCTCTTGAGCAGCAGCTTACCGATATCCGCGCCGGTGGCCAGATGCTCACTCAAGCCGACCACCTGTCCGAAACCAAAATTGGAATGGATCGTCGGCCGGCGCACGTCCCCGTCGATCAGCAGCACATACTCTTCGACTCCCTGGGCGATACTGATGGCCAGATTTGAGCTGACAAAGGATTTGCCGTCACTGGGCAGCGCGCTGGTGATCAGTATTTTCTTGCAGGGTTTGCCTGTAGCCGGAAAGAGCAAGTTGGTCCTCAGCACCTTGAATAGTTCTGCCTCCACGGACTGGGGCGCATGATAGGTCACCAGGTTAGGGTCGAGCTGATATTCATGGCCGATTTTTTTGGCATTGCCGAAGGCCACGATATTATCGGCCTCCCGGGGGGGGTCCTTTGGATCGCTTCGTGGCCTGAGCAATGGAATGGCATCGGCATCCTGATTGGTTCGTTTCTCGAGGGTATCAGATATTTTACCCATTCAATTCACCCATACGCTTGCATTCGATTATCAAGTTTTTATCAGATGAATACACTGCCAATGCATCAACTTCCCATGATCTTTTTAAAGGCCTCGACTGCGGCTTCCGGGGCAGCGAAACTGATAAAGCCCAAGAGAGCCAATAGGCAAAAAATCCCTAATGAATATACAACACTTGCGATCACATTGATCTTTTTTAGCATTATTTGTTTCGGTTGCAGCAATTGCGGTATGGCTGCCATTACTGGAATTTGGTATTGTTGTTCAACTTCGTCGGGCTTCCTGAACGTCGGCACGACAAACTCGATCAGCACGGCGGCACCTGCCCCCAGTCCCAATCCGGCCGCAATTACAAAGAGGAAAAGTTTTCTCAAATCGGGCTGGGCCGGCCGCTCCGGAACTCTTGCAGGGTCTACGATTCTAAACTGTTCGCCCTTTTGCTTGCGCTCCATGTTGACCGCGATATCCGCCTCCAGTTTGCGCGTCAGCAGCGATTCGTAGGTGGTTCGAATATTTTCGTAATCCCTTCTCAGCCCCAGCAACTCCTGCTCCCGTTTGGGAATGTTCTCCACTCTGGTCTGGTAAACGGCGATCTGGGCCCTCAGTTCGTCGATTTCGGTCTCCGCCGATTGAATCTCTTGCCGGGTTTCATTCAGTTGTTGGCGCAGGGCCAAAGGTATACGGCTGGGTAGACCTGCTTCGCCATTTGGCGCCCTGGCTTCCAGGTCGGCGATCTGCGCCTTAAGCCGCTGAATATCCGGGTGCTTATCCGTATACCGCGATTGCATGGACTCTAATTGGGATCTTAACTCTTCCAGAGATGCCGTTCCCTCATTGCGCGTGCGCTGCCCGCCCTCGATAACGACCACTGAAGATTCTCTGCTGTTGGCCTGGCTATTGAGGGTTGCCAACCGGATGCGGGCGTCCCGCAGGCTTTGCTGCCGGTTGGTCAGGTCATCCTGCAGCCGCTGTAAAATTGCTAAATTGGAACCCAACTGCTCCGGCAGTTCGCCCATATTGGCTTTTCGATAATTTTTCATACTCTCTTCGAGTTGTTCCAACCGGGAGCGCATGGTTTCCATTTCAGAATCGAGAAAAGTACTTGTCCCTATGGCTTGGGATTCTCTTACCTTTAGATTCTCGTCAATGAAATATGCGGCAAGCGCATTGGCCACCCGCATGACCCTTTGTGGATCCTTATCTTTAAAGGCGACCGAAAAGGCGTTGCCCCCTCTTATGACATCTACTGAAATCCGTTCCTGAAGATTGACTAATAGATCCTCGATAAATTTGTCTTTGTACTCAGGTTCGGAAAATAGTCCAAAATCTTTAATGATTTTTTCCAGATTGGTTCTGCTCAAGATCTGCTGGGAAATGGTGGTGATCCGCTGGGCAGTATTTTCGGTGACAATCGACCGCACATAGTTTTGCGGCACCCTCTGGCTTTCCACCAAAATCATGGTTTTGGCTTCATAAATCCTTGGCAGCGTAACGGCCAAATAGATTCCGACCACGAGCGCAATGCTGAAAGGGACCAGAATAAACCAGCGCCTTCGAACGATAATATCGAGCGCCTGCTCGGGAGTTATTTTAAACGGCGTTTCACTCATCTTGATGCCTCGTTCTTTTGCATTAATATCTAAGACTTAGATAATCTCATACATTTTCATTTTATTCAACATCGATTTATAACTGATGTGCAATAGAGACGCCGCTTTTTTGCGATTCCAGTTGGTGGTTTCCAAGGCTTTGCGCAAGAGTTTTTTTTCGGTTTTATGCGTAAACTGATCGCAGATGGACTTGAGCGAAGCGTTGGCCATGCCCGATAGACAGTTGCGAATCTCCAGCGGGTCCGGCGTGGTATCTGCAACGAGGGTATTGTATATGCTTCGACACGGGTCTTTCCTGAAGTTTTGAAAGCCGCTTTGCTGTAGGATTTGGCCTTCATCCCCCGAGGCCGCCAATCGATCCATCGAGCACTTCAGTTCATCCAGGTTGCCGGGCCAATGATAAGCAGCCAACTGCCCTGCGAGGAGCGGTGTAGGGAATATGAAGCTGCGCCGTAATCGGGTGCACGCCGCTATGGCAAAGTGATCGGTCAATAAGGGAATATCCTCCCTGCGCTCTCTCAGCGCCGGCATATGGACCGGTATGACATTCAAACGGTAAAAAAGCTCTTTCCTGAAAAGATTGTGTCGCACCCGATGGGCAAGGTCAGCCTCCGCAGTGGCGATAAAGCGCACTTTTGCGTTGGTATTGAAATCTTTTTCCCACAAAAGCAAAAGCTCGGATTGCGATCGTTGATCCAGGTGATCTATTTTATCGAACAATATGGCAACCGGCTTCTTCTCTGCACGATTTGAAACCACGATTTCGTATATCTTTTCGTAGAGGCTGACGCCGGTCATGGCGCAAGGGCTTTTTTCCACACCGGACACGGCTTTGCAATCTATTTTAATAAAGATCGCATTATCGTTTATATAATCGACGATCACGCGTGCCAGCAATTCCTTGCCGGTGCCTGCTTCACCTTCAACCAAAACAGGGTCCGGCGCCTGTGCCAGGCTTTGCAATTTGGAATTAATGCTTTTAATAGCCGGGCTCGTGCCTATCAGTACTCCATGTCGGTTCGTTTTCGGCGACGATGCCTTTACCGTCAGCATCTGATGGATATTATCGGCAAGATGCTTGAATTCATAAATCCATGGCAGCGGATAGGTTATTATGCCACCGTGGTTCAAGTTCAGGTGGCCGGCATCGAAGGCGTTGGAAAGATGCAAGAGCCGCCCATCGAGCTTGAGGGCATTCAGGGCCATGTGGAAACGCCATATGGTGGTTTTTGAATCGGTTCGGACGACTACCAGTTGGGGCTGGATTGAAGCCAGATTATCGAAACAGATGGTCTCCTTTTCAAAACATAAAATCGTGATTTCCAACGCCGAAAGCATATTGCGCAGATAGTCCCGTTCGCTGGGGGACTGGGCAAAGATGATGATCGGTCTGTTGTTTTTCGTCGAGTCCATTTTCAGAAATAACCAATCAAGCGCATTGTAAATAACCAATCTGTTTGGTGGGGGCTTTAGCAATTAGTATACCCGAAAAATGGCTGCATGCAGTTCTCTGGTAACTTATTAATATGTTTATTTTTTATGATAGCGAACTTTTCCTGAGGCATGGGTTACAGAGGTATGAGGGTTAGATGTGGTAGGAAAAGGACTGTTTTTTATGTAATGCTTTACCACTTTTTAGGATTTAATTATCCGTTCCAGGCTGCGTCAACTGCCGCATCTGCAACAAATTATTGACATTCAGGCCGAACAGTGAGATGCAAATCGGGCCAAAGGTGCTCTTGAGCGCGCGTGTGGCGGCTCTTAACATTCATGATGAAATTACAGGCAACTAACCGAGGGAGATTTGCATGAGATCTAATTTTATGCTGTTACGGCGTTTTGCGATCATCACGGCTTTCACTGTCGCACTGCTGGGTTGCGGCGGAGGAGGTGGAGGCGGCGGCGCGGACCCGACTCCCGGAGGACAAGTCCTGCCATCCACGTTCGATTTTGGCACGGTAACCGTGGGCAACACCCACGCTCCGCTGGAGGTGAAGATCAACAGCACCGGAACAGCGAACTTGAGGGTCACCGGCATTGCTTTGACGGATGACACCCACTTCGAGCTCGATCTCGACCCCAGTTCCAGTGCCAGCCCGTGCGGCGGCAGTTCAGTAACCCTGGAGCCAGACGAAACATGCTCATTCGAAGTCATTTTCTCACCGGCTGCACCTTCAGGTACGGCTTACACCTCGAGTGTTGAGGTCACCACTAACGACGGGACCTTCACCGTGGATTTAACCGGCACTTCGGCCCTCGTTTCAGCAGTGACTGTGCTCATCAACCAGCTTGTACCCGATTGTGATGGAAACACGGGGACCGCCTATGTTTCCGTGATCGATCAGGGTGGATATCCGGTAGGCGGCCTTGGTGAAGATGATTTTACGGTTGAAGTGGATGACGGCGTAGTCGGAATAACAGGTTTCAGTGGGCCGCCGACCGCACCTGAACCGATCTCCATCGTTGCCGTGCTAGACTACAGCATCAGCATTACCGACTATCCGGAGATTGTGAGCGACATGGAAGAAGGCCTGGTCGAATTCATCGATCAGATGGGTGCCGGCGATGAGGCCGCCATCATCAAATTCTCGGGCACCTATGAGCAAGTCGGATTTTTCGATGATACCAAAGCCGAGCTCATCAGTGCCATTCGAGCTGATTACGAGAGCGTTCAAAATTCCGTTGTTTATGACGCTGTGACAGCAGCAGTCGACCTGCTGGCGACGACCACCAACCCACGTAAAGCGATCGTCGTCTTGACCGATGGGGATAACAATGCAGGAGTCATACAAAACGTTAATGCCGTTGTCACCAATGCCCAGGCAGAAGGTACTCCGGTTTTCGTCATTGCCCTGGAAAGCGACAACTTGAACGAGGGCATCGTAAATCTAAATACACTGGCAGATGACACCGGCGGTCGCGTTTATAGGGCCTCCGCCTCCGACAATACCCGCAATATCTACTGGCAACTGGCCTCGCTGCTTTACCAGAATCAATACGTTCTGGATTTCTCGTTCCCGCCGGGGTCGGACAGCCTGACGGTTTCAGCTCAATCGGATGACTTCGATGAGAGCGTTTCAGATCCGCGCGACATTCTATGTCCCTGACCATGCTTTCCCTTCTCAGGCGCCATCTCTTTCTGGCGCCTGAAGAAGGGTAGCCCTGAAAAAGAAAAGGAGCGGGATGATTTGCATCCCGCTCCTTTTCGTCCGGATCCAGGGCAAGGAAGACCCGCATATGCTTTTCAGCCTCATCGAAAACGCACGACATTAAATCTCGATCTAAAAGCCAGACCATCGCCTGTTATCCCACGGCTCTTTTAATTTCTCCAGTTCGGCGTTAGGACATATTCGGGGATCTCTTTAACCACACTCGGTGCCTTTGTCGTTACAAAATTTGCATTGCGGTTTCATTTTTGTATCACCCAGATACTATTGCAGGTCGTGATTATCGCCGCTGCTGTGAATTTTACTATCAGCCGCGAACGCTAAACCCATGATAGGGCAAGCTTGTGGATATCTAATATGCATTTCGATTTGGCATGGTGCCTTTTGAAAGACATGGATGTGCACTTTTTTCAAGCTAAAGAACGCTCACCCCGAATGAATCTGATTTTTCCCCAAAAAGCAGTATTTCAGTGGGTGCGTACCAGGACGAAAATTTATGGAATATTAAGAAAAAAGGCGTGAACAGGGCGGCAAGGATTTCCCATTCCCGCCTGTTCACGCCTTTTTTTAAGGAAGGCCAGTTTACCTTATTAAGGCAGACCTTTTTTAGATCCTTACTCGGAACTTTGCTTAGTTCGGGTTAGAGCTTACTATCGATAGGTTGCGTGGTTCACCAACTGCATCTGGAAGAGGGTTCGAACCACTCCCTATCGTTACCGGGTACCCTGCAGAAGCCTCGCCGCTCGCATCGACCACAAAAAGGTAAGCTTTTTCACCGGCTTTGAAGGCCCCCTGGTTTATTGTGGCGCGAATCTGTCCGCTATTCCAAGAGATGGGAATCTGAATTTCTCGGTGTGTGCAGTTTTCAAACACCGAATTATTTCCAAGCTCTATCCTTGCTTCGGTTGTCGATATATAAAGATCGTCAAACCAAGCACGTGCACTCGAAGTGAAGCCTTGGGCCATATGGCCTAGCCTGAAATCAACGAATTCACCATCCACGGTTCTGGATCTGTAGTTGTAGTTTTCAATGCCTAACCGGGCATCGACCCAGGCTTTCACAATGCCGTTACTTGATGTATAGGGTGAATTTAATTGTGTATAAAATTCCCAGCGTTGAAATCGACCCGATGTTGAACTGTAAGTCCATCCTAATGAATTAAGATTATTGCGATCAGAATATGATAAAGAACCATCACTCACATTATTATAGAAACCCCATTGGGTGTTCCCTGCTGGTATCAGGGGCATATTTTGTGGGAATTGACTGCGGTTGCCATACAAATAAAACTGCTTGTGATTACAAGATGAATCGAAGTTTCCCTCTTGGTAGCGCCAATATGTAATATATAGTCGGCTAAAAGGCCCTTGGCCACCCCAACCAAAAGAATTTATGGTTGAGCTTCCCCAATCAACAAGGACGCTCTTTCCTCCGCTATGCGCCCTAGTAGCGCTGATGGCAACTGGGTCAGTAGCGGGGGCAAGTTTAAAGGTTGACCAAGTAGGCCCGATTATTGGCTTTATGGTCCTTCCGGACAGGTCGACCCCTACGGTGTGGTTTTCAAAATCATCCCATGAAACAATGGCGCCGCCCATGCTGCCTAATGTGCCATTAATTTGAACGGTTCCCCCATTAGAAATGGTTCCTGAGACCGAGCTAAGTATTGGTTCGGCAGCCGCCATTGATGTGCACAACATGGCACTTATCGAAATAATTACGAAAGCCGTGAAATTGATTCTAACCCTCATTTAGACCTCCAAGGCACTTGTTTGATTCGACACAACTTGCCAATGGTGATGCAAACACAATGCCATTTGTAATTCGCCGAGTTCCCGCAAAACGCAGGAAGGCCAGATAGGCCCACACTTTTTAGGTTCAAATTTGCTATTCGAATGCGATTACGGTTTACGAAAATTGAAGCCGTTGACCTCATTTTCCTGTGCCCCATTCTGGGTTTCAAATACAATATCTCTAAAATACCTTGCCTGCTTTTCCCATTCAATGCACAATTCATCTTTCAAAGCCATCGCTTCTTTTTTCAGCTCCGTTAGGTTTTGAATACCAAACGATATTGACTTGGCTATTTCATTTGCATTGTTGTCTGTAAAAACAACCCCCTTGTAGAAATGTTTTTTTAAAGCCGCAGTCCCGGTTAAGATTAATGGCTTTTCAAGTGACAGTGCTTCGTAGGCGCCACAAACCAGACAGTTTTCACGGTTTGTGAGATCAACAATTAGATCTGCAGAGCAAAGAAGCCGCCAATAATCTTTGTCTGGCAAATATCCTGTAAAATTAATATGATTCTGATATTCGTGAATCAAATTCGCAGTAAGATTTTTGGTATTCCCGGTCATATATAATTTGATATCGCGTGCAAGTTCCTTGCTTGCCTTCATAATTTCAATGTAAGGCTCATCATACCCGAAAGTGCTAATGGCAACAATTTTATATTGTTTGCTCTTTTCTAAAGCCTCAATTTTTTTAATATTCGGTATACGATCAGACAGGACAAAAGTATTACCACCGCATTCATTAACAACTTGTGATAGTTTCTTATTCGTTACAATCGTCAGATCGCTCGTCCTATAAATGTATCTATAGAGAAATCTGCACCTTTCCAGGATAAGATTCTCAGGAAATATTCCGACATTATGTGTGTCAACAAGGAGTCGATATTTGAAAATTTTTTTAAGTAGACATGCTATTGTCGTGAGCACTATTGAAGGATTTTGAACAATCAAAACTTCAGGACGCTTCGATAGCAATATAGAAAGAGTTTTAATTATGAAAAGCGGGTGCTTGATAATCCTATGATGAATACTCTCAAAGAGCCTGCTTTCAATTCCCAGGTATTCGCATAGGCTAACCGTCCTTCGGTGCTTCTGCCATGCGATCCAGATTATTTTTTTTTGCCGATCCATTTGTGCCTATGCTTGCTTGAACGATTTGACTGAAATGGACGATTTATTAAATAGTGCTGGCCATCGTAGATTCAGTGCCGCCAATGGCTATTGCATCAACAAACCCACTGCCGCTGTATTACACATTAAAGGCCTACCCATCCTCGGTGCTTCATCCGCCATCCAGCGAATCCCACAAGAGCGGTACCTAATAACAACAGCGTATTGGGTTCCGGAACGGGCGCTGGCTCTGGAGGCACTGTATTAAAGCTGGTGATGTCCCCGTAAGCCTCAAATCCTCCCATTGATAAAGCAGAACTTATCCTAATCGATCCCCCTTCAAACATCGATGTATCGATTCCTTCTGGCAAGCTGGCATCGTAAAATGCTTGACCTTCATCATCAGCAAAATTGATGAAAAAATCCTCTATAAAAAAACCGGTATTGGACCACGTGTCAGGGCCGTAACCTTGATGGATGAGACTGAAAGAATCTTGTGTAGAATCGTTCTGAACATTAAAACTCCACGCAGCTGAAGTGTTGATATAGAAATATTCATTTATATTCAACAGTAAATACAAGGCAACGCCATCAACATACGAAGCGTATCGCGCCGGGTCGTAACTATCTCCTTCAACCGGATGCACGCCTGGGCCAACTTGGTACATAAATGCCCCTGAAAAAATGTCACCGCTTTCACATTCGGGAAAATTATATGCCCCGGTAGTAACCACATCACTAAGCGTTCCAGAGAATGTGTACATAGGTGAGTAGTATATTGCATGCACAAGGGATGGCGCCATGGCCGATATACCAACGAGAAAGATAAGTACAAATGCAAATGTTCTATTTATCATTTTATCTCTCCTCCTATTTATTATGGATCGCATTTTCATTTATGAAAATGGTAATTGCCATGCATCCGAAGCAATTTCAGCGCATGCATAACGACGAGATAACCATCACGCAAGAGCTTCCGTCACCATATCCACCCCGGCACACTACAAATCTATTTGGTCATTTTTAAGATTGAATACCAAGCCCATTTACCCAAACTTGGATGGCGGCGAAGTAGTTTTTCATCTATTTTGATACAAACGTTATTTGCTTTTCGATACATTTTTTTAAGTACGGGTATGTAAAGCAGAACGAAAGGCAACAATGCAAACAAATAAAACTCCTCGTGATCGATGCTTCTAAAATTATGTGCATATTTAGAAAATTCTTCAAAAATGATAGGTTTTTCGTCATGTGTGCGAAATTTAGGTGTAAGCATCCTGTAAAAATTGATGATTGGGTTGTAACCAAGGGGTTCTGCAAAATATGCAACCCCACCAGGCTTTAATACTCTGTGTAACTCAGGAATTGCCATCTGCAGATCGAGGTGATGCAAAATCGCAAAACCAACGACTATGTCAAACGTGTTCTCGGGATAATCGAGCCGTTCGGCACCCATTGTCCGCAAATTGCATACCTTTTCGAGGGACTTTTTTAACAGCAATTTTTTTGTACAATGAATTGCTTCAGATGAAATATCAAATGCATATACGTTAAATCCCATAGATGCGAGTTCGACGGTAATCCAACCTGTTCCGCATCCATATTCAAGAACAGTATCGGCATTATTATTCCGGATTCGCTCTTTGATTCTCTGAAAGATCCGGTAGGTCGGGTTTACCGCATAGTGCCCAGGAGATGTCTTAACGTGCGTGTACTTGTTATTATGAAAGCTTTCTTCAGATTTATGTCTCTCTAAAATCGATTTTTCCTGTTTAGAGTTCAATTTATTCACCTTTAACATTCTGATATCGTGTAGTAAATATTTCTGTTTTTCGCTGGGCGTATCTATATAAATTATAAATTGAAATAGTAATGCCTAATGAGAACCACCAATAAATTTCATATAAATCGTGCCCAAAAAGCCCTAAGACAACCCTGATGTAGAGATATAATAGTACCGCACCTATCGAGGCCTCAATGAGGCTCAAATCTTTTATATGTCGATCAATATCATTTTTTTCCTCTGCCTCGATTACTTTGTCTTTAATTATATCGAGCAACTTGAATTTGTCGTTTATGGTTTTGTTTTTTAGATACTTCAATGTCCGATACATTTTGTAAAGAAAAATTAGAAAAATTATAAGCCCCTGAATCCCTAAGTTGGTAGCGACTTCAAGATAAAGATTATGCGTATCTTGAAATCTATCGAACATTTTCCTTCTTACTGTTGTAAAAGCCCCCAAACCCACACCTAAAGGGTTCTTTTTAAAAATTTCGATTGCGTCCGATATGATCTCTTTTCTCTTTTCTATTGAACGCCCCTCAATATCTTGACCGGTGAATATTGTCTCGAAGCGATTCACATACTGTTCAGGAATTAAAGGAATGCAAACGAGAAAAGCGAATAGCCCGATCATTACTACCTTAAAATTCTTAGACTGATATAAAACGTAAAGAATTAGCGCGATGAATGCGACGTATCCCGTTCTTGAACCTGTAAAAATTATGATATTTAGAGATAGAAGCCCTAAAACAATGAGCAAAATTTTAATTATTTTCGAAGATATTGGATAAAAACTTATTACAAAAGGAAGCACCCCCAATGCCATTCCCGCGAATGAATTGGGATGAGTATAAATACTCGTTGGACCATGTAATCTCATAACTCCCTGGTTTTCCCAGACCATGCTACCGGTAATTCGACCAACCAAGCCTTCTTGCCCGAGCTTCATGCAAGCCAACAAAAATGCACCCATAAAAAAGATGAGATGTTTAGGGCTTTTTACAAAGCTTGCAATGAATAGAGCGATAAAGGAAAATTTAACTACCCGGTCGATGAAGACATCCCATGATAGGCTGACATTTTGCGAAAATGGTACTTGAAAAATCATTGCAAGCATTAGAAGCAAAGCCACCCAGATAACCGGGCAATCCAATTGGACCTTAGGCGTGAATAATAATGCGAATAGAGCAAGGATGCTCGCATAGATCAATTCAAACCTTATAGCGCCAAGAGCCGGAAAACGATCGCCAATTTGCAAAAACAAAATAATGATATAACCGCAGAAGAAAAATAACAAGCCATTGCCGATATAGGGGTACTCATCATCATTGTAATATAACAAACGCAGCATTTCAGACCTATTTTCTTAAGAAGACAACCTGTAATTCTCTCTTTTCAGGTTTCTCAGGCTGAATTATTTTGGTTTATTCTACCATAATCCAACAATTAAAAGACACTTACGATAGCCAGTGATCAATTATGGCCCCCTCCCCCCGGACAACATTTTTCGTTGGTTGAGGGCCAACATGATTCTACCTGATGTCTTGAAATGCAATAAGAAAAACAAGGCAGCGTATAAGAATTCGAAACGGATTTCGGCCAGTACGGGTCTGCGGTAACCGATCTGCAGGTACCAGATGATGACATATCCGCAGAAAAGCAATAGCACCCACGTCGGGATGTAGGGATAGCGCGGCTGCGTCAAGCTCAGCTTTGAATCTTGCATATGGAGAACCTGTATTTGCCGTTGGGCTCGGGAGCGATGAGTTCGACCGGCAGAACCCGGATGTCTGTCTGTTCGCCGAAAACGCTCTTGAAATAATCGATCAACTCTTTTCGCCGGCCATCGTTGTACTGCTCGCCCGGCACGATATGGATGGTCAATCGATCCAGGGTGTTTTGAATCAGTTGCATCTGATCGAGACCCGGTATCCGGGTCAATGTGTTTTCGATCAGGGAGATGCCTGCCACGCGGGCGCCGTCCCGCTTGAGCAGAAAATCGGCGATGCGTCCGGATACCTTTTCCATCAACGGCAGGCCGCGGCCGCACCCACAGCGCCGGCCCGACGGCACCGCCATGTCCTCGATCTGGTAGCGGATAAACGGCATGGCGTAATTCATCAAGTCGGTCACCACGATACGGCCGGATCGGCCCACCGGCACATCCGCGCCTTTTTCGTCGAGGAATTCGACCAAAAGATGCTCGATGTTCAGGTGCATGCCGTTGTGCCGTTCGCACTCGCAGCCAATCAGACTGACCTCCTCGCACCCATAGCGATCGGTCACGCGGGTCCGGAAGACGCCTTCGATCTCTTTTCTTTCATGCGGCAGAAGCATCATAGAGGATGAAACGATGCCTTTTGGCCGCAGGTCGTTCACGCCGAGTCGGTCGAGATATTGCGCCAGGAGAAAAATGGAGTGGGCGTGGCCGAAGATGAGCGTCGGCCGTACGCGGCGCCACTGACGGGCAAACTCGAGAACGCTTCGGTCCGTGACCGCCATGGTGTCCAGGTAGATGCAGGGGTTGCGGACCCAACTCGTCGCTTTGGCTTTGAGCGAACGCGGATAGATTGGATTGCCCCAGATCGCGGCGACCGGTTCGCCGACCTCCCACCCGGACCATCGGTCGTGCCTTCGGGCGACGGCATTGCGCAGTTCGCTGCATGGTTCGGTGAGGTATATTTCCAGGGCTTTGCCGGTGGAGCCGCCGGTCTTGAATTTGAGCAGGCGCCCCGGATCGAAGCCGTTGCTGATCATTTCGGAGACGTTTTGCCGCACCTCTTGCTTGGTCAGAACGGGCAGTTTTCGAATATCCGAGGGGGCTTTGAGGTCGTCGGGCGTAAGGCCCGCCTCGTCGAACCGCGCCCGGTAAAAAGGGTTTTTCGCGTAGACGAAGGCCAGCAGCTTCTTGAGGCGGCGGAACTGGATGTGGCGCAGGCGCGCTTCGGGAAGGTACTGGGTCTCCTCCAATACGCGCCAGTAATCGAAGCGCGGACTGTTGCCGATCCGGCCGTAAACCCGGTCGAGTATTCTGCGGATGGGGGGTTTCAAGCGTTGCATGTCAGTAACTTTACATAATAGTCTTCGTGGGCACAAATCATTCGTTGCATGGAATAGCGCTCGTCGACGGTTTTGATGTTTTCGGCGCCCATGCGCCGCATCACGTCGGGATTGTCGAGCAGGGCAACCACGCGCTCGGCCATGGCCCGGGGGTCGCCGACCGGCACGCGGAAACCGTTGATGCCCTCCTCGACCATTTCACGGTTTCCGTCGACATCCGTGACCACCACCGGCAGGCCGCAGGCCATGTATTCGATGACGGCGTTGGAAAAACCCTCGCTGGCCGAGGTGCTCAGCCCCACGGCGAACTGCCGGATATAGGCGAAGGGATCTTCCAGGCGCCCGGTGAAATGAACATCGCCGGCGATGCCGAGTTCCTGGCAGCGCTGCTGCAAGCGCGCCTTCTGGCTGCCGTCACCGATGACGATGAAGGCGGCATCCTTGCGCAGTTGCTTGACCCGCGCGGCAACCTCGATAAAATCGCCCATACGTTTGACCGCACGGTTGCAATTGCCCACGATGCCGACGATCGGCCCGCCCTGCCCCGGCCATGCCGGCGGCATCCCGTTCGGAACCGCGGGCCGGCGCTCGAACCCATTTCGAAGTACCTCTATCTTTTCAGGCCGGATCTTGTCCTTGGCGGCGAAATGGGCTTTCACGGACATCGAATTGGCGATGAAGCCATCCGCCCAAGGGTAGACCGCCCGCATTTTCAGATTCTCGGCGCGATTGCGCCAGAAACCGAGATCGCGAAAAGAGACGATCAGCTTGACCGGCAGCAGGGCCTTGAGAATGGCGCCGAAGACGCCCGGGTCCTGAAAGAACGTCTGCACCAGATTGATGCGATGCGTGCGGCAAAACCCGGCCAGCCGTCTGACTTGAGTGGCGGTGCGCGGACTGAGCAGGCGCTTGTTGCCCAACTCGATCTTGGGAATGGAAAGGGATGCCAATAAGCTTTCAGACGGCCGCAGGGTGCACACATGCGTTTTGACGTTGGCAGAGGCCTCCAGACCGCGGATCAAGGCCGCAAGTTGTTTTTCCGTGCCGCCCACGGCCATGCGCTCGATAATATACAGAACCCTGATGTCCGGTAGACTCGTCATGGCGCGACCTCTCGCTGGCAGTGGCTCGAGGAGCGGCCAGATGCCGGGGGCCCGAGCAATTCCTCCCCGAGCAACTCCTTATAGATACGATGGTAGCCGTGGGCCATCTGTTCACGGGTGTAGTTGCGCTGGAACAGCCGCAGCGCCGCTTTGCTCAAGGCCAAGCCTCTATCCGGCCGGTCGTGAAGCGCGGCGATGGCTTGGGCCAGGGCGCCCGGATCGGCCGGCGGGACGATCGAAGCGCTTTGTCGATCTTGCAGGATATGCGGGATTCCCCCCACACGGGTGGCCACGATGGGGGTGCCGGCCCGCATGGCCTCCAAAAGGGTGATCGGCAACCCTTCGGTCAGCGAGGGCATGACCAGCAGATCGCACATCGGCAGAAAGCGGCAGGCATCGGGCAGAAAGCCGGGCATCAGGACTCGGCTGCCGATTCCGAGGGTCGCAATCTTCGCTTCCAGGTGGTTGCGCTCGCGCCCCTCGCCGACGAGCAGCAAACGGAGATCCTTGCCCTGGTGCAGCAGCATGGCGAGGGCGTCGAGCAGATACGCGAACCCCTTTTCGGTGGAAAGCCGTCCCAAGGCGCAGATGGTGTATCCCTGCTTGCAGAAATGTTCGATCGAAGGGCTGATCGCGGCCGGGAGCGGGTCGGGAAACGGTGCGATCCCGTTGTTCACGATCCGGAATCTCTTTTCACCGTATTTGCGGAGGCGTGGATGCGACAGCATGCCGCGGTTGACCAGCACGATGCGATCGATGAAGCGCAAGCTCAGGCTGTCGAGCCATTGGTACGCTTTCATCCTGCTCCAGCCGAGGGTGAAGGTCCAGCCGTGCAGGGTGGCCACCAGGGGCAGGCGTCTGATCCCTTTGGGAATCATCATCCCGAACAGGATGTTGCCCTTGAACCCGTGGGAGTGCAGGATATCGAATCGATGCCGCCGGGCATGCCGCAAAACGTCCAGCGCGCCCGGCCAGTTGGGGCCGGGGTGCATGCGGAACTTGCGCACCGCGAACCCCTGCGCAAACGCCGCAGTTTCGATGGCCTTTTCGGCGATGCCTTTTGCGCCGATGCTGGCAATTTCGACGCCATAGCCCATGCGCACCTGCTGGGTTACAAGATTCAACAGCATGACTTCGGCGCCATACATCCCGGCGGAATCGATGATATGCAGTATCTTCATTTCAAACCCTTGACGGCGCCGTAAAAAGGCCAATATCTGCGTTGCGCTTCATCCCGTTGTCCTTGCGGCGTACGACAAGTACGCCTCAGGACACGGGATTCGCGGCGCCTTGATCTTGGCCTTTTTACGGCGCCGTCCGACCCGCGACTTTTTACGAGTCCATTAATTTTTCGTGCAACCTTAAACCGGGGCGGCGCGTTGCGGCCGTCTCGTCAACGCCGGCTCGCGACCGGCAAAGCCTTGAACAGCAGTTTGGCCAGCCGCTTGAATGCGCGCATTTGCAGAGGATCGGTTTTAATCGCTCGGCCGAAAAAACGGATGGATCGCCACCGGTCCTTATCCGCGTAGTATTCTCCCCGGTTGCACAAGGTATGATAGTCCGCCTTGCGCATGGTCTGCCTGGAGAGCGTGCCGGGGAAGTTCTTCCTGAAGCGGTTCATGATACGGTCGGCGCATCGTTGCCGCTCTTCGAGGTTATGCGACATTTGCCCGCTGTGCCCGACCCTGTAAATCAACAAGGGCGCGTCGACGAAATCGAAGGTGTAGGCAACGGAAATCCGCAGCCACAGATCCCAGTCGATCCCCATTTTCAAGGACGCGTCGAACCGGCCGCAGCGCTCCAGGCATTCCCGGCGCACGATCGAGGAAGAAAAAGGGATAAAGTTGTCGATATAAAGAAATTCGGTCACCTTGCCCCTGCGGGGCGCGAGATTGTTCCCCGTCTCCGGAAGCCCCAGATCTTCTCCATTGGCACCGATAAAGCGCGACCGGCTGAAGACGACGCCCACCGAATCGGCGGAAAAGAGCGGCAGTTGTTTTTCGAGCTTGTCCTTTTCCCACAGGTCATCGGCATCCAGAAAGGCGATGAAACGGCCTCTGGCAGCCTCGATCCCCATGTTTTTGGCCCTGGCCTGCCCTCCGTTGGGCTGTCGGATGTAGCGTATGCCTGCATGTCCGGCAAAACCGGCCATCACCTCCGGGGTGTTATCGGTGGAGCCGTCGTCGATGACGATGATCTCCCAATCGGTATAGGTCTGGCCGAGAATCGATTCGAGGCAGCCTTTCAGGTAGCGGCCATAGTTATAACAGGTGACGACGATACTGGTTTCCGGAAGTGGGTTCATCGCCTGCGTTTTCATTTTGTTCGTGACGGGTGGTCACGCAGCCATTGCTTTAAAAGTCGTAACGGGCGGGTTCCCAGCAGCGAGACCGCCAGGCCCTTTATTCCCGAACGGGTGGGAAACGACAGGATACCCTTCCAGTAATGCTGCCGGGCTTCGGCCGATTCTCCCTTTGCCTGGAACGCATAGGCCGCGGAGTTGTAATTCTCCGCGATGCGCTTGCGGATCTGCCGGCGGACATGGGGCGGATGGTCGGCGCAAAGATGTTTTTGCAGCATTTTGACCCTGTATTGGGCGGACACGGCGCCGCGCTTGGAAATGCTTCCAGCCCTTTCGCGGTAGCGCAGGCCGATGTCGTCGATGTAGCCGATCGGGTATCGCTTGGCGATGCGGAGCCACATATCCCGGTCGTCGCCGTTTTTCAAGGTGTCATCGAACCAGCCGACCTGCTGGAATACCCTTCGCGGGACCACCACGCAGCCAGGCGTCAGAATGAAGTTCGCGAAAAAAAGAGCGTGATAGGCGTGCCTGGACTCGATCACGAACCACTTTTCAGCCACCTGTTTTTTGGGCAGCCTGTGGAAGTCCGGGTACGAAGCTAAAAACGGCGGCTGTTCGATGCGGGTATGGTCATCGAATTTGACCACATTCCAGAAACACAATCCGAGTTCGGGCGACATCTCCAGGAATTCGATGGACTGGGCGATCATCCACGGCTGGAGCTGATCGTCCGAGTCGCAAAAGCAGACATATTTGCCTTGGGCCAAGGTCGCCCCGATGTTTCGGGGGCGCGAGGGGCCGCCATGGTTCTGTTTCAAACGGACACATTTGATGCGCGCATCGTTCATGGCCAGAACGATGTCGCAAGTATCGTCGCTGGAATGGTCATCCACGACGATGATCTCCAGGTCCCGGTGCTGTTGGGCCATGATGGCGTGCAGGGTTTCGTCGATAAACGCTGCGCTGTTATAGGTCGGCACGATCAAGCTGATGATCGGCTTTGGGGTGCTCAGGGGGTCCAAATCAACTCCATTTCAGATTCCGCTTTCAGGGGGCACGTGTGTCCAATGCCGGATTCGATCATGAAAAAAGGCGGGCCGGGTTGCGCAGGGTCGAAAACCTGAAAATACGACCGACCCTCTCGGCCGGCAGGACTCTCAGGAAAACCAGCCCGACGACAAAAAGCATACAATAGCAAGCCAGGGCCAAACCGTCGCAAACGTTCGTCAATCCGTCCACCAGGTAGGATATCAGCTTGCCGTTCTTGAACTGGTCAAGAGACAGAAGAACCAGGGCGCTCCGCACCAGGGGGGCCAAGTGCATTTCGATCCACGGCCCGATCCAGGTGTCGGCAAAAGAAAAGTCCTTGGCGAGCCAGAAGAGCCCGGTCGCCAACAGGGTCATGGAACTGACCGCTTTCCATGCATAGGGCACGTAGTAATACGATCTGGCCATAAAAAAACCGAGGGTGCACTGGAACACCGCCGAGAGCAAAGATGCGACCACGGCCCCTGACAGGCCATACAACCGGATCAACGGATAGGTAAGGGCCAGGCTGACGATGGCGGTCGCCGTTTGGAGAATCGAAATTTTAAATGTTTTTTTCGCATAGAGCAGTCCGAAGAAAAAGTGATAGTAAGCGCCGTTGAGCACGCGCGACATGACCGCGAAAAAAACGATGAACCCGCTGAGCCAGAACGCTTTGGGTGTCATCAGCCGCATGGCAATCGGAATCTCCAAGGAGAAAAAAAGGCCGACAAGCAGCATGATCGCCATGTGATAGGTGAAGACCCGGGCGAGGAGGTCGGGGCCATTTTCGAGATCGCACACCTCGAACCGTTTTACTTGCCAAATTTTGGAAAATGGCTCGACCACGAAAAAGCCGATCAGGGTCGCGAACTTGAAGAGCACTTCGAAAACACCCACTGTGGCCAGGCCAAGGTAGGTGCGTAAAATCACGCGATCGGCATTGCCGCGAATGAACATGGCGATATAGCCCGGCAGCATGGGCAGGCTGAATCCGAGCACCTGCCGGGCGATGCGGCGATCGTAGCTAAAGCCCACCTTTGCAAAGGCATAAATATGCGAGAAGAGCGTGTGGGCGACGGCCTCGATCAACGAGGCGTACAGATAGCCAAGCACGCCCATCTTTAATAGGACGATAAAGTAGATGTTCAGCGCCAAGCCGAAGATCAGCCGAATCAGCGAGACAATGGAAAGAAAAATCGATTTTTGCAGAATCAGGATGTAGTTTTCGGCATTCTTGGAGGTCATGTTCGCCATGAATGCAAAAACGGCAAGGACGATATAGTGCGCCCAGTCGCTGCGGCCAAAAGCCAGATAGGCCACCTGTTTGGAAAAAAGGAGTACCGGCAGGGTCACCGCAACGACCAGAAAAAACATCAGGGTGATGGTGGTGGAGACGATCAATTTGCGCTGGCGGGCATCGTCGGTCTCATAGTAGAAGCGGCTCATGGCCCCTGAGATCCCATAGCCGATGACCAATGTTAACAACTGTAGAACCGTATCGATCATGCCGATCACACCATACCCCTCCGCCTGAAGCTGGTGGGAGTAGATCGGTAGCATGATAAAGCCGATGGCTTTGCTCAAGATGCCTGCGCTGCCATAAATAGCCGCATGCCTGAAGAGGTTCTTGATATGAGCGCTATTTTTCATTTTTGAGGGCTTTGTGGGCTTTCAGGCAACGGGCAAATGTTCGGGCGCCCAAAATGAGTTTTACCATAACAAGAAAGGATGGGTGCAGTTCCAATAGGGATCTGTGTTCTGAAACCTAATTTTCACGGGATTCGCATTTCACCCATGCGGAATTTTACTGACCGGCCTTGCAGGATTGCCAACGATGATCATGTCTTCTTCGCATACTCGGTTTTTCAATACAGCGCCTTTTCCAATGACGCAGTTCTGTCCGACCGTTATATTCGGGCCTAACAGAACGTCCGAACCGATCATTACATTGTCTGCCAGTTGTATGTCGCCTTGGAAACCTTCGAGATCGCCGCTTCGATGCCTTAACTCTTTATCGACCGAATGCAGGTCGGAGTCGTAAAATTGGTCGTTATGCCCGGTCTTACACCTTTTGCCTAAAACGATTTTTTTCACCACGACAAATTTATTGTTATTTCCGATGGTGCATTCATCGCCTATGGTTACTTCGGAGTCAGGAAATTTGGTTATGATCGTGATACTATGTCTTCTGAAGAAAGGTGACATCGGGTATCCAAAGCGAACATTTTCACCAATGACAACGCGCCCGGGCCCTTTTATATCGACGCGCTGCATGACCCTCGCCCCATGGCCGATGGTCGCTTTCCTTAGAATTTTATCATATAGTATGTAAAATCGATATGTTCGATAAGATGAAGTTAAAGTTAACTTAAGCTGCTGATATCTGGAATAGGCTATCGCCAATAGCTTATATCCAAGTCCATATTGCACAGCGGATTTTAATTTTCTAAGCATGATCGAATGTTGCGCCGGCACATCGAATCTTCCTTTTAGATGTTTTCGCAAAAGACATAGCGCTTAGAAGCCACCTCAAAACCTCCCCTCAGGCCCAAATCCGGCGTTGGGCCAAGGCGTCCAATCCTCGAAATACTATGTGTATTCCTGCGGTTGTCCACCTTGCCCCGCCTTCGGTCTTCGCCTTTCGGCTACGCCTCGACACGTGCCTTTGGCCCTGATTGAAGCTTTTGAGATGGCTTCTAGCCATTTCAAAAAAGAGATCACTGCCAATGCGGAGGCTCTAAGCGGTCGATAGCCTCGCCTCAGACATAGAAAAAAGTAATAGGAGGCCTTTAAAAAGGATTTTCGATTTAGATACAATGCATAGGCGTAGCTGAATACAAAGATGTTCAGGTTGTTCTTTGCGATGGGGATATATTTACTTTTCTGCTTCTTAAGATCCCTGATCCATTTATTCCACATTTTTATGCGCGAAAATCGAGATCTTTCGGATAGTGACATTGCGCCTTTATGGGCTCTTTTGAAACAGCAAACCTTTCTAACACAAAAGATTGGATACTTTTCTGCAATCCTGAGCCAGAGATCTCTATCGTCGGTACCGCTGATTTCCTCATCGAAACCTTGAAGCCCGCGAATAATGCGCGTAGGTATCAAAGCCGACGATCGCAAAACGAAGTTTTCCATCAATAGGTTCTCGAAGACCATGCCGTCACTGACATATTCATATCCCATGCTATTCCATGCTGAAACCCAAGGTTTCGCTGGATCGTCTCCAACAGCAAAGTCAGTGACAATCAATCCGCTGTGAACCTTTTGCAACGATGCTTCTATTTGCCTGCTTATCTTATCCGGCGCCCAGAGATCATCAACGTCCAGAAGCGCTACGAAATCTTCAACAACTTTTGCGAGCCCTATGTTCAGAGCCCTTGCTTGATTGTGAGCAGAACACTGCAAGATCGTCATCTGCTTCGTCTGTGTGGATTCGAGCTGCTTTAAGAGAACAGGCGTTTCGTCCGTCGAAGCGTCATCGATGGCGATAAGGTGTATGTTTTTGTAATCCTGATTCATGACGGTTTGGACCGCCTCAATCACAAACTGCCGGCCATTGTGGATTGGCAGCAATACTGCGACCGATGGTTCACGATCTATATTGGAAGCCATTAGATTGTTCCGACCGCACTACCGCATAGACGGCGGCAGCTTGTTAAAATCGAAGTATCCGTGAATGTAGTTGACCGAGTTGATCACCTCCAGGATTTCGTCGTCAGTGGCGCCCAGCAGGTACTCTAAGATATAGTCCGATGCGGGGTCCAGCAGCTCGTCCCTGTTGTCCAGGGTGTAAAAAACCACTCCCCGGGTGAATTTGGGCAGATAATAGCTCTCGGAGACGCAGCCGTTGAAGAAAAACCGGGAATAGCGCATCTCTTCCAGCGGAACGGTCACCGGCCGCGCGTCCATGATGGCCCTGCCGATGTAGGAACCGCTGTAGATCCCGCCATAGTGGTACTTGTACTGATCGGTGTTGTCCACGATCCGGCTGCCGACGATCGTATGGGCGTAGCTGCTCTTGGTGATCGTGTCGCTGCCGTCGGGGCCGCTGACGGTCAGGCTGACCGTGAACGGTCCACCGGTCGTATAGGTATGCACCGGGTTTTGCTCGGTGCTGGTTTGCCCGTCGCCGAAGTTCCACAGCCAACTGGTGACACTGCCTTTGCTCTGGTCGTAGAAGTTTGCCGTCCGCGGCAGGGTACCCGAAAAAGAGCGCGCGAAAAACTGCGCCCTGGGGGCCGCGTTCACGGCGCTGCCGACGTGTATATAGGCCTGCTTGGTTTCGTTATCGGAAGTGCCGTTCTGGTTGGTGGTCGTCAGGCTCACCGGGTAGATCCCGGCGGAAGTGTAGGTGTGCATCGGGTCGCGCTCGGTGCTGGTGGACCCGTCGCCGAAGTTCCACAGATAGGTCACGCTCGGCCGCCGGACGCCCTGGAGATAAACGGCGCTTCGGTTGATGAATTGCACGGTCAGCGGGCTGGAGCCTTCCATGACCGCCGAGCTGAACTCCGCGGTGACATACGAAGCCGGATCTGCGGCGTACTGCAGTTGCACGGCGTCGGCGATGACGATGCCGTTGGCGTTATCGGAGACCTCGATGGTGTAGCTGCCGGCCTGGTTGTAAGTGAAGGTCCCGAGCAGGTTCAGCTCCGCTCCCACTTCCTGGTTGGCCAGGACCGTGGTGTAGCTGGGCGCGCTCAGGCTGCCGTGCTGGATCCGATAGGGCGTATTGGTTGCGTTGGCGGCCTGGGGATACCAGGTGGCGTACACATTATAAAGTCCCGCCGAGGGCACCACCACGTGGAAGGTCGCCCGATTGGCGCCGCTGCCGGCGCTGTGGTACTGATAGGTCTGGCCGTTGTACAACTCCTCGTGCCAGTCTCCCGGGCTGGCCCAGGGCCAGGTGCCGGTATAGGTGACATGCGGGAAGTCGGGATTCGGGTTGGTGATGAAGTACTCCGGATTGAGCACCGGATCGGGAGGCGATCCGCTCGGAGAATACCACGCCGGGCGGCCCGAATCCGGGAAGCGCTCGATGTAGCTGCCGTCGGCGGACTCGATCCGGTAGTGGGTCGGGTCGCCGGGCCGCGTGTAAGTGGCGTAGTAATTGTAGGGCGGCAAGCCCCTGGGATCGCCGAAGTCGTAGGGCATGATGGCGCTCTCGCCCCAACTGTACTCCGGTTTCCAGTTGGGGAAAGCCTGGGTGAACATCAACCCCGAAATGCTCGGGGCGGTAAAGTCGGTGGAGACATTGGAAATCAGGGGGTCGTCGAAGACGTCGACAGCACTCTGCTGACCCGTTGTAAGGAACCCCAGGCCGTATCCGTAGTTGGAATGGCCGTTGTAGATGATATGCGCGCCCGGCTCGCGGATGGCGTCCTCGAACTCGGCCACCGTATCGATGGGCCGGATAAAGTAGGTCACGCCCTTGGCTACGTTGGTGTAACGCCAGACATCGTCGTCGATCTCCACGGCGCCGATATCGTCGATGTCCCACTCCAGATTCTGCCAGGTTCCGGTGTAGGTCGCCCCCCAGCCGATGGCCACGTAAATGTTCTCCACATTGGATCCAACCACCTGGATAAAACTGTTCTTTCTTTCAGTGTCGGACCCGGCGTCGCCGGTCACGGTCAGCGATACATCGTAGTTGCCGGCGGCGGCATATTGGTGGGTCGGCGATGGTTGGGTGCTGGTCGCGCCGTCGCCGAAATCCCACAGCCAGTTGTCGATATCGCCGGTGCTCAGATCCGTGAATTCAACGGTGACCGGCATCACGCCGCCGGTGGAATTGGCCGTAAAGTTGGCCACCGGCACCTGGTTTGAAGACATTTGAACGAACTGCACCGCGTCGGCGCTGGTGCTCGCCGTACCGGCAGGCGCGGTTATCGTTACCGTGTAGGTCGTGCCGGCCAGGAATTGATACTGGCCCAGCGCGTTCCACCGGCCGCCGTTGAGTTGCTGGTTGATATAGACCCGCTGCGTACCGCCGGCATTGGTGATATCCACCGGCACGTTGTTGCTGCGGCCATCGTAAGCGGTCCACCACATATTGACGATGTACGTTGCCGTAACCGGCGGATCGAACCGCCACGTATAGGTCGCTCCGTCCCTGGCGTAGAGGCTCGATGTGCCGTAAAAGTTCGGCTGGGTCGAAACCGTCCAGGTTCCGGTGGAGGAGGTGCCTGCATCGCCGTTGTCGTACACTCTTGTCAGGAGATCTTCTTCGACCGTTAGATCCCGGGTGACGAACGGAGACCAGGCGCCTTCGTCGTCCTGAACCCTGAAACTGATCTCATGGGTCCCTGCGCTCAGCGTGCTGTCGAAGGTTGCGTTGCTGGATAGCACGCCGTCGAGGTCTGAGCGCCACTCGTACGCGCTGATGCTGCCGTCGGCGTCGCTGCCCTCGCCCGCAAAGCTGACATCTTCACCGCTGCCGGCGGGATTGGGAGCAATTGAAACAATGCGCGCGGTGGGCGCTTGATTTTCCGGAATCGGATCGCCGATGACCAGGATTTGGACAACGTAATCCGACCAGGCGCCGTCGTTGTCCTGAACCCTGAAACGGATCTCGTGGGTTCCTGCGCTCAGGGTGTCGCTATCGAAGGTCGCGCTGCTGGACAGCACGCCGTCCAGGTCTGAGCGCCACTCGTACGCGCTGATGCTGCCGTCGGCGTCGCTGCCCTCGCCCGCAAAGCTGACGTTTTCACCGATGCCGGCGGGATTGGGAGCAATTGAGACAATGCGCGCGGTGGGCGCTTGATTACCGGCCGGCTCCGGATTGGTATCCCCCGACGACGAGCCGCCGCCACAGGCCAGCACAGTTGAAAAGCATAAGGCGATCAGCATCATTACTACCGCTTTTTGCTTTGCTATTCTCATCTTTTTCATAGTGCGCATTCCTTCCTGATCCTGCTTGTCGGCATCGTGCAAATCGGATGGATATGTTGTCTTCCCTTAATGCCATGGCCTGCGAAATTTAGAGATTACGGGGTACCAATCACTTTTCATGCCAAAAGATGCATTGCCTTATATGTTTTTTTCGCCGTTTTTTCAATAGATTAAATAGTGGCGGGGGAGCGCCGCCCTCGCATTAGGTAATTTACCACCTAATTGTGGTATGAAATTCCCTATCAATGGAGGGTGATTTTGCGCCGGATTCAGGTAAGGACAAAAACGTTCTGCAAGAGACGTCCCGCATCTTCTCCAGGGCGCCTCTTGCAGATTGGGTTTATGGATGAGCGAACCAGCCTCTGCGGCTGTCTCGCTCGAGAACCGTGCTTTCGTTACCGCATGGACGGCGGCAGCTTGTTAAAATCGAAGTATCCGTGAATGTAGTTGACCGAGTTGATCACCTCCAGGATTTCGTCGTCAGTGGCGCCCAGCAGGTACTCTAAGATATAGTCCGATGCGGGGTCCAGCAGCTCGTCCCTGTTGTCCAGGGTGTAAAAAACCACTCCCCGGGTGAATTTGGGCAGATAATAGCTCTCGGAGACGCAGCCGTTGAAGAAAAACCGGGAATAGCGCATCTCTTCCAGCGGAACGGTCACCGGCCGCGCGTCCATGATGGCCCTGCCGATGTAGGAACCGCTGTAGATCCCGCCATAGTGGTACTTGTACTGATCGGTGTTGTCCACGATCCGGCTGCCGACGATCGTATGGGCGTAGCTGCTCTTGGTGATCGTGTCGCTGCCGTCGGGGCCGCTGACGGTCAGGCTGACCGTGAACGGTCCACCGGTCGTATAGGTATGCACCGGGTTTTGCTCGGTGCTGGTTTGCCCGTCGCCGAAGTTCCACAGCCAACTGGTGACACTGCCTTTGCTCTGGTCGTAGAAGTTTGCCGTCCGCGGCAGGGTACCCGAAAAAGAGCGCGCGAAAAACTGCGCCCTGGGGGCCGCGTTCACGGCGCTGCCGACGTGTATATAGGCCTGCTTGGTTTCGTTATCGGAAGTGCCGTTCTGGTTGGTGGTCGTCAGGCTCACCGGGTAGATCCCGGCGGAAGTGTAGGTGTGCATCGGGTCGCGCTCGGTGCTGGTGGACCCGTCGCCGAAGTTCCACAGATAGGTCACGCTCGGCCGCCGGACGCCCTGGAGATAAACGGCGCTTCGGTTGATGAATTGCACGGTCAGCGGGCTGGAGCCTTCCATGACCGCCGAGCTGAACTCCGCGGTGACATACGAAGCCGGATCTGCGGCGTACTGCAGTTGCACGGCGTCGGCGATGACGATGCCGTTGGCGTTATCGGAGACCTCGATGGTGTAGCTGCCGGCCTGGTTGTAAGTGAAGGTCCCGAGCAGGTTCAGCTCCGCTCCCACTTCCTGGTTGGCCAGGACCGTGGTGTAGCTGGGCGCGCTCAGGCTGCCGTGCTGGATCCGATAGGGCGTATTGGTTGCGTTGGCGGCCTGGGGATACCAGGTGGCGTACACATTATAAAGTCCCGCCGAGGGCACCACCACGTGGAAGGTCGCCCGATTGGCGCCGCTGCCGGCGCTGTGGTACTGATAGGTCTGGCCGTTGTACAACTCCTCGTGCCAGTCTCCCGGGCTGGCCCAGGGCCAGGTGCCGGTATAGGTGACATGCGGGAAGTCGGGATTCGGGTTGGTGATGAAGTACTCCGGATTGAGCACCGGATCGGGAGGCGATCCGCTCGGAGAATACCACGCCGGGCGGCCCGAATCCGGGAAGCGCTCGATGTAGCTGCCGTCGGCGGACTCGATCCGGTAGTGGGTCGGGTCGCCGGGCCGCGTGTAAGTGGCGTAGTAATTGTAGGGCGGCAGTCCCCTGGGATCGCCGAAATCGTAGGGCATGATGGCGCTCTCGCCCCAGCTGTACTCCGGCTTCCAGTTGGGGAAAGCCTGGCCGAACATCAACCCCGAAATGCTCGGGGCGGTAAAGTCGGTGGAGACATTGGAAATCAGGGGGTCGTCGAAGACATCGACAGCACTCTGCTGGCCCGTGGTAAGGAACCCCAGGCCGTATCCGTAGTTGGAATGGCCGTTGTAGATGATATGCGCGCCCGGCTCGCGGATGGCATCCTCGAACGCCGCCACCGTACTGATGGGCCGGATAAAGTAGGTCACGCCTTTGGCCACGTTGGTATAGCGCCAGACATCGGGACTGATCTCCACGGCGCCGATATCGTCGATATCCCACTCCAGATTCTGCCAGGTTCCGGTGTAGGTCGATCCCCAGCCCAGAGCCACGTAGATGTTCTCCACATTGGATCCGGCCACCTGGATGAAACTATTCTTTGTTTCAGTGTCGGACCCGGCATCGCCGGTCACGGTCAGCGACACATTGTAGTTGCCGGCAGCGGCATATTGATGGGTCGGCGATGGTTCGGTGCTCGTCGCGCCGTCGCCGAAATTCCACAACCAGCTGTCGATATCGCCGGTGCTCAGATCCGTGAAAGTGACGGTGATCGGCATCACGCCGCCGGTGGAATCGGCCGAGAAATTGGCCACCGGCAGATGATTGGGGGCCACCTGTAAGAATTGCACCGCGTCGGCGCTGGTGCTCGCCGTACCGGCAGGCGCGGTAATCGTTACCGTGTAAGTCGTGCCGGCCAGGAATTGATACTGGCCCAGCGCGTTCCACTGGCCGCCGTTGAGCTGCTGATTGATATAGACCCGCTGCGTGCCACCGGCGCTGGTGATATCCACCGGCACGTTGTTGCTGCGGCCCACGTAAGCGGTCCACCACATGTTGACGATATACGTTGCCGTAACCGGCGGATCGAACCGCCACGTATAGGTCGCTCCGTCCCTGGCGTACAGGCTCGAAGTGCCGTAAAAGTTCGGCTGAGCCGATACCGACCAGGTACCGGTGGAGGAGGTGCCCGCTCCGCCGTTGTCGGACGCCACCGTGTGGAGAACTTCGCCGACCGTTAAAGATTCGGTAACGATGGCGGACCAGCTGCCGTCATTATCCAGCACGCTGAAGCTGATTTCATGATCGCCATCGCTCAACACCGCATCGAAAGCGGCCTGATCGCTCAACTGGCCGTCGATGCTGGAGGTCCACAAGTACTCGGCGATCAAGCCGTCGCTGTCCAAACCCTGCCCCGCAAAGGAGACCGATTCCCCGCTGGACGCCGGATTGGGCGTGATCGAAGTAATCTGAGCGGTGGGCGGAGTGTTGCCGGAAACATATTCGAAGCGCACCGCGTCGGCGCAGGTGCTGGCGGTACCGACCGCCGTGACCGTTACAAAGCCGCTGCCGTTGAAAGCATAAGTGCCCAGATAGTTCCACCGCCCGCCGCCGGTTCGCTGATCGATGGTGACCGTCTCCAGCCCGTTGATGTTCACCGGAACGGCGCTGGCCCTGGTGCTGGTGGCCGTATACCATATATATACGTCGTACATGCCGGCGGGCTGTGAAGCAAACTGCCAGGTATAAGTGGCCGTCGGCCGGGCATAAAGACTGTTGCTTCCGTAGGGGTTGGGACCGGTGGAAACGCTCCAGGTACCGGTAGACGACGTGCCCGCGCCTCCATTGTCGATGGTGATGACCGGATTTTCGATGACCAGTTGCTGCTGCGCGACTTCGGAAACCTCGCCGTTGCTGTCGGTCACCGTAAAAGAGATCGTATGGCTGCCCTGGGTTAACGGCCCTGCCGAGAAACCGGCCTCCGTGCTCAACAATCCATCGAGGCTCGACTCCCAGCGATATCCCGTGATGGTCGCGCCGCCCAGGGCGGTGCCGTGGCCGCTGAATGCAACGAAGCTGTCGAATCCGGCAGGGTTGGGGGTTATCGAATCAATTACCGCTATTGGTTTTGGGTTGCCCACAACCAGATTCTGATGAACCGCCGGCGACCAGGCGCCTTCATTGTCCTGAACTCTGAAACGGATCTCATGAACCCCTTCACTCAGGCTGTCGGTATCGAAGATCGCATTGCTGGACAGCAGGCCGTCGAGGTTTGAGCTCCATTCGTATGCACCGATACTTCCATCCCCGTCGCTGCCTTCACCTTCAAAAGCGATGCTTTGCCCGGCGAGCGCGGGATTGGGAGTAATTGAAACAATGCTTGCGGTCGGTGGGGCATTCAAATTGACCGATACCAGCCTGACGGCGTCCGCACAGGTGCTGGTGGTGCCGACCGCCGTTATTCTCACATATCCGTTCGTACCAAAACTGTAGGCCCCCAGAGAGTTCCACCGTCCGCCGTTGGCAAGCTGATTGATGCTTACCGTCTGCAACCCGTTGATGTCTACCGGGATGGCAGATCCGCGCGTATCGGCGGTGGTCCACCACATGAACACCTCGTAGGTGCCCGGGGTCAATGAATTGAATTGCCAGGTATAGGAGGCGGTGGGACGGGCGTACAGGCTGTTGGCGCCATAGGGGTTCACACCACTCGAAGGGGACCAGGTGCCGGTAAACGATGTGCCGGCGCCCCCATTGTCGATCACGCGCTCGATGATCGGCTCTCCCACCGTCAGGCTCATGGAGGCCGCTGCAGACCAGAGCCCCTCATTGTCCTGGACGCGGAAGGAAATCTCGTGGGTTCCGTCCGCGAGCAGATTTGTCGAGAAGGACATGTTATCGCTCAAATGCCCGCCGATGTCCGAATCCCAGGAGTAAGCGACCACGTTGCCGTCGGAGTCGTTTCCATGTCCGCTAAAAACGATCATCTCGCCGGAATTGGCCGGATTGGGACTGATGCCATCAATGACGGCGGTTGGCGCTAAATTGCCGGCCACCTGCCGGAACCACACGGCATCGGCACTCGTGGCGACATAGCGCCCATCAGGCAACCTCTGGGTCGAGGCCGTGACGGTAACGCCGGCACTCGAAGCGAGATTAAAGTTCCCCAGGCTGTTCCACTGCCCACCGTTGGTCTGCTGGTTAATCGTCACGCCAACGGGCCCGTCTGCGGTCGCGACGCTGACGGCTACCGAGTCTCCCCGGGTGTCCGTCTGCGTCCACCACAGCAAAACCTCGTATGTTCCCGCCGGCTGTGACGTGTATTGCCAGGTGTAGGTGGCGCTGGGGCGCGCGAACAAGCTGTTGGCGCCATAATAGCCGGCGCCGACCGATGCGGTCCAGGTACCTGTAGAAGAAGTCCCGCTGGCGCCATTGTCTATAATGACATCGGCGGCCGCTGGGGTTCCGAACGAAGCCAAGCATAAAACCAGCAAGAGCAAGCATGCCTTGCTGAACCTATTCTGGGTATTGGTCATCCTCATATCATTTCTCCGTTTCTTGTCGTTGCCGGCTGTCCGCAAGGCAACGCTATCAACTTTATGGAGGCGAAATGGCTCAGTGTCACCTGTAACAGTTTGCTTTTAGCGTCCATACAAAATATGTGCCAGAAAAGAAAAGGCGGGCGATTTAGATTTCATATGGATTTCGGCCTCTTAAGAGATAATAGATCTCCAGGAAAAATGATACTATGCAATAGATTACCTATGTATGGAGAAGTCACTGCTATATATAGGAAGGAAGGGTAATAAGACATGCTCCAACCCCTTTACCGCAGTTCCGGCAATGCATCTTTCATCGTACGGATGGGCACATCAGGCAAAAAACGATTTTATGGTCTTGATAACGCGCATTTGTTCATTTTTCGATAAATCGTAGTAAAATGGGAGCCTTAATAATCTTTCACTCATAGACTCGGTGACAGGCAGTTGCCCTTCTGTGTATCCCATCGACCGGCCAATTGGAGAGAGGTGCAGTGGGATGTAGTGAAAAACAGAATGGATGCCGTTTTCTTTGAGATGCTGGATCAGGGAATTTCTTGTATTCTCGTTTTCAAGAATAATATAGAATAGATGATTATTGCTCTGGCATTCCTCCGAAACGTAGGGCAACCTCAATTTTCCATCATTCACCAACGGGATGAGTTCCCTGCTGTACATTTCGTTCAGTTCTTTTCTGCGATTGCCGATAATCTCGATGTTTTCAAGTTGGGCATAAAGAAAGGCCGCGATGATATCGGACGGCAAATATGAAGATCCGATGTCCACCCAGGTATACTTATCAACTTCGCCTCTGAAGAATTTGCTCCGGTTTGTTCCTTTTTCTCTTATAATTTCGCTTCTTTCTATAAATTTTTCGTTATTGATGACAATTGCGCCGCCTTCCCCGCTGATCAGGTTCTTCGTTTCGTGGAAACTATAGGTTCCGATATCTCCGATAGTTCCCAGATAGCGGTTCTTATACTTCGCATTGACACCTTGCGCGGCGTCCTCGACGACAAATAAATTGTGTTTTCTGGCGATGCTGAGGATGGTATCCATTTCGCAAGAGACACCGGCATAGTGCACTGGTACGATGACCTTCGAATTGTCGGAGATTTCAGCTTCGATTAAATTTTCGTCGATATTTAAAGTATCGCTTCGGATATCGACGAATTTAATTTTGCAGCCCCTCAAGTAAAATGCATTGGCGGTGGAAACGAAGGTGAATGAGGGCATTATGACTTCGTCGTTACTGCTTACATCGCATAAAATCGCGGCCATTTCCAATGCTGCGGTGCACGAGTGGGTGAGTAAAACTTTTCTGGCGCCGAACTGCTTTTCCATCAGTTCGTGGCATTTCTTGGTGAAAAGCCCGTCACCGGCGATTTTTCCGGAGAGCACGGACTGGGAGATATAATAGAGTTCCTTGCCGACAATGAAAGGCTTGTTGAAAGGTATCATGATTTGTTCGCACCCCTGTTTTTGTTCGATCGTTCAAAACGGCAAGCCACTTGGAATCCCCCAAGCAGGCCCGAAGACGCAGCCGAATGGACACCTGCCCCGACACCACGGATTGGCGCCTTAGCAGGCTGTTAGAGGAACTTTTCATGGCTTTCGATCCCGAGATTTTCATTTCTTTTAGCGAACATCATAATTACAGCCCCAATGAGATTGTTTAAAGCCATCCCGATCAAATTGAAGAAACTTACGATAAGCGCAATCTCCGCGGGGACACCGAACAGAGCGTACATGACGATGTAGACCCCCTCGCGTATCCCCAGGCTGCCGAAGGATATCGGCAGCATAAAAATAAAGTAGAGCGTAGGCGCGACGAATAAGTTAACGAGAAACGGCAAATCGTATCCGATAGCGGTAAAAAAGATCTGGCTTTTTAATGAGGTAATAAATTGGATTGCCAGGGTGAACGCAATTATATTGGAGATCTTAAAGAAAGAGAGCGCCCTCGTTACCTCGTTCAATAGTTGGGACAGTGAAACCTTTTCGCTGTTGAAGGCGTATTTTTGACTGATCTTCTTTAGAATTCTTGCGCCCTGAGTGTCAAGTTTCGATATAAAACGCATTACCGTATGACTTTTAACGATAGCTTTTGAAAATAGCAGCGCGGTCAAGAAACAAATCATAATGAAAAAAGCGACGTATAATGCCGTCATGAGCTGATTATTGATGGATATCGGTACGATTGGGTAAAGCACGACGAATAGGGAAGCGCACGTGATCAATGCTAAAATTTTCTCGATGATGATGGCAATGGCATTTATGGTGTAGCTTCCATAAACATTTCCACCGTAAATGACACGATAGGCATCCAGGCCAAGAGATGCAGGGGTGAAGAAGCCTATCGCCACACCGGACCAATATTGCACGATCGCCGATCGAGTTGCGAGCTTCGGCTTGAAAAACTGCGCCAGAATATACTGCCACCGGACGGAACCCACCAGAATCAACAGCGGAGAATGCAGTAATCCAAGAGCTATCAACCAGTAGTTCGACCTTAAAAGAAATTCCTTGAGTTTGAGGAGATCGATTTGTTTAAAGACGACGATCAGAACGGTTATGCCGATCAGCCAGCGCAGATACCGGAATACCTTCTTTTTCATATGAACTCTTGACCGATCTTCGACATAATGAAGGGGGTTTTCCCACTCGGTTTCTTCTCCAGCTCAGTGACAACTTTATAGTCAATTAAGAGCTCATCCCCTAATCTGGCCCTGATTCCTTTTTCCAGATCGATAATGGAGTCCTGGCTGAAGGAATCGTCGACGATCAGGTTCAAATACACATGGTTGACAGAGTCCTGGACGCATTGGGAAAGGATTACCCCCCTGGACTTATCGATTGCATGCTCCAGAACATTTCCGATGTATCGGCCATCCGGGGTGACGATATAATCGTTTTGCCTTCCGATTATTTCTTTTATGGTTCTGAAATTGCACCCGCACGGGCAAAGTTCCCGCTCGCCATCGAGAACAACTTTGTCGCCGACCCTGTATCGAATCAACGGCATTGCATAGTTATAAAAGCCTGTGCCCACGAGTTCACCGGTCCCCGACGACTTGATTTCGCCGGTTTTCTCATCGATTACCTCGGTGTAAGAAAAATCGTCGAACAGGTGCTTCGAATGCATTTTGCACTCGGAAATTATGGCGACATCTTCGTGGTGCGAATAAAAATCGTAAACATTGCAACGATAGGCCTCTTCTAAAAGCTTTCTTCTCTTCTCGGAAAGGGTCTCTCCAGCCGTTACGATGGATTGAATGGGATGAATCGAAATAGCCTCATCTTTCGCGAATTTGCTCAACATGTAAATCGAGAAGGGATACCCGATCATCATTTTTGGTTTCAGCTTGTTTATCATCGCCAGTATTTCTAATGAAGCATCTCTCGAGAGCAGGCGCGAATTGAAACGCCACATATTGACCATCGGATAGTGCTTGTGGATGGCCTTTGGATCGCCGAATTTGTAACTCTGGATACTGAAGGTTCTTTTCCACGGTATATATCCAGCCCATCGATAACTGCGCAAGACAGCGGCAAGTTTATGTGCCTTAGTGGAATTATCGATCGCTAAATTAAGCGGCGTACCCGTCGAACCGCTGGTGGTTTCCCAGTTTATACCGTATCTATCGGCATTATCCGCGATGAATTCTTTCTGTCGCGTACGCAGGGTTTGTTTATCTAAAAGCGGTATTTTGTTTATATCTTTTCGGCCTCTGAAATCGTTTGCATCGAAACCTATGCTGCTGAACAGGTTTCGGTAGTAGGGAACATTCCTGGCCGCATGTCTGACGATTTGTATTAATTTTTTGTCCTGATAGTCTTCTATCTGTTCCCTTTTCCATTTTTGGCTATAGGAATAAAAAAAATGCCTCTTTAAAACCTTTAATGCATAAAGGATTGTAGATGAGTCCATCGTCATTATCCTCACCACATTATTCCTCTTGTTCCATCGGCCGTTTCAACTTCGATACTCAATAGTTTTTTTACCTCTTGAATTACATCCTCCAGCCTATTCCTGTTTTCGGCCGAAACCAGTATGGGCCCAAGCCGGGAGGTTTTATCTTTAAAACTTGACGTTCTTCGGCCCGGGCGGATATTTTCGAGACAGGCCCTGTGAACTCCCGGTAATTTTTTTACAGCTTCCAAACCTTCGACTTTCCTGATGATGCCCTCCGGAAGCAAGAAGCAAACATAGCCCGAAGAAGCATCGACATAATCCTTCAGGTCGAAATCGGGATTTCCACCTGCAGCGAGTTCGATCAAAAGATCATTGACATTAATTCCACAAGCGAGTGGTATCAAATCTGACGAGATAAATACGCCTCCTCCCCTGGCGGCGATTTCCATAAGACAGATGTCACCGTTGGATTCATTGACCAGGAATTCAGAATGCGTTATGCCAAATTTCAAGCCCAGCTTTTGGACAAGGTTGCTGTTCGCCGATAACACTTTGGCTTTAAGTTCGGGATTCAACGTTGTCGGGAATATCCTCTGCTTTGGTATGAACATGTCGATAGATTCGAAATTTTCACTGTCTCCGACGATAAGGTTTCGAAACTTAAAATCTTTCGAAAATCCCGCGATCACGATTTCGCGGCCTGAAAAAAACTCTTCTATAATGACAGTGCGTGTCGATGAATACTGTACCGCGCTTTCGAACTTTTCTTTCAAATCCGAATAACGATCCACCTTGCTGACGCCACGACTCCCTTGATTGTCGACTGGCTTGACGATCAGTGGTAATGCCATCTCCCGCGCCGCCTTATCGGCCTCCCGATAATTGGAGACTCGCCGGAATCCGATGGTCTTGATATCGGTATTTTCGCAGCTTTTTCGCATCTTGTATTTATTCGTAAAGCTTAAGGCGCATTCATATCCAATACCGGGAAGACCTAACTTTTCCGCGACATAGGCCGCCGTGGGAACTGCAATGTCAGTTTGGTCGGTCAATATGCCTGCAATCTGCTCTTTTCTTGCAATTTCGAGAATATATTCCTTTTCGCGCACATCCGTTATGTACTTTTTATCGCAAAGTTTGAAACCCGGATAGTCCCCATCGATACTCATCGCGATGGTGTAATATTTTTTTTGCTTTGCCAGATTTATAATGGGGACCTGGTTTTCGCCGGCGCCTAGTATAATCAATTTCTTTTTCATAGAGTTGTGCGTCTTTAAGGCCGTTTTTTAATCCAAGTTTTTTTCGCGCACCACGAATTGTTGTCGATTGGAAACCTCGTTGATTATTCTTCCCAGATATTCTCCAATTATCGATATGATAATCAAGAGCAACCCATTGAAGAAGGATAACAAGACCACGACGGAAGTCCATCCGCCGACCGGTATTCCCACGAGCAATTTTTTGGCGATGAAGAACATGCCCATGCAAAAGGAAATTGCGGATACGGCGAGCCCAATAAGCGTTAAGACCCTCAAAGGCAAAGAAGAATAATTGATGACCAGGTTGAACGCAAGATTCAATAATTTCCTGAAGGTATAAGTAGATTTCCCGAATTTGCGTTTATCGTGAATGACTTCGACATTTACTATATTTCTGGTGATGGACAACATTTGCCCGGAAATATAAGGATAGGGCGTTTTTAAGGTTTTTATCTCATCCGTTACGGCACGGGTCATAATCCTGAAACTCGACAGTCTGAGATCTTTAGGCTTATTGAAGATTCTCTCATTCAGGTACCGTATGACAAAGCTACTGAAATTTTTGAACATGCTGTGCTGTTTGACAATCTGCGCGCCAATCACGACATCGTATCCGTTATTCATTTTTGAAATCAGTTTCGGGATTTCTTCGGGAGGATTTTGCAGATCGTCATCCATGGTAATCACATAATGGCCGGTCACATAATGAAAGCCGCAAATCAAGGCGTTATGTTGTCCGAAATTGCGCATTAATTGTATTATTTTTAGAGACTTGCAGCTTTGCTTGAGTTCTTTCATGACTTGCCAACTGTTATCGGAGCTGGCGTCATTGACGAGGATGATTTCATACAAAAGACCATTGCTTTCGAATACCGAGGTCAACCTTCGACATAGCTCATCCAATGTTGCTGCACTATTATACACAGGGATAACCACTGAATATTTCGGGCGCACTTTTTGTTCGATATCATCCATATTTCACATTTGGTTTTCTTTTCGTGGGGATTTATTTCTTTTGCATTATCCCGCGGACTTCGTAATTCAATGTATCCAGCAGGTATTTTCCGTAACCACTTTTTATCTGAGTTTTTGCTAATTTTTCAACTTGCGCGGCATCTATAAATCCCATCCGGTAAGCGACTTCCTCGATACAAGCGACTTTCAAACCTTGCCTTTTTTCGATTGTGGATACAAATATTCCCGCATCGAGCAAAGAATCATGCGTTCCGGTATCTAACCATGCAAATCCACGCCCGAACAATTTGACCTTCAGTTCCCCTCTGGTTAAATACGCCTTGTTTACATCCGTGATCTCTAATTCACCTCTCTCCGATGGCTTCAATCTGGATGCGATATCGATGACCTTGTTATCGTAAAAATATAGACCGGGTACAACATAATTGCTTTTCGGCTTCAGTGGCTTTTCTTCTATGCTCAATACTTTTAAAGATTTGTCGAATTCTACGACGCCATATCTTTCCGGATCGTTTACCCAATATCCGAATATATGGGCACCGGATTCGATTTCGGACGCCTCGAATAAAATTTTTTGAAAACCCTGCCCATAAAAAATATTGTCTCCTAATATCAGACACACATTGCTGCTTCCTAAAAATTCTTTGCCGATAATAAATGCCTGCGCAATTCCCTTGGGTTGCGGCTGCTCGGCATAGGCCAGTCTGAGCCCAAGCTGTCTTCCGTCCCCAAAAAGCTCTTTAAAAAGTGGCAGTTGGTCTTTCGATGAAATAATCAATATTTCTCTGATGCCTGCAAGCATCAGCACCGATAAAGGATAGTAAATCATCGGTTTATCGTAAACCGCCAGCAATTGTTTGCTGACGACATTGGTGACTGGACAAAGCCTGGTGCCCGATCCACCGGCTAAAATAATTCCCTTCATTTCATTGCGCTCCTCAATTATCTTGGCAACTGAATTTTCTTCAAAACGACGAATGACTTTTCATACCCGGTGTCTATTTCTACCAAATTTTCATCGACGATTCTTTTCATATCTTCGTTAAAAAACTCTCTGTAATTTAGATCTCTTCTATAGGCAACCAGATAGAGCTCCTTTTGGCTTTTAACGGCCTCCAGCAATTTTTCGCCATTATCGAGTAAATCATCGCCATATTTATAATTTTTGGGAATACTGTTTACAATTGCGTAATCGGGTTTCCTCTTGAAATAGTAAAAAAATTCAATAGGTCTTGTCGTGATTACCTCAGCCGTCCCAATATCTGTTTTTAATTTGTCTTCGAAGGCGAACCAGTTTGGAAATTTATTTACATTTGGCTCCTTCATGGCCAGCGGAAACCACGGTTGGAGGATAAAAAATATCAGCGGCAACAGTGCGAGGCAAAGAATCGCTTTTTCTTTTAGAGAAATATTCGAAATCGAATCTTTGAAAGCGGCAATGCCTTTATCCGCGACGATCCCGAATCCGAGCAGGAAATAGGGGATCGAATAGAAGATATATCGATCCGATTTCAAAGGATAAACCAAGGAATGCAAAATAAAGGGGACGATAAACATCAAGCCGAAATAAAGTCCTTTTTGTTTATAATCCTTGACTAAAAAATACAATCCAAGTGGGTATAAATAGAAAAATACCGGGTATTGTTCGGCCAGGTACCATCGGTAATAATGGATGCTATAATCATGAAATCGTGCCCAACCCGGCAAAGATACTGCCCAATTCAACATCTTAACAAAATGCTCGTGATTGAAGAGGTATTGAAACAAACCGCCCATCGCGATCCCGATCACCACTACGGCATACTTAATTGCCGATCGCTCGAAATCTCGATATGCCAATAACCGGATCGCCAGCATTATTAATGCATACACCCCGATTATGAATGCCAAGTTATATGTAAGAGGCTGTAATGTCTTTGCAATATACCCTAAAAGAAAGGCTGCCGAAAGCAGCAGGACGTTTACCTGGTACTTCGCCTCATACTTTCCCGCGATTTGAGGTACTCTGAAAACCGCATCCTTTTCCTTATATTCGAAACCGAGGATGAAGGCTGTAGATGACAGAAAATAGAGAAGTTGATGAAGCGTGTAGGACCGGCATTCTCTCGACATTTGTATGAAAATAGGAGAAAAGGCCATAGTGAATGCTACGATGATCGCAGCTTTGCGGCTCAGGATTCTCGAAAGCAAGATGTAGCTCAATAAAACGAATAGAAGGTTCGCCATCGCAAATGGCATTCTAGCGGTTTTCTCGGATTCGCCGAAGAGTCCGAACATAATGCTTGTGGTATATACCACCAATTTTCGATATGGGTGCTCACCCTCATAAGGCACGTAAAAACTGTTATCGCTGGTGTAGGATTTCGCGGCATACACGGCAAACAATTCATCGGTCCAGAAGCTGAATTTGCCGATATTATCGATTCTCAGGAAAGCCCCGCCTGCCAGCAATGCTATCATCATACCTATATAAATTTGCTTTTTATATTTTATCAATAATCCCCTCCGCTCTGCACGCGAAACCGATTCTTCCGTCATTAATTGCTTTATCCTTTTCGTGGCGTCCACAATACCTGCTTTATCCCCATTACGAATTTCGCAAAGGCATCGGCAGCGGCGACATTCAGCAATAGAAAGTATTGCAAGAATGCCAGCAGAGCGATCCGGCGCCCCTTTCGCTCAAGCCTGAAGGCAGATATTGCGCCGATATATAGAATCATTTGAAGTATGAAAGTCATCAAAAAGAACTTGCTATTTCCAACTAAAAGCATATTGCTGAAGAATGCTGTCAGCATGAACACGAAGCATAAGTAACGGAGTCCCTTATGCGACCATAGCTGCCAGGAAAATAGCAGGTTGCCTCGCACCCAAAACATATGCTTCATATCGAACAGCGCCCATAGCGCCCGAAGCGATACCCTTACCCGCATACGATATTCATCTTCGGCCTCTTTCAGAGTCGGCTCTCTCAAGATCGCTTTGGGTTCATAGACCACACGATAGCCTTTTTCCGTGACTTTGAGAGACAGCACGAAATCGGGCAATTGATCGTTTCCCATTTTTTGGTAGAGCTGCTTGCGCACCGCGTCTATACCGCCATCTACCCCGACCACCGAACCCAATCGCGTTTCGATGTTTCTCAAAAAGTTTTCATACTTCATATAAGCACTGCATCCATCGCCGATCGTACTCCCATCGGGCTTGGTATAGATCATTTTTCCAGTAACGTAACCGACTCTCGTATCCGCAAAGTTGCTCACGAGATGCTTTATGGCATCCGGCGCATAGATGGAATTCGCATCCGAAAAAACGATAATGCTTCCTTTTGCCTCGGGTACCGCCAGATTGAGCGCACTTGTCTTCCCGGACCGTGGTGCCTGTCTCAGCAGCCGTACGCGCGGGTCCTTGAAGTTAGCGACGATGTCGTCGGTTCCATCCGTCGAGCCATCGGAAACAACCAGAATGTCCAAACGATCGGATGGATAGTCTTGTTCGAGCTTGTTACGTATTGTTGCCGCAATGGCTTCTTTTTCATTGAAGGCTGTGATCAAAACCGTCACCGCCGGTACGATCGCTCGTTTATCGATTCTCCGATCGATGAACAAGCTGGCCATCGCGGCGATTATCGGGTATCCGATATAGACATAGATGATTATCGCCAGTGAAAAATAAAAGAGATAAACAGCCATATTATGGTTCCTTAATACTCACTCTATAGGCATGAAATAGTACGGATAAAATCGGGTGCCTTCTGAAAAGCGTCATCGCTTTTATCGCCATCGATCGATATTTAACTGCAAGTTATTTCGAAAAGGTAGTGGGGTTCACGATCTACTCCAGGTTCAGAAAAAGAAGCAGCAATTGTTCCGCTACTTTTTTGCGCCCGATTTCATTCAGATGACCGTTATCGTAAGTATACTCGGGAGCCAATGAATAGTAGGTGACGCCGTTTTGTTCGAAGACCTGGCGCGAACCATCCGGTTTCGTCGATTCGATTTCGGCAATATCGAACACGGGTTCCTTTCCCTGATATGCTGCGAGCATCAATTGATTGAACCGATTTCTGTTGGCATTGGTCCTGTATTCCCAAATATCTGTTTTCCCGAAGATTTTTTTAATTTTAGTTTTCCACGATTCTCGATTCACGGTCAGCGGCATGGTGAAATGAATTATAGTCATTTTCGGGTGAGCTTCTTTAAGTTTTGCCATGGCCGTAGAATACTCGGAAAACAATTTTTGAACATCGGTATCGGCCTTCATATCTACATAACAAAACTTCACTCCCGCATAATCCACTTGATTTGCACTTGCCTGGTTTATGAACCTGGCAAAGTCATAGATCTTCGAGTTTGGATCGACGTTCCGCCCGACGCGCGAATGAGCAAAAACACCTTGCGGAATCTTTTCGAGATCACTCGTTTCGACGATATTCAATTTTATTTGCGGATTTTCTTTTATAAGGTCTTCTATCCCATCCAGGATGTTGAATCCCACAGATTGATGGCCAAAATAAATTCTTTTGTTGGACAATCTCTTCCAATCGGCCTCCGTAACATCGCCAAGTTTCTCACGATGGGGTATCCGATCGGTCATGGAGCCTCCGTTACAAGCGCTAAATATGAAGAAAGCGCATAAAGCCAGATGGACGCTCTTTATAAGTTCAATTTTATGGATCATGGCGAATCTCCTTACGTATATTTACACCTGTGCGGTGCAGACGATTTTGAGGGCCAGAGACAGTTCATTCAATATTTCGGGCAAATACCCGCGCAGAATCGGCTTTAAAATCTCTATTCGGAGCCGGGCCGTTAAAGTTATCGATGTGAGCTGGGGTATGAATTCCCGATTCTGCTATGAAAGCTCCGCATGGTCGATTACTTTATCGCGATCGATCTGCGTGATTGATGTTTTTAGCTTCTTCGGCAAGTCTATCGTACCGAACAGGTTGGGGATGGTGAGCATAAAAATACGGATATCTCGTTCCTGGTCGGGTAGTATTGTTCGAATAGTCGTAGCAGACTGTGATTTGCTAGTTTTCTTTCTGATTGAAATATGGACGGCCATATCCGTAGTAATTTTTCAAGGCCTGATCGGAATAATTAAGCACGATGCCCACTATCTTTTCTTTTCCAATTTGTTCTATGGTGTTAGTTACAGCCTTCTTCGGCGTTTTCCCAGCCCTGATGACAAGAATGACTGCGTCTACGAAATTTACAATGGCGTTGGTTTCCGCGGCCATGCTGGGTGGTGGGGAATCGATGATGATGAAGCGATCGTCGTATCGATTGACCACTTCCTCGAGGAGCCTTTTCATTTTATTTGAAGACAATAGCTCAGTTGGATTTTTAGGAGAGCTCCCCGCCGGAAAGATGGTCAGCTTGGGAACGGGGCTCTTAAGCAAGATCTTTGAAATGTCTGTCCCGGTGGCCAGGTGCTCGCTCAATCCGAGCACTTTCCCGAATCCAAAATAGGAATGAATAGTAGGCCTACGAACATCCGCATCTATCAAAAGCACATACTCTTCAACACCTTGAGCGATGCTTATCGCCAGGTTCGAACTGACAAAAGACTTGCCATCGCCAGGTAAAGCGCTCGTTATCAGAATTTTTTTAGGAGGTTTGCCCGATGATGGGAACAGCAGATTGGTTCTCAACATCTTGAAAACCTCACCCTCTATGGACTGGGGAGAGTGATACGCCACCAAGTTCGGATCGAGACGATATTCCTGTGCTATTTTGTTGGTATTGGATAGGGCCACAACATTATCGGCGCTCCTGGCGCTTTCCTTTGCATCTGCTCTGGAGCGCGTCACCGGAACCGTTTTATCGATCTGATTATTCGCTTTTTCAAGGGCATCGAATATTTTACCCATCGATCTCACCTATATTCTCGATAAGAAAAGTTGGCTGCCAAAGATCTTATTAATACGCATCGGCCGTCAAGGCATCAGGCTCCCAATACCTTCTTAAGTGCATCGATGGTTGCATCCGCACCCGTCAAGCTGATAAAAGCAAATAGTCCAATTAAACTAAAAATTACCACTGAATAAGCGATACTAGCGGCGGTGTTCAGCTTTTTAATAAGAAGCTGCTTTGGCAACATCAAATGCGGGATCGACACGAGGACAGGTATATCGAACTGGTTTTCGATTTGATCAGGTTTTCGATACGAAGGAATTGCATATTCCAGAAGAAGCGCCAAACCGGCGCCCAGACCTATCCCTGCAACGAGGGAAAGCAGAAATAGCTTTCTCAAATTCGGTTGGATCGGTCTCTGAGGAATCCTGGCCGGATCGACGATTCTGAATTGCTCACCCTTTTGTTTGCGTTCCATATTGACAGCGATATCGGCTTCAAGCTTGCGCGACAAAAGCGATTCATAGGTTGATTGCACATTTTCGTAATCTCTTCTCAAACCGAGTAACTCCTGCTCTCGCTTGGGAATGTTTTCAACCCGCTTCTGATACTCCGAAATCTGCGTCTTCAGACCTTCGATTTCTTCTTCCTCGAATTGGATCTCACGATTGGATTCCAAAATCCTTTGGCGCAACGCGAATGGTATCCGGTTGCCCATCGCGGATTCTGCATCTGGCGCATTGGCCCTGACTTCGAGCTCGGCGATTTGCTTCTTAAGCCTCTGGATATCAGGATGTTTCTCTGTATACCGGGATAGCATGGCCTCGAGCTGGGATCTCAACTCCTCAAGGGACGCAACGCCTTCGTTCGCCCGTCTATCCCCACTAATGAAGACTACCGAAGGCTCACGATCGGTCGCCTGGCTGTTGAGATCGTCCAATCGACTTCTGGCATCGCGAAGACTTTGTTGCCTGCCTGTCAGAGCCATTTGCAACCGCTCTATGATTCTCAAATTCGTTTCCAGTTGCTCCGGCAACTCGCCCATATTGGTCTTTCTGTAAACTCTGATTTTTTCCTCAAATTGCTCGAGTTTCGAGCGCATCGTCTCCAGCTCGGCTTCTAGAAAGGTGCTTGTGCCTATAGCCTGGGTTTCCCGCCCTTTGAGGTTTTCGTCTATGAAAGACGAAGCGAGCCCATTGGCGACCTGCATCACCTTTTCCGGGTTCCTTCCCTTGAAGCCTATGGTGAATGCTTCGGTCTGCCGCCTGCCGTCCCTTATTACCTCCACCGATATGCGCTCTCTCAGATTGGCCACTTGATCTTCGATATATCCTTGCTTGCGTTGAGACCCTTTAAACAGATTGAAATCCTCAATGATTTTTTCCAGATTCGTTCTGCTCAATATTTGCTGGGAAATCGTCGTAATCCTCTGGGAGCTGTCCTCGGTCACAATGGATTGGACGTAGTTCTCCGGGACCTTTTGGCCTTCGACCAAAATCATTGTCTTGGCCTCGAATACTCTCGGAAGAGTAATGGCCAAATAGATGCCAACTAGCAATGCGATACTGCAAGGTACCATAATGACCCAACGCCTTCGGAGGAGTATATCGACAGCCAATTCCGGCGTTATTCCGATGCGGTATTCATTCATCTCATTTCTTCATTCTTTTCGAATTAATACATTGAGTTAGATAATCTCATACATTTTCATTTTATTCAACATGGATTTATCGCCGATGTACAAAGCTGAAACGCCAAACGGTGGTTTTTGAATCGGTTCGAACCACTATCGGTCGAGGATGAATTGCAGCCGGATTATCAAAACAGACGGTCTCCTTTTCAAAGCATAAAATCGCGATTTCCGAAGCCGCCAGCATATTGCGCAGACAGTCCCGTTCGCTGGGGGACTGGGCAGAGATGACGATCGGTCGGTTGTTTTTAATTGACGTCATTTTCAAAAATCACCAATCAAGCATCGTTAAAAAATGAATTAACAACTGTCGGTGGGGTTTTAGCAATTAATATGCCCGAAAAGGGGCTGCATGCCGTTGTCGGGCTCTATTTTCTATGTTATTAATATCACTTACAATATTGATACTGTCCGTTTTCTGAGGCGTGGGGTGCAGATCGGTCAGGTCGATATGTGGTAGGAAAAGAAATGCATTTTATGTAATGTTTTGCCACTTTTTATGATTTATCTATCTATATTGTAGGCTCGGACCTGCACCAGGGCGATCGCATGTGGTCTTCGCTAACAGGTGCCGCTTCAGCCTCTCGTTCCCATGCTCTGCACGGGAACGCCGCTCACAGCAGTGCAACCCACACCCTGGTTACCGTGGTTCCCACGCGGAGCATGGGACCAGAGCATTTGAAAGCTGAATTCCCGCCTGCGCGGGAATGAGGTGACAGACATCGAGCCACTTTTTACGAGCTCATCATAATTGACATGCCGTCAGGTTCGCGCGTGCTTTTACGCCGATCATCGCAATTGCGTCGGTCTTCGCCGCTTCTTCTTTCAGGAATATGGAATGTATATGAAAACTGCCTCCGGTCCGCTTTTTTGCGGCGTCCGCCCTTGTCGTTGCAGTTTGTGTTCACCAGAAATCCCCTTCACAATGATCCAAAAATTGAAGCATGAAGTAACGGACTACGGACACTTTCTGATCCGCTAATTCTTGAACAATATGCAAGTTCGGTTCCCTCCAAACGGGGGCTTCCGAAAGCATCGTATCTATACATCTATCTTGTTGATATATTTATTTATGCTCTATACCCAGAATAGCTTGGGGGCGATATGATCTTTAAGAACCTGGGTTTTTGTGAAGAAAACTAAATAGGATAGTGGTATTATTTTTCAGAATAAGACCTGAGGACTCCGTAATAAGATCAATATTATGCGTTTTGATTCATCCCATGTACGTTCGGCGGTCTGTAGAGACGCAAAATATTGCGTCTCTACGTGCGGGGCCACGCAGCCCAGACAACCCCAGGCAGCCCACGCAGCCTCGCATGAATCAGGACATCCTCAAAGCGATGGTTAACACAGAGGGGTTATTGCGAAAAACCGCCCGTTTCTGAAGGCGGATTGATGTTAAGTTCGGTAATTTTATTCAGGAGGGTTTTATAACTGACCTTGAGAATTCTCGAGGCTTTGCTGCGATTCCAATCGGTCTTGGTGAGGACATATGAGATGATCTCCTTCTCGACGCGGTCCACCGCCTTCTTTTTGGCTGCTTTCAGCGAGAAGGATTTGCCGTCGATCTCTTCCTTAGTCCCCAAATCAAGGAGGGACTGAATCGCATCGGTGCTTTTGGCGTTGCCGGGGGACGACAGCTCCGGTGGCCGTCTGGTGGCGCCGACGATCAACTCGTCAATGATCTGCTCACATTCACCGAGCACCAACATTCTTTTCAATACGTTCTGCAGCTCCCGGACGTTTCCGGGCCAATGATATCCCATCATTTTGCTGATGACCAAGGCGCTAGGCCGTTCGATCTGGATGCCGCCAAGTTGAGAGGCGTACTCTTCGATATAGTATTCGATCAGCGGTTCGATGTCTTCCGGCCGTTCACGCAGCGGGGGCACGTAAATCTTGATGATATTAAGCCGGTAATAGAGGTCCTCCCTGAATTTGCCGTCGCTGATATCTTGTTTGAGGTCGTGATTGGTGGCGGCGATGACCCATGTATCGGTTTTGACGTCTTTTTCAGAGCCCAGGGGGGCGAATTCGCCGCTTTGAAGCACATGCAACAGCTTGGCTTGCAGGACCAGGGACATGTCTCCGATTTCGTCCAATAGCAGCACGCCGCCATGGGCGATTTGGAATTTTCCTCTGCGTTTTTGTTCGGCCCCGGTAAAGGCGCCGCGCTCATAACCAAAAAGTTCACTCTCGAGCAAACCTTCGGGCAGCGCGGCGCAATTGATTTTTACAAAAGGCTTACCCATTCGTGGCGATTTCTGGTACAGGTTCTGGGCAATAACTTCCTTGCCCACGCCGCTTTCCCCAAAGATAACGGTGTTGAAACCAGTATGGGCCACGTGCTCGACGAGGTCTTTGATCTTTCGGATGGCTTCGCTGGCGCCTATGATGGGTGGACCCATTTCAAACGTCTCTACTTTGCAAGCAAATCTCTTGCGGCTTTTTCAAGTTCAGGTAATTTGAACGGTTTTTCCATTACAAGATCGGCCTTGGCTTCTTTGGCCAGGGCTTCGGGATGCTCACCCCAACCCGTAATGGCAATTACCGGCAAGGTGGGATATTTCTTTTTAACGATGGAGATGACCGCCACGCCGCTGATATTGGGCAAGACCAGATCGGTGATGATGATGTCGAGACTTTCCTTTTCGGATTCAATCATCTTAAGGCCGTCTAATCCATTGGAGGCGGAAATGACATCGTATCCCTTCTGCTTGAAAAATTTACAGAGGGCAAATAGGACCTCCTCTGTGTCGTCAATGATTAGCACTTTGGGTGGCGAGCTCATCGGCCGCTCCTATAAAGTGGGTTTCGTAGCTCGTTTGTGAAAATTGAGCTAACATGCCTTACATACGACAAGATCCGAATATTGGCAAGAATTTAGAAATCGTTGGGAAATCTCTTTAACCGTGGTTCCCACGCGGAGCGTGAGAACTAGAGATCGTACTCGTACTCAGCGCAGATACGCTTACTCGTACTCGATTTGTATTTTGAGTACGCGCACGATTGAGATGCCAGGGAACAGGGAAACTGCATGCGGGTGTAAGCTACCTTAAGGTCTTGCTTTTGATAAAACTGCCGAAACCGATCAGGCCAAAACCCACGAGAAGCATATTGAGGGGTTCGGTGAAAGTTTGTTTAACGATGGGGGGCGCCGATGCAATGCTGGCGGTGGCACTGACGCAGCATAGTACGATTAATGGAAGACCAACAAAAACCAATGTGTAGCGAAGCACCTTTTTCATTCTGAAACCTTCTCTCTTGCCTTGCCTGTACCCTTTTTGAAGCCTGAACACTATGCCTTCCGAACGAATGTCGCTGGAAACGGTGGGGTATCGCCATTTCGCGTTTGCGACGCTCTCAATTCACTTTTTTCAGTTGGTGAACATGGGCGGGGGTGGTTTATCGATTGTTATCAACGACCGAGTGGGCTTTTAGCAGAGGTTTGGGGGGCTTGCAATAAAAATTGAGCAGGCATCGCGATTTATTGAACGGCGTTGACTTGGGTTATGCGCGCACAGCGCGTTCAGGTCATGGTCCGTGTCACCGGCCACACATTTAAAGTGCCGCTAGGGGCGCGCTCCGGGCGGCCTGGAAACTCGCTGCGCTCAGACAGTCCAGGCCGCTTTTCCTGCGCTGCGCCCCAGCGGCACTGGAAGCCATTTCAAGACCTTCCATCAGGTTCAAAGCCAAGGCGGGGCAAGGTGGACAACCGCAGGAATACATATAGTATTTCGAGGATTGGACGCCTTGGCCCAACGCCGGATTTGGGCCTGAGGGGAGGTCTTGAAATGGCTTCTAGAATGGTGGCCAATGGTGCCCTGAGCCCATGACCTGAACGCGCTGTGAAGACACGCCGAGGGTTCCGTGTGGGTCTTGATTGTGGCTGTGTAACGAAAAAAGTTAAGCTTTCCATTTGCCTATGGCGGAGGGGTGCTGTGTTGCCTTTTGAAGTTGGGCGATAAAGGTTTCCCGGGGGATGTTGCGGGCGCCCAGGCTGGCAAGGTGGGCGGTGGCGACTTGGCAATCGATGAGAGCGAAATGGCGTGCTTGCAGGTAGCTCACCAGGTGGGCCAGGCAGACTTTGGAGGCGTTGCTCATGGTGGAGAACATCGATTCTCCGAAGAAGGCTTGGCCCAGGGCGACGCCATAGAGTCCGCCCACCAGTTGGTGGTTGTGCCAGGCTTCGATGGAATGGGTGTAGCCGCGGTGGTGCAAGGTGCAGTAGGCGGCTTTCATCTCGGCGGTGATCCAGGTTCCGGTGCCTCGGTCGTCACGGGGCGTTTGGGCGCAGGCGTGGATCACTTGCTCGAAAGCGGTGTCCATGGTGACTTGGAATATTTGCTGCCGGAGTATTTTTTTTAGGGATTTTGAGGTTTTGAACTCTTGGGGATAGAGCACGAGGCGCGGGTCGGGCGACCACCAGAGGATCGGATCGTCATCGGAATACCAGGGGAAGATACCGCTCTTGTAGGCCAGCAGCAGGCGCTCTACGCTCAGATCGCCGCCCACGGCCAGCAGGCCTTCCCGGGTCGCCAGGTGTACGGGGGGAAAGGCGAGTTTGTGCGATAAGCGATAGACCGGCATGGGCCTTGATTTGGTTTTTGATGAGTGGATGCCGAATGGAAAAGGGGTGAGAATCTCCCACCCCTTGGCACTATCGACGTTGCCCGATGTGATTCAGGCTTTTAGCTGTAATCGAATACCAGTTTATCGTCTTTCAGGTCGATGACGACTTTGCCGCCTTTTTCCAGCTTGCCGAAAAGAATTTCATTGGCCAGGGCATCCTTGACCTCGGTCTGCACCACTCGGGATAGCGGGCGGGCGCCGTAGTCGGGGTCGTAGCCTTTCTTGGCCATCCATTTGCGGGTGGCGTCGGTATAGGCCAGCTCCACTTTTTTGGCCGCCAACTGGATGGCGAACTCGGACATGAATTTGTCCACGATCTGTTCCATGATCTCCAGGTTCAGGCCATTGAAGGTGATCACCCCATCCAGGCGGTTACGGAATTCGGGGCTGAAATACTTTTCGATGGCACGCTTGCCTTTGCGCGACGTATCTTTTTTGGGGTCGCCGAAGCCGATGGTGGAAGCACTCATTTCACGGCTGCCGGCATTGGAGGTCATCATGAGGATCACGTTGCGGAAATCGGCTTTTTTGCCGGTGTTGTCGGTCAGGGTGGCGTGATCCATCACTTGGAGCAGAATATTGAAGAGGTCCGGATGGGCCTTTTCGATCTCATCGAGCAGCAGCACGCTGTAGGGGTGTTTGCGGATGCCGTCGGTGAGCAGCCCGCCCTGGTCGAAACCAATATAACCCGGAGGCGCGCCGATGAGTCTGGCCACGGCGTGCTTTTCCATGTACTCGCTCATGTCATAGCGGATAAACTCGACCCCTAGGCTTAAAGCGACTTGGCGTGCCACTTCGGTTTTGCCGACACCGGTGGGGCCGGTGAAGAGAAAGGAGCCCACCGGTTTTTCGGGGTGGCCCAAGCCGGCCCGTTGCCGCTTGATGGCCGTGGTCAGGGCGGTGATCGCGTCGTCCTGTCCGAAAACGACCTGTTTCAACCGCTCTTCCATGGTTTCGAGTTTGGCCCGATCGGGGGTGGAGACGCTCACGGTGGGCACCCGCGCCATTTTGGCCACGATCTTCTCGATATCGGCCGGATTGATTTTGCTGCGGTGCACGCCGCCCGAAAGGCGTACATAGGCGCCGGCTTCATCGATCACGTCGATGGCTTTGTCCGGCAGGAAACGGTCGTTTAGGTATTTGGCCGATAATTCGCAGGCCGCTTTGAGCGCCGCCTCGGTGTAGACGATGTCATGGTGCTCTTCGTAGCGCGTGCGCAGCCCCTTCAGGATCTTGACGCTTTCGTCCACAGAGGGTTCGGCGATTTCGATTTTTTCGAAGCGCCGGGACAGGGCACGGTCCTTTTCGAAGTGGTTTTTGTATTCATCGTAGGTGGTTGAACCGATGCAGCGGATTTCTCCACTGGCCAGTACGGGCTTTAAGATATTGGAGGCGTCCATGGAGCCGCTGCTGGTGGCGCCGGCGCCGACGATGGTGTGAATCTCGTCGATGAAGAGAATCACGTTCTTGCGTTTTTGCAGCTCGGCGATGACGCCTTTGAGCCGTTGTTCAAAGTCGCCCCTGAATTTGGAGCCGGCCAGCATGCCGCCCAGATCCAGGCTGTAGACGCGCATCTCCTTGAGCATGTCGGGGACTTCGGCGTTGAAGATCTTCTGGGCCAAGCCTTCGGCCATGGCGGTTTTGCCGACGCCGGGCTCACCCACGAAGACCGGGTTGTTCTTGCGCCGGCGGCAGAGGACCTGCATGGTCCGTTGCAGTTCGCTGGAGCGCCCGATGAGCGGGTCGAGCTTGCCTTCGGCGGCCAGCTTGACCATGTCCACGGTGTAAGTTTCCAGGGGGTTGGATTTTTTCTTTTCCTTATCCGTTTCGGTTTCGGTTTTGGCGAACCCCACCGGGTCACTGGATGAGGGCGGCTCCGAGGGCAATTCATGGGAGATGTAGTTCAAGACATCCAGACGCGTGATGCCCTCCTGATTGAGGAAGAAGGCCGCGTGGGAATCTTTCTCCATGAATATGGAGGCCAGGATGTCGCTGACCGAAACTTCGGATTTCTCCGCCGAGCGCACGTGATTGACGGCGCGCTGGATCACCCGCTGAAAGCCGATGGTCTGCTGCAACACATACTCATCGCCCTCGGGGATCACCTCCATTTTTTCATTGAAAAAGTTTTCGATGGCGCCCTTGAGGTGCTCGACGTCACCCCCGCAGCCACTGATTATCTCGACACCATTGCCATCGTGCAGAATCGCAAACAGAATATGCTCAATGCCCACATATTCGTGACGACGGCGTTTGGCTTCTCTAACCGCGAATCCTAATGTTACGCTGAGTTCTTTGCTGATCATGGCGCTATGCTTTCTCCATGGTGCATTTTAACGGGTGGCCATTTTCGCGGGCCAACCGTGTGACGGTCTGCACCTTCGTTTCAGCCACTTCGAATGTGAATACGCCGCACATACCTATTCCGCGTTTATGGACGTTCAGCATGATCTGGGTCGCTTGCTCCACCGACTTGTGAAACACTTGCATGAGCACCAGCACAACGAACTCCATGGTAGTATAATCGTCGTTGTGCAGCAGGACTTTGTACATGGGCGGCTCTTTGAGGTCGCGGTCTGTCCTGGCATCAACATCCCCTATGGTTTCGGGCAGGTATTGGCTCATGGAATCGAACAATCACTGTCATTTACGTTACCCTGGCTGATTGAAGTCAATTATAAGCATCTGGCTCTCTCTTTGTAAAGGGGATTGAATTATCACGCCATGCATCCGACGCTGGGCCTTGTTCAACCACCGGATCGAACCGGTACATGATGGCGGACCACCTTTCCCTTTCATAAATATCGGACCGAACCCGATTTTCATTAGCCGGCGGTTGAAAAACTTCGTCTGAGCCGCCATACAGTGGCTAACCTTGCGCCTCTTGTCAAAGTCCCCGTCACTCCCGCGTAGGCGGGAGTCCAGAAGCATTTTTGAAAAGACCGGTTTCCGCCTGCGCGGGAATGACGTTAACAGGCACCGGCCGTTTCCGTTCAAAGAAGGTAGGAATCTTTGGAGAAATATCAAAGCTGCAAATGAATAATTTCGGCATGCAGCCGTCTGCCGGCGGTCCGGATGCGACCGACGCTGAGTGGGCCGCCGTGGCGAGGCTGGCTGGCCGATCCGGGATTCATATAGAGGACGCCATCGCGCTGGCGTATTTCCGGCTGATGCGTGTGACCGCTGATGACGGCGCTGATCCCGGCCGCCGGGGGCTCCAAGTCCAATTGTTGCAAGTCATGCAATATATAGAAGCCCAGGTCGGCGAGGGTGATCATCTCCCGGTAGGGGATGGATCGGGACCAGTCGCTGTTATCGGTATTGCCGCGCACGGCCGTTACCGGAGCCACATGCGCCAGGCCTGAGAGGATTTCCGGAGAACCGATATCGCCGGCATGGATGATGTGCGCCGCACCCTTGAATATCTTCAGGACCTCGGCGTTCAAGGTGCCGTGGGTATCGGATATGATGCCAATCATCATGCGCTATCGCCCGCAACACCGTTTATATTTCTTGCCGCTGCCGCACGGGCAGGGATCATTGCGGCCGACCTTGTCGTCATCGCGCCGCACCGGTTTCTTTTTGGTGGGGGTGCCATCGCCGCCACCGGAAAATACCAGGTTCTTTTCCTGCTCGCGCTGCATCTCTTGAAAGGAAGTGGGTTCCGGTTGGGCCAACTGCACCCGGAACAGGATGTTCAGGGTTTCGGTCTTGACCCGCTCGATCAGGTCCTGAAACATCTCGAACCCCTCTTTTTTGTAAACCAGCAAGGGGTTCTGCTGGGCATAGCCGCGCAAGCCGATGCCCTCCTTGAGATGATCCATGCTCAGCAGGTGGTCTTTCCACAGATTGTCCACGGTCTGCAGCATGATCACACGCTCCAGATGGCGCATGGTCTCCGTGCCGAAGAGGTTTTCGCGCTCCTGGTGGAAGGCCGCTGCCTGTTCGTAGATCTCCTGGCTTAAGCCCTCTTCCGTCAGCCCGTCCAACAGATCGGCGTCGAATTCCTTTAACCGGAAGCTGAACTGCTGAAACACGGCATCGGACAAGCCCTTCAGATCCCACTCTTCGGGCATGGCGCGTTCATTGGCAAACTGGGCGGCGATCGCATCGGCTTTTTCGCCGATCATGTCGGTAATGGTTTCACGAATATCTTGCTGGGTGAGCAGCTCCCGGCGCTGTCGGTAGATCACCTCGCGCTGCTGGTTCATGACATCGTCGTATTCCAGCAGGTGCTTGCGGATATCGAAGTTGTGGGCTTCGACCTTGGTCTGGGCATTTTCGATGGCCCGGCTGATGAGATTGTGTTCGATGGGCTCGCCATCTTCCAGGCCGAGCCGCTCCATGATTCGGCCGATGCGTTCTCCGCCGAAGATGCGCAGCAGGTCATCTTCCAGGGAAAGATAAAAACGCGAGGAGCCCGGATCGCCCTGGCGCCCCGAACGACCGCGCAACTGGTTATCGATGCGCCGGCTTTCATGGCGTTCGGTGCCGAGGATATGCAGACCGCCCAGTTCGGTGACCCCCTCGCCCAGCTTGATGTCCGTGCCGCGGCCGGCCATGTTGGTGGAAATGGTCACGCTGCCTTTCTGGCCGGCCAGGGCGATGATTTCGGCTTCCGCCTCGTGGTTCTTGGCATTGAGGACGGTGTGCTTGATGCCGCGCTTCTTGAGTTTCTCGGCAATCTGCTCGGAGACATCGATGGAGATCGTTCCCACCAGAACCGGCTGACCTTTGTCATTCAATGCTTTGATTTCGTCGAGCACCGCTTCATATTTTTCGCGCCGGGTTTTGTAGATCACATCGGCAAAATCTTTGCGGATCATGGCCATGTTGGTGGGAATGACATTGACATCCAGATTATAGATCTTCTTGAACTCGGCCGCCTCGGTGTCCGCGGTGCCGGTCATGCCCGCCAGCTTTTCATACATGCGGAAATAGTTCTGGAAGGTGATGGTCGCCAAAGTCTGGTTTTCGTTCTCGATCTTGACGCTCTCCTTGGCTTCCAGGGCCTGATGCAGGCCATCGCTGTAGCGTCGACCGGGCATCAGGCGCCCAGTGAACTCATCGACGATGATCACCTGCCCCTCTTTGACGATGTAGTCCACATCGCGCTGGAACAGGGTGTGGGCTTTGAGGGCCTGGTTGACGTGATGCAAGACTTCAATGTTGCGCGGGTCGTAGAGGTTTTCCACCTGCAAGGCCCGTTCGGCGGCGGCGACGCCCTCTTCGGTCAGGGAGACGGCGCGGGCCTTTTCATCCTTAATATAATGGGTCTCCAGTTTGAGCTGTGGAATGATGGTGTTGACCTGATAGTACCAGTGGGTCGATTTCTCTGCCGGCCCCGAGATGATCAAGGGGGTGCGGGCCTCGTCGACCAGGATGCTATCGACCTCATCGACGATGGCATAGTGCAGCTCGCGCTGCACGATGGTTTCGACGTCGAACTTCATGTTGTCCCGCAGATAGTCGAAGCCGAACTCGTTGTTGGTCCCATAGGTGATGTCCGCATTGTAGGAACTGCGCCGTTCGACATCCGAAAGGCCATGCAGAATGGTCCCGACGCTCAAGCCGAGGAAGGTGTAGATCTTGCCCATCCACTCGGTGTCGCGCCGGGCCAGGTAATCGTTGACCGTGATAACGTGCACGCCCTTGCCGGTCAGGGCATTGAGATAGGCCGGCAAGGTGGCGACCAGGGTCTTGCCCTCACCGGTCTTCATTTCGGCGATGCGCCCCTTGTGCAAAAAGACGCCACCGATCAATTGCACATCGAAGTGCCGCATCTGCACGCTGCGCACCGAGGCCTCGCGGACGGTCGCGAACGCTTCGGGCAACAGATCGTCCAAGGGGGCCCCCTGCCCCAGCATCTCCTTGAACTTAATGCTTTGGGCAGCAAGCTGGGCGTCGCTCATGGACTTCATCTGCGGTTCGAACTGATTGATCGTCTCCACGAGCGGCCAGAGCTGCTTTATTTCGCGCTCGTTTTTGCTTCCAAAGATATTGGTCAAAAGTTTCCACAGCATTGTGTATCTGATCCTTCTATAGGTTGACTTCGGCAATCCACCATGCACTGACTCGGTGCCGCCGGTTTTATCCTTTTCCTGTTCTTCTTCGCGGGAAAACAGCGTTGATGGAATCGCAAAAAGTCCCCGAGACGTCACTCCCGCGAAGGCGGGAGCCCAGAACCATTTGCAAAGACTGGATTCCCGCCTACGCGGGAATGACGTTAACAGGCCCCGAGCTGCTTTTTACAAGGTCATCCGCGTTTAAGCTGCTTGATGCCAGCGCAAAACAAGGCTAACCTAAAATATTTTCAGGGTATTCTCAAGGCAATTCTGGTTTGCGAAAGATGTGCTTCGGGACGGCGCACGATTAGTTGAGAATATACTTTTCAGGGTTTATGGGGACGCCGTTGAGGTGGACCTCGTAATGCACATGGGGGCCGGTGCTCCGACCAGTGTTGCCCATATAGCCGATGGTCTCTCCCCGGTGGGCGAGCTCGCCTTTATTTTTGACGTGCTTGTCGAGGTGCGCATACCGCGTATGAAGTCCGTACCCATGGTCTATAACGATAGAGGTCCCGAAGGCGCCATCGTCACCCGCAAAGGCGACGATACCGTCGGCGGTGGCGACAATGGGTGTGCCATGTCGGTTGGCGATATCCATTCCCTTGTGAAACTCGCGTTTTCCGGTAAAGGGCGAGCGCCGATAGGCAAAGGCGGATGTCACCAATCCCTGCACAGGACGGATGGCAGGCGTATGCGCCAGCATGTTCTTCTGTTCCTCGAGTTTCTTGATCAATTGAGCGAAGGTGTTTGCTTGGCTCTGGGAGGCATCCTCCAAGCGCTTTATTTGTCGGTGCATCTCTTTGATCAGCTTTTTATGACTCTGATTCAGCTCCGCGGATGCATTCAGATCGTCCGGGGCCGATCCGCCCACGCCAAACAACGAGTTCTTGTCCCCGGGCTGGTCGATGTTGGCCAGAACGCGAACCCGCGCTTCAAAGGTTTCCAGGGCAACAATCCGTTCCTTGAGGGTGTTGATCGCCTGGGCGAACTTTTGTATTTGCTGGCGCTGGTGCGCGACCTCCTCGTTGCGGCCCGCCAATCGCCGCTCTATGATGCTTCTGTCGATGACCCGCCACTGCAGACCGATGTAATCCACGAAAGCGTATGTTAAACCCGCGATGAGAACACCAAGCAAAAATGCCCAGCCGAGATACTGCTTTCTGGTGAGATGGATTTGTCTGATCTTGGAACCGGAATCGCCCAGGATAATGAGAGACAGCTTATGATTCATAATGGCCCCTGAGTAGCGCTATGTTCCGCGGCAGTGATCGTCAACAGATTGAGAAAATAGGCCGTGGCCGAATGCGAGACTGCAGGCCGGCACCACGGCAACACCAGTGGCTGTTTTTCGAACTGACCCGATTATGAATTCAATATCAGTATACAGACAAAGCCGAAGGGGTCCGCAGGGGGAACCCCTTCGACCGCGACTTTTTACGAGTTCATCAATTTTGGAAAAGGTTTTAAAAATATTCGGAAATAAGCGAAATGCGAAACCGGATCTCACTGTGGCCGCTGATCGGTCATCCCCGGTATTAACCCGCTGGTGTATGCGCTATTTGCCAACTGCCGCGTGCGGGTTGAGATCGAGGTGATAGCGCCGGGTCGCCCGAGGGCGCTACCACCTTTAATTGAACCTTAAGCCAGACCCAATTTAAACTTGAGCGATTTGAGCGTGTTGAGCATCAACATGGTGATGGTCATGGGGCCGACGCCACCGGGAACCGGCGTGATGTAACCGGCGATCTCCTTGGCGGCATCGAAATCCACGTCGCCCCGGAGCACGGCCACTTTCTTGCCGGTCTTGGGGCTGACGGTTTCGCCCACGCGGTTGACGCCCACGTCGATGACACAGGCACCCGGCTTGATCCATTCCGGCTTCACCAGGCCCGGCACGCCGGCCGCCACGATGAGAATGTCTGCGCGTTTGCAGTGACCGGCCAGATCTTTCGTGCCGGTGTGCACGATGGTGACGGTGGAGTTGGCGCCCTTGCCCTTCTGCACCATCATGTTGGCAATGGGTTTGCCTACGATGTTGGAGCGGCCCACCACCACCACTTCGGCCCCCTTGGTCTCTACGCCGGCGCGCACGATCATCTCCTGGATGCCGGCCGGGGTGCAGGGCGGGAACTTCACTTCTTTGCCGCCGATCATCAGGCGCCCGACGTTCACCGGGTGGAAGCCATCCACGTCCTTGTCCGGATCGATGGCGTTGAGCACTTTCTTTTCGTCGATATGTTTGGGTAACGGCAACTGCACCAGGATGCCGTTGATGGAATCGTCCTTGTTGTACTTATCGATGAGGCCCAAAAGGTCTTCTTCCGAGATCGTCTCCGGCTGGCTGTCCTGGACTTCATTGAAGCCGACGCGGTGGCCGGTCTGAATCTTGAGCGTCACGTATGAAATGGAGGCCGGATTGGCGCCGACCAAGATGGTCACCAGCCCGGGCACCACCCCGTGTTTGGCCTTGATTTGAGCCACTTCGGCGGTGATTTCTTCCAAGATCTGCTCACGAATCTCAGTTCCTTTGATAAGTTTTGCGGTCATCTGCGCTCCTTTCAGGTTCATCAAAAACGGTTGGGTTCCGGGAAAAGCACCCTGCTCACATGACCAGGGATTATCTGCACAGGTTGGGGCTTAGTTAGTGTCCATCCAGGGATGGCTATTTTTGCCGATTTCGGCGTTGGGCGAAAATTTAAATCCTCGAAATATGTCCATATATTCCTGCGGTTTAAATTTTCGTCCGCCTTGAACTCGACAAAAATATCTCACCCCTGGATGGACACTAGTTAGACCGAAGTTTCCATTATTCCAATTGCCTTCGGATGTCAAATGGGAAAGGGGCAGGCATGCAACCCCGCACTCTCCTCGAGGCCCAGCATGATGTTCATGTTTTGCACGGCCTGGCCGGCCGCGCCCTTGACCAGATTGTCGATGGCCGACATGAGAATCAGGCGATTGTTGCGGGCATCCAGCTTATAGCCGATATCGCAGCAGTTGGTGCCCCGGACGTGCAGCGTGTCGGGCGGTGTGGCGCCCCGCAAGCGCACAAACGGCCGGCCGGCATAAAAGGTTTGCAGACACTCTTCGATCTGGCGGATGGTCACGCCGTTCCGGGGTTGGGTGTAGATGGTCGACTCCATGCCCCGGGTGATGGGTAGCAGATGGGGTACGAAATTGAGGTGGATCGGGCGGCCGGCGGCCTCGGCCAGGATCGCTTCCATCTCGGGGGTGTGGCGGTGGCCGCCCACCTTGTAGGCCTTGAAGGATTCGTTCACGTGGCAATAATGCGTCGTGGCCGAGGCGCCGCGGCCGGCGCCGCTGACGCCCGATTTGGCGTCGGCGATGAGCAGGTCGGGGTCGATGAGCCCGGCGCGCAGCAATGGCACCAGCGGCAGCAGAATGCTGGTGGGATAGCAGCCGGGGTTGCCGATCAGATCGGTGGTTTTGATCTGGTCGGTATAGACTTCGCACAGGCCGTAGACCGCCCTTTGCAGCAAATCGACGGCGGTGTGCGGCTGATAGTGCGCCTCGTAGGCCTGGGCGTTCTTGAAGCGAAAATCGGCCGACAGGTCCACCACTTTGACGCCTTTGGCCAGGAGCTCGGGTACCAGGGCCATGGGCAGTTCGTGGGGCAAGGCGGTGAAGACCAGATCCGTGGATTGGGCCAGTTTTTGGGCGTCGTAGGCCTCGCACACCAGATCCACCCAGCCGCTCATGGCGGGGTAGATGCGGTCGAACCGTTGGCCGGCGTCCTGCCGGCAGGTCAGGGAGGTCAGTTTCACCTGGGGGTGACCGGCCAATATTCTTACCAATTCGGCCCCGGCGTATCCCGAGGCGCCGATGACGCCGACTCTGATCATGGCTTCTCCTTGTGGCTGCCAGATTGGGGAACAATCATTGGCCTTATACTAAAAAAATGGGCGGACATAAAGCCCGCCGTTGTCGCTCAAAGAATTCATTCAGGCCAATGTGCGCACAGTGCGTTCAGGTCATGGTCCGTCTTCGCCTGTCGGCTACGCCGCGACACGTCCGGGTCACCGGCCACACATTTAAAGTGCCAGCTACCCCCCCAGATACGCTTTCTTCACCTCGGGACTGTTGAGCAGTTCGTCGGAGGGGCCCTGGAGCACGATGCGGCCGTTTTCGATCACATAGCCGCGCTGGGCGAACTTGAGCGCCAGGCGCGCGTTTTGCTCGACCAGCAGGATGGTGGTGCCGGCGCGATTGATCTCTTTGAGGGCTTCGAACATGGAGAGCATCATCAAGGGAGCCAGACCCATGGAGGGTTCGTCCAGCAGCATCATGCGGTGGCCGGTCATGTAGGCCCGGCCCACGGCCAGCATTTGCTGCTCGCCGCCACTCAGGGTGGCGGCGAATTGGGTCCGGCGCTCGAGCAGGCGCGGGAAGATGGCAAAGACCCGCTCCAGGTCTTGTTTGATGCCCTGCGAATCGCGCCGGGCGAAGGTGGCCAACTGCAAATTCTCCATCACCGTCAGGTTGCCGAACAGTCGCCGGCCTTCGGGCACATGGGAGATCCCCAATTGGCTGACCACTTTGTCCGCCGGGTAGGCCAGCAGATCATGATCCTCGAACTGCAGCCGCGCGCCTTTGTCGGCCGGCACCAGGCGCGAAATGGCCCCCAGGGTGGTGCTTTTGCCGGCTCCGTTGGCGCCGATGATGCAGACGATCTCGCCGGCCGCGATGCTGAAACTCACCCCGTGCAATGCCCGGATCTGGTCGTAGGAGACGTGCAGGTTTTCCACCGTCAACTGCATCAGGCAACCTCTTCTTTGCCCAGATAGGCCTCGATCACCTGGGGATTGTTCTTGATCTCCGCGGGGGTGCCCTCGGCGATCACCTCTCCGAACACCAGGGTCTGAATGCGCTGGCACAGATCCATGACGAATTTGAGCCGGTGCTCGATGAGCAGGATCGCCACCTTGAACTCGTGGTGGATCTTGCGGATGATAGCGATCATCTGCACCAGCTCCTCGGGGGTCATGCCGGCCGTGGGTTCGTCCAGGAAGAGAATCTTGGGACGCGTGGCCATGGCCCGGGCCATCTCCACCCGGCGCTGGACGCCGTACGGCAACTGGGTCACCATCTGATGGGCATGCCGGGCCACATCGAACGTCTCCAGAAGACGATGGGAATTCTCTTCCACCCGCTCCTCTTCGGCCCGGCACTGGGGCGATCCGAAGAAAGCCCCGGCCAGGCCGTATTGCAACTGGGCGTAGTGAGCCAGCTTCACATGTTCCAGCACTGTCATGTGGCGCCAGAGCAGCATGTTCTGAAACGTTCGCCCCAGGCCGCGGGCCGCGATCTGGTGGGGCCGCAGGCCGACCAGGTTCCGGTTTTCCAGGCGAATGCTGCCTCTGGTGGGCGTATGGATGCCGGTGATCAGGTTGAATATGGTGGTCTTGCCGGCGCCGTTGGGGCCGATCAGGCCGCGGATCTCCCCGGGGCCAATGGACAGCCGGTAGTCGCTGACCGCCCGCAGACCGCCGAAGTAATGGGTCATGTCATCCACTTGCAGCAGAGGCATCTGCTTCTCTCCAAGGCCGCTCATCGTCGGGGCCCCACGATGCGGCGCAGGTCGAAGTCGCGAAAGGCGATCAAGCCCGTGGGCCGGAAGATCATCACCAGAATCAGAATCAAGGGGATGACGATCCATTTATAGAGCAGCAGGGGCTTGAGGATCTCGCTCAGGAAGCTGATGCTCACCGCCCCCACGATCGAACCCACCACCGAATTAAGCCCGCCGAAATAGACCATGGCCAGCACTTCGGCCAGCATCTGGATGCCGAAGCCGCCCGGGGTCACATGGCGCACCTCATGGGCATAGAAGCCGCCGGCCACCCCGGCCCAGAAGGCCCCGAACATAAAGGCCACCATCTTGGTGCGCCGGGTATTGACGGTCATGGCCTCGGCCGCAATCTCGTTGTCGCGCACGGCGTTGAGCGCCTTGCCCAGGGTGGAGCGCACGAAGTTGTTGATGATCCAGATGCACAGCGCCATGCCGCCGAAGACCGCCGGCAAGGTGGACCAATGGGGCTGACCGCCCAGCCCGCGCGGCCCGCCGATGACGTTGATGTTCTCGATGGCGCTTTTGACGATGAACATGAAGGCCAGGGAGATGATGGCCAGATAGTCTCCCCGGGTGCGAAACGATGGAATGGCCACGATCAAGGCGCCCAGGGCGGCCGCCACCCCCCCGGCGAACAGGGCCAGGGGAAAGCAATACGGCCCCCACGCCTCGGGCAGTAGGGGCAGGCCGAACAGGCGATCCTCTTTGAAAAGCACCAAAGAAAAGACGGACGCCACATAGGCGCCCAGGGCCATGAAGCCGGGGTGGGAACAGGAGAATTCGCCCATGTAGCCGTTGATCACGTTGAGGCTCAAGGTGAGCATCACGGCGATCATGATCAATTTGGCCACCTGCAGCCGGTAGTCGCTGGCTTCGGTCCAGATGTGCAAGGCCACATAGAGCAGCAATAAATGAAGTATCACCGATACCGAGGTGGGCATGCGGCCGAGGGCCGCGGCCATGCGATTGGCCGGCCCGGCCGTCAAGCGGCCGATGAGGCAGATGGGCAAGAGGTAGACCAGACTGACGAAGAGCAGGGCCCAGGGGAAGAGCAAAGGCTTTTTAAGCACCAGCGTGGCCCCAAAAAGCGGCGGCACCTTGGGCAGATAGAGCGCTACCGCGAGGGCATCGCCCCACTGGTATTCGATGAGCACGGCGCACACGATGCCCAGAAGCCATCCCAAAGCGGGTATGGGAGAAAAGAAGGCCCGCACCTGGCGCGTGAGACGCCCTTTTTCAGATGACTGTTTGTAATCCGATTCACCCATTGACCGCCTTTTACTCCATGCCATCGTCGCTCAACGGCAATTTACAACCGCAGTTGACTGCTGTGGGCCTGGCCGAAGAACCCGTGAGGCCGGAAGGTCAGGATCAGCAGAATAATACTGTAAGCAATCAGGTCCCTGAAGGTGGAGGGGAAAACCATGGTCGTGAAAATCTCGATGAATCCCAGCAGAAAACCGGCCAGGGCGGCCCCCAGAATCGACCCCCGCCCGCCGAGGATGGCGGCCACGAACGACTTCCAGCCCAGTAAAATCCCCATGAAGGGGTCGAGCACCGGGTAGGCCATGCCGTAAAGAATACCGCCGGCCGCGGCCAGGGCCGAGCCGATGGCAAAGGTCAAGGGGGCGATGACGTTCAACGACACCCCCATCAGGGGCACGACGTGAAAGTCATAGGACATGGCCCGCATGGCCATGCCCCAGCGACTCTTCTGGATGAATTGGTGCAGGCCCACCATGAGCAGCAGCGCCACCCCCACGATGAGGATCTTCTTGTTGGTGAAGTAAACGCCTCCGATATTATAGGTGGTGGTCTGGATGAGTTCGGGAAAACTGAGGCGCTGGGTTCCCAGCACGGCCAGGTTGCCGTACTCCAGGATGATGCCGATCATCAAGCCGGTGATAGCGGCCGAGGCCCGGGGGGCGTTGCGGAGCGGACGGTACCCCACGCGCTCCACCAGCACCCCCAACAGCGAGGTAATGAACATGCTGATGACGATGGTCGCCACCAGCAATACCCCCCCCGGCAGGCTCCAGCCCAAAGCCGTCACCAGCGCCAGCAGCCCCGTGGCCACGCCCAGGCCGATGTAGGCGCCGGTCATGAAGATATCGCCATGGGTGAAGTTGAACAGCATCAAAATGCTGTAGACCATGGAGTATCCCAAGGCGATCAGGGCGTAAAAGCTGCCCCACTGCAAGGCGTTGATCACATTTTGCAGAAAATACTCCATTAAATTATCACCTTACGGGCAAACCTGCTTGTAGAACTCGAACTCCCCTTTGTCGCTGATGCGCACGATCACCGCGCATTTGATGGGGTCGCCCTCTTCAGTGAAGGTCATGTTGCCGGTGATGCCGGCAAAGTCTTTGATTTTGGCCAACTGATCGCGCACCGCCTGGCGGTCCTTCTTGGCATCGCCGGTGAGACCGCCGGTATTGACGATGGCCTGCTCGGCCAGCCGGATGGCATCCCAGGTCAGGGCGGCCACATCATCGGGCACATAACCATGCTTCTGCTGGTAACGATCGATGAATTCTTTGGTGGCACCCTGGGCGCCGGCGGCGGCATAATGGGTGGAGAAGAAGAGGCCATAGCAATCCGCCCCACACAGTTTTACGGTTTCGGCCGAGCCCCAACTGTCGCTGCCCACGATGGGCTGGGTAAAGCCCAATTCGTGGGCCTGCTTCACGATCAGCGCCACTTCGTTGTAGTACTGCGGTGTAAACAGAAATTCGGCGCCGCTCTCCTTGATGTTGGTCAACTGCGCGCTGAAGTCGGTGTCCTTGGTCGTAAAGCTCTCATAGGCCACCACCGATCCGGGGCCATTGATCTCTTCCCAGGCTTTTTTGAAGAATTCGGCCAACCCCTTGGGATAATCGCTGGCCACGTCATACAGCACCGCGGCTTTGCCGAAGCCGAACTCGGCCTTTACGAATTTGGCCACCACCGGCCCCTGGAAGGGGTCGAGAAAGCAGCCGCGGAAAACGAACGGCCGATTCTTGGTCGTGTCCGGATTGGTGGACCAGGGGCTGATCATGGGGGTCTGGTAGTCATTGGCCACGCCGCCCGCCGGGATGGCCTCCTTGGAGGCCTGGGGACCGATGATCACCAGTACGCCGTCTTCGGTGATCATCTTGGTGTTGGCCTTGACCGCCGATTCGGCTTTGGCTTCGCTGTCTTCGATCACCAGTTCCACCGGGTATTTCTTATCGCCCACCTGGAGTCCGCCGGCCGCTTGAATGCCTTCGAGCCACATCTGGGCCGCGAACTTGGTTCCTTCGCCCACCTTGGGAATATCACCGGTGATGGGCGCATTGATGCCGATTTTGATGGTGGCTTGGCGCTTCTCGCCGCACCCCAGGAACCCCGCCGCCAAGGCGACCGTAAGAACGAGCACCAGAGCCAAAGTCCATTTACGCATAGCCTCCTCCTTCTCTTTTTTTTGGACGTGTTTGGAAGGTAAATCCAGTGAATGACGCCGGCGCCACCGCAAGGTGTCGCCAAACGAATTTACCGCGGTGCGTTGCGTTATCGGTGGTACCGGCAGCACCGGCGATGGACGGTCCGATCGTGCAGACGATCTTGGTTTTGGGAAGGGGCATGGCGATGGTCCTTCACTGGGCGCTGCGCGCGGTATTATCGGCGGCGCTCGTTTCCCGGTGCTTTAGCCTGTATCCCGCAAATGGCCATGATCAGGTTTTTCATGACCATGGCCGCGTCCTGGCCCGAGGATTTAAGCCGCAGGTCCGTCTCGCTCAGCCGGACCATGGCGTTTGCCAGCTCTTTGCGTCCAAAGTTGTCGGCCTTGAGCAAAGTTTGAAAAATAGGATACGCGTTGCCGGGGTTGGATGCAAGGGCCAGATCCAAACTTTCGCGTTTGCTCCCCTTCCGGCCTTTGTCCTCTTGGGCATCCGGCACTTGCCAGGCGCCGGTCTGGGCAGCGATCAGCGCATCGTAGGCCTGGATGGCCGGCAGCACCGTATTTTGGAATTGGGGAAATGGCATTCCTGAGCGCCATGCCCGGCCGTGTTCGCTCAGGATGAAGTCTTTGGCCACCAACAGTTTGCGCATTTGATTGGCCAGTGCCGAGAGCATCTGCAAGGGGTGCCACTCGGCCCTGAGCAGGGTATCGAGGTAGAAAAGGGCCGAGACCACATTGCGGTCGGCCACCGCGTTGGTCAACTCGTAAACCGGATCGCTCTTGGTGCGCCGGAGCACGGCTTCCAGGTCCGCAGCCGATATCTCCAGCCGGGGGCCGCTGTAGTCGATGAGTTTGTCGATATTGTCCCGGAAGGTGGCGGGATCGAATCCGGTCAGTTGGCACATCTGGGAGAAAAGCGCGGGGGACATGCGTTTGCCGGCTTCCTGGAGCCGTTGCGCCCAGATCTGCCGGAGCACCGTTTCCTGGGCCTGCTTGTCCGCCTTGCGTTCGCCCAGGGGCACGTGGCAGTCGACGATCAAGCCCTGGCCCTGGAGGCCCTTGTAGAATTTGCGGTTCTTGGGAACCTTGGCGCCGGTGGTAATCAGCAGGAAGTGCCCGGCCGGAAATCCTTTTTCGATGGCCCGGCTCAGGCTCTGGAGCGGATCGTCGTCCCCGGCCGGACGCCATCCCTGCTCCCGGCAGTGGTCGATCATGCGGGCGATGCCGTCTGCTCCCAGCGCACTCTCTATGGGTTGCACTTCACCGGGCAAGCGTGCCGCCGCACCCGCGGAGAGAAGATCCATGCCCAGCCGGGCGCACAAATTGAGAAAACTCTTCGCGGCTCGGTCGATCTGCGCTTCGGCGTACGCCTCGATGATCTGGTCGATGAGCCGTTCGTGCCCGCCGCCGCTGTCGAAGAGTTTGGCCTCCTTGAACCAGACCACTTTGGGGCCGGACAGCAGGGCGAAGGTATTCATGCGCGCCAGGGCGTCGGGGATGTTCTCCGCCAGCCCGTCGACCACGTCGCAGTGCAGCTCCCGGGGTGCCCCCTGCAACAGACGTTCGATCAGGGCGGCCGCGCACTGCGCCACCAGCATCGGTTCGCCATGGATCAACCCGACGGCGTGCTGTTCGAGGTCGGCGCGATTGGCCAGCAAATCGGCCAAATGACTGTGTAAGATTTCGGTCATGGCCCTGAGTCACTGAAATGGCTTCTGGACACGTCTGGTCCTTATAGCGGTACTTTTTTAAACAGGATGTGCAGTAGAAAGATGGCGACCCCCACGGTCACGCCGCTGTCGGCGATATTAAAGGTCGGCCAGTGGGGCAAATTCGTAAATCCCAGGTAAACATCCAGAAAGTCCACCACCTCCCCGAAGCGCAGGCGGTCGATGAGGTTGCCGATGGCACCGCCGAAAATCATGGCCAGGGCTGCGCCGAACCAGCGCTGATCGGATGGCGTCTGGTGGTAAAAGTAGAGAATCATCCCCAGGGCGAAAAAGGCCGCCCCCAGAAAGATAACGTGGCGCAGCGTCGAACCGTGCTGGGCCAAGAAACCGAAGGCGCCGCCGGGATTGCGCACATGGCTCAGGTTGAAGAATCCGGGGACGATCTCGATGGCATCGTGCAGCGGCAAATGCTGGAGCACCAGGGCCTTGGAGATTTGATCGAGGAGGATCACCAGCCCGCCGATCAGAGCGAAACGCAAGTATTTGGAAAGCATCCGTGGGGGCGCTCCTTCGGTCGCGGTCATTGGGCCTGCCCCATTTGCTGCAAGGCGCCATAGCAGCGATCGCAGACCGAGGCATGCTCGGCACGTTGTCCCACCGAGGGATCGTGCACCCAGCAACGTTCGCACTTCTGACTGGCCGCCGCTGTTACCCGGATGGCGATGCCGGCGGCCTCGGTGCCGGCGAAGGCCCCTTCGACCCCGCCTTGGGTCAAATGCACTTCCGAAACGATGAAGATGGCGCGCAGCTCTTCGGCATACGGCGCCACCTGGGCATGCAGCTCAGCGGACAGCCCCAGGGTCACCACGGCTTCCAGGGAGTGGCCGATATGCTTCTGCCCCCGGGCCTCTTCCAGGGCCTTGGTCACTTCGGCGCGCACCAGCTTGATGGCTTGCCACTGCTCGGCCAGGGCCGCGTCGCGCAGGCTTTCGTCCACCTCGGGCATGGCGCTCAGATGAATGCTGGCCTCTTTGCCGGCAACGGCCGGCAGGTAGCGCCAGATCTCTTCGGCCGTGAACACCATGATGGGGGCCATCAGCCGGGCCAGGGCGTCGGCGATCGTGTAGAGCGCGCTCTGGGCGCTGCGCCGGGCGGCCGATTCCGGCGGCGAGGTGTAGAGCCGATCCTTGAGGATATCCAGGTAGAAGGCCGACAGGTCTAAGGTGCAGTAATTGTACAGGCCGTGGTAGATCACGTGGAAATCGTAAGCCTCATAGGCCTTGCGCGCCCGGGCGACCAGATCCTGCAAGCCATGCAGGGCGTAGCGGTCGATGGCCGTCATCTGGGCATAGGGCACCATGTGGCGGGCCGGATCGAAATCGCTCAGGTTGCCCAACAGGAAGCGGCAGGTGTTGCGGATGCGGCGATAGGCATCGGACAACTGCTTGAGGATATTTTCCGAGATGCGCACGTCGTCGCGATAATCCGAGGCCGAGACCCAGAGCCGCAGGATTTCGGCGCCGTATTTATCGATCACCTGTTTGGGGGCGATGACGTTGCCGATCGATTTAGACATTTTTTTGCCTTCGGCATCGACCACGAAGCCGTGGGTCAATACCGACTTGTAGGGCGCTGCGGCCCGGGTGCCCACGGCGGTGAGCAGCGAGCTGTGAAACCAGCCGCGGTGCTGGTCGGTGCCTTCCAGGTAAAGATCGGCCGGCCAGCGCAGTTGCTCCCGGGCTTCGAGCACCGCCGCATGGCTGACCCCGGAATCGAACCACACATCCAGGATGTCGGTCTCCCGGGAGAAGGCCTTGGCGCCGCACTGGGCGCAGGTGGTGCCGGCGGGCAGCAGGCTGTCGGCGGCCGCCTCGAACCAGGCATCGGCGCCGTGCTGCACGAAAAGGTCGTGGATGGCCTCCATCAGCTCCGGCGTCATGTGGGGCGCGCCGCATGCGTCGCAGGTAAAGACGGTAATCGGCACGCCCCAGGCGCGCTGGCGCGACACGCACCAATCGGGCCGGTTTTCGATCATGCCGTAGATGCGTTCGCGGCCCCAGCTTGGAATCCACTGCACCTGGTCGATGGCGGTCAGCGAGCGTTTGCGCAGGTCGTTTTTCTCCATGGAGATGAACCACTGGGGCGTGGCCCGGAAGATCACCGGCTGCTTGCAGCGCCAGCAGTGGGGATAGGAGTGGGCGATGGCGGCCCGGGCCAGCAGCAATCCTTTGTCTTCGATGGCCTGGGCGATGGGAGCGTTGGCTTTGAAGACAAACTGGCCGTTGAAATCTTGGACCTCATCGGTAAAGCAGCCGCGGTCGTCCACCGGCGAATAGGCATCCAGGCCGTACTGCAGGCCAACCTCGTAGTCTTCGCGGCCGTGGCCGGGGGCGGTGTGGACACAGCCCGTGCCGGCCTCCAGGGTCACATGCCGGCCGAGCACGATCAGGGAATCGCGGTCGTAGAGGGGATGACGGCAGCGCCGCCGTTCCAGCCCCTTGGGGTCCACCGGCCCGAGCACGGTATAGTCGCCGATCTTGAAGGCCGCCATGCATTGGGCCACCAGGGCCTGGGCCAGGATCAGCGTTCCGGCCGCACCGGCGTCCACGGCCACATAGTCGAAGTCGGGATGCAGGGCCACGGCCAGGTTGGCCGGCAAGGTCCAGGGGGTGGTGGTCCAGATCACCACGTAGGTCTTGCGACCGGCCAGGGCCGGCAGCAGATCGCTTAAATCGTCGCGCAGCTCGAACTTGACGAAAACCGACGGCGAGCTTTCCTCTTTGTATTCGATCTCGGCTTCGGCCAGGGCGGTCTGGCAACTGCAGCACCAGTAGATCGGCTTTTTGCTGCGCACCAGGCCGCCGTTGAGCGCGAACTTGCAGCACTCTTTGGCGATGGTGGCTTCATAGGGATACTTCATGGTGAGGTAGGGATCGTTCCAATCGCCCTGCACGCCCAGGCGCTTGAACTCGCCGCGCTGGATATCGATGAACTTCTCGGCATAGGTCCGGCAATGCTTGCGGATCTCGGCCTGGCTCATCTGGCGTTTGGCGGCGCCCAACTCTTTTTCCACGTTGTGTTCGATGGGCAGGCCGTGGCAATCCCAACCGGGCACGTAGACCGCATCGAAGCCGGCCATCTGGCGCGAGCGCACGATGAAATCCTTGAGAATCTTATTCAGGGCGGTGCCAATGTGAATGTTGCCGTTGGCATAGGGCGGACCGTCATGGAGGATGAAGGGCTGCCGGCCTTTGGAGCGCTCGCGGGTCGTGGCATAGAGCCGGTGCGCTTCCCACTGGGCCAATTGTTCGGGCTCCCGCTGGGACAAATTGGCCTTCATGGGGAAGGCGGTGGCCGGTAGATTGAGCGTGTTTTTATAGTCCATCAGATTCTCCCTGGGGCGATATAATAGGTTGGCATTTTTAATGGCAATTCGATGACATGTCAAGCTCCTTGCCTGTGTTCGCATCGCTGAGCAGCATTGCTCGCACAGCACGTTCAGGTCATGGTCCGTTTCACCGGCCACACATTTCAAGTGCCGCTAGGGGTGCGCTCCGGGCGGCCTGGAAACTCGCTGCGCTCAGACAGTCCAGGCCGCTTTTCCTACGCTGCACCCAGCGGCACTAAAAATGATGGCCAATGGTGCTCCGGACGTGTCGCGGCGTAGCCGGCAGGCGAAGACGGACCATGACCTGAACGTGCTGTGAAGGTTCACCGAGCGTTGCGCGCGTTGGGGCAACCCTCAGGAATAGAAAACGGCCGGGGATCTCCCCGGCCGTTGGTTGGTGGTTGGTTTTTCCCGACTTAGCGCGACGCTCTGTAATATACCAGCACGCTGTCCGTGGCCGTGTTGCCAGCGGCGTCGTAAGCCGTTACGGTGATCAGATTGAAGCCCCTGCTCAGAAGAATATCGGCGATCTGCCACCCGGTCGTGCCTGTGGCCGTGCCGCTGCCGCCGCGGCTGTTAATCCATTTAACCCCGCTGACCCCGACATTGTCCGAGGCCGCACCCTTCAGGGTGATCTTGGTGCTTTTGGTGCTGACGGTGGCCTTGGATGGGGTCGTGATGGCAACCGTCGGGCGCACCGTATCCACTGCAACGACATCCCGGACACTCACCCGGCAGGTATCCACACTCTGCAGGCCGTTCTGGTCGGTCACCGTCAGTTGGAAGGTCAGGGTCTCGCCGGCCGATGCCACCTGGGGCGCCGTGAAGACCGGATCGATGGCGCCGGCATCGGACAAGGTTACCGGGGTGCCCTCGATCTGCTTCCATAAATAGCCGGCAATGCCGTCATCCGGGTCCATGGAGGCCGAGCCGTCCAGAGTGGTTTGGGCGCCTTCATTGACCTGTTGATCATTACCGGCATGGGCCACGGGCTGGGCGTTTTCCCATTCCACGGTAACCATGCAGGCACTGCTGTCCTGGAGGCCGCCATTGTCGGTCACGGTCAGTTCGAAGACCATGGAGGCGCCCTGCACGTCCACCGCCGGTGCCGTGAAGGTCAATTGAGCGGCAGTGGCATCGGAGAGGGAGACGGCCGGCCCCTGGGTCTGCACCCAACGATAGGAGACGATGCCATTCTCGGGGTCCGAAGAGGCCGTGGCATCGAGGGTCACCACGTCGCCGGTGGATACGGTTTGATCCGGGCCGGCATGGGCAACGGGAATTTCATTGATCCAAGTGACGTTGACGATGCAAGTGTCCACGGCCGTAGCGCCGCTGTGGTCGGTCACCGTCAACTGGAAGGTCAGGGCCGTGCCGGCGTCGGTCACATCCGGCGCGGTGAAGCTGGCTTCGGCGTTGGTGGCATTGACCAGGGCAATGGTCGCGCCCTGAATCTGGCGCCACTGGAAAGCGGCAATGCCGTCATCATTGTCCATGGAGTTCAAGCCGCTCAGGATCACCTGCTGGCCCTCGTTGGCGGCTTGATCCGGACCGGCATCGGCTGTGGGGGCCTGATTATGGGCTTCGAACTGGGCGCTGATCGTATGGTTGGCGTTCACCGTGCTGAAGGTGTAGCTCGACACCGCGCCCACCGAAACGCCGTCCACCAGCACGCCGGCAATCCGATACCCGCTGTTGGGGGTGATCGTATAGCCCTGGCTGCCGCCGTAGGTCACCGTGCGGCTGCCCAGCGGAGAGATCGTCCCGTTGCTGCCCGCCGATGCGGTGATGGTATAGGCGGGTATGGGCGTGGGTGTAGGTGTGGGAGCCGGCGTGGGCGTCGGCGTGGGCGTGGGGGTCGGTGTGGGTGTGGGGGTCGGAGCATCATAGCGGAAGGTGATTTCATTGGAGTCGCCGCTCATGTCCGCCCCGACGAAAGCGCGCACCACATAATAATAGGTGGTGCTGTCCGCCAGATTGGTGAGGGTACAGGTCGTGGCCGTGCCGCTCCAAGCCGGTGTGCTGTAATTGTAGGTGCCGCCTACGGTGCGCTGGAATAGGCGGTATCCATCCGGCACAGGATTATTGGCATCCCAGGACAGGGTCACCTGGGCCGCTTGGGCAGGATTATAAAAGCAAAGACAAAGTGCCAAGACCAGGAGCGATAAGACCAGGTGTTTGGCGATAAAGGCGCGGTGCGAGAACATGTGCTACCTCCGAGATGCATTTTTTCGGCGATCGATGCATCCGGATCGGTGCACTGACGCCTTCGGCAACCCTGCTACCCTGTCTTCCGGTGGTCGGAAGAGTTAGGCCAGTGGCTTTGCGTCCCATCCTTTCGGAGTGGTTTGCCGTTTCGGGCTGTTCCTACTGAACTGACTCCCGCGCCATACAAAGCACGATCAATGCCATCTCGCGCAGAGAGCCGCAATATTTTCTTTTATTATTTGTTTTCGGATAATTAAATAGTTCGCGAACGCCTGCATGGATGCGTTGAGGGCTCACATGTGCATAAAAACAGACAACGGAATCAATGAAAGACACACAGGGGGGTTCTAATTTTCTTTCCCGGTCTTGGCGAGCACCACCAGGGTGCGCTGATCCCCCAGTATAGGCAGGCGATAGGGTACCGAGGCCTCGACGGTCATCCCCGGCCCGAGGTCCGCGCCGCCATCGGTTCGGCGCGGCGCGTCACTCGGTCCCTGATAAAGAACGAGTTTGCCCCGGGGAGCCAACAGCGGCAGCGCCAGACGGGCCATGGCGCCCAGGTCGGACACGGCCCGGCAGACAATGACGGCAAAGCGTTCTTGGTTTTCCGGATGCCCGCCAAGCTGTTCGGCCCGAAGGTGAAGCGCTTCGATCTTCTCCAGTCCAAGCTGGCGGATGACGTGCTTGACGAAGCTGATCTTCTTGCGTACCCCGTCGATGAGGGTCATGGGCTGATCGGGCCTCAGGATCTTGAGGGGAATACCCGGAAATCCGCCGCCGGTACCGATATCCAGCAATTGGCCTTCCATTGGAATGTGGGCGCTGGGTAGAATCGCATCCAGAAAATGTTTGACCGCCACCTGCTCAGGATCGGTGATGGCGGTCAGATTGATGGTGCGGTTCCATTCCAACAGCGCCTGGGCGTGCCGGGCCATGCGATCCAATTGATGCGGGTCGAGCCGCAGGCCCATCTGCAGGGCCCCCTCGGCCAGCAATGTTTGCCACTCGAGCAATCCAGCCTGCATAGGCCTCCCTTGTGCCCATCCACAAATGGCCAATTTGCCCGATATCGGCGTTGCGCGAAAAATTTAATCCTCGGAATATCAACTATATGCCTGCGGTTAAATTTTTCGCGCGCCTTGATCTCGAACAAATTTGCCTATCTGTAGATGGGCACTAGATTTGCGCCTTATCGGCCTCGACCGGCGTTGCCTCCGCCGCGTTGAAATCCATGATGATCGTGTTGTCGATGCCGCCGCCGACATCCACCTTGGCGTTGGGATACCTTTTCTTGAAGACCCGCAGCATGGATTTGTTCTCCTTGAGCACGGTGGCCGCGAATCCGTGAAAGCCATTTTCCTTGGCGATGGATTCCAGCAGGGGCAGCATGTGGGAAGTGACCCCCATGCCCTGGAAATCTTCGCGGACCACGAAGGCCACCTCGGCGCGGCCGGTGCCTTCGTCGGCATACGAGCCGATGGCCACGATCTCCTGAAAGCCGCGCCTCTGGATCAAGCCGATGATCGACATGTTTTTGCGGTAGTCCACGCTGGCCCACTGCTGCTGGGCATGCTCGTGGGAGAAAAGCTTCATTTTGTAAAAAAATCGAAGGTAAATGGTCTCTTCCTTCAAGGAGTAAAAGAAGTTGCGGTACGCGAACTCATCCGAAGGCAGCAGCGGGCGGAACTCGATGACTTTGCCGTTGCGCAGGGTGACCCGAGATTTATACCCTTCCAGGAAGATCAGGTCATCCTGGGCCGGCGGCAACTGGTCGGCGAAAATGTAGTGGCGCTTCTTGGCCACGTCGATGAGCTCTTCGCGGAATTTGGGATGGGCGATCTGGGCCAGTTCCATCACCCGCTGGTAGATGCTCTTGCCCTTGAGCTCGGCGATGCCGTACTCGGTGACCACGAAATTGACGTCGCCGCGGGTGGTGGCCACGCCGGCGCCTTCGCTCAGGCTGGGCACGATACGCGAGACCTGGCCGCCCTGGGCCGTGGACGGCAGGGCGATGATGGTAAAGCCGCCCTTGGACATGGCGCTGCCGCGCAAAAAATCCACCTGGTCGCCGATACCGCTATAGAACAGATAGCCCATGGAGTCGCTGCACACCTGGCCGGTGAGGTCCACCTCCAGGGCCGACGAGATGGAGATCATGTTGTCGTTGCGGGCGATGACCGCCGGGTCGCTGACAAAATCCGAGGCGCGGAAATAGAACCGGGGGTTGTCGTGCACATAATTGTAGAGTTTCTCCGACCCCATGCACAGCGAGGCCACCACGCGGCCGGCCAATAACGTCTTCTTCTTGTTGGTGATCACGTTGTTTTGCAGCAAAGGCAGGAAAGAATCGGTGATCACCTGGGTGTGGACACCCAGATCCTTCTTGTCCATCAGATGGGGCAAAATGGCGTTGGGCAAGTGGCCGAACCCCACCTGAATGGTGGCCCCATCTTCCACCAGTTGATTGACATAATAAGCGATGCGGGTGATCACCTCGTGGTTCTTGGTCACCGAGACCGATTCCACCAACGGCTCTTCGAAGGGCACGAAAAAATCGATGTCGTCCACGTGCACGATGCAATCGCCCCAGGTGCGCGGCATGCGCGAGTTTACCTGGGCGATCACCAGCGGTGCGGCTTCCAGGCCGGCCTTGGTGATATCCACCGAAACACCCAGGCTGCAATAGCCGAAGCGATCCGGCGGACTGACCTGAATCAGAGCCACGTCCAAGCCGATGCGACGACTGGCGAACATGTTGGGGATCTGGGACAGATAGGCCGGCAGATAATCGATTTTGCCTTCAAACGCGGCTTTGCGCATGCTGGTGCTGATAAAGAACAACTTGAGGGCGAAACGCCGGAGGAAATTGGGATCGTCCACATATTTGGACAGGGTGATGGAGAGCATTTGATAGATCACGGCGTCCTGGAGCGTGGAGTTGCTCACCATGGTACGGATCAAGTGCTGGGGTTCGCCGCACCCCGTGCCGATAAAAATTCGACTGCCGTTCTTGATCTTCGAAAGCGCGTCGTGGGCAGTGATTACTTTTTCGGGGCAGTAAGCCTTGAGATCCATCCATATCTCCTTTGAAAACAGACGCTGTAGGGCAATCGCATGTAGTCTCTCGGTACTCTGATTCCCATGCTCCGCGTGGTAACCAGAGGCTGAAGCGGCAAAGACTTCATGCGATTTGCCCTGACACACTCTGCTGAATCAACAAAACGCCTATTTGCCCCATTTTTCCAGAAATAGTCAAGGATACAATGCATTCCATCAAGCCCCGGGCATCACCCAGGTCAAACGCGATGCCGGCGGGGTGGTCCGTCCTCATCGATGCCGAAACCTGAATGCCCTCCCCTCCCCCATCGTGGCTCGGACGGATGAATTTAAATGGACTCTCGAAATTTTTATTGACAAGGACTCGCCAGAGAATTATGGTCGCGTTTTTGTAAGACATATGCCCCCCTCATTTGGTGGTTCCCAGATGAGGGTTTTTTTCTTTTGTCAGTGCGGTTCGAATCATGAGAAAGCTCATCCAACACTCATAGTTGTCCCTGTAGAAATCAACCTCACATGACGGGTAAGGAAAAGCGCCTCCTCCTTTGTGACGCAATAGGGGAGTGGAAGCCGTATTAATCGCTCAACTGTGGGCGCCCACAGGGCGATAAGAGAAGGAAATTCGATGCCCGCGGATGGCGGGTCCCGTAGAATGCATAAAAGGAAAGCGAACGATGAACACCAATACCCAGAATGTACGCAACATCGGCATCAGTGCCCACATCGATTCCGGTAAAACGACCCTGACCGAAAGGGTGCTCTTTTATACCCAACGGATCCACGCCATTCACGACGTCAAGGGTAAAGACGGCGTGGGCGCCACCATGGATTCCATGGAACTAGAACGGGAGCGCGGCATCACCATCGCATCGGCCGCCACCTTCTGCCAGTGGAAAGGGCACGAGATCAACATCATCGACACGCCCGGCCACGTGGATTTCACCATCGAGGTCGAGCGCTCCCTGCGCGTGCTGGACGGCGCCATCCTGGTGCTCTGCTCGGTGGGCGGGGTGCAATCCCAGAGCATTACCGTTGACCAGCAGATGAAGCGTTACAATGTGCCCTGCATCGCCTTCATCAACAAATGCGATCGCAGCGGCGCCAACCCCATGCGCGTCATCGAGCAGCTCAAAACCAAGCTGGGTCACAACGCGGTGGCCATCCAGACACCCATCGGCCTGGAAGCCGACCATGAAGGCGTGGTGGACCTGGTGCGCATGAAGGCTTTCTATTTCAAAGGCGACAACGGCGAGATCATCGAAGAAAAAGAGATCCCGGCCGAGCTGGTCGAAGTCACCAAGCGGCAGCGCGAGGCGCTGATCGACGCCGCCACCCTTTTTTCGGATGAGCTGACCGACCTGGCCCTGGAAGAGAAGCCCATCCCGGCCGATTTGTTGATCGACGCCCTGCGCGCCGGCACGCTGCAGCGCAAGCTCACCCCGGTGTGCATGGGGTCGGCCTATAAAAACAAAGCCGTGCAACTGCTGCTGGACGCGGTGACCGCACTGCTGCCCAGCCCGGGAGACGTGGTCAATCAAGCCTTGGATCTGAGCGCCGCCGAGGCGCCGGTGATTCTAAAGACCGATAACACGCTGCCGACCGTGGCGCTGGCCTTCAAGCTCGAGGATGGCCAGTACGGCCAGTTGACCTATATCCGGGTCTACCAGGGCAAGTTGGCCAAGGGTGACACGATCATCAATGTGCGTACCGGCCGCAAGATCAAAATCGGCCGCCTGGTGCGCATGCATGCCGACCAGATGGAAGATATTACCGAACTGCCCGCCGGCATGATCGGTGCCCTGTTCGGCGTCGACTGCGCTTCGGGCGACACCTTCGTTTCGCCGGGGGTCACCTTGACCATGACCTCCATGTTCGTGCCCGAACCGGTAATCTCCCTGGCCATCGCGCCCAAGGATCACAAGTCGGAAGTCAATATGTCCAAGGCCCTCAACCGCTTCACCAAGGAAGACCCGACCTTCAAGACCTACGTCAACGACGAAACCAGCGAAACCATCATCTCGGGCATGGGCGAGTTGCACCTGGAGGTCTACATCGAGCGCATGCGGCGGGAATACAACGCCGAAGTCATCACCGGCGCCCCCCAGGTGGCCTACCGCGAGGCCATCACCCAGAAGGCCGAGTTCGACTATATCCACAAGAAGCAAACCGGCGGCTCGGGCCAGTACGGCCGCGTGGCCGGCTGGCTCGAACCGTGTACCGAAGCGGATTTTATTTTCGACAACCAGGTCAGCGGCGGCACCGTCCCGACCCAATATATCCCGGCTTGCGAGAAGGGCTTCAAGGCCTGCATGGTCAAAGGCCCCAAGCTGGAGTTCCCCCTGACCAACATCCGGGTGGTGCTCAACGACGGCGCCTCCCACAGCGTGGACTCTTCGGACATGGCCTTCCAGGCCGCAGCCCGCGGCGGCTTCCTGCAGGCCTTTGCCAAAGCCAAGCCGATCATCCAGGAACCGATCATGAAGGTGGTGGTGGAAACCCCCACCGAGTTCCAGGGCCCGGTCATGGGATCGCTCAACCAGCGGCGCGGCATTATTGTCGGCGCCCAGGACGAGGGGGTGATGTGCACCATCGAGGCCCAGGTGCCCCTGGCGGAGATGTTTGGCTACTCCACCGTGCTGCGTTCGTCCACCCAGGGCAAGGCACAGTTCACCATGGAATTTGCCGCCTACAAGCAGGTGCCGCAATCCATCGCCGAAGAGATCGCCAAAAAGGTGGCCGAAAAGAAGCAGAAAGTGGCTTAGTTGGAGTTCGACGGAATGCTCACGATGGATTCGGAAGCGATCCCCAATGATCGCGCCCGGCGTCGCGCCGCTTGCCTGCCTGCCAGGCCCCAAGCGACCCACTGCCGGGTGATTCTCCTCAAGGAAAGGAATCTGGCCATGCTCAAACAAGATCTCATCCTGCGCAATCCGCTGCGGTTGCTGGGATATGACAGCGACGACATCCTCGAGCCGGGCCAGTTCGGCGCGGTTCTGGCCCGGGCCGGGGTGGGCAAAACCGCCCTGGTGATTCAAATCGCCCTCAACACCATGCTGCGCAGTAAAAACGTGCTGCACATCAGCCTGAACGAGCCGGTGGGCAAGGTCGATATCTGGTACAAGGAAGTCCTGGGCCGCCTGGCCCATCAATATCAGGTGCCCCACCTGGATCGCTTGTGGGACACCATCGTGGGGCACCGTTTCATCATGACCTTCCAGGTGGAAGGCTTTTCGGCCCCCAAGCTCGAAGAGCGGCTCACCGACCTCACCACCCAGGGCATCTTTACGCCGCACATGATCATCATCGATGGCCAGCCCTTCGATCCCGAGGGCCACGGCGTGCTGGAAGCGCTCAAGGCCCTGGCCCAGAAGCTCGGCCTGCCGATCTGGTTCACGGTCACCACCCATCGCCACGAAGCCCCGGCTGCCGACGGGCTGCCCATTCAACTCTCACCGGTGCAGGCCCTTTTCGATGTCGCCATGGCCCTTCAGCCGGTGGAGAATGCCATCCACATCAAAGCCCTGAAAGGCTGCCACCTGAGCGAAAACCAGCCCCCGCTGGTGCTCGATCCGGCCACCATGCTGATTCAGGGACACACCTAAATTTTACTTCCGTAAGCGGGCGCGGAATCTCAGGTAATCTTCCGCGCTCTGGCGGGGTCGTTCGAGCATGGGCAGATGGCCGATGCCCGGCATGATCGTCACCCGGCTGTTGGGCAGCATGCCATGCAGCATTTCGGCAGTGGCCACATGGATGGCGCGGTCTTCATCTCCCCAGACGATCAGGGTCGGGGTCCCGAGACCGGTCACATACTTCTCGGCCGAATCGGTGTTCAAATCCTCGAAGATCCGTTGCTCCAATCGATAATTGCGAATGCGTTCCTGGGCCATCACGTTCAGCATCGGCCGGGGGATGAAGGGCGGATCGCTCATCACGAAATCGAAGGTCCGGGCAAATGCCTCTTCATCCTTTGCCAGAAGCGGATTTTCCTTGGTCTCGGCGATGATCGTGCGCAGTTCGCTGCGCGGCGCACTCCAGATACCGCCCGGATCGAGCAGCCACAGGCTTTTCACCTCGTTCGGATAAAGCGAGGCATACATCATGGAAATGTGGCCGCCCATGGAGCTTCCGCCCAGGTGCAGCGTGTCGATGTCCAGGGCTTGGGCCAGCGCGCGAAGTCTTTGAACCTGAGCCGCGGTGCGATAGTCGGCCTCGGCCGGCCGACCCGATTCGCCGAACCCGATGTGATCCGGCACGATGACATGATAATGGGGCGTTAAAAAACGGGCCACGCGGATAAAATTATCCTTGTTGGCCCCGAAGCCGTGCAGCAACATGAGCGCTTCGCCTTTTCCGCCTTCCAGATAGACATAGTGCGAACCGTCCGACAGATCGATCTCCTGGCGCTCCAATCCGGCCAATCCGCGTTCGAATCCGATGGCGGCGGCGGTTACTTTTTCCGGTGCCAGATAAAGAACGGCAATCCCCGCCACGATAACCGCCACGATCAGAAATAGAACCGTCTTAACAGTGCGCATGCTCCCTCCCGATGACTTCGATCCTGACTTTTGGCAGGAAACTTAGCCGAGCCCTGGAGGGCTGTCAACGTCACAAATCGTAAGGGATCGGCGTCACCCTTGGGAACGGCCGGCGGCCTCGATGGCGGCCACCCGCTGCAGGACGGGCGGATGGGAGTAGTGCAGAAAGACATACAGCGGATGGGGATCGAGATTGCCGAGGCTGTCCACGGAGAGCTTCTTTAAAGCCGTGGCCAGGGCATCTGCCTGGGGAGCGGTGGTGACGGCGAAGCGATCGGCGGCAAACTCGTGACGCCGGGAAATGTGCTGCACCGCCATGCCCAGCAGCAGGTCCAGGGGCGTATAAAGCAGGCCGAAGAAAACCAATCCGGCATGAACCGATGGGGTCTGGATGCCGAAGGCGGCAAAAAGGGCCGGATAGGAGATGAACCAGGAGAGCAGGTAAAACATCAGCCCGGCCTGGGCGATGCCGACGAGCAGCATTTTCAAAATATGCTTCTGCTTGTAATGCCCCATTTCATGGGCCAGCACCGCCACCAATTCATCCGCGGTGTGCTTGTGGATCAGGGTGTCGAAGAGCACGATGCGCCGGTGCCGGCCGAACCCGGTGAAGAAGGCATTGGCTTTGGTGCTGCGCTTGGAGCCGTCCATGACAAAGATGTTGTCCAGGCCGAAATCGATGCCCCGGGCATAGGCCGTGATGGCCGCGCGCAACTCGCCTTCGGGCAGGGGCGCAAATCGGTTGAACAGCGGCATGATCCAGGTGGGCGCGACGTAGTGCATCAACAGCATGAACCCCACCGTAAGCAGCCAGCAATACCACCAGGCATTGCCGCCGGCATATTGAAAGAAGAGCAACACGGCCGCCAACAAGGGGCCGCCCAGCAACAGCCCCAGAACGACCCCCTTGATCCGGTCGAAAAGAAACGTGCGCCAGGTGGTCTGGTTGAAACCGAAACGGGCCTCGATGACGAAGGTGACATACATACTGAACGGCTGGGATATCAGGCTCTTGGCGGCAGCCAGGATGCCGATGAAGATCAGGCCGCTTAAGAGCGGTGCCAGCGCCAGAGTGCGCACCCATTCGTCCAACCAACGGAAACCGCCGCCTAACCAGAAGATGAGCAGCACGGCCAGGTCGACCAGGGCCACCAGCCACCCGAAGCGCGTGTTGACGCGCAGGTATGCCTGGGATTGCCGGTAGCGCTCGGGATCGTACCATCCCGCGAAAGCGGCGGGCAGCGCCTCACGCATGCGCCGCAGGTTGAGCGCGTCGGCCAGAAAATCCAGTGCCGCGGCAAGCACCAGCGTCGCCAGGATCAGAAACCCAATGGCATTCATGGATCTTTTTACTCCTCGGGATCGAGTGGTGGGGGTCGGTGCTTAGCGATCGCGGACTTGGCGGAGAACAATTGCTGCACAAACTGTCCGATCACTTTATGAACCCGGTCGGACCCTTCGCCCAGCAAGATGCCATGGCGCTTGAGGTTGAAGACCATATACTGCTTGTCGGCCGTTCCCAGCAAACGGAAGATGCGTTCGGACCCCTTGGGGTTGACCACGGGGTCATCTTTGGATTGAACCACCAGCGCCGGAATGCGGATGTCGGCCAGCCGAGGCTCTACCACGTCCATCAGCCGTTCCAGTTCCCGCACGCCGGCAATGGGGTTGCGAGCATAGTTGATCTGCGGGTTCTCGGGATTGTTCTCCACAAACTCTTTTTTGGCCTCGTCCCAGTTCATGCGTCCCATGAGGCGGTTCCAGGTATCCACCAGCGGCGCCAGGCGCGAGGCGGCATACTGCAAGCGCAAGGGCGCCGAGACGGAAAAGACGCCGCTCAACCCTTCGATGCGGCTGGCCAGTTCCAAGGCCAGGGCCGCGCCGGTGGAAAAACCGCCCACCACCACATGGCGGCAGATGTTGCGAACGACCAGGTACCCCTCTTCCAGCGTGCGGATCCATTCCGTGTAAGGCTGCTGGGCCAGATCCTCGGGCGCCGTACCGTGTCCCTTGAGCCGGGGGGTGTAGACCCAGTGCCCCAGACCGCAAAGATAGTCTGCCAGGGTGCGCACTTCCGCCGGAGCGGCCATATAGCCGTGACACAGCACGATGCCCACCTTCCGGGAGCGGCCGCGCAGCAACAGGGGGTTTCCAATCGTGGCCGGTTTGCTTTCGCCGGCGATGAAAAAGCGCTGGTAGTCTTCCTCAAACTCTTGCTGGGCCTTGTCCAAGAAGAAACGGGCCACTTTCCTGCGCAGCAGGAAACCCGGCATCCAGGCAAGCCGCCAAATCTTGTGCTGCAAGCGCGTGAGCGGCTCGACCTCATTGGCCATCACCCCAATGGGGTTGTCGATGCGCGCACGATCGAAGTCGAACATGGTGCGCAACTTGTGTCTGTCCAGCAGCAAATATGGCGGCATCGACTGAACCACGCCCGACTCCTGTGCGATGTCGAGAAAATCGGCCACCTTGTTGAAGCGATCGTCCAGCAGCAAATGGCTCTGGCTTTCTTGCAAACTGGTGTGCAGGTGAAGCTTTTCCTGGGGAGCGGCGGCCTGCTGGATGGCCAGGAAGGCACGGCGCCGCAGGTTGTCCAGGCGGATGCGGCTCAGGGGGCTCTTCTTGAGCAGCGAGGCGAAGATATGGTCGTGGTTGACCGTGGTCATGCCGTAGATCGCCCCCATGTAGCGCCGCATGATTTTAAGCGAAGATTTACGGATGCGCGGCAGGCTGGGCAGCGGATCATCCAAATCGATCGGTTCGGGCCTGCGAATATCCTTAAGAATGGGCTTCTCGCGCAGATAAGGCGCGATCTCGATGGGCCGGCCGAAGCGGATGTCGATGTCCACCCCGGCGGTGAGCATGCTGCCTTCGGTCATCAACTCTTCGCTGAACTTCTCGGGCAGGTCTTCTATGAAGCGCTTGGCCAGTTTATTCAGGATGTTCATCCGGGCCCGCAGGGGGTAGTAGGTCAAGTTGACCGGCACGATCCAGGTGCCTTGATTGCTTACATCGCTGGGCGCGCCCAGATTGAAGAGGGGATAAAGGCGCTGCTCCTCCGCCGGGCCATGCACGCTCAACCACATGAAGCGTTGGCGGTAGAACTCGGTGCGCAACGCCAGATGGGCGGCGCCCGTATGGGGCGCGTGTTTGCCACCAGCGTAGGAGACCATATACCGGCCCCGCTCGATGATCTTCTTATTCTTGACCATGCGCCCTTCGGGGAAGATCACCCAACCGGCCTCGTTGGTGAGCAGGGTTTTCACGATGAGGCGGTCGCGGTCGGGGTCTTTGGTGGAGACTGCGCCCACCGACTCGAGCAGGCGCCCCAGGGTACCGCCGTAAAACTCCGAAGAAGCCAGGGACCAGATGGGCTTTTTGAGCACTTTGTGCAGATAATATGGCACCAAGAAGGTTTCCAGGCGCGTAAAGTGATTGACCACAAAAATTTTGGCGCCTTCGGGGATCAGCTCCGTGCCATGCAGCGTGACCCGCGCCTTGGACAGGTTGGAGAGCGTTTTGATGGCCAGGCTGGTGGTTCGATAAGCGAATCGGTTCATGGTTTTAATGCTGTTGACAGCTTTTGGGGTTCCCATTAAAGTGCGGCTTTAATCCGCGCCACAATCAGTTTGGAGGTATGTGTGTACTCTAAAATTCTCATCCTGCGTTTTCCCAAGACCGAAGTTCAAAAACCGCTGGTATGCCATTTGACCCGCAATTTCGACTTGACCTTCATCATCCTCAATGCCGGAATCTTGCCCCGCAAGGAAGGCTACATGGTGCTGGAACTCTCCGGCCAGCGTAAAAATTTCAAGGAAGGCGTTCAATACCTCAAATCCCAAGGTGTTGATGTACAGAACGCTTCCCAGGAAGTCAAACGCGAAGACACCATCTGTACCCAGTGCGGGGCCTGTACGGCCGTCTGTCCCACCGGTGCCCTTTCCATCCGCAGACCTGAGATGGCGGTCGTCTTCGACCAACAGAAATGCAGCGTGTGCGAACTGTGCGTCCCGGCCTGCCCGCCCCGGGCCATGAAAGTAAGACCCATTCGCCAGGCTTTTTTCTAAAATGCAGTCGCATACGGCCATCGCCATGAGCGGTGGCATCGACTCCCTGGTGGCCGCCGCCATGCTCAAGGAGCAAGGTTTATCGCTCATCGCCCTCCATTTTCTAAACGGCTACGAGTCCGGCTTATCCCCCTGCACCCCGAGCGACGAAGCGAACGGAGTGACGCAGGCCCGCCTGGCTCTGCAACCCCTCGCCGATCGACTTGGCATTCCTTTATTCATTATCGACCTGCAGACCGAATTCCAAAAGCATGTGGTGGACTACTTCGTGTCCACCTACGCCCTGGGCAAGACCCCCAATCCTTGCCTGGTATGCAATCCATCGATAAAATTCGATGTATTAATGCAAAAGGCCATGGCCCTGGGAGCCGACGGGATGGCCACCGGCCACTACGCACGCATCGACATGGCCGCCGATGGGCGCAGGCGCTTGCTGCGGGGCGTGGACCCGCAAAAAGAGCAATCCTATTTTCTCTCCCGCCTGACCCAGCACCAGTTGGCGATGGCCCTGCTGCCTTTGGGAGGCATGACCAAGGCCCAAACGCGCCACTTTGCCCGCCAGCGGGGTCTGGTGCCGGCCACGGCCCAGGAGAGTCAGGACGTCTGTTTCATCAAAAGCGGCAGCTACGGAGACTTTTTGGCCCAACACCCCCAATTTGTACCCCAGGCAGGGACCATCGAAGATCTCGAGGGCCGGGTCATCGGGCGCCATCGGGGATTGCACGCTTTTACCATCGGTCAGCGCCGCGGCATCAACTGTCCCGCCGCCGAACCTTACTACGTCGTGCGCTTGGAGCCGCAACGCAACTGCCTGATCGTCGGCGCCAAAAAAGATCTGCTCACATCCAAGTGCCGCGTTGACCAGATCAACTGGATCGCACCGCCCCCCCAGGGTCCCCTTCAGGTCATGACCCGTGTGCGCTATCGCCACCAAGCCGTCCCCTCGCGGCTGATCCCTTTGGGCGCTGACCGTGCCGAACTCCTGTTCGAAACCCCGGAGGCGGCGGTTACCCCCGGCCAGGGAGCGGTCTTCTATGCGGGTGAGGAAGTATTGGGCGGAGGCTGGATTCAATGAAACGTTTCCAGATCGTCACGCTCGGTTGTAAAGTCAATCAATGCGAATCGGCGGCCATGGGCCACCTGTTGGAAGGCTCGGGCTTTGCGCCATTGCAGGATGGCGCACCGGATGTGGTGCTCATCAACACCTGCACCGTGACCGGCAAGGCCGCCATGCAGTCCCGCCAGGCCATCCGTCAGGCGCAACGCAAATATCCGACGGCCCAAATCATCGTCACCGGCTGTTATGCCCAGACCGCGCCGGATGAACTCCAGGCCATGGGAGGCATCCGGCGCATTATCGGCCATGCCGACAAGATGCGCGTGGCCGAACTGCTCTCCGACGCCTGCGATGATCCAACCGTCGATGGGGCGCGAGCGGCCATGGACGCATCCTGTCCGTTTGCGGCGCTGCCTTCGGTGAGCCGGGAAGCGCGCACCCGCGCCTTCTTGAAAATCCAGGACGGCTGCAACACCCGGTGCACCTATTGCATCGTGCCGCACGCCAGGGGCCCCAGCCGCAGCATGCCCTTTGCGGACGTCGGCCGGCACGTGCGGCTTCTGGGTGCCGAGGGTTTTTTGGAAGTGGTCCTGACCGGCATCCATCTGGGCGTCTATGGCGCCGATCTGCGGCCGCCCATTCGCCTGGCGCAACTTCTGACGACGTTGACCAGGGAGCACACCGAAGTGGCCCGTTTCCGCATCAGTTCCATCGAGCCCACCGAAGTGGATGAGCATATCATCGAGGCCATCAACCACAGCGGGGGACGCCTCTGCCGCCATGTGCACATCCCGTTGCAAAGCGGCGACAACACAGTGCTGCGCCGCATGGGACGTCCTTATAGCCGCGAGCGTTTCGCCCAGACCATCGCCACGATTCAACGCTGCATTCCCGGTGTGGCCGTGGGTGTGGATGTGATGGCCGGTTTCCCGGGTGAAAGCGACGAGGCCTTCGAGAACACCTATCGCCTGATCGAAGCACTTCCCATCACCTATCTGCATGTCTTCCCCTTTTCGCCGCGCACGGGCACGCCGGCCGCCGGCTTCAAACCGCGCGTACCGGAGCGCATCGCCAAAGAGCGCTGCCGGCGGCTGCGTCATCTGGGAGAAGAAAAACGGGGCGCCTTTCACCGCGCCCAGGTGGGCCAACGGTTGTCTGTCTTGATAGAAAGCGAAGCCGAAGAAACGAAGGGTCCGGCACAGGGCTTAAGCGATAATTACCTGCCGGTGGCGCTCCCCGGCGCGGCGCTGAAAGCCAATACCCTGGTCGATGTGCACATCACGGGCCTGGCGCCCGATGGCAGGCTCTTGGGCCGAATTTTATAAGTGCCGGCTTTGGCTTCGGCGCGTCAACGCTCCAGAATGGCTTCCAGGCGTTCCACATCATCAATGAAGCGCCATTGCCCCCCGCCCTTTTCGGTCTTCTGGCGCCACTCTTCCACCCGCCCCAGAAAGGTCTTGGGGTCGTACTTGTTGTCGCGCAGTTGGGGCATGTTGAAAGCGACGACGTGAAAGCCATTGAGAGCCAGCGGCACATCGCGCCCAAAGCCTTTCGACGGTTCTTCCTCCAAATCGGAGAAAATCAAGATATACTTGCTGCCGCTGCGGGATTCATTCATGGATTCGATGGCTTGTAATATGCCACCCGCAATGTCGGCATACTTGTTGTCGCTGACCGAGCTCAAAAAAACATCGATTTTCTTTTGGAACGACCGCTTCTGGGCGTTGGTCACGGAGGGGCGCTGGTCGAAGCGCGCCTCGGCAACGATGTTTTTTTCACTGAAACTGACGGTATCGATCCGGCTTACAAAAAGGGTATCCCCCGGCTGCAGCGTTCGGAGCAGAAAGTAAATGACCTCCCGGGCCTTGTTCATCTCCGCGGCATGGGCGCCGGAGGTATCCAGCAGCAGATAGACCCCTTGGGATCGATCTGTGCGGCCGGAACATCCCTGCATGCCGCCGATCAGGGCGATGAGGATGCATAGCGCCGCAACGCGCTTCATTCGATAGCCCCCTTGGGATGAGCGGCAGGCTCTGCTTCCAAGACGACGATTTGCTCGGAAGCGGCCACGCCGGAGGGCTGGAGATTTTCTTCTTTGGTACGGGAGAACCTCTGGCCGATGGCACCTTCCAGCCACAGGGCCGGGAAAATCGCCAAGTCATAGATGCTGACGATCAAGCGTCCGGTGTAGAATCCAAAGTTGCCGAGCAGGCGCAGAACAAATGCCGCGATCCGCAGCGACCACCCTGCCAGGATGCCGAGGGCTGTGCGCGAGGCGCCGACAAAGGATTCGAAGGGGATGGCCGCGAAAGTTAAAAAGATGGGCAGTATAAAGGCCATGATCATCTGGCCGATTTTGGGGATGCTGCTGGAGGCCAATTCGGACGCTTCGATAGCCGAGCCCGAAATGGACTGATGCAGGTCCTGCATATCGGCAACCATCCGGTCGCGCACCAAGGCCAAGGCCGATTCAAAGCAGGCCATCAGTATCAAAACAGCGAACAATATCCAAAATATGATTCGACGCTTACTGTCCTCCAGACTGTCGATGCGGTCAAAGAAGTGGGTCACGCGCAAGGTATCCATCATAAAAACACCCAGGATGATTTCCAAAATGACGATCAACCAACCGCCTACGTCCGAAATTCTGAAAACGCCGAGGTAGTTGCTGGCCCCCATGATTTCCGACATGGGCAAAGCCACCAGGTTAAAATTGAAAATGATGCCGACCGCGGCCACGGCCAGAACGAGACCGGAAACCAAAAACTGGGTCAGGGATGAGGTCGAAAGCTGCCTTTGAGCCATATCCGTCTGGGCGCGAATGGCTTCATACTCCGACATGTAGCGGTCTATGGTCTTGGAGCGCTGGTTCAGGTTGAGGATCGCCTTTTCAATGCCTTCCAGTGTTTTATGCACCCCATGCCAAAAAGGCACCATCCGGCTCAGGATGCCATGGCGTTCGGCCATATCCCGGCGATGAAGCTCCACGGCGTTTTTATGCTGTTCCGTCAGGGTATCGTGGATCTGCTCGAGCATATGAATCACCATACGATCGCCAATGGGGCGGATGTTGGCAACGCCATCGAGGATTTTAACCCAATCGGGAAGGGATTGAGAAACGATGGCGCTTTTCTTGAAATCGCCTTCGATTCTGAGCAAATCTTCATTAAGCTTGCGTTGGATCTGGGGATAGCCTTCCAGATGGCGCTGAATGCTAATGGAAATGCGTTCAAATTCCCGTTCGACTTTGCGCTCGGTCATTTTCAAGCCGGCATAAATAAGAACTTCCCGGTTGCGGGCGAGCAGGTGCTTTTCCGCTTGTTTTACCGAAGATGCCGCCATGCGCATGCTGTTATAGACCACACGCCCCAAGGCGGACATGCTGCGATGGAACGGTTTGCGGGCCAGATACATGGCCAGGAAGAGCAGCAACAACCAGATCAGCGCCGATAATAGCGGGTAAGGAGTCATGGATAACCAGTTTTCCATATAGACCTCCATGGATTTTTCGTAACCAGGGCATATGCGCTGCAAGCCATGTGCCGAAAGCATCGCCACCTGAGGCGCACCGGGAGAAAGATCGGGCCCATGGCCAGGCTTTGGCACATTGCATTAAAGTCTACATCCATGTGCAAAAGAGTTAATGCGATCCAGGGGCCCGTTTTTCTCTTTTCCGATGATCTATGCTTTCAAAAACGCGTCCTCACAGGCCAGAACCTCCCCTCGCGCCCAAATCCGGCGTTGGGGCGATCCGCCTAATCCTCAAAATACTAAGTGTATTCCTGCGGTCGTCCGGCTCGTCCCGCCTTGACTTTGAACGCGATTGAAGGTTTTGAAACCACTTCTAAGAAACTCACATTGAAGTCGTGCTGGCAGATTTTTTTTGGCCCGGCTCATTAATAGCCAGGGTTTGCTCCCCATCGAGACGCACGTCATAAAAGACATAGGCTTTGGCCATCTCCCGCAAATTCTCGATGGAAGCAATCACCTGGTGCAATTGCTCGATGTTTTGCTCCGGCAGGGCGCATTTATGGCGCTGCTCGGAATCGTCCTGTAATTTTTCCAGCGTGGCCAAGCATTGCCCTGTCTGTTTCCAGATGCAAAGCAGAAGTTCCTGCAGATTGGCTGCCAGCTCATTGATCTTGTCTCCCATCTGCCTGAATTCGCCCACACTGTCCATGGCCACGGTTTCGTTCAAGCGGCCTTGGGCCAGACGGAACAAGGCACGGCGAATGGCAAGCATCGGTCGATGAATCTGACGCATAACGATGCGCATCCAAATGAGGGCCGCCAGCAAAACAGCCAGTGCGCTTGCGCTCAGGAGGAGTAAAAGACGCAGTTTCAGTGCCGCCGGCGTCATCGTTGACGCAGCGGAACCGGCGGCAGATCCGGCCGACGTTCCGGTGTCGTAAGCCAAAAGAGTGACGATTTGATGGTAAACAAAGAAATAGGATGCCAGCGTCGTCAACACAACAGCCAGCGCGAAGAACCATAACCACTTGCGGATATACGAAGAACCGTTTTTCTTCATCAGCGGCCATGCAAACGGGGGGATCTATTTCGCCGGCATCTTTCCGATGGCGGCGACCTCCTCTTCGAGAAGCATGCAGTCCAAATTGGTAATAAAAAGGATCCCCTTGTCCGTCTCGCATATTCCTTGGATATATTTGCTGCGCAGGCCCGCGAGCACTATCTCGGGGGCAGGAAGTATGACACTGGTTTTAACTCGGATAATGGGTGTTACTGAATCTACAACGTAACCGACATTGCGTTTTCCAGCCGGCGCCACAATGACCCAGGTTTTATCCCGCTTGACGGTCGGACCGGCTTTGCCGATGAGTTTCCCCAGATCGATGATCGGCAGGATCACTCCCCTGAGGCGCGAAATCCCTTGGATAAAGGGAGGTGCATCCGGGGCGGCCTCGATGACGGGGCTGCGCAAGATCTCGCGCACGGTGAGAATTTTGGCCCCGAAAAAACGGGCTCCGACATGAAAGCCCACCAGCTTGATGACATCTTCTTGGATTGAAATCAGTGCCAATTGCTTCCACCATTCTGAGCATTTTCCTTGGTCACCGCATCCGGATCAGAATCCGGTGATCCAGAAAACGCTTTAGAGGCGGAGGCGCCATTGACCGGCAAGCCATCCGCCCTGCGTATGCCTCGGCAATGCTACTCTGTGGTTTCGGGAAGTTCCACGCCCTCCATGGCTTCCCCTTTCCGAATCTTGAACTGGGCAACCTGGCGTGTCAGGTTGGCCGAAAGGCGCTGCATCTCCAAGGTGATACCCACGACCTGAGCGGCGCCCGCGGCCGTTTGCTTGGCGACTTCGGCCGATTCGGTGGTCACATCGCGCAAACGCTGGGCACGTCCTGCCTGGGCATCGGTCATCTGCTTGATATTATCGGAGCGCTCCACGATGCCGCGCATTTCTTCGCCCACCTTGCCGGCCTGATTACTCGCCTTGGCCACCTGCAAGGAGATGCTGTTGGCCTTTTCCACCAATGCACTAAGTGCGCGCTGGGCGGCCTCGCGCCGCTGGCCCTGCTGACCGGCCATGCCGACGATTTCCTGGGCCAAACGGTTCAAGTCACCCACCAGCTTGTTTACTTCGGTCGTGTTATCCGCCAGCATCTCCGAAGCGCGGCCGATTTCCTGAATGGCCCGCATGTTGATCTCACCGCCCTGAGCGATCTTGTGCAACACGTCCTGGGACCGGTCGGTCAGACGGGTTCCTTCCTCGACCTTATTGGTCGAATCCTTGATCAGTTGCTTTATCTCTTTGGCCGCTTCCGATGAACGCTGGGCGAGCTTGCCTACTTCGTCGGCGACCACCGCGAAACCGCGGCCATGCACACCGGCGCGGGCGGCTTCGATGGCCGCATTCAAGGCCAACAAGTTGGTCTGTTCGGCGATGTCGGTGATAACGCTGGTGATATCGGTGATTTGTTCCGAAGAGGCACGGATGGCGCGCATACCGGTAACCGTGGCATCCACGGTGGCACGGCCTTCTTCCGTGGCTTGCAACACCATACGGCCTTGCTCGGCGGCGCGATCGGCAGCCCGGGTCATTTCTTCCACCGATCTGGCGATGAGGCGCATGGATTCGGTCATCTGCAATACCTGCTCGCTCTGACGCTGGGCCGTGCCGGTAACCTTACCGGCGGTTTCACCCATGGCCGCCACACGCTCGGTGGCCACGCTGGCTTCCTCGATCTGGTGACTGGCCGCGTCGTCCATCTGTTTCATGAATTCGAGCAACTCGGTCATGCGTTGGTAAGAGGCGCTGGCGCCTTCGGCCTGGCTGCCGGAGGCTTGCTGCACCAGTCCGGCGGTTTCACCCATTTGGGCCACAGTGCCGAGAATGCCACTCATTTGCTTCTCTTCCTGTTCGGCGCGGTCACGGTTGGCCGTGGCCCGTTTGGCCACCTCCCCGGATTGGCTGTTCACACCCTTGGCGGCGTCTTCGACCATTCCGAACGAATCACGCAACGCCTTCATCATGTTGTTGAATTCGCGCCCCATCATGCCGATTTCATCCTGGGAGGTAACCGGCACATCCAGGGATAGATCACGCTCTTTGGCAACCTGACGAATGGTGTTGGCCATGCGCAGAACCGGGCGGGTGATGTTACCGACCAGGAACCAAACCAATCCGGCCAAGGCCAGCAGTGCGACACCGCCGATCAGCAGGGCTTGGCGGGTGAGTCTTTCCGCATCCGCATAGATAACTCTTTCCGGGATATTCGCCGCCAGGCTCCATGGGGTGTCGGAGAAACCGATATGAATGGGAGAGAAGGCGAAAAAGGTGTTCTCACGGGTGGTCTTGGATATCTTTGTCTCGGTAATCTCCAAACCGTTCTTCACCGCCTGAATGGTTTCGGGCTTAAACTCGAACGATTCCATGGGTTGCCCGACGTTGCTCCAACGGGTCGGGTGAGCCGTAAAAACACCGTTGTTGGCCATCATGAAACCGTAACCCACCTCGTAGAAGCGCACGCGCTTGATAATGGCTTCAAAGGACTTCAAAGGGATGTCGATACCCACGACACCGACGATGTTGCCTTTGAATTTAATCGGTACGGCCATGACGGCCTTTAACTGAACCTCACCGTTGATTTCAAAGGAGGTGGGATTGAAGACAACTTCCTTACCAGAGCGCAGCGGCACCAGGTAGTAGTCTCCCTTACCCTCCACGGTATACTCCCGAAGGGGTTGGACGCCGGGCTCACCCTCCAAGCGGCTCCAATAGGGGATGTAGCGCCCTGTGTTGTCGTGACCGACGGCGTTGGTGAATTCCACGTCACGATCGTCAAAGGCATTGGGTTCCCAGCAAGTCCAGACGGCAATAAAATTGGGATACTCGTCCAAGATGCTTCGCAACATACCGTTGACCATTTGGCGGGGCGGCACACCGCGGTTTTTCAAGCCCTCCATGGCCAGCGCCAACGTTCGGGCGGTATCCATGGCGATCTGCATGTCGGCCTGAACCACCTTGGACCAGTGCCGCGCCACTTCCATTGCGGCTTCCTCGGCTTGTTTTCGAGCGTTATTTCGGGCTTGGAATCCCAAATAACCAACGGCCCCTGCGAGGGCGATTACGGCTACCAAAAGGATCCAAACCGTCATCTTGGGTCTCAATCCCAATGATCTATTCTTATCCAGCATACCCATTGCCTCCTGTCCGTAGTTGCTGAAATCTCACCCAGGCAACAAATTCCCATTGAATCTTTGGATGGATTATAAGGCATGAATCAGGCGATAAAATGAAAGGCCGCCCATGGCCGGGGTGGCCTTTTTGCCAATTTGGGCACTCGCCATTACATCGCATTAGAGATTCATTCGCCTTGTCGCTCGACTCAATCCAACTTCTCAAACAATTATCGGTCTTTTCTCGAGGTTCTTTAACTCTTGATTTACAGCCAAGCCGTAGGGGGTTTAAGTGCATTGGCGCTTTTGATTCTATAAAATGCGTGCAATGCCGTTTTATAGAATAAAGTCCGAAGGTTTGTCAAACAAAAGATCGATGGCGGGCAGCATAAATTCTAACAATATTTATGAGTTGCCTCAAGGCAGGATTGCGCACGGCGGACTGGTGACGGAATGCGTCACACGATCCGATTCCCTGGAAGTGCCGAAGGCATGATGCCTTTTTAACGGCAGGGACTCCCGGAGAACTTCATTCCCACGCCTGCTGGTCGCCTTGCCTGGTAACTTTGGTCAGGCGCCGGGAGACACACCATGGGGACATGCGACTATCGGTTTTGTCTCCGGATAAGGGAGTTTACCTGAACTTGCTGAGAAAGCGACAAGGTCTCGAACTCAACCCCGATCCTTTTTATAATTAAGGAGGATATGGAGCCAGCGGGCGGCTTATCCACGGCAGAAACCAATCGGGCAGGCAGATCCCGGATAAAATATCCTTTGCCGGCCGCAAAAAAATCCACACGCAAATCCTGCCGCCCTTTTAAGCGCTGGGAGGCGCAATCCAGATCCACGAAGGTAAAGGCCATCCCGGTCGAGCTGATCTCGACCATCTGCCCCATCATTTCGGGTTTGGTGTTAACGACGACATATACATTGTCGTCTACGGCGATTCGCTCTTCCTTACGACGATTGGCAGCAGAAACGGTATCCATATCTTGTTTTTTTCTTGTCCCCTCGGGCCCACCCACTGTGCGGGGGGGTTATTGGGTGCTGATGCATTGGTGCATACCCACGAATGGGTATTCCTTAGAATTGGCCTTTATAGCAAACCTCGTGCCATTTCGTATGTATCTAAATTTAATATCAGATTTAATTTACACAAGCGTTGGCGGGGATAAAATTTGCGCGCGTGGCAACCGGCGCACCTTTTTTGCGCACTTGCCAAAGTGCAAGTCACGGCTGTTAGATTCTCTGGTTCCCGTGCTCCGCGTGGGAACCACGGTAACAGGACGTGGGTTGCGCTGCTGTGAGCGGCGTTCCCACCCAGAGCATGGGAACGAGCGGCTGAAGCGGCACCTGTTTGCGAAAACTACATGCGATTGCCCTGCCATGAACCGGAAGCGTTCTTGATATCGGATAACGATATGCTATAGTCGGCCGCACTCCTGCGACAACTTGGGATCAAAATCTATTCAAAGGCAATCGACAATGACATCCTTCTGGACATGGTGGCAGCATCTGCCGGAACATATGGACCCGGTTATTTTCCAAATCGGCAGCTTCCGCTTACAGTATTACGGACTAATGTACCTGGTGGCCTTCGGCGTCACTTACCTGCTGGCCAAGTATCGCCTGAAGACCGAAGATCGCTGGCAATTTGACGTCGAGCACCTCCAGGGACTGATTACGGCCATGATCATCGGCCTGATCATCGGTGCCCGCCTGGGCTATGTTCTGTTCTACAATTTGGACTATTACATCGCCCATCCGCTCGAAATCATACTGCCTTTCGAGTTCCGAAACGGCATCCGCTTCACCGGCATTTCCGGCATGTCTTACCACGGGGGGTTGATCGGCGCGTTTATCGGGCTGTGCTGGTACTCGCAGAAAAATAAATTGGGAATCGGCAATTCAGCGGATTTGCTGGCACCCTGCGGTTCGTTGGGGTACACTTTTGGCCGCATCGGAAACTTCATCAACGGCGAACTGTGGGGCAGAATTACCACCGCTCCCATCGGCATGCACTTTCCCCATGCACCCGGCGAAGGGCTGCGTCATCCTTCGCAGCTTTATGAAGCCTTCGGCGAAGGCATCCTGCTGTTCATCGTGCTCTGGTCCCTTCGGCACCGGTTGCGCGCCCCGGGCACCACTTTCGCCCTTTACATCGTCGGTTACGGCACGGCGCGTTTTATCATCGAATATTTTCGGGAACCGGATGCCCATCTGGGATTTATCTTCTTGTCCTTCTCCATGGGGCAAATTCTGTGCGGCCTGATGGTCCTGCTGGGCATCATCGCCTTCGTGATATGTCAGCGCCGGTACAAGGCACGTACATAGCTAGTGTCCTACAGGAATGGCCATTATATCATCCTGGTGGGCACTTAGCTAGTGTCCATCCAGGAATGAGATATTTTCGTCGAGTTCACGTGTCTCGGCGTAGCCGACAGGCGAAGATGGAAGGCGGACGAAAATTTTAACCGCAGGAATATATGGACATATTTCGAGGATTAAAATTTTCGCCCAACGCCGAAATCGGCGAAAATAGCCATTCCTGGATGGACACTGTTACAATTCGATGAAATAGCGGTGGAACCGCTCATCCCCCTGCAATTCGGGATGGAAGGTGGTGGCCATGATCCGGCCTTGTTGCACAAAGACCGGATCATTTTGGCGCCAAGCCTGCACGGTGACCCCGGCAGACAGGGTGTCGATCCTGGGAGCCCGGATAAAAATGGCCGGGTAGTCCTCGAGCCTTAGAATCGGAACCTGGATGGGTACGGTGTCACTGGCGATCTGGCGGCCATAGGCGTTACGAGTCAGTTGAACGCCGAGTGCGCTTAGCGGGCCGGGCTGACCATCCACCCGTTCGGCCAGGAGAATGGCGCCGGCGCATACCCCCCACACCGGCATGCCGGCCTCCATGCGCTCCCGCAAAGGCGCCAGCATGCCGAACTCCATGAGGAACTTGGTCATCACCGTGCTTTCGCCGCCGGGGATGATCAAACGATCGATATGGGTGAGCCCCTGAATATCCCGTACGATGCTATAGGTCACCCCGCATCGCATCAGGTGGGGGATGTGATCCAGAAAAGCCCCCTGCAATCCTAATAACCCGACCTGCATGGTAACCCGATTCCCTTTTTAAACCCCGCGCTCAGCCATTTTGATTTCCAAAACCTTATTCTCCAGGCCGATCATGGCGGTGCCAAGGTTCTTGGAGATCTCCACCAACCGGGCAGCATCCTGGTAATGAATCACGGCCTGCACGATGGCGTGGGCCATTTTGGCCGGGTTTTGAGATTTAAAGACCCCCGAACCGACAAACACGCCATCGGAACCCAGGGCCATCATCAGCGCGGCATCGGCCGGCGTGGCCACGCCGCCGGCGGCAAAGTTGACCACCGACAAACGCCCCAACTCGCGGGTTTGCTCCAGCAGGGACACGGGCACGCGCATCTCGCCGGCCTTGAGCGTCAGTTGATGGGCATCCAAGCCTTTGAGCGCCGCGATTTCTTCGGTGATGGCGCGCATGTGGCGCACGGCTTCCACGATATTGCCGGTGCCGGCTTCTCCCTTGGTGCGGACCATGGCCGCGCCTTCGTTGATGCGCCGCATGGCTTCGCCCAAATTGCGCGCCCCGCAAACGAAGGGCACTTTAAATTGGGACTTGTCCACGTGACGGCTCTCATCGGCTGGCGTAAGCACCTCGCTCTCATCGATGAAATCGACCCCCAGGGATTCCAGAATGCGCGCTTCCATAAAGTGTCCGATGCGCACTTTGGCCATCACGGGAATCGTCACCGCCTCCATGATCGCCGCAATCATGGACGGATCGCTCATGCGGGCCACTTGGCCATCTTTGCGGATGTCCGCGGGCACTCTTTCCAAAGCCATAACCGCACAGGCACCGGCATCCTGAGCAATCCGTGCCTGCTCGGCATTGGTGACGTCCATGATGACGCCGTTTTTGAACATCTCGGCGAAACCCTTATTGATTTTTTCGCGTTTCATAAATTCCTTCCTTTGCGTTTAGAAAGTGCCCCGCTGCGTTGCTTGGGGGTCTATTGCAATACCCGCTACATTCGTATAAGTAGAGTGGTACAATTAATAACTTGTCCTATGCGTGTCAAGCATGAATTCAAAGGCGCCCCTATATCAGACAATTGCCGATGCCATCAAGGCGCGCATCGACGCCGGTGAGTATAAACCGGGTGAGAAAATCCCGCCTATCCGCCAGTGGACCCAAAGTTTCGGCGTCACCAAGGCCACGGTGCACAAGGCTTTTGAACGCTTAAAACACCAGGGAGTCATCGAAAACAAGGTGGGTAGCGGTTCTTATGTTCGTTTTCCGGACAAAATTCACCCCGTGCCCGGCGCCTTCGATTTTCGGACGGACTATTTAGGCGAGCACTATTTCCCCTACCAGCAGCCCCAGGCGATCTTCAACGCGCTGTTCGATGTTGAAAAGGCCCGCGCCCTGGCCCCGACCCCCGTGGAGGGCGATCCGGAGTTGCGCCTCGTGCTCAGCCGCCATTACCATTTGCCGGCCGAGCGCACCTTGATCATTTCCGGCGCCCAGCAAGGGTTGGATCTGGTGTCCAAGGTCTTTGCGGCCAAAATTTCGGAATCGATTCTTTTTGAAGATCCCACCTATCCCGGCGCCATCGGGCTGTTTCGCGCGCGCCATTTCGTCCCCCTGGAAAAGGATGGTCCCGATCTTACGCAACTGGACCGGCGGCTATCGGACCGCATCCGGCTCTTTTACAGCATGCCGTCGGTGCACAATCCGACCGGCATCTCGTACAGCGTCGAAAAGAAACAGGCCTTGGCCCAGCGGGCCCAACGCCACGGCTTTTACATCATCGAAGACGACTACCTGGGAGAATTGAAACCCGGCGCCCCGCGCCTGGTGGACATCGCGCCCGATCGCACCATTTACATCAAATCCTTGGCCCAAACGACCCTGGCCGGCATCCGACTCGGCCTGATGGTCGTTCCCGAAGATCTTCTGGCGCGTTTTGTCTTCGCCAAATACTCCTCGGATATCACCTCGTCGGGGTTGCTCCAGAAATTTATGCGTGAATTTTTCAAGCAAGGACTCTACGATCGGCATATCGAAAAAGTGCGCACGCATGTGAATCGCCGGCGCAACCGGCTGCAGTCGGTGATGGCCCAATGCCCGGGCTGCACCTTTACCCCCGGCCAAGCGGGTTACAGCCTGTGGGTCCAGGCGGCCAATCGTTTACATTTTGCCAAGCCGCCCTGGTGCCAAGGTGAAGAGTTCTCCTTCTCACCCGCTTTCAAAGGCTTTTTCCGATTGGCCTTCATGCATATGCAAGACGAGGTCTTTGACCAGAGCCTGGCCTACCTGCAGAAATGTTTTGGCAGCTCAATGGATTAGCTTGTTTCCATTTAGGAATGCTATTTTCGCCGATGTCGAATCGAAATCAATGCAAGGCACCGGAGCGGGTGTGCATGCTTTCGAGGAAGTGTTTGCAGTTATCGCAAAAGCGGTCTCCCCGCCCGTCCACCACGGCCCGCACATATCCCTGGTAGCCGAAGCGATTGAACTCGCCCTTGCTCATGGGGCATAGGGCGCCGTCGGCGGCAAAGGTGTAGGCGCCGTGATCGGTGAGCCCCATGTTATGCCCGACTTCATGCAGGCAAACCTTCAGGGTGCGATCCACCAGCAACTGGTAATCGCTGTCGGACTGAATGCGCTCGGGACTCAGTTTGCGGGTGGACACCACGGCCACATCGTTGCGCGGATTCTTGCCGCCGATGATGGCCTGGTAAAATTCGTCCTCGTCGTTGGTTTTCAGATCGGCATCCGTGATCCCCAAGGTGTGGCCCTTGAATTCGGAATGCAGGATCATGGTGAGCAGGAAGGCATCGATGCTGCCGGTCACAGGACTCTCATGGTGCGTCAACTGTACATCCTGAATGGTGCCCCCAAAAGCATCCAAAAGCCGCTCGCCGATGCGCTGCAAGGTGCTGTAGGAGACGACATTGCCGACGCGGACGATGGTCAACTTCTCCATGTTAGTCAACATGCGGGACCTCCCCTGCCAATTCCGGTTTCGAATCCTTATTCAAGAAGGCTATCGGCATTTTCCGCTCTGGGGATAAGCTCCGTTTTTCCAAATGAACCTCCCGCCAGCCCAGGCGGTCGACCACGTCTTGAAAAGCCGGCGCCAAGGGCGCCGTCAGGTGCAGCGGTTTTCCCGTAACCGGGTGATCGAGCGCCACGGCACTGCAAGCCAGCAACAGCCGGTGGCATCCGAACTGCTCTCGAAAGAGCCGGTTGTGCCGGCCATCGCCGTAGGCCGTATCCCCGATCAGGGGATGGCTGATGTGATGAAAGTGCCGCCGGATCTGGTGCATGCGACCGGTACGGGGGGAAACCGCCACCAGCGAGTACCGGCAACTTGAAAAATGCCCTAATGCAATGGGCAGTTCCGCCGTGGCCAAGCGTTCGAAATCGGTCACGGCATCTTTCGGGATTTGGCCTGCCTTGGGTGCATACGCATTGGGCACAAGGGGATAATCGATGGTCCCGGCCGGGTCCACGATTCCCCGGGTCACCGCCACATACCGCTTGGCAATGAGTTGATTTCTGAACTTGTCGGCCAAAAGGCGCGCCACCTCGGATGAGAAGGCAAAAAGCAGCACCCCTGAGGTGGGTTGGTCCAGGCGATGCACGGGAAAGACCTTGCGGTCTGTGAGGTCGCGGGTCATTTGGAGCATGAACGCCTGTCGCGGGCCATCGCCGCGACTGCGGTGCACTTTGACCCCCGCCGGCTTATGCACGGCCACCAGGTCATCGTCGCGATATAGAATTTGCACCTTTGAGTCGTCCATTTCAAGTGATCCCAATTTCGCCGTCCATGGACAGCAGGGCTGGGCTGCCCCCCCACCCTTGTTTTACGGTATTAAGTAAGATAATAGCACACAACATGGGAATGGGGCAGCCGCCCCATAATAGATCAAGGAACGGAACATGATTACTCTGCTCGACTATGGCGCCGGCAACGTCCGCAGCGTCGTCAACGCCATCGAAAGCCTGGGAGAACAGGTCAAAACAGCCACCTGCGCTGAAGATATTCTCTCGGCCGACAAGCTGGTCTTTCCAGGCGTGGGTGCCTTCGGCAACATGATGCAGATCCTGCACGCCAAACAGTTTGTCTCTCCTTTGACGGAATATCTCAATTCGGGAAGGCCGTTTCTGGGAATTTGCCTGGGCATGCATGCCCTGTTCGAAAGCAGCGAAGAGTCGTTCGGCACCCCCGGGCTCGGCATCTTCAAAGGCGAAGTCAAGCGTTTTACTACCGATCGGTCCGTGCCGCACATCGGCTGGAACGGCATTCGCATCCATCAGCCGTCGAGGCTTTTCCAGGGACTGCGCGGCGATGAGAAGTTTTACTTCGTCCACTCCTATCACGTGGTCCCCGCGGAAAAGGATGTCATTCTAACCACCACCGATTATGGCTATGAGTTTGTCAGCGCCGTGCAGCGCGGCCAGGTTATCGGCACGCAATACCATCCCGAAAAGAGTGGCGCCAAAGGCTTGCACCTGTTGCGCAATTTTCTGGACCTATCGCTGGCGCCGGTCCCAGCGGGACAGGGCTCGGCCAGGACCCGCTTGGCCAAGCGCATTATTGCCTGCCTGGATGTGCGCACCAACGACCGTAACGACCTGGTGGTGACCAAGGGCGACCAATACGACGTGCGCCAGGAAGGTGAGGTGCGCAATCTGGGCAAACCGGTGAAATTGGCCCAGCGCTACTACGAAGAGGGGGCCGATGAGATCACTTTCCTCAACATCACCGGGTTTCGGGATTTCCCCTTGGAAGATATGCCCATGCTCGAAGTGCTCAAACAGACATCGCGCAAGGTTTTCGTCCCCTTGACCATCGGCGGCGGCATCCGCAACTATACCGATGCCAATGGCCGGCGTTACAGCGCATTGGAAGTCGCGGCCGAGTACTTCCGTTCGGGGGCGGATAAGATCTCCATCGGCAGCGATGCCGTGCGGGTGGTGGAAGCTTTTTTGCAAACCGGCAAGGCCACTGGCCAAAGCGCCATCGAAGAAATCTCCCGGGTGTACGGCAGCCAGGCCGTGGTCATTTCCATCGATCCGCGCCGGGTTTATGTCAAAGCCCCCGATGCGGTTCCCCATGTGGTGATCGCCACCGGCCTGCCCGGCCCCCACGGGGAAAGGTACTGTTGGTACCAGTGCACCATCAACGGCGGGCGGGAAGGTCGTCCGGTGGATGCCGTCACCTTGGCCCGTGTCTGCCAACAATTGGGCGCCGGCGAAATTTTGCTCAACTGCATCGATCGGGATGGAACCAATTCGGGCTTCGAGATCGAATTGATCGAGGCGGTGAAATCGGCCGTGACCATCCCGGTGATCGCCTCCAGCGGTGCGGGAGCCGTTGAACACTTTCACGAGCTATTCACCCGGACCGACGTCGAATCCGCACTGGCGGCCGGCATTTTCCATCGCCGGGAGGTGCCCATCCAATCCGTAAAGGATTATCTGCGCGATAAGGTGGAAATCAGGTCCTGATAGCTTTTACCTACCCACCGGCCCTCATCCGGCTGCCGTTGCCTTTGGGTGCGAGCATGATCATCTTCACGTCAAATGAAAGTGCAAGATCAAATGAACGATATTGACGGAGGTGATTTATGGCCGAGAAAGTTCAAGATTATACGGATAACGATCAGGCAAGAGAAGAAGGTCATGTGGATACCCGCTCGAAGAATTTCGAGTGCGACAATCCCGATGAACATCTGGGCTGTGACTTGGGTATCGATGTCGCCGGCTGAGAGGTTTTAAAGGCAGAGCTTTTGAGGTAACGGCAACCCATTCAATGCTACCAATGAGTTTGCATAACGAAGGCAGAGCCTGAAAAGGCTCTGCCGTTTTTTTGGACCATGAGGAAAATCGTTGCAGGATGCAGGGCATTCAAATCTTAGATCTGATTGTTTTCCAGCAGGCTATAGTACTTCTCGCGGTTGAAAACGATATGATCCAGAAGGCGAATTCCCAAAGTATTGCCGGCCTCTTTAAGCTGGCGGGTCACGGCCAGATCGTCCTGGCTCGGCATAAGATTGCCGGATGGATGGTTGTGGGCCACGATGATGGCCGCGGCGCGGTCGGTGATGGGATCCGCGAAGACCTCGCGCGGATGGACCAAAGCGCGATTGACAAGGCCTACGGAAACCGTGCGCAGTGCGATGACTTCATTGGCACCGTTCAGGGAGATGCATAAAAAATGCTCCTGATGACGGTCGGCGATGTGCCGGATCAGGGGATAGGCGTCGGGCGGAAAGGCGATCTTGAAGCCGTGGGGCCGAATGCGCCGTCGGGCGAATTCCAGTCCGGCCACCACCAGACACGCCTTGGCATTGCCGACGCCATGCACCGCCAGCAGATCGTCCACGCTGGGCGACGGACCAACCTGGTCCAACTGGCGAAGTAATTTTTCCGCCAAGGTTAAAACATTATATTTCTGACCGCCGCTGCCCAGCAAAATGGCCAGCAGTTCCATATCCGAAAGCGCCTGGGCGCCTTTATGGCAGAGTTTCTCCCGGGGACGTTCGCACGCCGGCAGATCTTGAATACGTTTCATCGGGCGTTGGGCCTCCACTCCATACATCTTCGGATTTTAGATTAGGGCGGCCGGAATAATGAGGAGGAGGATGGTGTGCCGAGCAGGAGTTTCCGGCCCTATCGCTGATTCTCAGCTTGCGGTTTCGGGCAGCGTCGACCAAAGATCAGTTGACAGGTTGGGCCTTTAACTTTAAATAATTTTTATGTCAACATCACGCGATCTTGAAGCAACCAAATAGTGTCCGTCCGGAAATGAGATATTTTGTCGCTTTAAACAGCGGACAAAGTATCGCCATTTAAGGAAGGGCACCGACTAAGGACAAGCCCAACATGATCGACACCGGCTGGAACCTCAAGCGCAGGCACGAAAGAAAAGACTATGGAACCAACATCGTTTTTGCCATCAAAGATCGCGCCTACAGCGGTATTTTGAAAAATATAAGCGTCGGTGGCGCCTTCATAGTAACCCCCAGCGTCAATCAGGTATCCGTAGGCGATGTGGTCACGATCAACATCCCCTTCACCGACGGTCGCAAGCACCTGCGCCGCAAAGCCCGCATCAAATGGGGAAACGATGAAGGGTTCGCCGTCGAATTTCTTTAATCCCACCGCCTCCATGCTCTCCCCTTCGCGGCTCTCGTCGAAGGCCGGCTCAGCTTGCCAGAGCAACCCCGAATAGCGGCTCAGCAAAGTTTTTCAAGCACTTGTCAGGTTCAGCGATATCAGAAAAGGATCAAAGATGGTTCTGAGCTGGGTCAACGATTCTTCCAGGGGTGAAACGAGGAATTTGGCGAATACATCCAGATGGACCAACGCGTTGACGGCCGAATCCCTGGAAGTGGCGGCGCGCAACCGCTGTACCATGGCGTCGTTCATCCGGGCGACATCATGATAAATCTTTACCAGCCCCTCCAACTGCATATCTGCAGCCATCAAACCATCCCGGGTAAAGTAGCGGGCCAATAAATAGGTCGCCGAAGCGCGCCACATGGTTTCATCCTTGCTGGCGAACGGCAGATGAAAACGGGCCATCGGCTTGAAAAAATGGGTATGGGGGCAACTGCTTCCCGCGATGAGCAATCCCATCAAGGAACTCAACCCCTCCTGAGCCGAAGTGCGCTGCACCACATGCCGTTCGGCATTGCTCACCCGCACGTCGATGCGATCAAAGGACATAAACTGATCGAAATGAGCGATGGCCGGCACCAGATTGAGTGCCACCGGACAATTCGGATGGCTGTCGCTGGTCACCGGACAATGCGGGCACTGTTCATATTTGAGTTGGGTCCAGAAAGGCGGGTTCTCCGCAACGGGGGTGATAAGTTCTACGGTGCTGGCATCGAAAACCAACTCGAACAACTCGCTGCCCTTATCCGGCAGAGCAAACTCATATATAATGGTGAAACGCTCGCTCATTTGGGATCGCTCCTTTTTGCCCTGCTCATTGGCTCGCCGATTTTAAGGAAAGCGCAAACCACTTGTCAAACAGAGAATCAAAGGTTAGCGGTTGAAGGCAGCTTAAACACCACCGGATGGTTGCCATCTCGGATGCAAGTGACCTTGGCAACTTCGGTTTCACCATGCCCATTGCAATGGGCGCAGGCTATTGCATTCGGCACATAGGTTGTTGGGATGGAGGCAATCGTTTGGAGCCACACGCCCTTGCCGCCACACTGAGAACAGGTCGACACCTCCAGGCTCGTCATAAGGCGCCAACCGGCTGTTTTGATTTTGGAGAATACCGGCCGGATCATTTCGGGCGGGACGAGGGAATACCTCTGCCGCGCCAAATGCTGCAGAACCGATTTATGGATATGGTCGCCGGGCAGGCGCAAAAAAGCGTGCAGTTTAAAAGGCACATGCGGTTGGGCCCATAGAAAAGAAAGCAATGCGCTCGCGTTCCGTTGCCGGGCCAACTGATCGAGGTGATTCAAGAGAGCTGCATGCGCTTCGCTGCGCATGCTGGATGAGCCTTCGCCGTCCGGATTTTGAAGGGCCAACTCGGCCAGCAGTTCAGGATCGTTCAAATAACGCGCTGTTTTCAAGCGCAAGGCCGGATCTTCAATGCCTCGGGCAATACGCTTGAGCATTTTGGCATCACCCAATTTTTCAGCAGCTAACAATCGGATATCATCCTGTCGGGCCGATCGTGCGATACGCCGGAGCAGCAAATTGTGCGCAATGCGCGTCACGACAGCGCCCCCTTGCTCCAGATCGCAGGTATTCAAGGCAATCGCCGTCAGAAAAGCGGGATGGTCGATGGAATCGGCGGCCGCGGCGCGCACCTCCTTGGATTCAGCTTGCAGCGCGATCTGCCTCAGAATAGGCCATTGCCCCAATCGCTGCGCCGCGTCCAGACGAAGGCGCTCATCCCGGCAGCACAAAGCCCTGTGCCGCAGGTATCTCCTCTGAGCAAAATTTGCGATCCCGCCAAGTTGAGAACCGATTCCAAGGGCAAGCCAGTTTCTTTTAAACCAATTCCAGATTCTCACGAGTTCCTCATGCTAAGCGGCAACTGCATGCAGCCATGCCAGTGCAACCGCAAAGCAGGCGACCCTAGCCTCACAGCTTTTTGCTTGACAGGCCTATGCAATTTATCCACAGTAAAAAAGGCATGTTGAAAGTATTGCATCCGGTTGGGACATAAGCTGCAATGACTGGCTTTACATCATTTGGGGCATCTGCTCAACCCCTAAATGCCGCGTTTTCAGGATCGTAAGGGGGAAGCAAACAGACGCCATGAATGAGCCGATCGAGCCCCAGAACAACCATCTTCCACCCCCCGGCGGTCTCGGGGCCTTGGTTCATTTTTGCAGACAGCTTCATTCCTTTTCAACCCGCGAAGAACTCCTCCGGGCCGTTGCCGGCAAGATAAACAATATCGTTCGTTCCCGTGGCGGCGCCGTTTTGCTGCTCGATGGCGAAAGGCGCCGACTCTTTGTGGCGGCGCTATCGACGGACGACGCCCAACTGGAGAGCTTTATACGCAGCATGCGCCTTGCGTACGCTCCTGAGAAATGGTGCCAGACCGACCTTTGCAATTCCGCATCCATCATCGATGTGATGAAAGCCGACCTCCGCTCTTCGGCGTTGAATCAGAAACTCTGCACGCTTTTAGATAAGAGCCTGATCGCACCGTTGTCCGCCAACCTGGAATATTTTGGCCTGATCTGGGCCATAGACACGCCAATAGGCACCGTGGAAGATGAAGAGCGGCTTCAAGCCCTGGCCGGCGTCACGGCTGCGGCCATAGAAGCCTCCTCGCTGCGTCAGAAATTAAATCTTTCCCATGAGCGGGTCAAAGATTTCGACTCAGCCAAAGATCAAGTCATTCACCATCTTTCCCATGCCATGAAGACCCCCGTATCGGTTTTGATCGCTTCCTTAAAGCTGCTGGCCAAACACCTGAACCGTTTGCCCGATAAGACCTGGAGCGATATCTACGAACGCACCCATCGGAACCTGGAACGTTTGCTGGATATCGAGTATGAGATGGAAGACATCCTGGGACAATCCGGGAAAGCTTCCGATGCGGTCGAAGAGCTCCCCAACGCTTCGGATGCCAATGATTTCTTCCATAACGTAAACATCGAGTTTCTGGTCCATGAACTCAAAGACCCGGTTGGTATTGTGGAAACGGGGATTCGCATGCTCATGGACAAACCGGCTTCTGCGGTTCAAGAGCGCATTTTGCAGCGCATGGTGCGCAATGCACGCAGAACCCGGGATATGCTCAACGAGCTGCTGGAAGTGGGGCGCACGCATAATGCCTGCTTCCATTGCCGATCCTTTGAGCCCCTGGCAGCCTTGCAACGCGTTGTGGTGGAGGTGGTCGAAATCAATGACCCTCAACTGTACGATGAAATCAAAAACCTCCCCTCGGATCCCGAGCGCCTGGTCCTATTGGCGGGCAAAGGCATCCGCATGGAGATCGCGCCGGGGGCCGAAAGTCTCGTGGTGGAACAAGATGAGGTCAAATTCCGCCAGGTGGCAGGCAATTTGATCAAAAACAGCTTTTTCTACCGGCGCCGCCATCTACTGATTCATCTGGCCTGCCGGCAGGACCATTTTTCGGTCTCCTTGCGGGACGATGGCCCGGGGATCGCCCCCATGCATCACGAAGCCATATTTCAGCGCTATAAACAGGTCACCCCTTGCCCGGGCATGGCCCGCAATGGTCATGGCCTGGGTCTGGCCGTAGCCCGAATTCTGGCCCGTGCCATGGGAGGTGACATCACGGTGGATAGCGAGTTGGGCCAGGGGGCTTTGTTTCATTTGAAGTTGCCGGTCACCTACCGGAAGCTGCTGTGAAATTTTAAAATATCGGAATGAGCCCCACACAGAAGTTGACATTTCATCCAACATTCCCGTATTATTGCCAAAAAATTGTCAAAAGGGGATTCTCGATCTGATTTTAACAGCAACTGGCCCCTTATCGACTCCGACTTTTAGAACAAAAATCAAATTGTACGACGCCAATACTAAATTTTATCCGCCAACGGGCGATAGAAGCTAAGGGTGGCGCGATTCTATCTTTTTGTCCGGTTGTATGCTATGTAGCCGCCATTTAAGCGAAAGCCCAAACTGCATCAGAAAAAGGGGGTAGTTTTATGCAAACGTGTCTTCGGTTCGGCCTTCTATACTTGCTTTTAATCCTGACATGGTGGTGCACGCCGGTAATGGCCGCCGAGGAAACGATTAAAGTCGGCGTGATCGGCCCCATGCAGTTCATCCAGGGCAAAGCCCTGTGGAACGGCGCTCAAATGGCGGCCGAAGAGGTCAATGCCAAGGGTGGCATCAAGATCGGTAACAAGAAAATGAAGATGGAGTTGATCAAGGCCGACTCCAATGAATTCATCAGCATTCCGGCCGCCGCCAATGCCATGGAAGCCCTGATTTTGAGGGATAAGGTTGATTTCGTGGCCGGCGGCTTCCGCACGGAGGCGGTGTTGGCCATGCAGGATATTGCCATGGACAACAAAGTGATGTTCATCGGCATTGGCGCGGCTCACCCCGAATTGTGCCTGCGCGTGGCTCAGGATTACGATCGTTATAAATACTGGTTCCGCGGCGCTCCATTTAATTCCAATTACCTGATCAAGGGACTTTTTGCCCAATTGCGCAGCGTGGCGGCAATGATGAAAAAACAGCTTGAAATCGATCGGATTAAGGTTGCCATCGTCGCCGAAAAAGCCATGTGGGTCGATCCCATGGTCAAAGAGGCCGAAACTTTCATCCCCAAGATGGGCATGGAAATCGCGGGCGTCTGGCGCATCTCACCCGGTGCACGGGAAGTCAATGCCGAATTGGCGGCGATTCAACGGGAAGGAGCCCACATCATCTTCACCGTCGTTTCCGGCCCGGCGGGTATTCCGCTGGCCAAACAGGCCGGCGAAATGAAAATCCCGGCCATCCAGGTAGGCGTCAATATGGAAGCCTGCAAAGAGGGTTTTTGGGAAGCGACTCAGGGCATGGGCAACTATGTCATGTCCTTTAATAACTACGCACGAGACATGGAGTATAACGAACTTACCGGACCCTTTGTAGCAACCTACATTAAACGATATGGCGATATTCCCATTTATACTGCCGATGTTTATGCCGTTCTCAAAATATCCTTACCCATGGCCATCGAAGAGGCCGGCTCGCTCAGCCCTGAAAAGATTATTCCCTTGTTCGAGCAGGGCGTGACCAAAGTTCCGGCCGGAACCGCTGCTTTCGAAAAGGACGAGCAGGGACGCCAACTGCACGAACTCAAGTGGGGGCCCGGTTATATTACTGGGTTGGGCACCCAGTGGCAGGACGGCAAAATGGTCGGCGTCTGGCCGCATTTCAAATGGATGAGCCCTTATTGGGAGTTCAGCGTCGAACCGCCCGAAACCGCCAATGAACTTACCATCAAGGGCCTCAAACCCTTAGTCCTCCCCCCCTGGGTGGTAACCGCTTACAAAAAGAAGTAATTCTTCGAATCCAGGCCGCCGGCGGATGCAGCGCCGGCGGCCTGACGCTCAACGGGCGAATACTATATTCGCCCCCACATTGCACCCCACCCGCCGCCCTTCCAATACCTGCCTGAGCCGTTACGAAACTCAAAACCATCGGCATCGAATAAACCGCTTGCACGATTAAAACATTTGTTTTAAACGATAGTTTCGTTCATTGGCGCAGCCAACAGGAGCTTACGACGTGACGGATGCCCGCGAAAGAATATTGACGGCCGCCGGGCAGGTTTTCGGTCAGAAGGGGTTTAAAGCCGCGACGATCCGGGAAATCTGCAAAACCGCCGATGCCAACTTGGCTTCGGTCAATTACTATTTCGGCGATAAATCGGCCTTATACAAAGAGGTGGTCACCCGGCTCATGGCGCAGGCCATAAAAAACTATCCGGCCGATATGGGAATACCGGCCGAAGCACCTGCAGAACAACGACTTAAAGCTTTTATCCGCTCCGTGCTGCACCGGTTGCTGGCCCCCTCGGGAGGGCTCTCGAGCTATAAGGGCAAGGGTCAATTGCTGGCCCGGGAACTGGCCGAACCGTCACCGGCGCTGGATACGGTCGTGCATGCCTATATAAGTCCCCAGGCAACCATTCTGGCCGGCATTGTCCGGGAACTGCTGACCCCTCGGGCTTCGGACGACCAGGTGATGCGTTGCGCCTTCAGCATCATCGGCCAGTGCTTCTACTATGGTTATGCCTGGCCGATTATCCAGCGCCTATCGCCCATCGATCTGGACAAGCCAGCGACACTTGAACGCCTGGCGACCCACATTGCCGACTTTTCACTGGGCGGTCTTGCGCGGCTGAAAAAAGGACCCCGAGATTTATAGGTTAGGAGCAATGGCAATGGCCAAAAAAATAGGTGTGGTGATCCTCCTGGGAGCAATGGTCGCACTGGCGGCCACATGGGGCCTTCATGGGTGCCGCGGCAAAGACAACGCCCGTATTCGGGTCTCGGGCAATATCGAAGTGATCCAAGTGGAAATGGCCTTTAAAATATCGGGACGCTTGGCCGAACGCCTGGTGGACGAGGGGCAATCGGTTGCCGCCGGCCAAACGTTGGCCCGCCTGGATGCCACGGACCAAAAGCTCAGGGTGTCCCAGGCAGAGGCTGAGCTGGCCTATGCCCGGGCAGTCTTGTCCGAGTTGGAAGCCGGCAGCCGTCCGGAGGAGATCGCCCAGGCGCGCTCCCGACTGGTTCAAGCCCAGGCTGCCGCGCAGGCTGCCGAAAGCCGACGAAACTTGGCCCATAAGGACCTGCAACGCTACCGGGAGCTCTTGGCCGACAAAGTCATCACCCCCAGGGATTTCGATGAAATCGATTCGCGTTACGAAACGGCGCTAAATACCCATCGCGAAGCGATTGCCCAGATCGCCACGGCCCGGGCGGCCCGGGATCTGGCAGAACGCGGGCCGCGCCAGGAGTCGATTGACCAGGCCCGGGCAAGAGCAACGGCGGCCGAAGAGCATTTGGCCCTGGCCCGGCAGCAATTGGCCGATACCGTCCTGGTGGCACCCTTTGCCGGCGTGATCCTGAGCAAATCGGCCGAACCGGGCGCCTATCTGCTGACAGGCGCTCCCGTCGTGGCGTTGGGGCAAATGGACCGCGTCTGGTTGCGGGCCTTCATCAATGCCCTCGATGTGGGCCGCATCCAGCTCGATCGGAAAGCCGAGGTGAGTACCGACAGTTTCCCTGGCAAAAGTTACCCCGGGCGTATTTCCTTTATCTCCAGCGAAGCCGAATTCACCCCCAAGACGGTGCAGACGTTCGAAGAACGGGTCGGCTTGATGTACCGCATCAAAATCGAGTTGGACAATGCGTCCCGGGAGTTGAAGCCGGGCATGGCCGCCGATGCGGAGATCCAATTACAGCCATGACAAACTCCCCGGCCATTCATGCGGTGGGTTTGAGCCGCCGCTTTGGCGAAACCCTTGCAGTGGAAGGCCTCACCTTGTCCGTGGCACCCGGGGAGATTTTCGGTTTGGTGGGGCCGGATGGCGCCGGCAAGACGACCACCTTACGCATGTTGGCCGGCATCCTGGATGCCAGTGACGGCCAAGCCCAGGTCGCCGGCTGCGATGTCCGCACCGACAGTGCCGGCATCAAGGCCCGCATGGCCTACATGAGCCAGCGCTTCGGCCTTTATCCCGATCTTACGGTTCAAGAGAACATCTTCTTCTATGCCGATTTGTACGGCCTGCCGCGCAAAGAGCGCCGGCACCGAATGGATGAATTGCTGAACTTCTCGGCCATGGCCCCCTTCAAGAAGCGCAGGGCGGCCCATCTTTCGGGCGGCATGCGCCAAAAGCTTCAATTGGTTTGCGCCTTGATTCATACCCCCCAGGTTCTGCTCCTGGACGAACCCACCAATGGGGTCGATCCGGTGAGTCGCCGCGATTTCTGGCGGGTTCTCTACCAACTGCTCGAACAGCGCGTGGCCATCCTGGTGACGACGGCCTATCTGGACGAGGCCGAACGGTGTCACCGGGTAGGATTGCTCCACCAGGGCCGTTTGCTGGCCGAGGGCGCCCCTTCGACCGTACGCGAGCTTCTCAAGGAACGCGTGGTGGTGATTCATACGCCCCAGGCCAGATCCGCGGCCCGCTTGCTGCGCACATCCCTGGGAAAGGCCGAAGTATTCGGCGATACGGTTCATTTGCCGGGCCTCGACGGTTCGCAAACCGCCCAAGCGGCGGCCACCTTGTTGGCGACGGCCGCCATTCCCATTCACGGCACCGAGATTGCCACGCCCTCCCTGGAAGATGTCTTTTTGCACCTGATCGGAACCCAACAAGGCGCCTCGGCTGAAATTAAAATCGAAAGCACGGTTGAAAATCGATCCAACGATCAAACCGCGGTCACGGTAACGGACCTGACCCGCCGCTTTGGCGATTTCACCGCCGTGGATCGCATCTCCTTCGAGGTCCGGGCAGGAGAAATCTTCGGCTTCTTAGGCCCTAACGGCGCCGGCAAAAGCACTACGATCCGTATGCTGTGCGGCTTGTTGGCACCCAGCGCCGGCCATGGCCGCGTGGCTGGCTTTGACATCCGTACCGCGCCCGAGAAGATCAAGCAACACATCGGCTATATGAGCCAGAAATTCTCTCTCTACGAAGATCTGACCGTCGAGGAGAACATCGTCTTTTACGGAGGCATTTACGGCCTCACCGGCACGCGCCTGCGCCGGCGCGCCGACTGGGCCGTGGCCATGGCCGGTTTAAAAGAGCGCCGCACGGCGCTCACGCGGATATTGAGCGGCGGCTGGAAGCAACGCCTGGCCCTGGCCTGCGCCATTTTGCATGAACCGCCCATCATCTTCCTGGACGAACCCACCAGCGGCGTGGACCCCATCAGCAGGCGTCAGTTCTGGGACTTGATCTATAGCCTGGCGGACAGCGGCGTGACCGTCTTTGTCACCACCCATTACATGGAAGAGGCCGAATACTGTGGCCGGCTGGCCTTAATCTACCGCGGCCGCATGATCGCCCATGGCACCCCCGCCGCCTTGAAAAGCGGATTGAGCACCGGCACCTTGTTGAACGTGCGCTGTCCCCGGCCCCAGGATGTCCTGGAGGCCTTGCTGGCAATGCCTGGCGTGCGCGACGCCACGCTCTTCGGGGCCGGGCTTCACGTCCACACGGACGACCGGAAGGCGGGAGAGCAGGCCATCCGCCAGACCTTAAAGCGCCTGGGTATTCCCATTCAGGAGCTGGCGGCGATCTCGCCGGGCATGGAAGATGTCTTTATCTCGTTGATTGAGGCCGAAGATCGCAATGGAGAAAAGGCATGACGTTTTCAATGCGCCGCTTCGTGGCCGTGGCCCGCAAGGAATCGCTGCACTTGTTGCGGGATTGGCGCAGTTTGGCCCTGGCCCTGGCGATCCCCTTGGTGTTGATCGGGCTTTTCGGTTACGCGCTGACCATGGATTTGAAAAACGTACCGATCGCCGTTTGGGATCGATCCCGGACCCCCCAAAGCCGTGAACTGTTGAGCCGCATCGACGGATCGCCCTATTTCGTCATCGAAGGCCGGATGGACAACTATGCTGAGCTGATAATGGCCCTGGACCGACGCTGGGTCATGGCAGCCCTGGTGCTTCCGGCCGATTTCGCCGACCGCTTGCTCTCCGGACGGACGGCGAATGTGCAGGTGCTGCTGGAGGGCAGCGATGCCAACAATGCCAGCCTGACCATGGGTTATTTAAACGGCTTGAGCCAAATCTACAACCGGCAGATCAACGCCCAAAGGGGCCCTTACCTTCCCGGCCGAGGAAAGGGCGCCTTGGTCGAGACCGAGACGAGGGCCTGGTACAATGCGGATTTGCGCAGCCAGAACGTGATCGTTCCGGGCATCATTGCCGTCGTGATGGTGGTCATCGCGGCCATGCTCACCAGTGTGACGGTGGCCCGGGAGTGGGAAACCGGCACCATGGAGCAGTTGATCAGCACCCCCGTGCGCGTCCCGGAACTGCTCCTGGGCAAAGTGCTGCCCTATTTCGCCATCGGCCTCGCCGATGTGGGCATGGCGGTTTTCATCGGCCGGTTTCTTTTCGATGTGCCGCTGCGCGGCAATCCGGCCCTTTTGTTTGCCATGGCCTCCATCTTTCTTTGCGGCGCCCTTTTTATGGGTTTGACGCTGGGCATTGTGCTCAAGACCCAAGTGCTGGCCAGCCAACTGGCGATATTTACCAACTATCTGCCCACCCTGCTGCTCAGCGGTTTTGTCTTCAGCATCCACAACATGCCGGCCCCCATTCAGATCATCACCTATATCGTGCCGGCGCGGTACTTCATCGCCCTGATGCGCGGCATCTTCCTCAAGGGTATCGGCCTGGAAATCATGTGGCTCAATGCGCTGTTGCTCGCCCTGTATGCCGGCATCATGGTGCTGCTTGCACACCGCAAGATGCGTCTCAAGCTGGAGGTGTAGGGATGTGGTTGCGCCTGCGCTGCATGCTCATCAAGGAATTCCATCAAATGCTGCGGGACCCTCGCATGCGCATGGTGATCTTCGCCATGCCGGTCGTGCAATTGACCGTACTGGCATTTGCCTTGACCACCGATGTCAAAAACATCCGAACCGCCATATTGGATGAGGACCAGACCCCTTTGAGCCGTCAAGTGGCAGCGGAATTCGAAGGCGGCGGCTATTTTAAAGTGATCGCCTTTCTGCCATCCGTCCGGGCCATGGCTCTGTGGCTGGATGCCTCCCACGGCCAGGCCATCCTTCATTTCCCTTCCGGGTTCCAGGCCGATATCCAAAGCGGCGCCGGCGCCCAATTGCAGATCGTGGCCGATGGGACCTATAACAATGACACCGCCATCATCTTCAACTATGCCCGGCAGGTGCTGACGGGTGCCAATGCGCGCCTGGCCAAGCAATACGCGCCCAGGCCATTGCCCGCCCCCGCCGTGGTGCTTGTGCCCCGGGCCTGGTACAATCCAAACCTCGAAAGCAAATTCTACTATGTCCCCGGTTTGATTGCGGTGATGCTGCTGGTGATCAGCATGCTGCTGACCAGTATTGCCATTGTGCGTGAAAAGGAGATCGGGACCATCGAGCAGGTGATGGTGACGCCCATCCGTCGCACCGAATTCATCCTGGGCAAAACGATCCCCTTTTTACTGATTGGTCTGATCACCTTAACCACCATGTTCGCCGTGGCCATGCTTGTCTTCGGCTTGCGGGTCCAGGGCAGTATTCTTTTGCTCTATTTCGCCACGGCCCTTTACATCGTCGGCAACTTGGGAATCGCTTTGCTGGTGAGCGCCAGCGCCCATACCCAGCAACAGGCCATGCTCACCACCTTTCTGATCCTTATGCCGGCAGTCCTGCTCAGCGGGTTTATCTTCCCCATCCGCAACATGCCACAGGCCATACAGTACCTCACCTTCATCAATCCGGTACGCTGGTTTTTACAAATTTTGCATGGCATCGCCGTGCGCGGCGTGGGGTTTTCCGCCCTATGGCCGGCTTTCTGCGCCCAAGCCGCATTAGCACTGTGCTTTGTTGCCCTGGCGGTCATCCGATTTAAAAAAACCTCCATTTAGTCGAAGTACCTTTTAAGCTCTGCAATGCTTCATATTTAATACCTTTATCACCATTTCCACTTAAATCTTTACCGTAATTTCAGGGCATTTATTTCGTATTGCCTTTTAGTATTTTACTGGTATAATGCGATTTACACACCCACCACCCCATCCAACGAGGCGCAGTTGCAGTTGAATCCTCAAAAAATCGCAAACAGGGTTCGATTCAAAACCGTCGGAAAAAAGGAGAGGTGAAAATGAAGGAGTTGATTAGTTTTATTGCGCAGTCACTAGTAGACCATCCCAATGATGTATTAGTATCTGAGGTGGAGGGCAACCAAACAACCGTGTTGGAACTGAAAGTCGCGAAGGAAGACCTCGGCAAGGTGATCGGCAAACAAGGACGTACCGCTCAGGCGATGCGCACCATTCTCAGCGCGGTCTCATCGAAGGTGAAAAAGCGAACCGTGCTTGAGATTATCGAATAGTCCAAAGTCGGATTACTTAATGCAGAGGCCGCCGGGTCAGTGGATAAGAACAAGGAACAATCCTTCCCCGCTCGTTCAATACCTGCAAAACCAAGCAACCACGATTGAGCGCATCGGGCCCTATTTGACCGCCATCCCCCTACAAAATCCAGCACAGTTTCCCATGAGACCCCATCGACGAGGTCTCATGGGGAACCGTTGAGGTGGCCATTGGCACCAAGAAGTACGATGGCGCCTAGCATGCTTTTTCAACAGAGGCGTCGGCCTTACGGAACCCGGAGTAAACCAGGGCCGCCTTAATGAATTCCCGGAAGAGCGGCTGGGGCTCCATGGGTTTGGATTTGAATTCCGGATGGAATTGACAGCCGAGATACCAGGGATGATCCTTTAGCTCTACGATTTCGACGAGGTCCCCTTTAGGCGAAATGCCGCTGATGGTGAGCCCCGCCGCCTCTAAGCGTGAACGAAACTGATTATTGAATTCATAGCGATGACGATGGCGCTCGGATATCTCCATCTTGCCATATGCGGCAAAAGCCAAAGAGTCCGGCACGATCCGGCACGGATAGGCCCCCAATCGCATCGTGCCTCCCTTGGCTGATTTTTCATCACGCCGCTGAATGGTTTTCGCCTGTTCGTCGTACCATTCCGTCATCAAGTAGATTACCGGGAATGGTGTATTTTCATCAATCTCGGAACTGTTGGCGCCCTGCATGCCGGCCACGTTGCGCGCAAACTCCACCACGGCAATTTGCATTCCCAGGCAGATGCCGAAGTAAGGCACTTTGTTTTCCCGGGCATGGCGCGCCGCTGCGATCTTACCTTCGATACCGCGGGAGCCAAAGCCTCCCGGCACCAAAACCCCGTCCACCCCAGCCAGTTTCTGGGCGCAGTTGTCGCTGGTGAGGCTCTCTGAGTCGATGAAGGTCAGGTTCACACGGCATTTGTTGGGCAGGCCGCCGTGCATGAGCGCCTCATTCAGGCTTTTATAGGATTCGGTCAGATCGACATACTTGCCAACGATGGCGATTTTGACGGCATATTCGGGATGACACACATCCTGGCAAAGCGTTTCCCACGCTTCCAGGCGGGGCGTGCGCGTCCAGATGTTGAGCAGTTCTATAATCTTGTTATCCAGGCCTTCCTTGTGAAAAACCAGCGGCACTTCATAGATGCATTCCACGTCCTTGGCAGTGATGACCGCATCCGTGCTCACGTTGCAAAACAGGGCGATCTTTCCTTTGATCTCCTTGGAAAGGTAGCGGTCGGTGCGACACAGCAAAATGTCGGGCTGGATGCCGATGCTGCGCAACTCTTTGACACTGTGCTGGGTGGGCTTGGTCTTGAGTTCTCCGGCCGTGCCGATGTAGGGCACAAGGGTCAGATGGATATAAAGCACGTTTTCTTTTCCGGCATCGGCCCGAAACTGGCGGATCGCCTCCAAAAAGGGCAGGCTTTCAATATCTCCGATCGTTCCGCCGATCTCGACGATGACGATATCCACCCCTTTGGAAACCAGGCGTATGCTGTCCTTGATCTCATCGGTAATGTGGGGGATCACTTGCACGGTGCCGCCCAGGTAGTCGCCGCGACGTTCCTTGGTGATGACCTGATGATAAATTTTGCCGGTGGTAAAATTATTGTTGTGGCCTAAGTGCGCATGCGTGAAGCGCTCATAGTGTCCCAAATCGAGGTCGGTTTCGGCGCCGTCATCGGTAACGAACACTTCTCCGTGTTGAAAGGGGTTCATGGTTCCAGGATCGACATTGATGTAGGGATCGAGCTTTTGCAGTGTTACCGTCAGCCCGCGGCTCTCCAGCAACGCTCCGACGGAGGCCGAGGCCAAGCCCTTGCCCAAAGAAGATAATACGCCCCCAGTCACAAAAATGAATTTGGCACCTTTTTCGCCCATGCGTTCTGCTCTGCCTCCAATGTTCTTTTTTCTATCTTGTTACCATAAAGGTTATGGTTGTGAAAGTGGGTTTTACCGGGAAGAAAAGTCCAGCGAGCCCCTGCATGCAGGGGCAAAGCCGCAAGAATGGGGGGCGATCAATCGTTGAACTTTTTTTGAAAGGCTTCGATGGTAAGCTGCACTTCCCGGGATGGATCGAGGCCCTGCAAACTTCCGGCCGACTCTTCCTGGGGATAGACAATCTTCATCCGGGGAATATCGAATAACTCCGGCGGCAAGTTTGCGTTGACCTGCACCTGGCTGACCAGAATCCTGCGAATGGTTTTTTGCCCATGCAACGTTTCCACCCGCATGGGATACCACAGCTCTCTATTTTTCTGCCAATCGCTGTATACGAAAACCAAGCGGTCGTTGGGATCAAGGGAAGAAACATGCAGCCAGCGCAGGGGCAGGAAATTTTGCTTATCCACCCAAACCTGTGAAACGGAGCTGTCGGGGTACTGGGCGCCAATGACATAAACGATACGATCCTCGTAGCGGCCAAGGCTGGTTTTGCCCACATCCACGCCGTGCGATAGAAGGGCCTTGTGCAACGCCGCACGAGACCGATACAGAAGCAGATCCTTGTACTGGTCGAAACGTCCGTTGGCATCCACGATGCGCCGGCCGTCGATGACCGTAAGGGTTTGATCCTGGGCGACGACGTGGATCCGTTCGGTGTTTTTGAAACGGGTATCGGAGCGGAAACGATCGCTGAAGGCGTAGCTGAGCGTTTCGTTGAGTTCAAGGGGATGATCGGCAATGGTGGCTTCCTCGACGACCACCCGCTGCTCCACGCGCAGGCTCTCGGCGCTGGAGAGGGCCTTGACCATCAACTCCAGGATGTGGGGCCCTGACAAGACATCCCCCTGAGCCTGGGGCGGTGCTGTCAGCACCAGGCATATCAGCAATCCTACAAGCAACAGTGCGTGGATGCAGGGCGGAAACAGCGGCTTAGATCTGCCGTTCCGCCCAATCCATAATCCCTTACCCGATACTGCCATAGACGACCTTTACGCTCCGTTCGACGGCGCTGCTTTCCAGGGGGAACTCGAGCCTAGTCGCCTATGAAAATGTCCTGGGCATACCGCGCAGCGGCTCCCAACTCCTCTTCGATGCGGATCAGTTGGTTGTATTTGGCCACGCGATCGGTACGCGACATTGAGCCTGTCTTGATCTGTCCGGCATTCACCCCCACGGCCAGATCGGCGATGAAGCTGTCTTCGGTCTCGCCGGAACGGTGGGAAATAACGGTCATATATCCCGCTTGTTTGGCCATTTCGATGGCATCCAGGGTTTCCGTTACGGTGCCGATCTGGTTGAGCTTGATCAGAATGGCATTGGCAACGCCTTCCTCAATGCCTTTGGCCAGGATCTTGGGATTGGTGACGAAGATATCGTCGCCCACCAACTGGATCGCCTCGTCCAGTTGTTCGGTCATCAACTCCCAGTTTTTCCAATCCTGTTCAGCCAACCCATCTTCGATTGAAAGGATGGGGTATTTCTCTACGAGGGTCGTGTAGTATTCGATCATCTCCGCCGAACTCAGGGAACGGTTTTCGGATTTGAGCACATACTTGCCCTGCTTGTAGAATTCACTGGCGGCGGCATCCAGCGCGAGTCCGATCTCTTTGCCGGGGGCATATCCGGCTTCCTGGATGGCTTGGATGATATAGGCCAATGCCTCTTCGTTGGAGCCCAGATTGGGAGCGAATCCCCCCTCATCGCCCACGGCCGTGCTGAGGCCCTTCTTTTTGAGGATTTTTTTCAAGGCGTGAAAAGTTTCGGCGCCCATCTGAACCGCCTGGACCAGCGTCTTGGCGCCGAACGGCACGATCATGAACTCCTGGATATCCAGGTTGTTGGAGGCGTGGGCGCCACCATTGACGACGTTCATCATGGGTACCGGCAAGGTACGGGCATTGATGCCGCCTAGGTATCGATAAAGCGGCATGCCACAGGCCATGGCCGCGGCCCTGGCGGCCGCCATGGAAACGCCCAGGATGGCATTGGCGCCCAGCTTGGACTTGTTCTCGGTGCCGTCCAGCGCGATCATGGCCTGGTCCAGCGTCACTTGATCGGCCGCGTCCATGCCGGCAATGGCATTGGCGATGGTCGTATTGACATTTTTCACGGCGTTCTGCACGCCTTTGCCGCCATATCGCTTGGTGCGGGTGGCGCGCAGTTCCAAGGCTTCACGCGTACCGGTGGAAGCACCCGATGGCACGGCCGCCCGCCCCGTGGCGCCGCAGGCCAAGGTAATGTCTACTTCCACGGTGGGATTCCCACGTGAATCCAAAATCTCGCGACCCTTTACCGCTACGATTTCCGTCATGATGTCCCCCTCGGTGGCAATGCTTTTTCAAAGCGTTCCCATCCATCTCACCGACATTGAGCTTTCGATGCTCGATCGTCGACCAATCCGGTTAATGGCAGAGCATTGAAAAGGATCGCCTCAATTAAGAATTTGTTTTGAACGCCTCCTCTTTTCAGGAGTGCGCGGGTGAAATATCTTCCGTCGGTTCGATAGCCGCCGACGGGTTCGAGCTCAGGGCTGTTTTCAATGAATGGCGATGCTTGCCGCTTGACATTTTTGGGGCGCATGTTACTCTCCCGGCCACGGGTTGTCAAGAAGATGACCAGCTTTTTAAGGTAGTTACTTGATGCTGCCGGCAGTTTGGGATCTGCAGGCGTTACCTGCTCAAGTCCAAGCATCCACGTTACGAAATGCAGAAGGAGCACGGCTTCGTCCATGGAGAGCAAGAGCCTATATCATGAAGGCCATCTGTTTGTGGCCGCCCTTCGAATCCTGGAACGCCGGCATGGTGCTCCGCCGGCGCTGGATCAGATTTCGGAACTGCTCCAATTTTCCGCCGAGCAGACCGGTTTGATCAGCCGGCGCCTGCGCGATGCGGGCATTGTGGCTCAAGTGGAAGGGGCCTTCGAAGATCGCTGGGTGGTGGGCGACCACCTCCAGTTGGAGCAGTTGCCCAGGGAAGTCGAAGTGTCCGAATTGGACAATGCCCTGAAGAAGTTTCAATCCGAACGCAATAAACTCGCAAGCAAGGTGGAGTCCATCAAGGAGCAGCAGGCCCAGAAGAAAAAAGAGTTGTTTGCGGGGCTCGAAAAGAAACTCAAAAAGGATCTGGGCAAGGAGTAACGCCAAGCCAATTACGCTTTCACCCGTTGGATGGCCGCCCCCAACTGCTGAAATTTTGCTTCCAGCGCTTCGTAACCGCGATCCAGGTGATAGACCCGGTTCACCTCGGTGGTGTTTTCCGAGACCAAACCTGCCAAAATCAGGCAGGCGCTCGCCCGCAGATCGGTGGCCATCACCGGTGCTCCGGACAGGTGCTCGACCCCTTTGACCAAGGCCGAGTTTCCCGTAACCGTGATATCGGCCCCCATGCGCTGCAATTCACTGACATGGATAAACCGGTTTTCAAAAATGGTCTCGGAGATCAGGGAGGTTCCCTGGGCCACTGACATCAGGACCATGAATTGCGCCTGCATGTCCGTGGGAAAGCCAGGGTACGGCAGGGTTTTTATATCCACGCTTTGAATGGGCCGCTGCCCCTGAACCCGGATTTGCGATCCGCTCACATCGATCTGGGCACCGGCCAGACGCAGCTTGTGAATGACCGCCTCCAGATGCTCGGGCTCGGTCGCCTGGATCGTCACATCCCCATGGGTCAGCGCGGCAGCGGTCATCAGGGTACCGGTTTCGATGCGATCGGGAATGATCGCCGCTGACACCGGATGCAAACGCTCGACTCCCTCGATGACGATTTCAGGGGTGCCCGCCCCTATAATGCACGCCCCCATCCGGTTGAGCACATCGGCGAGGGCCTTTACTTCCGGTTCGCAGGCGGCATTGCGCAGCACCGTCGTTCCTTGGGCCAGCACGGCAGCCATCATGATGTTTTCGGTACCGGTGACGGTTACCATGTCAAAGTAGATTTCCGCTCCCCGCAACTGCTCGCACACCGCTTCCACATATCCATGGGACAGGTCGATGCGCGCTCCAAGCAACTCCAATCCGCGCAAGTGCAAATTGATGGGCCGCGCGCCGATGGCGCAGCCGCCGGGCAGCGATACCCGGGCCTTTTTGAGACGCGCCACCAGGGGCCCCAACACCAGAATGGAGGCCCTCATTTTACGAACCAGATCATAAGGCGCCTCGTCATTATTCAAGCCTGCCGCATCCACTTGGACCGTATGGCCCTCCATCGAACAGCGCGCCCCCAGGTGGGAGAGCAACTGCAAGGTGCTCTGAATGTCCCGCAAGACGGGCACATTGGTAAAGGTATTGGGGCCGTCGCACAGCAGCGCCGATGCAAGTATGGGCAGGGCCGCATTTTTGGCGCCACTCACCTGGACCGTGCCCTGCAGCCGGCGCCCCCCCTGAACAATAATTTTATCCATGAATTTAAAAGTCTCCCCCGAATGAACTGTATTGTGGCTGCCGGGCTTTTTATCACGATGGATTGCACGCACAAGTAAAAAGCGCTCCCCCCAATGGGAAGAGCGCTTGGCAGCAGGGCAGGAAAAAATAGAAACAGCGAAAGGCTCAGTGGTGGTGGCCGCCGCCTTTACCTTTAACGGTGTCCACGACAGACTTGATGACACAGTAGCTCATGCCCAGCCCGATCACCGTGAGGGCATACCACAAGCCGCCGTGAAACACATAGTGGCCCATATCCCAAACCCATTCGAAATTAAAAGGTAACATATGGTCTCCTTATATCCTCTTAGGCAACGGCTTCTTCCGTTCTCTCGGCGATGGGGTTCAATTCCCGCTCCTGGGGGAAGATGGGCAAGTAACGGTAGGAAATCATGATCAGTATCACCCCATAGGCCACCGGCAGAATCGTGGTGGCAACCTCCTGCCAACTGGGCATGTACAAGGCCCACTGATCGAAGGTCATGACCGGCACGGCCATGGTTTGCAGCACCATGACCCAGCGGTTGAGCGAGACGCCGACGATGCCCAGGAAGGTGGCCAGCACGCGCAGGAATCGATTCTCCCGGGTAGGCTTGAAGACCAGGAGCAACCCGGGCAGCCAGCCGCACAGGATAATTTCAGTAAAGAGAATCCATTGGCCGTAAAGTGCATTGTCTTTATAAAAGGTTTTCCAATCGAATCCCTGGGCCGGCGCCGTCGAATACATCCAGTAGAGGGTGTCGGCACTCTTGGCGATGATGTAGGTCAGAATCATCCAGCCGGAGATTTTCGCCAGCAGGAGGATCGTCTGGTCCTTGACCAGTTTCTTACGGGTGATCTTTTCGGTCAACCAGGTGATGAACAGGGTGAACGCAGGGCCATAGGCCGCCGCCGACCAGGTGAAGAGGAAGAACGTATAAGGCCAGATGAGGATGTGTTCGCGGTAGGCGAAGGGTCGGCCAAAGAGCACACCGGAGACGCCGCCCAAGGAGCCTTGGTGGAAGAAGGAAAGAAAGGCCCCGGTGGCCGCAAACACCGCCATGGCGCTATGCATGTTGTGCGCGAGGTTGTGGAAGAAAGGCACCTTGTCGGTCTGGCGGTTCTCCAACACCAAAGGGATGTATTCGATGGTCAAGACCGCGAAATAACATGAGAGGCAGAAGGCGACTTCCGTGAGCATGGAGTGCACGTTGGCGTGCCAGAAGATAAACCAACTGCGCAGGGGCTGACCGACATCGATGGCCAGAATCAACAGCGCCGAACTGTAACAGATGAATCCGATGAGCACGGCATAGTTGATGATGTTCTTCAGATCGTCCTTGCCGAAGACGTATTTGAGCAAGCCCGAAAAGAAGGCGCCGCCGCCCAAGGCGATGACCGCCAGGTCGGCCCAGATCCACAGGGCAAACCCGTAGTAATCGTTCATGTTGGTCTGGTTCAGCCCCTTGATCCAGCACAGCAGCATGGCATAGATGCCCCACGCCAGGACGAGCCCCACCAGGGATAGGCCCAGCAGGAATTTCCACAGGGCACAGCGTTTAACGCCCTCGGGTATCAGCGCAGAATCCATAAGGTTGTGCTCCTTGTCCGCCTTACGATTGAATAAACTTGAATCGTTGTCCCGCCCTCCGGGTCCGAAAGCCGGAACAACGCGCCCTTCCCCGGTTAGCCGTGTTGCTTGGGCGCATGCGACGCGCCGGGTTGTTCATGGGCCAGATAGTTATCTCCGGCCTTGCGCACCCACTCTCGATTGGAGAGATAGTACACCTTGGTGTTGGTGCCCAGCCGCTCCAGCAGCCTGAATGCGTTTGGATTCCTGGATTTATAGTGGTCATGGGCATCGGGCTGCACGATCTGATGCACGGCGTGCTCGGGGTTGTTTAAATCACCGAACACGATGGCCCCGGCCGGGCACGCCTGGGCACAGGCGGTCTGGTACTCCGCCTCCCGAACCGCCCTTTTGCCTTCCAGATACGCCTTGTCTCTGGCCAACTGGTAGCGGTGGAAGCAGAAGCTGCACTTTTCCACCACGCCGCGCATGCGCGGCGACACGTTGGGACTCAGATAGCGCTCCATGCCTTCGGGCCAGACCGGGTCCCACCAGTTAAAGTAACGCGCATGATAGGGGCAAGCGGCCATGCAGTAACGACAGCCGAAGCAACGGGTGTAGATCTGGCTGACGATCCCGGTGTCCGCGCTATAGTCGGTGGCCGTGGCCGGGCATACCGACACACATGGCGAATGGCCTTCATGCTGACCGGCACAATGCTGGCAGGGCCGGGGCAGGAAGCACACCTCGGTTTCCGGGAACTTCTTTCCGTTGCTGAATTTATAGACCTTCATCCAGGTGATGCTCAACAGTTTGTCGGTCTCATCCTGCTTAAACGGCACATTGTTTTCCGCAAAGCAGGCCACCATGCAGGAACCGCATCCCGTGCACTTGTCCAGGTCGATGGCCATACCGTAGCGTTTGGGAGGTTGTTGATTCTGCGTCTGCGTCTGTTTCATCAGGACCTCATTTCAGCATTTTTCGCCATGGGAACAGGCTTATTAGGCTTTGACCAGTTTGGCACGAATGCCCCAGGCAGCGTCCAAACCGGAAGCCGGATCCTCCATCGTGCCGACGAGCTGGTTGATGTTGATCCCTTTTGCGGCCAGGAAACCGTCATAGGCGGTATGCCCCAAACCCCTCGGCATACTGACCACTCCCGGCATGACCCCTTCATCCGGGTGGACCCGCACTTTGGCTTGGCCCACCGGTGTGATCAGCGTGGCCTGCTGGTTCTCTCCCAGCCCCAGGGAAGCGGCGGTTTCGGGGTTGATGGCCACAAATCCTTCCTGTCCCTTCAGAACCGTGGCCTCCACGGTTTTAATCATAAACGGCGTCGAGCCCACGTAACCGCTTGCCAGCCGGATGGAATCATAGGGCACGAGTTGCAGGGGATAATCCCCGCCGTTGGCTGTTACGGGGGCCTCGGACATGAAGATCGCCCCCAGCGCCCCATCCATCAGAACCAATTTACCCGAGGATGTACCGTAACCGCTCTCCCATGAGGGTGCCGCGGCTTCCGCTGCCCAGAACCCTTTTTCGCTCATGGTGGCCCACTGATCGCCCAACGTTGCCATCAAACAGCTCTCATAATCCTTCCATGGAAAGGCCTTGGCGATATTTCCCTGGAGACCCTGGGCCATTTGCAGGATTGTGTCGCCCAAATGCTGGGTATTGAGCATCGGCGCCACCACCGGTTGGCACAGCCCGATGGTCGGCCGATAGGTCCCCGACATCACGGGCACATCTTCGAACCGCTCTAAATAGACATGGTTCGGAAGGATCAGGTCGGCCTGCATGGCCGTCTCATCCATGAAGGAAGAGAAACTGACGACAAAGGGTATCTTCGCAAAGGCCGCTTTGACCTTATCGCTGTCGGAAAGTGTGTAGCAGGGGTTGCACTCCGCCACCAGCAGCAGCTCCAATTCTGCCGGTGCGGATTCTATCTTTTCGATCAGTCGGTGGGCGAGGCTGCGCGCATGGGGATACTTCTTGCCGCCCGCTTGATCCAGGCGTTCGCTGGCAATACCCGCCTGGGCGGTGGCATCCATTTCCACAGTGGGCCAGTTGAGATAGTCGTAAGTCGGCATGGTTTGAACGCCGCCCTTACGGTTGATACTGCCCACCAGCGCATTGAGGGCTTGGACGGCCAGAACCTCTTTCAGGCTGACCGGCGTCTGCCCTTTGCCACGGCCGCAGATGGCCATGGGATGCTTGGCGCCGGCAAAGGCCAGGGCGGTTTGGGTGATCAGATCGACGGGAATACCGGTGATATCGGCCACGGACGAAGGCGCATACTTCTCCTTGACCATGCCGGCAAAGGCTTCGAAACCTTCGGTATAGCCATTGATGAACTCCGTGTTGAAGCGCCCCTGGGAGATGATTACATGCGCCATGCCCAGCGCAAGCGCCGCCTCGGTGCCCGGCTTGAGCGCCAGCCATTGGTTGGCTTTGGCTGCGGTATTGGAGAGCCGGGGCTCGATTTGCACCAGGGTGCCGTGCTGTGCTTTCAGGCGCCCGATGGCCTGCATCATGCGCGGCGGCGATCCATAGCCGTCCAGCAACGCGCTGCCGAAACTCAGGATATAATCGGTGTTCTCCACATCCAGACCGACGAAGCCATCTATCCCCTGGGTGAGATGAAGCGCTGAGGCGTAGGCATCTTCCACCGATGGCATGCAGACAAAATTAGGCGACCCATAAGCCTCGAGCAGACGTTTGAGCAGTTGCGGCACAGTGCCCACCTCCCGCCCGGACAGACAGGCGACCGCCTGAGGTTTGCCTTGGGCGCGCAGATCGGCCATTTTGGCAACCACTTCATCGATGGCTTCGGGCCAGGAGATGGCCTGGAAGCGGGTCACCCCGCTCTCTTCGATTCGTTTCATGGGGCCCTGAACTCGGGTGGGGCCGTAGAGCAATTGCAGTCCGGACAATCCCAGCAGGCAGATGCCGCCGCCGGCGTTGTCTTGCTGCCCCTCGATCTTGACCGCCCGGTCATCGACCGTGCGCACCGTGATGCCGCAGTGGGCAGGACAAAGATCGCAGGTGGAGTTTACGAAAGCGGTCGCCCCATCCGGAGGCACCGGCGTCCACGGCCAGTTCTGGGACCAGATGGAAAGGTCATCGGTCAGTTTCCAGGGCAGCGGCGTGAGCGCGGTTCCGGCAGCACCGCCGATGACAAAAGAGAGAAAGCATCGTCTGGACAATTTCATAAATTTACCTCAGCCTATGGTAATCCATTGCTGTTTGGAGAGCTTCCGCAAGCATACAAGCATATCGGTTTGGAGATTAAACGAGTCACCGCGCCTGCCCGCATAGCCTCTATTTGTGACAGACAAAGCAGGCATCGCGCTTGGTCTGCACGCTGGAATCATGCATAACGTTGAAGCGCGCATGGCACTCGGCGCAATCATCCATCTTCATGCGATCCCAACTGTTCTGCTTAAATCCGGCGATACTAGGCCCCCAGATATCCCGGCTGTAGCCGGTGATGCGGTTCTCCTCGTATGGCTTCAGGCTGTCCGATGTGCCGATGGGACCGTGGCACGCCACGCAATCCGTCTTGGCAACACCCAAGACATGGGCGGCATGGGAAAAAAAGACACAATCGGGTTGGCGGGCATACACATGCCAGGGCACCTCGCGCCCCTTGGCGACGTATTGCTCCACGAAGATCGCTTCGTCTTCGCTTTGCCCCTGCATCTCTTCGTGGCATTCAAGGCATTGGGCCAGCCGCGGGGAGCCGGAGAAGGTGCCGTCCTCACGGAAGAAGTGGCAGCTCTGGCACCCTTGGTCCACCTGTTCCAGATGAAGCTTATGGCTGAAGTCGAACGGTTGGCTCTTCTGGCTGTATAACAACTTGGGAAAGATCCCCCATCCCGCGATGAGGCTCAGAGCCAGACCAATGATGAAAAACAGGAGGATGTGGGGAAGGCCGCCCGAGGTGCTGTGAGAGGAGGAATTGGGCTCATCGACCGCACCATGGGTGTTTGGATGATCACTGCTGCTCATGGACACTCCGTCATCTTATTTTGAGATCCAGGTCCCATTGTCCGTATTATCGCCGGCATGCCGCGCCCGCGCACTACGGGTTGCCATGCCCGCCATAACGATAAACGGGCTTCTGGCCCGCCTTGCACTTCACATTTTTTAACCGCGCCCATGACGTCCGGAACGGACATGAGGGCGCGGTGCTGCGAAGAGTTTCTCCTATATATATCAACATTCTTTGTCAAGGGTAATCATTGGCTGGGAGTGCCATAACTATGCAGTCCAGCGAGCCAGTAGTTGACCCCGAAATAAGTAAACAATACGGCCAGAAAGCCGATGATGGAGAGAATGGCGATGCGGTTGCCGCGCCAGCCGCGCATCATGCGCAGGTGCAGCAAGGCCGCATAGATAAACCAGGTGATCAACGACCAGGTTTCTTTAGGATCCCAACTCCAATAGCGCGTCCAGGCCTGTTTGGCCCACACCGCGCCGGTGATGATGCCGGCGGTCAAGAACAGGAAACCGAACATGACCAGTTGGTGGGTCAGTTCATCCAGAATTGCCAAAGGGGGGATGCGAACGGTGGCGGTTTGGTCGAAACGCTTTTCGTCCTTGGATTTAACCAGATACAGCAAGCTGACGGCAAAGGCCACGGCGAAGGCGGCATATCCCAGAAAACAGGTAATGACATGGGCGATGAGCCAGTTGCTTTTGAGCGCAGGAATCAACGGCTGGATGGATTTGTCGGGTGAAAAAGAGGCATACGCCAGCGCCAGGCAAGCCAGAGGTGCCGCCAGGGCACCAATCGTCCTGTTTTGGTAACGCTTTTCAACCACCAGAAAAATAATGGCGATCGTCCAGGCAAAAAAGACCAGCGATTCGTACATATTGGAGAATGGCGCGTGGCCGGTTTCACTACCCACATGGTAGGATTCGACCCAGCGCAGCACGATGCCGATGGTGTTGCCCGCCAAGGCGATAATGGTTACCCAGGTCGCCGCCTTGGCCACGGTTTCCTTGCGGAAAATCCAGGCAAAGAGATAAAGGGCCCCTGCCAATCCATATATGAACGTAACGATGGAAAGGATCAACGAGTTGTAGGTCATGCGCCTGCATCCTTTGACACGTTGGCCGCCGTGGCCATCATCAACCGCTCGGCCATGCGCTGCAACTTGATCTGTAATCCCATTTGATTTTTGTTGGCTTTCCCGGAGATCAATACTGTGCTGCCATCCCCCCGGTCCACCACCTCCACGACGACCTGCTGGTGAGACATGAAAAAGACCACGACGCAGCCCACCAGCATAAGGATAAATCCCGCATACACCACCCATACCCCCGGGTCGTACACCACTTGCAATCCGGTGTAATAACGTTCTTTCACCGGATCTGCCTTGGGCGGGATCACCGAGATGATTACCGTTCCCCTGCGCATGGCATCGAATTTCGGGAATTTCAGCGGCAGGGTAATGGTTTGAGGCGGTTCCGGCGGTTTGCTCAAGCTGGCGATGAGGGCGGCTCCCAAGGCCATGCTCTGGAAGGTGGCCGCCGGCTCATAGCGCTGCAGGACCAGTTGGCCCAATCCTTCGGGCAGTTGAAGCGGCTCGCCGATCCTGGCAGTGCGATTGTAGACGATCCCCGAAGCGGCGCTCTGGATCGCAAGGGGAATCTCAGGAGGTAGCGCCTGGTCCCATTCCGCCGGAGGAGGCTCGCCGTCCATCCGACCGTAGCTCGACTGATAAATGCCCACACCTTTATAATAGAGCGGGGCGTTGACCACGATCTCCTGGCGGGCGACCTCCTGTCCATTCTCAAGGATGGTCAGTTTGGAGCGGTATTCCTTGGGCCGTTGCCCACCCTCGTAAAAAGAAACTTCGAAATCATCGCAGCGGATGGCAAACGGAAGCGCAAGCGTTTGATGCGATCGATTCAACTCGATGGTCGCGGATTGCTCACCTTCGGGAAGGGCCACGAAACCTTCGAACCCGAATTTGGAGCCGAGGTAGCCGCCGATGATCAACACCACAATGCTCAGATGGACGGCATAAACACCCAGACGGGTCCAGCGTCCCCGCTCGGCCGTAATTGCAAAACCGCTTTCCAAAGCAACGAGCCGGCAAAACCCGAACCCCTTGGCCACGATGCGTTGAAAGGCATCTTGGGTTCGATGGGCCGGCGCCGGCACCTCAAAGGTAAATACGTTTTTTCGCCGGCGATACTGATCCAGGTCGAATTTGGGCTCGCGCACGAAGATGACCTGCCAGGTCGCGCGCAGACGATCGATGGAGCAGACGATGATGTTCACCACCAGCAGCAGGAGCAGCCCGACGAACCACCACGAGCGGTACATGTCCACGATATCCAACACCAGCAATAGGCGGTAGCCGGGGATGCCGTATAAGCGCACATAGTCCTGAGGGGATACATTTTGGGGGATGACGGTGCCGATGACCGAAAGCGCTGCCAGGCAAAAGAGCAGGACCACCGTCAGTTTCAGCGATGATAAAAACCGCCACAGGCTTTGGAGGTATCCGGGCGTGATCTTTTTAGCGTTTTCCATGGTCTATTCAGGCCTCATCCGTAAACGAATTCGGTGTCCATATCAGATCATGGCGGGGGTGGCAATGAAGGTTCACCGAGAATCGCTGCCGAAGGATTACAAGCCTGACTAAGGCTGTACCTGATCCTGAGGGGCAATCAGAACCGTCGCCGCTTTGGTGTTGTCCAGATACTGCTTGGCCAGGGCGCTGATCTCCTCCGGCGTGATGCCGGCGTAATCCTGCTCTATGCTGCGCGCCCAAGCAAATTGTTCGGGATGGCGGCTCGACCCCATCAAAACACTGTTGAGCCAATAGTCGTTGGACTGGCGCATATCCCTGATTTGAGCCAGGGTGGGGTCCAGGGCACGACGCAGATCATCTGGGGTGACCCCCCGGGTGGCCAGTTCCTGGGCAATGGATTTCGTCTCGGCGATCATCACTTCGGCCTGCTGGGGATCGACCAGCAAAATCGCCTGGAGCAGACCATAACCCGGATATGCGCGGTAAGCGCGATGATATGCATAGGGCGAATATGAGCCTCCCAATTTCTCCCGAATGCCCATGCGCAGTCTTTCGGAAAAAACTTCGGCCAACACATTCAGCCGGCGGGTTCGCTGGATATCCCAGTAATCGCCGGTGGGATAACCCACCACCACCAGGGACTTGTCTATCTTTGTCTCCGCTGAAAGACGCAACACGCTTCCAATGGCAAAACGGGGCCCCGGGCGCTGTGCCTCATTCACAGAAGATGCCCTGCGGGGCAGTGATCCCAAATATCGTGCCGCCAGGTCCACGATCCGCTCCGGGTCGAAATCTCCGACAACGGCAAGCTCAAGAGGTTCCTGGGACAGTTGCGACCCGAACCATGACTTGATCTGAGCCAACTCCAGTTGCCGCAGGCGCGGCCACTCTGGCCATCCGAAGCGACTGTCTCCGCCGGACAAGAAGCGATATCCCCTCAACTGCATCAAGCCTTCCACGCTGTGGCTGAGCGCCTGATACCTTTGCTCCAAGCGCTTAAAGGCGGTTTCCAATGCTTCGGGACGATACCCAGGATCTTGTATGCAGGCCTGGAACAACTGAAAAAGCAAATCCAGTTCTCTGGTCTCGGCCTCTGCATCCAAGACGAATTTATCTTCCTTGACCTCCAGGGTAACTTTGGCCAAGCGTCCGGCCAACGCATTTTCCAGCGAGATCCGGTCCATGGCGCCGAAACCGGCTTCGTAGGACACTTCGGCCGTGAGCAGCCCCAACCCCGACAACTGTGACGGTTCCGAGGATTGCCCGGCGCCGAAACTCAACCGTGCCAGCACCTGGTTCTCGTTAAAAGTAGTTTTCTTCATCACCAGGTGGACACCGTTGGTAAAAACCACCTGTTCAATCCCTAAATCTTCGAGCACGGTGCGGCTTGCCACCGCTCCTTTTTCCGCAGGTTCCGGCAGATAAGGAAAACGGGCGGCCTCCCTTTCCTCCGGCGCTGCCAACGGCTGCTGAAAGCTTTGCCGATAGGTGGTCAATATGCTTTGTTTTGGAATCTGGCTGTCGACGGCCAGATCGGCATTGCCAGTCACCAAAACGAGTCGATGACGTGCGGACCAGCTATTGGCGAAAGCGCGGTGCACCTCTTCGCTGGTGATTGCCCCAAGGATCGGCTCCAGCAACTCCATGCGCTGCCGCGGAGATTGAAAAACCTGCCAATCGCCAAGAGAGGCCAGCACCTCTTGTGCCAAATCCTTGCTCTCTCTTGTTTTCTCCTCGTTCAAGGCACGCAGCAACTCGGCCCGGGCATTGCTCTTGGCGCGCTTCAATTCGGATGCCGTAAAACCGAATTGAAGCGCTTGGCGCAACGTTTGCTCGATGACTGCCAGGGCCTCTTTCCAATTCTCGGGTTTGCAGTCCGCGGATATTTGAGCATAGCGGATCTGCTGCAGGTAGTACCCCGAATCGATGGCCGCCGATGTGATCACGCTGTGCTGCTCTCGGACCAGGTCCTCCAATCTTTTCTGGACAATGCGGTCCGCCAGAGCACGGACCAACTCCTTGCGCCGATTGGCCGCCGTGTCTTCCGGTGCCTTGCGTATCTCCGAAGTTTCGATGCTGACGGTGGTTGCGCCCATCTCCCGCTCAAGGTGGTAGAAGGTCTTGATGTTTTTGTGGGAGAAAGATCCGAATTCCTGGATATCGGCCGGTGCGCTCCTGGATTTCAAGGATCCAAACTGGTCTTCCACCAATTTATGCGCCGTCTGCGTATCGAAATCGCCAACCAACACCAGAACCATGCGTTCCGGCTGGTACCATTTGTCATAGAACCGGCGCACTTTATCAGGATTGAATGCGGAGATGCTCTCCACCTTGCCGATGGGTAAACGTTGCGCCACCAAAGTGCCCGGCAACTGGAAGCCAATGGTCGCCTCGAGCGTTCGATAGCGGGCCGAATCCCGCGCGCGTTTTTCGGCCAGCACGACTTTTTTCTCCTTTTCGACCTCCTCGGGCTGCAGCAAGGCCCCCTGGGCATAATCGTTGAGTACCAGCAACCCCTCTGCGATGCTGTGGGCATCCCCCTTGGGCAGCAGGATGTCATAGACTGTCTGGGCAAAGCCGGTATGGGCGTTGGCATCCGGTCCAAACTGCATGCCGATACGTTGAAAGTACTTGACCATTTCCCCGGGCGGAAAATGGGTCGAGCCGTCGAACAGCATATGCTCCAGAAAATGGGCAAGCCCCTCCTCGCCTTCAGCCTCCGCTAAAGATCCGGTTTGCACATAAAGGTGCATGCTGACTCTATCGCTGGGGGTGTGGTTTTCTTTCAGGATGTAACGCACACCATTGGGAAGACGCCCGAAGAAGGTTTGCGGGTCCGGCGGCAGATCGCTTCGCTCGTGAGCCCATTGTTCTCTTTGCGCCAAGGCTTCGGCCCCGCCTTGGGTTGGAATTTTCCAATGGGCGCAGGCGCTAAACGCAAAAATAGCACAGAGGGTCAAGAACAACTCAATGTGACGCTTATGACATCCAAGCATGGTTTCTTCCTTTATATCGCATCTTGCATCTCCCTCCGGCCAAAGGTCGCATCACCTCAGCACCTCAATGACGAGACGGGAATATGGCCCTAACCCTATTTACCCAGGCAAAGTAACAATTCAAACCACCTTGACAAGAGCGCACATGATTCGATTGCCGCTCAAATCCGGCAGGGGATAAAAATGTAAAAGCTCCCAGCGCTCCCGTCGTACAGGGGCGCTAAGAGCTTTTGCGTAACCGATTCGATCGATAACACCTACAGAAGGATGACACTTTTAATGCCGAAAGGTATCAATCCGGTGTTAACGCGGCCTGCTTCTTATGCTTTCACGTATACGCCGCGGCTGATGGTTTTGATCTGGCCTTTTTTGCTGAGCTTGTAGAGGGCATTGCTCAGTTGACGCGACTCAAGATTCGTCTTGGCCTTCAGATCGGCGATATTGGCGCCGTTACGGCTTTTGCCGATCACATCGAGCACGTTCTCCAAGACGGTGCCTTTAGCGGCTTCGGCAGCGGCAGCTTTCTTACTTACCACTTTTTTCTTAGGTGCTACCGGGGCAGCCTTTTTGGGAGCCTTGGCGGGGGCTTTTTTGGGGGCAGCGGCCTTGCCGCCCTTCTGCCCCTTCAGCTTGGCCAGTTTGCTCTGCAGGGCAGCGATGTTCTTTTCTAAGGATTTGATCTCGGTCTGAGCTTTCTTCATATTACTACCTCCTTAATGTTTTAATTTCGTTACAAAAATGGTTCCTTTAAGCCAGCCCTAATATATGCCAAAAAGATTGTCAACAACTTCTTAAGAAATATGTAGCATTTTTTTGCTTCATCCCAGCAACGTCTTTCCTGAATTCTTCGCTTTTCCACGACAGTTCTGCGTTTGGAAAGAAAAAAGCAAAAAGCACTTTTTGCCTCCACAAACCAAATTTTGGCACTATTCTGTAATTTTTATGAAATCCGGGAGCTAAGGGACCGCTGGAGGAGACTTCCCTGCTTTGCTTTCCCTTCCAATCCCGAATCGAATGCCTGAAAAACGTTAACCGGGCTTACTTTCTCCCTTCTCCTGACTCGGTATAAAAATCCGGCATTTTATTAACTACCATATATCTCATTGTATTTTTTCACTATTTTAATTACAAATTTTTCTAAAGTTTTCTCCTATTCGGCCCATGCTCCCCTGAAAGATACCCTTGAGCGAGAGTTCGACGATGCTTGACAAAAAGCTTCTCTGGTTGCCATGCTCCGCGTGGGAGCAACGGTAAACAGGGTGGGAGTTGCACTGCTGTGAGCGGCGTTCCCACGCAGAGCATGGGAACGAGAGGCTGAAGCGGACACCTATGGGCGAAGACTACATGCAATTGCCCTCGAGCGAGAATTCGACCATGCTTGACAAACAACGGTAAACACCTTAGGTCTGCTTTTGAACGATGGGATCGGATTTTTTGGGGGCCGAAGGCGGCTCTGGAGTGATATCGTAATGCCATTATCTTCTGAAATAAATTCAGCTATGACCGAGCTCGGGGCGGGTCAGCGTTTACCGGATGGATGTCTCGACTATCGCCGGATGCTGAATCCGGCCCAGTATGAAGCGGTCACCTTTGGCCAGGGGCCACTGCTGGTGATCGCCGGGGCGGGTAGCGGCAAAACACGCACCCTGACCTACCGGGTGGCCCGGTTGGTGGAAGCAGGCGTGGCCCCGCAGACCATTCTTTTGCTCTCGTTTACGCGCAAGGCCTCCCAGGAGATGCTCCGCCGCGCCTCGCTCCTTCTGGATCAACGTTGCCAGCAAGTTGCCGGTGGCACATTTCATTCGTTCGCCAATGCCATATTGCGGCGCTATGCGGGCAAGATCGGATTCCCCCAGGGCTTCTCCATCATCGACCGGGCCGACTCCGAAGATCTTATCAACCTGATTCGCAAGGAGTTCGGCTCGGCTGAAGAAGGTCATCCATTACCACGCAAAGCGACGTTAGCCTCTCTTTTCAGCCGCGCCGTGAACAAGAATGCCTCCATAGAAGAGATCGTTTACGAGGAGTACCCCCATTTCGGCGCTCAAAAAGATTTAATCGAACAGATCTGGCAGCTTTACGGAACACGAAAACGGGAGCACCACTTTCTCGATTATGACGATCTGCTGGTCTGCCTGTATCGGCTGCTCAATGAGCATGAAGATGTCCGCGAGCGACTGGCGCTGCACTACGAATATATCATGGTCGACGAGTATCAGGACACCAACCGCCTCCAGGCCGACATCGTTTCGCTGTTGGCCAGACCCCGGAACAATGTCATGGTCGTGGGTGACGATGCCCAAAGCATTTACGCCTTCCGCGGGGCGAACTACAAGAATATCATAGACTTTCCGAACCGCTTTGCCGGAACCCGCATCATCAAGCTGGAGGAAAACTATCGAAGTCTACAGCCGATCCTGGATGTCACCAACGCCTTGATCGCACCCGCCGCGGAAAAGTACTCAAAATGCCTGTTTACCCAGAGGGGCGGCGGCAGCCTCCCGGCACTGGTCGCCACCGCCGGTGAAAACGCTCAGTCGCGCTTCATCGTCCGGGAGATCGCGCGCAAACGAAGCCAGGGGCTGCCCCTGCAGCACATTGCGGTCTTGTTCCGTGCCAGTTTCCACTCCTTCGACCTGGAGCTGGAGTTAAACCGTGCCGGCCTGCCGTTCGTTAAAGTCGGTGGCTTCAAGTTCAGCGAATCGGCACATATTAAGGATGTCATCGCCCATTTGAAGATCATGATCGCATCGCGTGACCGCCTTAGTTGGTATCGCGTGCTGCAACTCGTCAAAAAAATCGGCCCCCAGAGCGCCCAGCGAATTTTTGAGGCCGTGCTGGCCGAAGGAAAGGGGGCAACCGGGCTGCTGAGCGCCAAACTGAAGTCCAAAGGTCCAGACTTGGAGCGGCTCAAGGAATTGATTGCCGCCATCGATGCACAGCCACCGCATGCGGTCGCCCAGCAGGGGGCATTGGTTTTAAGGTACTATCTGCCCATCCTTCAGGAACAATACGATGACCACCCGCGCCGGGCGCGCGACATCGAGCAACTGCTCACCATCATGGAGCGTTACGAGCGCCTGGATGATTTTCTATCGGACATGACGTTGGAGCCGCCCAATGTATCCATTGGTCAAGAACTGGCTGCGGACGAGATCATGGAGGATCGCTTGACCTTATCGACGATTCATTCGGCCAAAGGCCTTGAGTGGGATACGGTCTTCATCATCTGGGCACTGGATGGGCGTTTCCCCTCCTATCAATCCATGGAAAAGCCCGACGCTTTAGAAGAGGAGCGCCGCCTGATTTATGTGGCCGCCACGCGAGCACAGCACCACCTTTTCATTACCTACCCACAGGAGATCTATGACCGCATCTCCCAATCGGTTCTCTACGAACCGTCCCGCTTTCTGGAGGCGGTCCCCCAGGAGTTGATGGATTGCCGCTTTTTCGATCCGCGCAACATGTGACAATGTTGGGTAAAACCATGGTTTTGCCCATGGCGCGGCAGGCGGAGTCATTGATGTAAAATAGGCGATCACGTCAAGAATGCGGGAGGCGTGGTGGGATTATGGCGGCTGAATTCTCATGGCCCTAAAAGAAGGCCCACCTTACGTAAAATGCCAGGAAAAGCCACAAGGCGATACAAATGACGTATGCCTTCCAATTGGTCAAGCGCTCGGCCATGCCGTGCTCGTTCACTGCTCCCAATCGAACCTTGCAAGAAGGGCAGCGTTTAGCCTCCAACGGCACATACTCGTAGCATTCAGGGCATTTTTTACTGATGAACCGTTTTTCTTTCGGCAGTGTTTTTTCTGCGGCCATGCGCCCTCCGGATTTCCAACTCGCTGATGTGCGCGAAAGCGCCTCTTTCCGACCTTGGATCGCCGCGCGCCCGCTATTGAGAGGGCGCGCGGCTTGTCTTGCCGAAAGAAGCGGTCCCTTATTGAATCAGTTTATAATTGATGTCGACTTTGCCCCGGCTTTTTAAATCAGTCAGCCATTGATCGAAGGCCGACTGTTTTTTCTGATCGGTCAAGCGGCTGATGATGGCCTCTTTTTCTTTGGCGAATTCTTCGCCTGCGGGCGGTTTGCGCTCTTTAAGTTGAATGAGATACCACCCGTCCCGGCCTTCAAATGTTTTTTCCGCCAGTGCTTTATCGGTCTTCAGTTCGAAGGCGGCCGCACTGATTTGAGGGTCATAGCCAATTTTGGGAATGGCGCCGCCACGCTTGAAAAAGCCCGTCTGCATCGGCTGCAGATTAAAGCCGGCCCCGGCATCGGCAAAGCTTTTCCCCTTCTGGATCTCGGCCAGGCAGGCTTCGGCGTCAGCCTTGGCGCGCTCGCCGCGGCGTTTTTGGGCCAGGTCCTCCCGCACACTCTCTTTAACTGCATCGAGGGCCGGCACGGCGGCCTCCTGGCGATCGACCACCTGGAGCAAATAATATCCATTCTCGAGATTCAGGACTTCGCTGATGGCCATTTTATCGAGTGCAAAAGCTGCGTCTGCAAATTTCTGAGGGTTGCCGAGCGTTGTATCTCTCAAGCCCTGGGCACTGAAAAAGTCGGTGATCTGCATGCTCATTTCGTGGGTCTGAGCGGCCTTGGAAAGATCTTCTCCATCGAAAAGCGTGTCATAAATGGCTTCGGCTTTTTTCAAGGCCAGCTCACGGGCTTTTTCTTCGATCAGCTTTTGCTTGATGTTGTCGCTGGCCGCTTCCAGGCTGGTGGTTTGGGCCTCATTAATCTTTTCCACCTTAATGATATGCCATCCAAACTCGGAGCGAACCGGCTCGCCGATTTCCCCGGCCTTCATTGAAAAAGCCTTTTCGGCAAAGGCGGTCACCATGCTCTCTTTATTGAAAGCCCCTAGATAGCCTCCTTGGTCCTTGGAAGAATCCTCCGAATATTGCTTGGCAAGTTCAGCGAATTCCTTACCTTCCCTGGCCAGCTTGTAAATCTTTTCGGCTTCTTGTTTTCTCTCGTCCACGCGCTTTTGATCGCTCTGTTCGTCCAGCTTCAAGAGGATGTGGCGGGCCTCGACGGTCTTTTCCGTCTTGAATTCGGCCGAATGACTTGCATAATATTCGTCGATCTGCTCCTTGGAGATGTTCACCTGGGACTTGAAGGCGTTGGGGTCGAAAAAAAGATAGTTCACCTTGACTTTCGGTTCGGTGAGGTACTGTTTTTCGTTGGCCTTGAAGTAGTCGGCAATCTCCTCTTCGGTGAGGCTTATATCCTGATAACGTTCGGTAGGGAAAAAAAGATATTCCAAATCCACCTGAGCGCCATACCAATCATACCATTCGCGCGCTTCGGGTTCTGTGGTGTCGATCCCATTAAGCACCAGGGCGCGGAGCTGGTCCAGGATCAAATCCTCGCGATAATTTCTGCGGAAGTCGGCGGTGGAGATATTGCTTTGACCCAATACCAGTTTGGCGCGATCCTTGTCGAAAACCCCATTATTTTGAAATGCCGGTATTTGAAAAATGGCATCGTCCAGCGCTTTTTCGGACATCTGCAGGTCCAAGCGCCGGGCTTCCTGCAGCATCAAAACGCGATTGACGATCTGGTCCAGGGCCTGCTCATTGAGCCGCAGGCTTTTGAGGGCGGCCTCGTCCAGAGCATTGCCGTAAGCACGGCGGTATTGCTCGCGCAAGCGGTTGTAGCCGTCACGATAGGCCTCGTACGTAATGATTTCACCGTTTACATCCGCCACTTTGTTTGCTTCCCGGTTTTGAAAGCTGCCTACCCCCCAAAAGACGAAGACCACCACGATGGCGAATAGGATTACCTTGATAATCCAACTGCCGGCTTGTTTGCGCAATATACTAAGCATGCCGTTTCCTCTCTTCCATCAGATTCTCTTTGCATAGACCTGGCGCCGATGCGGCGGGCCGATATTAGGTTGTATCCCCTTGCTTGTCAATAATTTCCAAGTGCTACGCATCGAAGAACGAGGTGCGTAAAAATTGCATTGACAGCCAGTATCCGTTTTGTTAGGTAGCCGACTCACGTTCGGGGCTGTAGCTCAGCTGGGAGAGCGCATGACTGGCAGTCATGAGGCCAGGGGTTCGATCCCCCTCAGCTCCACCAAAACCACAAGTTAAACGGAGCCTTTCTTGCGAGAGGCTCCGTTTTCTTTTGTGAATCATCGTATCCTCACCACCGTCGCGCCCCAACCGCCCTGATGCCCAGGCGCATCCTTGTAATCGATGACCATTGGATTCTTGGAGAGCAACGCGCGCACCCTCGCCTTCTGAACGCCGGTGCCCTTGCCATGGACAATACGGATGGACATGATGCCTTTCTCCCGGCAAGCGCTCAGGTAATCGTTCAAAAGGTGGGGCAGTTCCTTGGGATTGAAGGTGTGCAGATCTAGAACACCATCAATGGGGATCTCGATGGATTCCATCGATTCTCAAAAAGCCGTCAGCAGCCAGACCAAGGTCAGCAGTCCGGTCAGCACAAACAGGCTCTCCACCATGAATTCCAGTTGCATGCCGGCAAGCATTCCCCGCCGTTCATGCAGGCCGATGATGGCCCACAAACAGATCGGGCATAGCATCAGCACAAATGCCAAAGAAGAAAAAATTCCGCTCCAGCCGGCGGCCAGCAGTAAAACCAGCAGCGCGGCCAAAACAATTTTGAGCAGGATCAGCCCTCGCGCCGCTCCCAACAAGATCGGAATGGTCTCCTTGCCGACGATCCGATCGCCCTGGATATCGAGCAGATCGAAAAAGGCCGTGCGGCTGAAAGCCGTGGCACTGGCCCAGAATACAGCCAGTGCGCCCACCCCCCATTGGCCACCGCTCGCGGAGAGGGCTGGCAATCCGGCAGTCACGACCCCCCAGGCCAAGGCGATCAGGATGGTTTTGGAACCCGGCAGATCCCGGATCCGCCGAAACCGGCAAGCCGGACATACACCGGCAGGCAGCAATCGCACATTATAGGAAAGCCCCAATAAGCTCATCACCAACAGAGTCCAGAAAGGCAACACACCCAATTGCAAGGCCACCACGAGCCCCAGGGCCCCGGCGGATAGAGCCATGACGGTCAAGACGATCTTCTGTTGCCTGTAAAACCGTTCACGGTCGGGATCATTGTAGCGGTCCTCGGCCCGGCTGGTGAGGTGATTGAGGATATGCATGGAGAGCACATAGAGCATCGCCACGCCCACCGCCGGCCATGAAGTCGGCAGCCGCTGCAGGTGCATGGCGGCGAAGCACAGACACCCGGCGCCCAGAGCCACGTAAAGATTGGTCAGCAGGGACAGGCGCATCAGGCGCGGCAACAGCGAGCGTAACCCATAGCGCCGATGGCTGGGTATCTGTTCGAGGGCCCGTACCACGCGCTTGATGATCCAGGTCGGCGTGGAAGCGCCGGCCGTAATCCCAACGGTCTGCAGCGGCCGCAGTGCTTCCTCATCCAGTTCGGCTTCGGTCTCGATGTGGAAGGCGGGCTTGCCTGCCTGCCTCACAATATCGGCCAGGCGTTGCGTATTGCCGCTGTTTTTGCCCCCCACCACCACCACGGCATCCACCTCCTGAGCCAGACGCCGCACCTCGGTCTGACGCCGCTCGGTGGAATCGCAGATGGTGTCAAACACCTTATAGTGGCCGTGATGTTCGGCCGCCCATGCCTTGACCTGTTGATAAAGGACCTGGTTCTGGGTGGTTTGGGCCACGACAATAGCCTGCTCAAAAGCCGGCAACGCTTGCAGGGCGGCCAATGAGCCCACCACACAGCCCTTTTCTCCGGCAAAGCCCAGCAGACTGACCACTTCCGGGTGATCCTGGTCTCCCACGATGATCACCGAGAAATGCTTGCGGGCATGGCTTTTGATGATGGACTGCACCTTGACCACCTTGGGGCAAGTGGCATCGATGACCGTGAAACCGGCCTCCTTGAGCTGCTGCTTGGTTTCAGGAGGCACGCCATGGGCGCGCACCAGCACTGTGCCACTGGCCTTGGCAGGAATCTTTTCCAGAATGGTGACCCCCCGCTCGGCAAACATACCCAGCACCTGGGGATTGTGAATCAAGGGGCCATACGTATAGATCGGCTGCTTTTGTTGGGACGGTGCGTCCAATGCCAGTTCGACGGCCCGGCGCACGCCCATGCAAAAACCGGCTGTTTTGGCGACAACGATTTTCATGGGAAGGCTATTCCACGGTGCGCGTTACCGGGGTCAGGGTCGGAGTAAAATTTTATGATCCACCAGAGAAAGGGCATGGATACGCGCCTTGACGAACTTCTGTTCTCCGAAAATGTTCACCAGGCGCAGCCCGGCTTCATCGGGCTCCACGCGATCCACCGATTCCATGATCAGTTGTTCGGGTTTGCCCTCTTCCAACAAAAAGGCATTGGCTTCACACATCTTAGATCTCTCCTATAAAACGTATCAACCGATATAACGACGAATGTGGATCTCCACCATTTCGTCCACCAGGTGGGGCAGCGGCATGGCCGAGGTCCCTGCCACCGTCACCTGCTCCTGATTCAAAGGCAGCAGCACTTTCGGCGCGGGGCTGGCGGCCACCGCCGCCGCCATGGCCGGCGTGACTTCTCCCATCATGGCGTGGGCCAGCACGATGCTCAACGGCCCGGCGATAAGATCGGCCGAAAGTGTCGTGCGCACGATGGCGTTTTCCCCCGATGCCCCCCGATTGGCCTTGGCCTTGAGCATCTGGGCCGTGGCGATGGCATTGGTTCCCAGGGCGATGATCTCTACCGACTCGCCATAAACATCTTTGAGCTTTTTGATGATGGCGCTGCCGATGCCGCCGCCTTGACCATCTATGACACAAATCTTTTTTGGCATTTCATTCAAACCCAGGGTGCTGAACCCATGTCGGCAAATTAAAGCTTATCGATTTTGCGGTTTATCTGCCGCTGTCTCTTAGGGAGCCGTTTGGCCGGTCCCCTTTTTTTGGTGGTGGCTGCCCAGCCCTCCGCAGGTTCGGATTCGGTTGTGCCTTTGCCGGCCATCATGTGCGCCATGCGCAGGCGCTCTTCGAATTCAGGGGCACTGATGATGCCCGCGCCCCTGGCCTGGGCGAAGCGGACGATCTCGTTGTCCGAACTGACCACCATCATTTTTTCCCGTTCCCGGGTGGCCATGCGCTTGATCACGGCATCGGCCAGTTCGCCGGGCCCCGAATAGCGCAACTCGATACCTTGGCGCCGGTCGCGTCTGGGCATTCCCACGGGCGCATCCCGGCCGTCAAAAACGACCGTGATCGCATACGCCTTGATCTTCTTGTATGCGGCCAGGGCTTCGACCAGGGCTTGACGGCCGGATTCCAGATCCTGACGTTCCAGGCGGCTGAAATGACGGGATTGGCGGATCAGATTGTAGCCGTCCACGACGATGTGCATGGTTTCGATTAAAGTGCGTTCAGAAGCTCGAGGAGACGGTTCAGATCATCGTTGTTATAAAATTCGATCTCCAGGCGGCCCCTTTTTCCTCGCCGCTTGATCTCCACCTTGGTGCCGAAACGCCGGGACAGCGCCTCGGCGACGCTTGTTAAATGGCGATCCTCGGAACCGTTCTTCTTGGCCGCCACCACCTCGGCCGCACTGCGCAAGCGCTTGACCAACTCCTCGGCCTGGCGCACCGACAACCCTTTGCCCATAATGGCGCGCCAGGCGGCGTTTTGCTGAGCTGAATTTTCAGTACCCAACAGCGCCCGGGCATGGCCCATGCTCAACTGCCCTTCGGTGATGCTGGCCTTGATGGGCTCGGGCAACTGGCGCAGGCGCAGGAAATTGGCCACTGCCGAGCGGCTCTTGCCGACGCGCACGGCGGCTTGCTCCTGGGTCAGGCCGAACTCCTCGATGAGCCGGTGGTAGGCCTCGGATTCCTCCATGGGGTTGAGGTTCTCGCGTTGGATATTCTCTACGATGGACATCTCCAACATCTCGGTGTCGGAGACGCTCTTGACCATTACCGGCACTCGTTCCAGACCGGCCATCTTAGCGGCGCGCAGCCGGCGTTCGCCGGCCACCAGTTCGTAACCCACCGCGAGCCGGCGCACCAGCAAGGGCTGCAAGACCCCCTGGGTCCGGATGGAATCACTGAGCTGGGCCAACTCTTCGGGTGCAAAACGGGAGCGCGGTTGGTAGCGGTTGGGTTGGATCAGGTCGATATCGCACTCCAGAAAGTTTTCTTCGGTCGTGTCGGCGGAGGCTTGCGTCCCTGGACCCACATCGGGGATCAGGGCATCCAGTCCTCTGCCCAGGGCCATCTTTTTACGCTTTTTGGCAGCCGGATCTCCGGCGCTCTGCGATAGGGCCATGCTTGTTGCACCTCGATATCTAAATTTAATCCGATTCATCGCCGACGGATCGATTCATGGAGCCCCAGTCGCCATCCATTGGATCTGCCCTCCAGCCTGAAGTGGGCTGAATCAATTGGCCATGGGCCGGTCCATGACTTCCTGGGCCAAGGCAAAGTAGCTTTGAGACCCAATGGAGGCGGCGTCATAGAGCAGAATCGGTTTGCCGAAGCTTGGCGATTCGCTCAAGCGTATGTTCCGCGGAATAATGGTCTTAAAAACAAGTTCCTTAAAATGGGCTTCGGCATCTTCCGCCACCTGATGGGACAGGTTGGTCCGTTTGTCGAACATGGTGAGCAGAATGCCGGCGATTTGCAGATGCGGATTCAGGCTGCGCCGAATCCGCTGAAAGGTCTGGACGAGTTGGCTCAAGCCTTCCAAGGCATAGAACTCGCATTGCAACGGGATCAAGAGTCCATCGGCGGCCGTCATGGCATTGACCGTCAACAGGCTAAGGGACGGCGGGCAATCGATGACGATATAGTCGAAGTCGTCACCGACGGGGCGCAACAACCGTTTCAAAGCGGTTTCCCGCTCGGGCTGGGCCATCATCTCGATATCGAAACCGATGAGTTCCACCCGGGACGGCACCACCTTGAGCGATGCAATCTCGGAGCCCACAATCAGATCTTCGATGCCGGCTTCACCAAGCAGCCCATGATAAAGCGTTTGGCGCAAGCGCGTTTTGTCCACGCCGATGCCTGTAGTGGCATTCGCCTGGGGGTCGCAATCCACCAGCAGCGTCTTTTTCTCATAGATGGCCAAAGCCGCGGCAAGGTTTACCGCCGTAGTGGTTTTGCCCACGCCACCCTTCTGGTTGGCTATGCAAAGGATTCGTGCCATTCGGCGGACACTACCATAAAACATGGGGTTTGAAAAGAAGTTAGGAATATGCCATGATTGCGTTAATCGGCCGAAAAAACGGGTCGATAGCACGAATGTACCTTGATGGGGTGCCCGAACCGTCGGCGCTACCTATTATATAAGGCCGTCAAAAACATCAAAAAGAGGTTACATGGCCCGACGCCATTTTATCAAAACATTGTCCTTGTTCCTGGCAATGATCTTACCGCTGGTCTGGTGTGAACCGGCCGGTTCCATCTCGATCAAAGAGGAGCAGGAGCTTTCCCAACAGTTCATGCGGATGATCAGCCGGTACTTCGAAATTGTCGAGGACCCCCTGATCAACGATTACGTGGGTCAGATGGGCCGCAAGATCTTATCGTCCCTGCCGCCCCAGCCTTTCAATTACCACTTCTATGTCATCAAAGAAGACGTGTACAACGCCTTTGCCATACCGGCCGGCTGTATTTTTATCAACAGCGGTCTTTTGCTGGCCATGGACGACGAAGAGGAACTGGCCGGCATTCTTTCCCATGAAATCGCCCATGTGGTGAGCCGCCATATCTCCCAAAGAATCGACCGTTCCAAAAAGCTCGACTTGGCCACGGCGGCCGGCATGGTGGCCGGTATCTTCCTGGGCGTGGCCGGTGGCAGCGCCGAAGTGGGGCAGGCCGTGCTGCTTGGATCGGCGGCCGCCGGACAAACGGCAGCGCTGGCCTATAGCCGCGAAGATGAGTCCCAAGCCGACCACTTGGGATTGGGCTATCTGGAGAAATCCGGCTATTCGGCCCAAGGGCTCCTTGATGTTTTGAAGAAAATCCGCGGCAAGCAGTGGTTCGGCAGCGATCAGGTGCCCACCTATATGATGACCCACCCGGCCGTAGAAGAGCGCATCGTGTACATCGATACCTGGATGTCCACCCAAAAGGACCGGCATCAGGACCGCCGCCCATCCAGCCAATTCCGCCGCATGCAGCTTCGTTTGAAGGCCTTGTATGGCGAAGCCAACGCCACGACCCAATACTTCAAAAACGCCATGGCACAGAATCCTGAAAATCCCGACTGGGCTTATGGCTACGGCTTGATCCTGGCACGCATGGGCCAGCGCAAGGACGCCCTGCCCTACTTGCAGCAAGTGCTGGTAAAGGATGCCATGGACCCTTTGATCCTAGGGGATGTGGGCAAGATCTACTTCGAAAACGGCCAGATCGGCGATGCCCTGCGTGTGCTGCAAGGGGTGGATTCACTGCCCGGCAGCAACCCCGAAGCCCTTTTTTACTTGGGCCGCGCCCACATGGAGCAGGGCAATTATCCGGCGGCGGCCGAGATATTCGAGCGCCTGGTGCAACGCCAGGATGACTATACGCCCACCTATCGCTTTCTGGGGGAAACCTACGGCAAGCTGGAACGCATGCCCGAGGCACACTACTTCCTGGGCATCTATCATTTCCGTAAAGGCGACGATCGTATTGCCTTTCATCATCTGACGAAGGCCCAGAAGGGGATTCAAGACCCGGCCAAACTGGAAACCATCAAGCGCACCCTGGAAATCATCGGAAAACTTCCCAGGCAGGACGAAGAGGAGCAGAATCGTTAATGCCGGCCTCTTATCAAGCTTTGTCAAAATGGGAAAAATGCATGCTGAAGGTGGCCCGTCCCTGGGTGGCCGAGCGCAACGCCGTTGAATACCCGAACATACGGGCCAGGGGCACAATGGCACTGATCTCCTGAACGCCCACTTTGGGCGCGATGGCTTCGATTTTGCCGGAACGTGAGTTCAGGTCGCCGATCACTTCGCCCATAAACTCTTCGGGCACAAAGACTTCCACTTTCATGATCGGATCGAGGAGGAATCCGCCGCCGCCGGCCAATGCTGTCTTGCAAGCCATGGCCGCACTCACTTTATACGCCAGTTCCGATCCCTGGGACTCCTTGTATCCACCGCCCACCAAGACTGCCTCGACATCCACCACCGGGTAGCCCATCACCGTGCCGCTTTCCAGGCTTTCCATGATCCCTTTTTCGACGGCCTTCACAAAGGTGACGGGTATGATGGTATCGTCCACTTTGCTCATGAAGCGGTTGCCGGTGCCTCTGGGCAACGGATTGAGCAGCACGCGAACTTCACCATAGTGGCGCTGACCGGCCACCTCTTTGTCGAAAACCGCCGATCCTTCGCTGGCCCGTTCGATACTTTCCCGATAGACGACCTGGGGTTTGCCCACATTGACCTGAGTGTTAAACTCCCGGCGCATGCGGCTGACAATCACTTCCAGATGGAGTTCGCCCATCCCCGACAGGATCATCTGGCCGGTCTCCTGGTCCTGCTGGACTCGCAGGGTGGGGTCTTCATCCACGAACTTGGCGAGCACTTCATCGAGTTTGTCCTGATCCGAATGGGTCTTGGGCTCCACGGCCATGGAGATGACCGGTTCGTAGGTATCGATCTGTTCCAAGAGCACCGGCTTTTCGACGCTGCAAAGGGTTTCTCCGGTGGAAGACTCCTTGAGCCCAATAACCCCCACAATGGTTCCGGCGCCGGTCACTTCCAGCCGGTCCCGCTTATTGGCATGCATCTGGAGAATGCGCGACAATTTCTCCTTCTTCTTGCGGAAGGGGTTGTAGATATCCTTGCCCGCCTCCAGGCGGCCGCTGTATACTCTCACAAAGCACATTTTTCGGCCTTCCATCATGGCCACTTTGAAGATCAGCGCGGCAAGCGGTTTGTTGTCGGCCGGCGGGCAAGAAACCACCTCACCGGTATCCGGATGAACGCCTTGGATCGGCGGCAGATCGGCCGGGCTGGGCAGGTAAGCCAGCACCGCGTCCAGCAGCGGCTGAATGCCTTTGTTCCTCAGCGCGCTACCGCACAGCACAGGCACCAGTTTCAGATCGATCGTGGCCTTGCGAATGGCAGCCGTCAGTGCGGTTTCATCGATGGGTTTCTCGCCCAGGTAGCTCTCCATGATGTCGTCGTCCACTTCGGCGACGGCTTCAATGAGCCGGCTGCGATACTCTTCGGCCTGGTCCATCTGCTCCTGGGGGACCTCCTCTTCCCGGAAAGTGGCCCCGAGGGTATCATCGTCCCATATCACCGCCTTCATGCGGATCAAATCGATAATCCCCTTGAAAGACTCCTCGGCGCCATAAGGCAATTGCAATACCAGGGGAGTAGCTTTCAAGCGGCTACGGATCATCTCCACGACATTGAAGAAGTCGGCACCGATACGATCGAGTTTGTTCACGAAGGCCAGTTTGGGCACGGCGTATTTATCGGCCTGGCGCCAAACCGTTTCCGACTGGGGCTCCACGCCACCCACACCGCAAAAAACGCCAATGGCGCCATCCAGAACCCGCAGAGAGCGTTCGACTTCGATGGTAAAATCGACATGGCCGGGGGTGTCGATGATGTGGATATCACGGCCCTTCCATGGGCAGGTGGTTACCGCCGAAGTAATGGTGATGCCGCGCTCCTGCTCGTCAGGCATCCAATCCATGATGGCTTCGCCATCGTGCACCTCGCCTAACTTGTGCGAACGGCCGGTATAGTAGAGAATGCGCTCGCTGACGGTCGTTTTGCCGGCATCGATATGCGCGATGATTCCAATATTGCGAATGTCCTGTATTTTAATACTCTTAGTCATCGTACCCACAGCATGTCGACCTCAAAGGGCTCCCGCAAATCCACATGGCCGACCAAAGTGGCGGCCTCCCGGCCACCGATTAAAAATTTTACCCTCCGGATCTTCCCCACATTCAACACCAAGGTGTTAACCACGGAGTAGATGGAAAGCAGTTCATTGCCCACCCCTCCCGGATGGCTGCCGAAAGCGTTCTCCTCGAAATCGATAAAGGCAATACCGGTCTCGGTTACATGCAGTGCGCGCAAGCGCGCATCTTTGGGCAGCGTGCGACTTCCCTCTTTTTTCGGCCCCTGAATAAGCAGCTCGATGAGCCATCTGGCCAGGGTGACATCGTCGATCGGCGGCGCTACCACACGTTGCTCGGCCATCAGGTGCCGGCCCTGGGCATCGCCGAAATAAATATGCACCATTCTTCTTTCAGACCCCTGGCCGGCCATCTGTTGACCTGAAGCGGCCACAGGGGGCGGAGGCGGCGCATCGGCCACATGCCGTGCCATCCACCAGCCCGCCAGAAGGGCCGTCATTACGGCCATGGCGACCAGAATCGGTTTGGACAGCAGGCGCCTTGGGCCTTCTTCCATGGCCTTCTCCGGGTTCAAAATGCTGACGGCGCCCCAGGGGCTCCGCTCAGCCCTTCGGGCGTTGCATTCAAAGGTCGGTATTGATTGCACATGCGCGCGGCCAAAACCAGCGCACTATCTAAGTCACTTCCTGGTGGTTGTCAAGGGAAGCTCCCCGGCCATCCACCCTCCTGCTATTTTTGGATATACAATTTATTCAGCCTGTTAGGATATAAAAAGCAGTGACACCCGGGGAGAGGCCCTCAAGGGATTCCGGAAGGATCATCCTCTTTGATTTGCGTCCGTGCCTGGATCTGGCTCTCCTGCCACAAACTGGTCAAACCCTCGGCTTCGCGGCCCCCCGACTTGAAGTGCAGCCACGCGTGCAGGATCAACAGGAGCAGATAGATACCGCCTGCGAAGACCACAATCGTCAGAACCATCACCAGGATATTTTCGATTATGTTTCCCAGCCAGGAAGGCATATCCATTCAAATCCTTTGCTGTTTATCCATTAATATATCCTTGCCCGCCATTGCTCAACGGATTTTAACGACTTTATTGTTGACCTGACCCTCGAGTTGGTGCTTTGCTTAAGCATCGAATGGCTCTCAACAGCGCTGATGGCTCTTTTGTATTCATGGGTTTCGTCAAGCAGTTCTTCTTCCCTTCCTTTTGCGCGCAAACCGATCCGGAAAACGGCGCCCCATCACACCCACATCAAGTGGTTTGTCGACTTTTCTGAACAACCGTTCACAAAAGGAGGTGCTTATGTATCAGACCATATTGGTTCCCTTGGACGGATCCCGGCGCGCGGAAGCGATACTGAGCCACGCAGAGCTGATCGCCAAACAAAACAACGCTAAAGTGATCTTTCTCAAAGTCGAAGATGAGCCCCTTATGCTCGAACGCGATGAGGTCATCGATAGCACCAGGTACCATGAGCTGTTTGAAAAGCAAAAGGAGCTTGCCCTCAATTACCTGAAAGGCCTCCTAACCGATTTCAGCAAGAAGGACATCAACGCCGAGATATCTCTGCGCTACGGTTCGGTGGTCAAATCCATTTTGAAAACGGCCGCTGATTCGGGGGCCGATTTGATTGCCATGGCCACCCATGGTTGGAGCGGTCTGGCACGGGCCTCCTATGGCAGCGTCGCGGCAGGGGTATTGCAAGCAGCCGAAATTCCGATCTTGCTGATCCGCTCGTGCAATGCGCCTAACGCGCAACCCTGCTCATAGCCCTGCCCGCCAGGGTGTGCATGCATTGGGAGCAACGTGTGGACGGTCCCGAGAAGATTTTGGATTTCGGGGTGGTGATCTATTCACACCGATTCAAAGGAGCATCGCATGCCGACGCAATGGGTATACCGTTTTGATGAATTGGACCGTGCGGAGAAATATGTCGGCGGCCAATGGTCGGATGTCAAAGGCCTGCTGGGGGGCAAAGGGGCCAACCTGGCCGCGATGACGCGCCTTGGCGTTGCAGTGCCACCCGGCTTCATCGTCAGTGCCGAAGCATGCAATGCGTATCTATCCGGCGGAGGAACTCTTCCCTTGGATCTGTGGCCGCAGGCACTGCGGGCGGTCGCTGAACTCGAAAAACAAACCGGAAAAGGCTTCGGCCGGCGGCAGAACCCCTTGCTGGTCTCGTGCCGCTCGGGCGCCAAGTTCTCCATGCCGGGCATGATGGATACGGTTTTAAACCTGGGACTCAATGACGAAACCGCGGCCGGCCTGATCGAGATGAGCGGTGACGACCGATTTGTATATGATTGTTACCGGCGCCTGGTGCAGATGTTTGGCGCGGTGGTGATGGGAATTCCCGATGAGGCCTTTGAAGCAAAGCTGCGCGCACGCCGCGTCGAAACCGGGGCAACGGTCGATGCCGACTTCAAGGCCGCCGACCTCAAGCGCTTGACCCAGGAGTTCAAGCAGATCTACCGGAACCACACCGGGCTGGCCTTCCCCAACGATCCCAAGGTGCAGTTGAAAAGTGCCATCGAAGCCGTCTTTAAAAGCTGGAACGGCAAAAGAGCCGTGGATTATCGCAATGCGGCCGGGATTGCCCACGACCTGGGCACTGCCGTCAATATCGTCGCCATGGTCTTCGGCAATCTGGGTGAACAGTGCCTTACGGGTGTGGCCTTGACCCGCGATGGAACCACCGGCGAGAATCGGCTCGAAGGCGATTATCTGCTCAATGCCCAAGGGGAGGATGTGGTTGCCGGAATTCGCCAGACCCAGCCGCTGTCCCGGCTCAAAGAGGAGATGCCGGGCATCTATGCCGAATTCGAACAGATTGCCAAAAAACTCGAAGCCCATTACCAGGATATGCAGGATATCGAGTTTACGGTGGAAAAAGGCAAACTCTGGATCCTCCAAACCCGTGACGCCAAACGTACGGCCCAGGCGGCCGTGCGCGTCGCCGTGGAGATGGCCGAAGATGGGCTGATCAGCCGCCAGCAGGCGATTTTGCGAATCACGCCCGAACAGGTGGACTTTTTTCTCCATCCCCAGTTCGAGCGCCAGGCCGCATCGGCCGCCCAAACCCGGGGCGAGCTTTTGGCCAGCGGCTTGAATGTTTCGCCCGGAGCCGCCGTGGGCATGGTGGCGTTCGATGCCGATCTGGCCGAAAGCTGGGCCCATGAGGAGAAAAAGAAAGTCATCATGGTTCGCCCTGAAACCAAACCGGACGATATTCACGGCATGCTGGCTGCCGAGGGCATTCTCACCAGCCGGGGCGGCCGCACCAGCCATGCCGCGCTGGTGGCGCGCCAGTTCGGCAAACCGGCGGTGGTGGGCGTGTCCGAACTCCAGATCGACCTCAATAACCGCTGCATGAACATTAACGGCGAGGTGATCAAAGAAGGGGACTGGCTCTCCATCGATGGCACCTCGGGAATGGTCTTCAAGGGGCGGCTCCAGACCATCGTTCCCGACACGATGGACCCCTTTTTGAAAAAGCTGCTGGCATGGGCCGACACCTTCCGACGGCTTCAAGTCCGCTGCAATGCCGACAATCCCGCGGATGCCGAACGGGCCCGCGGCTATGGGGCCGAGGGGATCGGCCTGTGCCGCACCGAACACATGTTCTTCGAATCCCGGCGTTTGCCTTACCTGCACAAAATGATCATGACCGATCTTCCCATCGAACGGCGCGAAGCGTTGGACGCCCTGCTGCCGTTCCAGAGAGAGGATTTCATCGGTCTGTTCCACGCCATGCACGGGTTGCCGGTCATCGCCCGCCTGATCGACCCGCCGCTGCATGAGTTTCTGCCGAACCACGCGGAGCTCAGCCATGACTTGGCGGATCTGAAGATTCGACTCAAGCACGCCGATACCCTCGAGAAGATCGATGTCCTCGTGCAGCAGATCAATGCAAAGACCCGAATTTTGAAAAGAGTGGAGCGCCTGCAGGAGAGCAACCCCATGCTGGGCCTGCGCGGCGTGCGCCTGGGAATTCACATTCCGGAGTTGACCACCATGCAGGTGCGCGCGATTTTCGAGGCCGCTTGCATGGTCAGCAAGGAGGGCGTCGAGGTCCATCCGGAAATCATGATCCCGCTGACCAGCCACGTGAATGAACTTCACTGCCAAAGGGAGATTCTGGAAAACGAAGCCAAAAAGGTGATGGCCGAACAGGGGATCGCCGTGGACTACAAATTCGGCACCATGATCGAAGTTCCCCGGGCCGCGCTGACCGCCGAAGAGTTGGCCGAATATGCGGAATTCTTCTCTTTCGGCACCAACGATTTGACCCAAACGACCTTTGGCATGTCCCGGGACGATGCCGAGGCGAGCTTCTTGATAGGATACATGCGCACCGGAATCCTGACCGAAAATCCTTTTGCCACCATCGATCGTCGCGGTGTCGGGCAGCTCATGGCGTTGGCGGTGCAAAAAGCCCGTGCGGTCAAACCCGGCTTTGAATGCGGCATATGCGGTGAACACGCCGGAGATCCCGATTCCATCGCCTATTGCCATGAAATCGGCTTGACCTACGTTTCCTGTTCGTCCTACCGAGTTCCCATCGCGCGCCTGGCCGCGGCTCAGGCCGCCTTACGCATCGAGCCAACCAAGGGAGCAACTGAAAAATCCTCGGTGCCGGGAACCCATTTAACGGGCCTTCCGGCGTAAAATGCTAAAGATTACCGGCTCTTTGGCAAACCTCGTCCATGGTTCCACCGGTGGCCTTCAATAAAGCGCAATACCCCTCCAGCGCCTGGGGTAACGCATTATCGATTTCGAGGGCGTTTTTATAGGCGGCTAAAGCTTCTTCATTCTCTCCGAGGGCATAGGCGGCCTGCCCTTTATTAGCATAAGCCTGTGCGAAGGTTGCATCCAGGCGAATCGTAGTATTGAATGCGGCCAAGGCTTCTCGATACCTTCGTTGCTTCAGCAACATTCGGCCCAGACTGTTATGATGCTCCATTGCTTGGGGATTAAGCGCAATTGCCTTTCGATAAAGCTTAATGGCATCTCCGGTCACACCATTGTGTTCCGCCGAGGCGCCAAGTTGATAGTAAACAGCCGCAAGCTTCGGCCTTACTTCGTTCGCCCCGTTTTCAAGAGCTTGATGGTAAAATTGGAGCGCTTCCTCAGTTGAGTTTCTGGCCGTGAGCAAGTCCCCATAGGCAATTTGGTATCTCGAATTCTTTGGTTCGCGCAGAGCAGCGGCTTTACATAAGGGCAGGGCGTTGTCGATATCCCCTATACGCCCTAATGTGATGCACCGCAGACCGATCGCTTCCAGCAATTCCGGATTATTTTCCCATATCTTATTTAGCACCGCATCGGCCAGTCGATACGCTTCGATAGCAAGGGCCGATTGGGCAAGTTCCAGTTGGGCCAGAACAGACCCGGACTTTTCGAAAAAAGCGATGGCGACGGAGTGCTGGCCGCTGCGAGCATGAAGGAATCCCTTTACAGTCGTCAGGGCATCCTGACTTTGATTCAATTTTTTACCTGCCAACAGGACCGCGTTTTCTAAATCATGATGCTTGAGCAGTATCTCTACAAGCAGATCATAAAAATCGCGCGTATCAGGGGATAGGGCAACCGCTAAAAAGCAAGCATCCAATGCTTCATCAATTTTTCCTTTGGCGTTTAGAACTTTGCATTGGCCACTGGCAGCCAAGGCGTTTGGCTCCCGGATCATAATCTCCTCGAAGATGGTTTGAGCCTCATCGAAAGCGCCTTGTTTCAATAGCAGAAGCCCCATATTTGCATGCGCGCTGGGATAATACCTTTCCGATACGGTTATTGCCTGCCGATATGCAGCCTTTGCGGCATCCATGTCTCCGATATCGGCATACGCATTTCCAAGATCATTATAAACTGATCGATTGTCAGGCAGAAGCTCGATTACGGCGTGATAATATTCTACCGCATCGCCAATACGCTCCTCGCGCCTGGCTTGCGCAATGGCCTTGGCGTAAGCATTTAAGAGTTGCACCACAATGCTCTCTTTTAGCGATTCATCGGCGAGTGGCAATGACTGCTGCAAGAAGCGAATGGATGCGTCAAAGCGTTCTTCCTCGAAAGCGATAAGGCCCATAAAAAGGTATGCCCGAAAGTTTTGGGGCGTTAATCGAGCGAGCTCGGCGTATACTTCTTTTGCCTGGGGATATTGTTTGGTTCGAAAATAATACATCGCTAAATTGTTGATTGCGATGTCATCGTTAGGATATTTTTTCAACTGGTGGGACCACAACGTGCCGGAATTCGTCCAGACCTGATTAAGCCGATAGGTACTGCCTGAAAAAAGAACCGCCACGGCGACGATACCGCCCACCAGCGCATAGCGCCTGTTGGCGGCCTGATGGTGCTGCCACAATCGGTCCCAGACCCAACCGACCATCAGGAAGATCATGATCGACGGGAAATATAGAAAACGATCGGCCCTCTGAATGGAAAGCGGAACGATGTTGGAGACCGGCAACATGAATACCGCGGCCCAGAGCACGGCAAAGAAGATAATCGGTTTATGCTCTCTATCGTGTACAAATTGCCAGAATGAGCGCAAGCCAAGCCCCATTAAACCGATCGACAAACCAGACCCGGCCCACACGCGCCAATTCGCTTTTATGACTTCGGGCGCATAGTGATAATGAATGCTCAATGTGCTCGGATCGATCAACCCCACCAGATACTGCCAGGCGATGAGCATGGTGAGTTGAAAGGTGGCCCATTGACTTCCGCCCCAATACGCTTTTATGCCGCCGACGGTGGCGCTGGTAATCAGGATCGTGACGGCACCGAAAACAGCGATGGCTATTGCGGGAATGGCACTCCAAATGGTTCGGCGCAGGCTGACTTTGGCCCAAATCAAATCGTAGGCCATAAACAGGATGGGGGCCCCCACAACGATGGGTTTTGAAAGAATCGAAAAAAGGTAAAAGAGCAGAGATGCGCCCAGCCATTTCGTGGAATCGCCACGGCGGTAGCGGATATGGCTCATGAACGCCAATAGAAAAAAGAACATGCTCAACAAATTCTTGCGCTCTGAAATCCAGGCCACAGATTCAACTTGAACTGGATGAACGATGAATAGGACGCTTCCGATTACGGCGGCTGAACGCTTTCCCACAAGATGGAACAGCAAAAGAAAAACCAACATCCCGTTGCAGGCATGCAGCAGAACGTTAACGACATGATATCCGGTGGCATCCAGCCCCCACAGTTTGTGTTCCAGGGCAAATGAAAACAGGGTGATGGGCATATAGCCGCCAAAGTAGGGTTCGCCAAAGATCTTGGCGACGTCGAAACCTTGGACCAGCTTGTTTTCTTCTAAATAGCGGTTGTCGTCCCAACTGAAAAGACGCTCGGCATCCATGGTATTGGCGAAGAGCGTCAACCCCAGAAGCAGCAAAAGGAGCGGTATTTTGTTGCGCGCGATGAAGGTCATATCGCTTTCCTTACGTGAAGGCGATCTTTCAGAGGATCGGCGTGGGAAACGCTTTGTGGATTATTCAGCTTCAATCGATCGAGATCGTAGCAACCAGCGTGTCGTTCGGCTGGTGAGGGCCATCGATGGCTTAATAAGCTTGTACCTGAAGAACTGTTTCGTAATGTATACGATCATGACAATCGCCAAAGCAGCCGTCTTTTTAAAGCTTCCTGTTACGGACGATTGCCCGACTCTTTCCAAATAATTGACCGGGACCTCGACGGCCTCAAAGCCGTGCACCTCGGTCAATACCATGAGCTCCGGTCCGAAATGGGAAGAACCGACTTCGAAGTCTTTCTTTATTTTTTCGATCACGTGCTTATGGAATAGTCTTAAAGTACATCCGACATCCGACAACCGGGTGGTGTTGAAGAGAAACTGCATGTATTTCGCGACGGAGTAATTACCCACGCGCATATAAAATTTCATGTTCGCCCCAGCGCCGACGAGCCGGACATCGGTTCTGGTTCCCCATACGGCGTCATACTCTTCCGAAAAGACCAGCAGCTTTATCAAATCCTTGGCAACAAAAGTCCCGTCCGGCTCAGCCACGACGATCAATTCTCCTGTGGCCACATCGAGCCCCTTACGGATGGCCCATCCGTACCCCTGCTTTTGTTCATATACCAGAGTGGCAGGTGTTTGGCATACTTCCTCGTCGGTGCCCTCGGCAGCATTGTTGTTGACGACGATGATTTCATCGGCAAACCCGGTATTCTGAAAGTCCAAGATGACTTTTTTGATCGATTCTTTCTCGTTATAAGTCGGAAACACTAAAGAAACCTTCTTCCCTTGCCACATCGTCCGTTCCTCCCTACACCGGAATTTTATCCCCTCTCAACGATTTTATCGATCAGGCGTTTAAGTGCCAGCTCTACCGGAATGGCTGTAAAAGCGTGCTTGAAACGCAGTTTGGCAATCGGTCGATAAGCAACCGCAAGATATCTGAACATTCGGTTCCGTAAAGAATCGCCTGTGAAATGCATTTGGAATTTATTGTCAATGAAGAACCCAGTGAAATACAACGTGTCCAGCAACCGTTTTCTCTGACTATCGATCCATGGATTGTTTTTCGCGCAATCGGACTCATCGAAATCGATCCATCCCTCCAGATCTTCAGGTGGCTTTAGACCATGCTGCATTGAGAGCGTAAATAGCTCTGTCCCAGGATAAGGCGTAAATTGGTTGAAGCCCGATATCTGGCAGTGCGGATTTTCTTTCAATAGTCGAAATATCATCTCGATGCTGGCTTGTATATCTTCGATAGTTTCTGTTGGAACGCCCGAAAAGAAATTATAGGTCGGCAACAGCCCCGGAAACTTGGACAGTTTACGGTTCACCTCGAAGATCTGTTCCGTCGTCACTTTTTTGAGCATCAGATTTAATATTTTTTGGGAACCGGATTCGGCGCCGATGTGCAAATGGCGAACGCCCACACGCTGCATGAGTTCCAGCAAATCCTCACTCATGCGATAAAGCTCATCGACCCTCGCTCCGCGAAATCCGATTCGGACTGGCCACTTTTTCTTTTCAAGCGCCTCAAAAAGCGCCTTGGCCCGGCGCAGATCGACGAAAAAGTCATTATCGATCACCGAGATATAATCCGGTTTGTACTTTTCGATTATTTCTTCCAGCCTGGCAATAGTGCGGTCTACTTTCTCAGGTTTCCATAATCGTCCGCTATAGGAAGAGCTGTAACAAAACGCACACTGATGCGGACATCCAAAACTCGTAATGACTGAAAAAACCTTCTCGTCCGCTTCGAAACGGATATATTTATGGACATCCACAAGCGAGTAGGGAATATCCGGGAGCTCATCGAATTCAGGCACCTTGCCAACCGGGTTGTGAATGATCTGTCCATTTGCTTTATAGCTCAAGGCAGGGACTTCATGCAGCGGCACCGGATCCTTTTCCAATGCCTTGGCAAGTGCGAGCAAAGGCAACTCCCCCTGTCCGCGGATTAGAAAATCGATGAAGTCATTCTTTAAGGTGGAATCGGATAGAATCGTCGGATGGATGCCGCCCCACAGCACAGGAGTATTCGATGTCTGCTTGACCATTCGTGAAATTTCCAAAGCATACTGGATGGGCTTACCGGTCATCACCGACAAGCCCACAAGCAATGGCTGCTCTTTCTGCAGAACTGCGAGCAGCCGTTTTTCCCATTCCGGTTCCACTCGTTGGTCTATGATTTCGACAGCATATCCGGCTTCGCGCGCGGACCTGCCGGCACAGAGCACCCCAAGGGGCAAATCTTTCACAAAGGCATCGTATTTTCCGGATTTGGGATGGATGAGTATGATTTTTCGGCTCTTCATGCCACGGACGCCTCACTTTATTGTTGATCCAAACCAGATGTACTTCATTATGTTTTCAGCATTTTGTAACCGATCGCGTCCTATCCTTTTTTCCGTTCTCGGATAAAGAGTTCGGACCAGTCGATCCAATTCACTTTAAAGAAATAGGCATAGGCACGGTGCAAATGCCATATGGCAAAGTACAAAGAGGTCAGCGGCAATTTGATCAAAAAGCGCAGATATCGTCTGACCAGTGGGCTTGACACCGCCAAAGGAAATAGATGGTGAAGCCGCGCCACATAACGGCGATGCGGAATGTTCAGAACGCTTTTTTTATAGAAAGTGGCTTCAATCGGTTCATCGGTCAAATAGTTTTTTTCTTGGCAGTACTGCCAAAGGTCGGTCATGGGATAGGGTTGAAAAATCGAACACCAAGCATAATCCGGACGGCAGGCGACATTCAACTCAATGGTGTCCATAAGCGAGTCCATGTTCTCATCGGGCAACCCCAACATATTCTGGGCATAGGTTTTCAACCCATACTCCCGGAACAATTGGGCCGCAGCCAGTATTTGTTCCCGACTCACGTTGCGCTTAAGCACTTGGTTTCGAATATAGTCATTACCGCTTTCAATGGCATACAGGATCGTGACGCATCCAGCCGCTTTCAATCGGCGCACGATCTCCTCAGTTATCAAATTGACCCGGGTGTAAACGATGAAAGGCAGACCGATCTCTTTTTCGTAACGATCACAGAATTCGAAACACCAATTGTGATCCAGGATGAACGTATCATCGACGAATTGAAATCGCCGGGGCGCGTCTTTTTCACGAACGATCGTCAGTTCGCGGATGACATGATCGACGCTGCGTTTGCGAACGATGCGCCCATTGCCTTTATAGAGGTCGTGATAGGCGTGATTGAAACAATAAGTGCAACGATAGGGACACCCTCGCCCGGTCAGAATCATGCGCCGATGCAATTTTCGGTAATGCTCGTATTTGTTCACGAGGCCCCGACTCACGAAGGGGAGCGTATTCAAATCCGCAATAAGGGGGCGTAACGGATTCTTGTGAATTTGGCCGATAGACTTTACCCACAGATTGCAGATCGTTCGGATGTCCTGGCCACCATCCAACGCATTGGCTAAATCGAGAATGGCGCCTTCACCCTCCCCGCGACAAATGACATCGACACCCTCCTCTTCAATGAAATCCGGAAAAAAAGTTGCGTGAGGGCCACCGAATATCGATAAGAACCGGCAATCTTTCTTGAGTTCAAGGTTCAGTTGCTGGTAGAAGCTGTGGCATCCAGTGGTAATCGAGTAGGCAATGATGTCGGGATTTATCTTTCTTACTTCTTTGAGTAAATCCTTTTCGAAGGCGAGATCGATGAACTCGCATCGATGGCCGTGCAATTGGAGAAAAGCGGCCAGCGACATTATGCCAAGCGGTTCCAGGTATTCATATTTGTATATGAACAGTACGGTTTGCATAAATCATTGTCCGAAAATGAATTCGCAAGTATGCGACTATGCTGTATCTGCTGTTTTCTAACTTATCTTTGCTGAAGCCTAAAAGTAAAATTAGTGTAGCGCAAATATTGGAAATATGCCAGCAATTATGATACTAAACTCACAAGAATTTTATCTGAAATAACTTGTTTCCATCCGTTGCAAACAGACGCTCGAACGAAGCGATACCGAATCCAACTTTTATTGGAGATTACCGATTATCATGAAAAGAACGATCAAAATCCTATGTTCCATACTCGCTCTCTGCGTTGTTGCGGCCTGCCTGACGCTGCTTATCGGCGGCCGCGATGTGTCTGCGCCCGATGTATCGGATCTTATCGTCGAAAAACAAATCGTCCCCGATGACCAAAATGCCTTTCAACATCTCATGAAAGCAGCCGATACATTGGTTTTGCCTTCCGATCTCGACACGATGATCCAATTCATCGATGGAAAGCAAGTCTATGAACCCCTCATTGCTGAAATCCTAAAAAAGAATGAACCGGCCTTCCCTGCGATTCACAAGGCGTTGAGTTTCGATCGCTGCCAAGCCGCCTCGGCAGAAAATTTCACGTATATTTCCAAATATCACCATGTCGCGATCCTGCTTGCCGTTCGGGCCGTTCATGATCTTCACCAAAACCATATCCGCCAGAGCATTCAATCGGCCACCGCATTGCTGCGCCTCGGCGACATGTTGCATGTGGATGCCCAAAATCTGACCGAGTTCGGTGCGGCAGTCCGAATTTTACAGCTCGGATTGAACCAGGCGGGTACCACCGCCCGCATGCACTCCATATCCAATGAGGATTTGATGCAACTATCGAATTCCCTGGCGGCATTAAGACCCCTTGATCGTGGGCTTACGAGGGCATTCCAAACCAAATTCAAAGAGGTGGCCGATCAAATTGATGGATTCAGAGCCAGCCATAAGAGCGTGGAGCAAACCTTCAGCGATGCCAATCTGCTTCCTATTGTGCTTCGCAAAACCACTTGGTTCCCGGGATATCTGTTCAAAGCAAATGTAACCAAACAAAAACTGTCTGTGCTCTACCGCGATACCATTCAAAACACCCCTCGTTACTATTCCGATATGAAAATTTATGACCTGACCCAATACCTCGGTTTGGTAGGCAGCAAAACCGCCTTTTTGCTCAAGCCCAATTTTGTGGGAAGACTCTTTTATGCTTTTACCACACCGGAAATTGACACCTACCTAGAAGGAAAATGCCAGATGGAGGGGACCATCGCCGGCACCCGCTTGATCGTGGCGATTCAATCTTTCAGACAAAAGCACGGCAAGCTTCCTGACGAACTGACCGATCTTTGCCCGGAGCATCTCCCGAGTGTTCCCCCGGATCCGTTTGATGGCAAACCTTTCAGGTACTCCGCAGCCAAAGCGTTGGTCTACTCGGTAAGCAAGGACCTGAAGGATTCAGACGGCTCAAGCGAAATACCCCCGGGGGAAATATACGGCGATGACTATCCCAGAACCTGGATCGCGTTCGACGGCGTTTTCAAGATCGACCTTTGATGGTTTCCCGCCCATAAAAAATCCCGAGCCGCTATTGGTTAGGACGCGGTTCGGGATTTTCCTGTTCAATTATGAAGATGCTTATAAAAGCGTAGCTCTATCCAGGTATCTTTACAGCTCTTAATTGCATCCACCGCTGCTACTACTGCTACTGCTGGTGCCGCTTTTGTCGACCCATTCATGCCGGGAAGTGCCGGAAGTGGCTGAAAGTGTGCTGGCATAGGAAGTTTGACCGTCCAAGTAGTATTTCATCCAGGCAACGATGTCGCCCGACAGTCGGGTCGCTGTGCTCCCGGTCGCGGATGCCCAGGCCAGATGATCGTAACCGGTGTACTCTACATACATTCTGGAGATATTCGACGACAGTCCGCCGTACTCTCCGCGGGTCATGCTATTGGTGGCCAACGTGTCCGAGGCACCCGCCTGAATAAAGGTGGCCGCGGTGATGCTCCCGAGGGTGCTGTCGAAAAAGCCCTCTTCATACGGCGCCATTCCAATGGTGGTTTTGAGCTGCGTGGTCAATTGGGACGAAGCCCACAGCGATCCGCCGCCACCTTTGGAGTGACCGCAAGTGGATAACTTACTGGTATTGATTTTACCCCTCAGCACGCTGTGGCTTGAGTTAATGCTCTTGATTTCGGTGATGCACGATTTATGGGCATCGCGCCAATCGCTTACCATGCCAAGGGTATTCGACGGTGTGAAAGCCAGCACCACATAACCGGCTTTGGCCACCGCTTCGGATAGCCAATCGACGTCATCCAGGGTACCCGTATAGCCACTCGACATGGTCGTGGCGCCTATCGTGCCGGAAATGGTATTGGGGTAATAAAGTCGTGTTTCGCTGGTTTGGCTGATCCTGCCATGGTTTTCTTCTGTAATCGTACTGGTGCTGCCACCATCGCAACCGAAGCCCAGCAACGCCGCCAAAGAGAATGCCAATAAGCCCGCCAATAGTCTTCTATTCATTTTCCCTCCCGCCTAACCGATTCTGGTTAGGTTATCATGTTTGAAGTTTACGCCCATTGATTCGAAGGTTACCGAGTGGTTTTTGCTTTCTGCAAACCTCCTTTCACTTTTCCGAATAACGCATAAGTGGTTCATCTATGTCTAAGGAGAGGATTCTTATCATCATGTGCACAATGGAACATCGAGGGGTATTGCTGAATTGTATTTAAATTACTTATATTCGTTTGGCAATTGGGGGGGACCTTAATGTTTATAAGGGATATCCTATGCCATCCGGAGAATGTAAACTTTGGCATAAGATGATTAAAATTCTCCAATATATACAGATTGAGCATAATTGAGCTGTCGGCACAATATCTGGCATGGCGAGGTATTGTTTCAGATTCCCCATGAAAATGGCATGTGATTCAATATGTCAAATATGCCAAGTTTGTTGTTGAACGAAGGAAGAGAAAAAGGCGGGATCTAAAAAAGATCCCGAACCGTTTTGATAAAAACGGTTCGGGATTGTCTTATTAGAATGAAGTTCGATTGTTCGATTAAGCGCGCGGAAACGATTTTAATACCAACATTTTCGACTAATTGCATCCACCGCTGCTGCTGCCACTGCTGCTGCTACTGCTACTGCTGCCTCTATCCACCCACTCATGCCGGGACGTACCGGAGGTATTTGAAAGCGTAGAGGCGTAAGATGTCTGGCCATCCATGTAGTATTTCATCCAGGCAATGATGTCGCCGGAGAGTCTGCTCGCGGTGGAGCCGGAAGCCGAAGCCCAGGCCATATGACTGTACCCCGTATACTCGACATACATCCTGGAAATGTTGCTGGAGAGCCCGCTGTATTCGCCGCGCGTCATGCTGTTGGTGGCCAGCGTATCGGAGGCACCGGCCTGAATAAAGGTAGCCGCGGTGACGCTTCCGAGCGTGCTGTCATAAAACCCCTCTTGATAGGGTGCCATGCCAACCGTCGTTTTCAATTGTGTTGTCAGTTGGGACGAGGCCCACAGTGAACCGCCACCGCCCTTGGAGTGACCGCAGGTGGACAGTTTGCTGGTATTGATCTTGCCCCTCAAGACGCTGTGATTGCTGTTGATGGTTTTGAGTCTCGCGATACAGGATTTATGCGCATCGCGCCAACCGCTCACCATACCAAGGGTATTGGTTGGGGTGAAAGCCAAAACAACATACCCAGCCTTGGCGACCTCTTCGGATAACCATTCCACTTGAGACAATGTTCCCGTATAGCCACTGGACATCGTGGTGGCGCCGACCGTGCCGGAGATGGTGTTGGGATAATACAGCTGGGCTTCGGAAGTATCGCTTACGCCAATGACTCTCTCGGTGCTTATGCCTGATGTGCCACCGTCACATCCAAAACCCACCAAAGATATCAACGCCAATGAAATCAAAGCCATCAATTGTCTTCTTCTCATTTTCCCTCCCACCGTAGATACTTTCATCTTGTTTTGATTCCCCTCAGTACCAATCACATCCATGAGTCTCTTTATGAACTTATCGAGATCAACCTCCTTTTCTTTCTTTAAAAGCAAATCGTATTCAATTGATAGTTCTTGTGTCGCGAATGGATTCATTTTAGCCGTGGGGCATCGCGGAACGTTTAATGACATTGTTCTAAGCTAACTAAAATATAAAAGGTGCTTTGGCAATTGGGGGAGACCTATATGTTTAAAAGGGATTCCCCTATAGTAAATTATTTTTGTAAACATACAGATCACAAGTTGCTTATGTTAATCGATTTATATTCTCGATTATATGCATAAATTATAAAAATGAGGTTCTATCCGCCTCTCTGATGGCCGGCAAGAAACCGAAAAACTAAATCCCGAACCGCTTGAGCGATTCGGGATCGGTTTGTTGGTGCTGGCATATGAATATAGCCAGCCATGTAGTATTCATTCAGGGGATGATGTCGCCGAAATCAGTGCGACAGTCATGGGCACTCACACCCGCTCCGATAGCAAAGCGGTGTTACAACTACGCTTAGAAGTTAAGATGCTTGAACAAACGCCAGGGCATGATGCGCAGTATCAGACGAATCAAACGCCAGTATCCCGGGTAGTAGACCACGCCAAAATCCTTTTGAAGGTCTTTGCATACCTGTCCGGCGAGTTTATCGGGGTTTGCTCGTGGCAAAAGCGTTCGTTTTCCGAACGCCTGGTTGGTGTCCAGGTAACCCAGAACATAGAACTGAACCAGGATATTGGACGAAACGGCCGCATGCCGCAAGCTTTCGAAAAAGCTTAAAAGCGACCTTTTGGCCGCGGCATAACACACATTGGAATTTCGACCCCGGATGCAAGCCACGCTGCCGAATCCGACGATAACGGTTCCGCGAGGCCGTACTCTAAGCAACTCCCAGAATCGGTAGATGACGCTCACCACCGAAAGGTAGTTGACATTGTCGATGCACTGAACGACCGAAGGGGGCAAAGGTATCCGATCTTGGGGATGCACGGCACCGATGGGACAAAAGATGCCATCCAGGCCCCCCAGGCGATCGATCGCTGCTGCGAGCGCTTCCAAAAAACCGGCATGAACCGAAACATCGGCCGCAACCGTTTCCACCTTGATATGATGCCGTATGGCAAGGTCCGAGGCCACAGCCTGCAAGTCTCTTTCATCCGATGCCAGAAGGATCAGGTTGTTTCCTTCGCCGGCGAGCTTTTTGGCAAGCGCCCGGCCCAGTCCCGCCGAAGCCCCCATGATCAGATAATTCATAACGCCAGCCTTTCGGACATCTCCGATCGATAGCGGCGCCTGGGATCGTAATCCGCGAGTTCTTTTTGCATCACCTCGAATTGCGGGTAGCATTTCTTCACGACCTGCTGCGGCAACCTGGAATCCTTGATCAAATAGGGGATGCCACCGGAAGCGATCAACATGCTGTCCAAGATGGCTAAGAAACGATCCGTTTCGACAGAGCGGACCAAATCCAGCGCCAGGCAAACGCCATCCTTCTCAAACCGCAGCAAACGCTGCGTTCCTTTGAATAGCTTCAAGGAACCCATCACCGCCGGCGGCTTTACCTTCAACAGAATGCGCTCAAATTCCATCAGGAAGGGATCAACCTCGTCATAGGGAATGATCATCTGATATTCGGCGAAACCGGCTTTGCCATACAACCAGAAATAGGACCCATTGCGGGCAAAGGGGAACATCGCATCGAAAAACGGCTCCGCGATCTTGACATTCTTGCTCTTCTCAAGAACCCAATGGGCCGTCAGAATCAATTTCGTCCGCCGGCCGCCGAATATGGAGATCGGCACGCTTCCTCGGTTGGCGGCCGTAACCACCCTGTGGCGCGGCATCCGCCAGTCAGGCGGGGCGGTAGCGACGGGCATATGCCCACAGCTCACAAAACCGCGGCCGAATATGAGGGGATCGGGGAACGCCTGATGCATGGAGTAGGCGAAATCCTGGGTTGCGCTGGATGCGCTGATGACTTGGTAAGCTTCCTGTAGAGAGCCGACTTCGATACGCCTGGTCACCGTCGTGGTGCCGGGCACGCGTTCCAATTGCAGCGTTACGGAAAGAACGACACCGGTAAGCCCATAGCCTCCGCACGTCAACTCATAGATTTCGGGATGGTGCTCTTGGCTGACGGAAAAGATCCCATAATCGGGGTGAAACAACGTTATTTGTCGGACATATTTTCTGAAAGTCCCCTTGGTTGCGGGATTTTTCCCGTGCACATTGGAAGCCACGCAACCGCCGATGGTAATGGCCGGATAACCGGGGATCACGGGCAGCCAAAGTCCCGCGGGAACGGTCACACCCAGCAGGTCAGCCAAAGTAACGCCGGCTTCGACTGAAATCAGACCGTGGTGCGGTTCAAATTTCAAAATTCGATTAAAACGCGTCAGGTCCTGAACAATGCTATTCTTGCCAAAGGAAGCCGCGGCATAAGAATAACCGCCGCCCCGGGCGATTCTGAATTGCTTTCCCAGGGATTTTTCAATGCTCCGGTAGCGGTCCGGTCGTTGATAGGCGGCCACATGCCTGATCGCGCCGTCAAAGGAGACGAACTGCCGGGTCTCGAGTGCGGGAGCATTTGATTCCACTGGAAATTGCGGCTTCATCTGAATCGCAGGCGACCCCTTACCCTTTTTCAGGTTGAGTACCGATGCTTTTCCGGCCGACAACGAAGGCTTGTTTGCCAACAAAGCGCCACAAAAAGGGACAGTGCAAATAGGCTTTTACGATCAGCGGATGCTGGGGAAATCTGCTTCTGGTGGTAAAGGGAACAAACCGGGGGATCTGCACCTCCAGGGAAAAACCCGCCAGAGCCAGACCTTCCGCCAGGCTTCGATCGCTGAGGGGCACGTGATGGTCGAAAAAATCCCAGTACTCCCGGTAGGCATAACGGATATTGGGCTGCAGCACCAGAATGCGGCCATCGTCCTTCAAGATGCGGTGTGCCTCGGATAGCACCTGCAGCACCTCTTCCTTAGACTTCATATGTTCCAGGAAGTTGCTCATGAAGACGACATCGAACCGCTTGTCTTCGAGCGACGACAGACTCTTTCCCGCGATAACGCGGACGTCCGGGGCGGCGAAGCCGGCCGTCTTCGCGTTCACATCGAATGCGAATTTTTCTCCACAGACGATGTTATTGATGAACTCGCAAAAACCGGCCCCCACATCGATAACCGCCGCGTCCCTGGCGATGTACCGCTGGAAGAAGGTCGCACACAGGACTTGCCATACGGCATTCTTCCTCGCCTTGGCGCGTTGATTGAACCGATAGTCATATAGATTCTCGACTTGCATCATCCGAATTATTATGTAGCTGAAATCGTTTGTTTGGGTGCGCCGGGAAGACCGCCAGCTCAAAGCGGCTTATGCATGATGCGGGATTGCATGTCAATACGCAAACTCGGCCATCATGACTGTAGAGAGCACATAGAATGTCCGCAGTTGTAGCACATGTATTGTCCGGTTTATGAAGGGGCATGGCAGCAGGCCTTGTCCTGGGCCCGCCAAAGCCCCCAATGCCTCTGTACATGCGTTATTTATCTTTTACTTGCTGCTGCGCCCCACCCGGATTGGGCACGCCTAGTTGATCGAAAAGCCCCACGATGCTCGCCTTGTCCATAAACCCCACATGGCGGCCGACCTCCTTGCCCTCCTTGTCGAAAAAGATCTGGGTAGGGATGCTCCGAATGCCGAAGCGCTCGGCCTGATCGCGGTGGTCCCAAACATCGATAAAGATGATGGAGGCGCGACCGGCGTACTCTTTTTGCAGCTCATCGATGATGGGGGCCATCATCTTGCAGGGGATGCATTTGGTGGCGCCCAGATCCAGCATGGTCACCAGGCCCGGGGTGGGCACCGGCGGTATCACGCTCGTCTTCGATTCAGCGGCGAAAACCGTTGCCGCACCGTAGCACAGCACCAGGGTCAGAAGGTAAAAAAGCCGTTTCATATTGTCACCATACTTCCTTTCAATGTTACGGATTGGATTTCAGTTTACTCGTGTTTTTGTCCTCAATGCACAGCCCTGCCGGATGCCCCCACCGCTATTGAATCCTGCGGACAATGCGAATCGGTATCTCCGGACGCAGCGGATTGTCGGTTTGGACGATGATGGTATCGTTGAACCGTCCCTTTTCAGGTTGCGTATTCTCCACCTTGATCACGCAACGCTTCGCGTCGGCCGTGCAACGTTCCTTGAGTTCGCATTTAAGGCCCCTGCCCTCCTGGATCTCAAACCCCTTGATGCGAAAGGGGTACTTCGGATTGGGGATGATCGCCACTTCGGCGGATAACCTCTCACCTTGCAAGCCTGATAAAAGGACCCGCTTCGGCTCGATTTCGGCGATCTGCTCCACCATGCCGGTGACCGTCACTTCCGTCACCAGACGGTTGGGATCGTCGGTGGTAATGCGCACCACCTCTTTGATCTTCCTGCCGCCATACCCCCGCGTGGATACCTTGACCTCGATACGCCCCTCCTGCCCGGGAGGGATCAGCCGCGTGCTGCTGGCGGCGGTGCAACCTCAGCCGGATTTGACTTGCAGGATGTTCAGGGGTGCGTCGCCTATATTCTTCAATGCGAATTCGTGCACGACCTGGGTGCCTTCCAACACCGGCTGGAATTCATAGACGCTTTCGGGCAAAAAGGCTTGGGGTGCCTTGGCGGGCATCCCATTGGCCAGACCGAAGCCCGGCGCCAACAACATACAAGTCATGGACCAGAATAAGAAATTCTTGCACCACACAGGCACCTCCATTCTCGAACCCGAAGCCGGCCAGATGGGACTCCGATTCCGCGCCTCAAGCACCGCTCAGAAAAGGGTTGGATATGAAATAGACTCCCAACAGGGCGATCACCAGCCCGGCGCCGCGCCGGAACCACAGGCCGGTCCCCTGCCAGGCGTTGCTCTCGGTCAGTTTGCGCACCATGGCCGTGGAACTGCCGGCCACCACGATGGGCAGGCAGTGACCCAGGGCAAACAGAATCATCATCATCGAACCGGCAAGGATCTTCTGCTGCACGGTGACGATGGCCAGAATCGGAGCGATAAAACCAAAGGTGCAGGACCCCGACAGGATGCCATACCCCAGCCCCAACCCGAAGGCGCCGAAGACACCCCGGAAATTGAGTCGGTAGAGCAGCGACCCGGACATGGAACAGGCCTGCACGCCCAGCATGCCCAGGGCCACCCAGATCAAAACAAGGCCCACGATCACCTGCCACCAACTGCCCACGTCCCCCAGCATGCGTCCCAGCAGGGCACATACGATACCCACCAGGGCGATGGTGATAAACAGCCCCAGGGAAAAGGCCCCCGCGTACCAGACGGCCCGGCGCGGGTGAACCGCGTATTGTTGGCCGCCCACATAGGCCACGATCAAGGGGATCGACGCCAAGTGACACGGACTGAACAGGACGCTGACCATACCCCACAAAAAACTGCCCGCCAGGGCCAGGGCCATGCCGCCGGTCATCCACTGGTTAATGGTGATGAAAAATTGGTCCAACATGTTTTTATATCCTCCCCGACTCGGATTAAACTGTCGGTGACACCCCGCCGGGTTCAAGAACCCCCGCTTTTGGCAAGGAGTTCCCCCTGCGTTGTTGTCCATAAACCCGGTTATGCGAAAAACCTCTTGGCCGCTGCCCTCGCAAAAGATTTACGCCGGCATGGCTCGGATGCCGTGGGGAACGCATCCGTCATGCCAAAAACGGATATCCATAGCGCAGACGCAAAAGGCCGAGCGGACTCGGCGCGCAAATCTCAACAAACAAGGGAGCAGTTCAGAATAAACAGGGAGGGTGGTTTAAGCGATATCGGCCATTTCAATACGGCCTTGCCTGCTCGGGAGGGGAAGGCGGTCGCGATGGAGGGATCGTTTGCCATCGCGCCGTAAAGTTGAAATGCCGATCCTTTTGGGCTTTCACTCCGGCGGAAGGCCGGGTCGGGCAATAGAAACACACGCCCCTTGGCCGCCTGGCACGGCAGCATGGCGCAAGTTCCCCGGCTGACCCGCCCGTGTTCCTGGTCGGCGACCTTGCTCTTGTGGCAGCCGATTTTTCCGCCGCGCGTCAAAAGGGTGGCGCACGCCGTGGATGCGACCAGGCCCATGAAAAGGACCAAGACCAAGAGGATGACGAGAAATTTGCTTTTCATGCCGGTGGAATACCCGTGGCAGACGATAAATCAGTTCGCCTTATGTAAGATTTGTGCAAAATTTGCAACCCATTCTTAATTCCGATGACCCCAGTACGGATCTCAAGCACATAACATGCCAGCTAAAGCTTGCGGAACCACCCCTGGGTGCCCAGACAGATCTTGACCAGCATCAGCATCACCGGCACCTCGATGAGCACGCCCACCACGGTGGCCAGGGCCGCCCCCGAAGAGAGGCCGAAGAGCATGGTGGCTGTGGCGATGGCCACCTCGAAGTGGTTGGAGGCGCCGATCATGGCCGCCGGGGCTGCATCCTGGTAAGAAAGCTTGAGCAGCCGCGCCGCCCCGTACCCCAGCCAGAAGATGAGCATGGTTTGAATGAAGAGCGGGATGGCGATCCAGACGATGGTCAGCGGATTGGCCACGATCACCTCGCCCTTGAAGGAGAAAAGCAGAACCAGGGTGATCAGCAGCGCGATGATCGTAATGGGGGTCAGCACGTGCAGGAACCTCTCCTTGAACCAGGTTTCACCCTTGGCGGCGATGACCCAGCACCGCGAGAGATAACCGGCCACCAGGGGCAGGGCCACGTAAATGGCGATGGAGAGCAGGAGGGCCTGCCAGGGAACAGGCAAGCGCCCGACGCCCAGCAGAAACCCGCCCAGCACGCCGTAGAGCACCAGCATGGTCAAAGAGTTGATGGCGACCATCACCAGGGTCAACCCGTCATTGCCCCGGGAGAGATAGCCCCACACCAGCACCATGGCTGTGCAGGGCGCGATGCCCAGCAGGATACACCCGGCCAGGTAGCTGCGCCACAGGGGCACTTCCAGCATTTTAACGCCTTCCACCAGCACCACCGTCCCGGCGCCGTGGGTCGTGCCCACCGGCAGATCCAGGCCGAAGGGCATCTTGACCAGATCTACGGCCTCGGGACCGATGAATCCGTAAAAGAGCGTGCCCAGGAAGAAGCTCGCGATGGCGTACATGGTAAAGGGCTTGACGGCCCAGTTGATGAAAAGGGTCAGAAAAACCGGCTTGCCGCTTTTGCCCGCCTTAATAACTTCGGTAAAGTCGATCTTCACCATGATGGGGTACATCATGAAGAACAGACAGATGGCGATGGGGATCGAGACCACCGGGGCGTCGTTGACGTAGATGGCCAGGCCGTCGAGGTAGCGGGCCAACCCCGGTGCGATTTTGCCGAGCACGATTCCGGCGATGATGCACAGCAACACCCAAACGGTCAGGTAGCGTTCGAAGACGCTGGTCATCTTGCGGTCGTTGGCTTGACTCATGACGATCTACTCCTGGATCTTCGAGTTCAGGTGATGCGCATCGAGACCGTGCTTCTCGATGCCGGCCGAATAGGTTTGAATGGGCCGGCCTTCAACTGCTTGGCCCATCCTAATAGCGATTTAAGCGCCCTATAACCTGGGCTGTGCGCGCCTGTCAAACCTTCCAGACGATAGGATCGGCGCACCGGTGAAGAATACCGGATGCGCCGACCCCGAGACTGCCGTGCAGCGATAACCGCGGCGGCAACATCAGCCGTTATAGACCAGATAGGCCATATACCCGATGTAGCAAGCCAGCAGGAGCAACCCGCCGCCCCGGCGGATGGTATTGTCCTTGTACATCAGGACAAAGGGCAGGAAGCTGACGAC